>Ga0255092_1000030_pt1 | contig 91560 bp, 77 predicted proteins | sample Colum_Yuk_RepC_8_2_FD_188454 | JGI IMG/M metagenome (GOLD analysis project Ga0255092, IMG submission 188454) | Freshwater microbial communities from Columbia River, Oregon, United States - Colum_Yuk_RepC_8d | ecosystem: Environmental > Aquatic > Freshwater > River | place: USA: Oregon...
ATTTTTTACCGTGCGACTGGAACCGGCTCAAGGCGAGGCAGTCAGCCTGCAATTGGAACCCGCGCTGAGCCCGGCGGCGCGTCGCCGCGGACTGATGGACCGCCAGTCCCTGCCCGCCGGACACGGCATGATTTTCGACTTTGGTCACGACCAGCCGGTGGTGATGTGGATGAAAAATACGCCACTGCCGCTGGACATGATTTTTATCAACGCGCAGGGCGAGGTGGTGGATTTGATCAGCCGCACCACACCGCTGTCCGAGACCTATCTGCCGGCGCGCCGGCCGGCGCGCTACGTCATTGAGATCAACGCTGGCGAGGCGGAAGCCGCGGGTCTTGGGCCGGGCGCTCGCTTGCGTTTGCCGGCTAATTTTCCGGCGTTTTCCCCTTGATTTCGTCGAGCGCGGCGCGGAACCCGGCCAGCGCAACCTGCATCTCGATCGGCTTGCGCTCAGCATCATGAAAGCTGACCTTGAGCATGCGACCTGCAACCAGTTCGCGCATGAGCGCGGGGCTTAGTTTCAGGCCCGCTCGGCAGCCCGTCGGCTCGCAGCGTTCCACCATGATGGTGATGGTTTTGCCCTCATCGACCTGTAGCGATACGCCAGGCGGGAGCGAAATCCCCAGCGGCAAGCTGAGCAGGGCGATGGGGTCGGGTGTGGCCTGCGCGTAACCGGCCGCGAATTGCAGCACGCGCTGACCGCCCTGACGCAGGACCAGATCCTGATACACAAAGCAGCCGCCTTCGATTTTCCCCTTGGTGGGCTCGCAGCGGCTGCGCCAGGCGCCGGTGTCGGCGGCCGCGGCGGGCAGGCTTGCGCTGGCCCCTAGCGCGATGGGGAGGAGCAGTGTCAACACGGTGGCAAGCAGGCGCATGGCGGAATACCCGGAACGACGGCGGAACAGGAACGCAGCGCAATTTACCGGAATATCGCGCCTGCCGTCATAGATTACGGTGATTTAGCGCAGGCGCTGGCGAAACCAGTCTGGCACGCGCGGATCCGGGCAGACGTCGTAGTGGTCGTAAGGCTTGATATCGATCACCGGCGTGCCGTGATAGGCATCCAGTCGGCGCACGGTTAGCGTGTTGTTGTGACGGGAGATCAGGTCCACCACCGCCAGCCCGATGGGATTGGGATGGGCACGACCACGGGAGGCCAGCACGCCGGTCAGCGGCAGTTGTTCGTCACCGCGGGGATGCAGCGTCAGTGATTCCAGAGGGCGCGCGCGATGCATCCAGAACAGCACAATGAGCTGCGAATACGCCTCGATGCCGAGCAAGGCTGCGGCAAAGCGGGGCGCAATTTCGATCCGGCTGACCAGTTCGCGACGGCGCCGTGAAATGTCGTCGTCGGCGACCTCGGTCACGACCTGTCCGATGATTTCCAGATTGGCGTTGAAGGTGGATGACATCGGTGTCGCCTGCGGCTTTGGGGAAGCCCGCACGGTGCGAGGCTGCCGGCCCGTCGTCAAGCGCGCGGCGCTGGTTCCGGTGCGCAGGCCGCGCTAGGCTGACCGTCATGCATGCGGGGCTTTTTCATCCAGCGGTCGAGGCCTGGTTCAGCCAGGCTTTCGGTGCGCCCACGCCCTGCCAGTCACGCGCCTGGCAGGCGATCGCGGCGGGTGAACACGTGCTGGTCGCCGCACCGACCGGCTCCGGCAAGACGCTGGCGGCATTTCTGGCCGCGCTGGATGCGCTGGTGCGCGAAGGCCTCAACGGTCCGTTGCCAAACGAAACCCGCATCGTCTACATCTCGCCGCTGAAGGCTCTCAGCAACGACATCCAGCGCAATCTGGAAGCGCCGCTGGCAGGGATCGCCGAGGCGCTGTCGGCGCGGGGTGAATCTGCGGTCTCGCTGCGCACGGCGGTGCGCACCGGCGACACCCCGGTCACCGCGCGCACGCTGATGCGCAAAACCCCGCCGCACGTGCTGGTGACCACGCCGGAATCGCTTTACGTCTTGCTGACCAGCGAGAGCGGGCGCGAGATGCTTGGCGATGTGCGCATGGTGATTGTCGATGAAATCCATGCGCTCGCCGGCAACAAGCGCGGCGCTCATCTCGCGCTGACGCTGGCGCGTCTGGCGGCGCTGACGCCAACGCCGCCGCAGCGGGTGGGGCTCTCGGCTACCCAGCGCCCCCTGCCGGACATCGCGCGGTTTCTGGTCGGCACCGGAGCGGATTGCCGCATCGTCGACGAAGGCCACATGCGCGAGCGTGAACTGGCGATCGAACTGCCGCCGGCGCCGCTTGAAGCGGTTCTGGCCGGGGAATCGGCGGCAGATATCTACAACCGCATGGCTGAACTCATCCAGCAGCACCGCACGACGCTGGTGTTCGTCAACACCCGCCGGCTGGCCGAGCGTGTGGCCAAGGCCCTCACCGACCGACTGGGGGAGGATGCGGTCACCTCGCATCACGGCAGCATGGCGCGTGAACGACGGCTGGCCGCCGAGCAGCGGCTTAAAAACGGGGAGTTGAAGGCGCTGGTGGCGACTGCCTCGCTTGAACTCGGGATCGACATCGGCGAGGTCGATCTGGTCTGCCAGCTGGGTTCCACGCGCACGCTGTCGATGTTCCTGCAGCGCGTCGGGCGCTCCGGCCACGCGATCGGCGCCGTCGCCAAAGGCCGGCTGTTTCCGCAGACCCGCGACGAACTGGTGGAGTGTGCCGCGCTGCTCGATATGACCCGGCGTGGCGAGCTTGATCGCATCGACGTCATTGGCCCGGCGCTGGACGTACTGGCCCAGCAAATCGTCGCCGAAGTGGCCTCGCGCGACTGGCCGCTGGACGCACTGTTCGACTTGATGCGCCGGGCAAGTCCGTATGCCGAACTCCCACGCGAGTCCTTCGATGCGGTTATTCAGATGCTCGCCGAAGGCTACAGCTTTGCGCAGGGCCGGCGCGGTGCGTGGCTGCATCTAGATGCGGTCAACGGCATCGTGCGGCCGCGGCGCGGTGCGCGCTTGACCGCGCTGACCTGCGGCGGCGCCATTCCGGATACGGCCGACTACGACGTCATCGCCGAGCCACAGGGCCACATCGTGGGCACGGTCAACGAGGACTTTGCCATCGAAAGCCTGCCGGGCAACGTGTTTCAGCTGGGCAATACCGCCTGGCGCGTGCTGAAGGTAGAAAGCTCGGCGCTGCGGGTGGCCGATGCCGCCGGTCAGCCGCCCAATATGCCGTTCTGGTTTGGCGAGGCACCGGCGCGTAGCGAGGAAATGTCCTGCGCGGTGTCGCGCTTGCGCGATGAGTTTGCGCGGCGGATCGACGCTGCGGGCGAAGACCCGCGCGCTGCCATCGAACGCTGGCTCAGCGCGGAGATTGGCGTGGGCGCGGCGGCGGCCCAGCAGCTCTACGACTACCTGTTGTCCGGCTATCGTTCGCTGGCCGCCATGCCGACGCGTGAGCGCCTGGTGCTGGAGCGTTTTTTCGACGATTCCGGCGGCATGCAGCTGGTGATTCATTCGCCGCTGGGCGCGCGGCTTAACCGGGCCTGGGGGCTGGCGCTGCGCAAGCGGTTTTGTCGTCAGTTCAACTTCGAGTTGCAGGCGGCGGCGGTGGAAGACGCCATCGTCATTTCCCTCGGCGCGGTCCACAGCTTTCCGCTGGAAGACGTCTGGCGCTATCTAAAATCCGCCAATGTGCGCGACGTGCTGACGCAGGCGCTGCTGGATGCACCGATGTTTGGCATTCGCTGGCGCTGGGTGGCGGCCTGCGCGCTGGCGATCATGCGCTTCCGCAACGGCAAGAAAACGCCGCCGCGGCTGCTGCGCATGCAGGCCGAAGATCTGGTCTCGCTGGTGTTTCCCGACCAGCTCGCCTGCGCCGAGAACCTGCGCGGGCGACGCGAAATCCCCACTCATCCGCTGGTTCAGCAAGCAATCGGCGACTGCCTCCACGACGCCATGGATGTGGTCGGGCTGGAGCAACTGCTGGCGCGGATGGAAGCCGGTGAGCTGGCGCTGGTGTGTCGCGATCAGGTCGAGCCTTCGCCCTTTGCGCAGGCGGTGCTGAACGCCAACCCCTACGCGTTTCTCGACGATGCGCCGCTGGAAGAACGCCGCACGCTGGCGGTACAGAGCCGGCGCTGGATCGACCCCGATACCGCGAGCAATCTGGGGACGCTCGATCCAGCCGCCATCGACCGCGTGCGGGCCGAGGTCTGGCCACAGCCGGCAAACCTGGAAGAAACGCACGATGCGCTGCTGGTGGCGGGCGCGCTGGACTTGCCCGCCCTGGCCGGTGAGCGCGGTGGCAAGGCGCCGATGGAAGCCTGGTTGCACGAACTGGCCGCCAGCGGACGGGCCAGCCGCATTGCGCTGCCCGGGGCGCCGGCGCCCCTGTGGGTGGCGACCGAGCGCTATGCCGAACTGGCGCAGATCTGGCCGGACCACGTGCGGCAACTGGGCCCGGGCGATATTGCGCGCCGCGTGGGCACCGCATTGGCCAGCCGCGACGATGCGCTGCGCGAGCTTGTGCGCGGCAGGCTCGCGATCGCGGGGCCGGTGGCGGCGGCAGCGCTCGCGGCTGAATGGGCACTCGGCGTAGGCGAAATAGACATCGCGCTGGCCCGACTCGAGCAGGAAGGTTCGGTCTTGCGCGGTCACTTCAGCCCCGGACACGCGGGTGGCGAGTGGTGCGAACGGCGCCTCCTGGCCCGTATTCATCGCTACACGCTTAACCGCCTGCGCGCCGAGATCGAACCCGTCCCGGCCGCGGCCTATATGCGTTTTCTGCTGGAGTGGCAGTACCTCACGCCCGCGAGTCAGGTCGAAGGCCCTGCGGCCACCGGCAAGGTGATCGAAATGCTTGCCGGCGTTGAGGCTCCCGCAGGCGTGTGGGAATCGGCCCTGCTGGCCGCGCGAATCAGCGATTATTCCAGCGACTATCTCGACCAACTGCTGGCCGGCGGCCGCGCCACCTGGGCGCGCTTGAGTCCCAAGGCCGATACCGGTGCGCGCAGCACAGGCCCGCTGAAATCGACGCCGCTGGCCATCCTGCCGCGCCGCGCGCTCGCCGACTGGTTGAGCTTTCTCGCGCCGTCCGAAGCCGCACCAAGTGGCGCCGGGCAGCGCGTGCTGGCCTATCTCAAAGCCCAGGGCGCGTCGTTTTTTGAAGATATTTGCGCCGATAACGGCCTGCTACGAACCCAGACCGAAGACGTGCTGGGCGAACTGGCAAGTCTGGGCCTGATTACCTGCGACAGCTTTGCCGGAATGCGCGCCTTGTTGCTGCCAGCGAATAAACGGCGTCCGCTGCATGCCACTCGCCGCTCGCGCGCCCCGACGGCGCTGGAAGACGTGGGGCGCTGGGATCTGGTGCGGCGACGCCTGAGCGAGCCGGAGGTCGGCGATGACAGTCCGGCCCGGCTGGAAGCCATCGCGCTCACGCTCATCAAGCGCTACGGCGTGGTGTTCCGGCGGATGCTGGAGCGCGAATCCCTGCTGCCGCCCTGGCGCGACTTGTTGCGCGCCTTTCGGCGTCTTGAAGCGCGAGGAGAACTGCGCGGCGGCCGCTTTGTGGCGGGCTTCTCGGGCGAGCAATTTGCCGCGCCGACCGCGGTGGAGGCCTTGCGCGCTGCGCGGGAGGCCCAAGGCGCGCGGCAGTTCATTGGCATCCATGCCGCCGACCCGGCCAATCTGGCGGGTATTGTCCTGCCCGGTTTGCGCATTCCGGCCACGCTCAACAACCGGCTGGTGCTGCAGGACGGTGAGGTGGTCGCGGTGCAACTGGGTGACGAGATCAAGTTTTTGCGCACGCTTTCGGTCGAGGAACAAATCCGCGCGCGCACCGCGCTGACCGGCCTGCGGCCGGCGCGCGCTGGCCGCTTGCGACAACGGCTGCGCTAGCGCGCGATGAAAATTGTCATCGCCCCGGATTCTTTCAAGGGCAGCCTCAGCGCCCTTCAGGCAGCAAGGGCAATCGCGCGCGGCCTGCGGCGCGTCTTACCGGCGGCCCATTACCAGCTTGTACCGGTGGCCGACGGAGGCGAAGGCACGGTCGATGCGCTCTTGGCAGCAGTCGGGGGGCGGCGCATCACGACGACGGTCTGCGGCCCGCTGGGCGAGCCGGTCGCGGCGCACTGGGGCTTGCTCCGGGAGGGCATGGCCGTCATCGAAATGGCGGCAGCGTCGGGGCTGACGCTGGTCTCGCCCACCTGTCGTCGCCCGCTGGGCGCCAGCACGTTCGGGACCGGTGAGTTAATCAGCGCGGCACTGGATCGCGGGGTGCGCCAGATTTTGTTGGGCATCGGCGGATCTGCCAGCACCGACGGTGGCGCGGGGATGGCGCAGGCGCTGGGGGTACGCCTGCTCGATGCGCGCGGTCGACCCTTACGACCGGGTATCGGTGGCGGCGCCCTGCAGCGCGTGGCGCGGATTGACGGGGCAGGCCTGGATCCCAGACTCGCGACGGTCGAACTGCTGGTAGCCTGCGATGTGAACAATCCGCTGGTTGGCCCGCGCGGCGCGGCGGCCGTTTACGGGCCGCAGAAAGGCGCGACGCCGGCCGACGTTCAGGTGCTGGATGCCAACCTCCGCCATTTCGGTCGTCTGGCCGGCGCCTTTTGCGGGCAGCCCTTGCTGCGGCGACCGGGAGGCGGTGCTGCAGGTGGGCTGGGCGCTGGCCTGCTGGCCTTTGCGGGCGCGCGGCTGGTGGCGGGCGGCCCCACGGTGCTGGCGTGGGCCGGGCTGGAACGGGCCTTGGCCGGGGCGGATCTGGTCATCACCGGCGAAGGACGACTCGATAGCCAGACCCGGTTCGGCAAAACACCGGCGAGCGTGGCGGCTCTGGCCGCACGCTACGGCGTGCCGGTACTTGGACTTGCCGGCTCACTTTCAGATGACGCAAACGTCAATTTTAAACATGGCTTCGCCGCACTGGCGGCCAGCGTGGCCCGGCCCACGTCCGAGGCCGAGGCGATGCGGGATGCGGGTCGCCAGTTATCCCGCGCCGCTGAGCGGCTGGGACATAGCCTCGTGTTGGGGCAGCGCTTGAGGCTGGCGTAGGGCAACTCCCCGGCGCTAGTGCGCTGGCGAGTATCAGGGCGTCGGCGCGCGCTGGCCGCACGCAGTTGGCGATCCGGGCGCAGGCCGGGGTGGGGCGTCGGGAAGGCAGCTTTCTGCGGGCCAAGCTCAAAATTATTCCCGAACAGGAAAATTTAAATTCTATAGAGCCACTAAATCGGCTATTTTCCTTATTAAGCGAATTAATATCCCATAGCCACTTATATGAGCGTTCTGTCTCAATCTGAAGAATTTTCTGGCTTGGCGCGGCTCGCCCGGCAAGTGCGGCGCCAGCGGCGCCTCAGTCAACTGACCCAGTCGGAACTCGCTGGTTTGGCGGGCGTTGGGCTGCGGTTTGTGTCGGATCTGGAGAATGGACGCCCTGGACTCGAGATCGGGCGGGTATTACGGGTGGTCGAAACCGTGGGGCTTGAACTCTCGGTGCGGCCTCGGGACTGGCCTTCGCAATGGTGAATTCGCCGGCCCTAGAAGTTTACTTGCACGGCAAGCTAACCGGACACTTGCTCAACCAAGGGCCCGAGGTCTGGGCCTGGCAGCCGCTGGATACTGCGCCGCCGCAGCCGGCCTGTGCATGGTCTTTATCAAATCTGACGTCAACGTCAATTTCGAGCCCGCAGGTGCGTGCATGGTTTCGCGGCCTGTTGCCGGACCCTGCCGTGACGGCACGTCTGGCACTCAAAGCCGGGTTCTCCCCGGGGAACGACTTCGCCTTGTTAGGGGGGCTGGGCGGCGACTGCCCGGGGGCGCTGAGTCTCGCCTTTCCCGGACGCGTGCCTGCCGTGCGCGATGAGGCGCCTCCGCTCAGCACCGGGAGCTTTGCCGAATGCCTTCAGCGCCTGCGCGACGGCCAGCCTGCTGCGGCCATCGGCGATGCCTTGTGGCCCGGCGACGGGGCGGTGCTTCCGCTGCGCGAGTCGCCCGCTGGATTTGCGCTGGGGGCTCCCGGACACCCGAGCAACGTGCTGCTGCGAATAGCGCGGCACGGGCTTGCTGACGCGCCAGTCAACGAGGCGTTTTGCATGCTACTGGCGGGCAGGCTGGGCGTGCCGGTCGTCGCGGCGCGCTGGCAGAGCGCGCAGCGCGGCTATTTGGTGAGCGCCAGGCCGGATTGGGTGGCGGGCGTCAACGACGTCCCGGAGCGGGTCCATCTGGAGACCTTCAGCCAACTGGCCGGGCTCGCGCCGGAGCAGGCGTTCGAGCGGGAGGGCGGGCTTGCGCTGCTTGACTGCGCGGCGCTGATTCGCCGCTACAGCGTGGTGCCTGCGCTCGACCTGCGCAGTTTCCTCCGGTGGCTTGGCCTCTGCCTCCTGTGCGGCAACGGTCTGGCTAACGGCAACGCGCTGCGCTTCATCTTCACCGCGGCGGGGCCAAGACTGGCGCCGTTCTCGGACATGCTCGCCACCCACGTTTACCCGGAGATGAGCGAGCGCCTGGGCTTCTACGTGGGCCGTGAAGATCGGCCCGACTGGCTGTTACCGGCGCGCTGGCGGGAACTGGCAGAAGAGATTGGCGTCGGGTCGCGGTATTTGCTCACGCTGCTGCGGGAGCTGGCGTTGGCGACGCCGCCGGCGCTGGCGGCCACCAAAGCGCAGTGGCGCGAAACGCTTCCCTGGTCCCCCCTGCTGGAACAGGTCGAGCAACTGGTGGAAAAGCGGGCCCGGCAGCTGTGGGTGGCGCTGGAGGCAGAGCGTTTGTGACCGGCACGTCACTCGCCGAAAGAAATGCCCAGCATGCGCAACACAAACGGCGACCACGCCAGCGCCAGTAGCAACAGGGCCAGCGCCTCGGTATTGCTGGCCAGACGTAAAGTCACGCTGCGCTCGGGCGCCGCATCTTTGGCGAAGACTCTGGCCATGGTGATGTCGAGCAGCAGAAGAAAGACGATGATCACCATCATGGCGGGCGCGACGACCGAAGTGAAAAACCGCCAACCGCTGAGATAGGTGACGCCGTCATTGAACGGTCCAAGGATGATGAGCCCTGCGGTAATGACCAGCATGGCGTTACGGAAGAGGCCAAAATTGCGGAACTGGGAGAGCATTTTCATGACCGGATTATCCACCATTCGCTTGCGCGGGTTGTAGCGAACTGCCGTGCCGGCAGCCCTGTTGGTTTTACGAGGAACATAGGCTTATGTATTCACAATTCGGCGACGCCTTCGCGGTAAAAAGCGGCACCCGCGAACTGATGGACGACTTGGGCGCCATCGCGCGGGGCGGACGCGATCTGATTAATCTCGGCGGCGGTAACCCCAGCCTCATCCCGGCCATGCAGGCAATGTTCGAGCGCGCCTGGGCCAGTGTGCCGGCGGCCGACTGGATCAGTCTGGCCAGCGTGTACGATGCGCCGCAAGGCCACCCGGCGTTTCTGGAACGCATGAGCGAGGTGCTGCGGACGCAGTTCGGCTGGCCCGTAACGGCAGGCAATTTGCTGGTGACCAGCGGCAGCCAGGCCTCGTTTTTCGCGCTGTTCAATTTGTTTGGCGGCACCGATGCCAAAGGCCGCTTGCGTCAGATTTTGTTGCCGCAGGCGCCGGAATACATTGGCTACGCCCAGAGCGGCATTGCCCCTGCCATGTTGACGTCCTTCCCGGGCCTGATTGAGCACGTGGCAGATCACCGTTTCAAATACCGACCCGATTTTGACCGTATCGCCGTCACCGAACGGCATGCCGCGGTCTGCGTCAGCCGTCCCTGCAACCCGACCGGCAATGTGATTACCGATGAGGAACTCGCCCGACTGCGCCATCTGGCGCAAGACGCCGGCGTGCCCCTCATCGTGGACTGCGCATACGGCCAACCGTTCCCTGGCATTGTGTTTGCGCCGGCATCCTTGGCCTGGGACGAAGACCTCATCGTGTGTCTCAGCCTGTCCAAGCTGGGGCTGCCCGGCTTGCGCACGGGGCTGGTCGTCGCGAAAAGTGAAACCATCGACCTCTTAACCAGCATCAACGCCATGCTGACCCTGGCGCCCAACCCGGTAGGCGCGCGCCTGATGCTGGCGCTGATGGCAGAGCAGGACGTGCTGGCGCTGGCCCGCGAGGTGGTTGGTCCGCATTACGCGGCGGCGTCGCGGCGTGCGCTGGCCGCCTGCGACGAATTGCTCGGGCATACCGACTATCTGGCGCATGTCTCGGAAGGGGCGATTTTTCTCTGGCTGTGGTTTCCGCGCCTGCCGGTGCCGGTGCAGCAGCTCTATGAGCGACTCAAGGCGCGCGGGGTGCTGGTCATTCCGGGACATCACTTTGGTCCCGGTCTCAGCGAACCCTGGCCGCATCTCGGCCAATGCCTGCGGCTGTCCTACGCCCAGCCGGAAGAACGCCTGCGGGCAGGCCTGCGGGTGCTGGCAGAGGAACTGCGGGCATTGGGCTATCCGGGCTGAGGGGAAGTGCGGTCCCCGATACCGGCCCTTGGCGTTGTTAGGGGAGGCCGGTATCGAGGCGCGAGGGTTGGGACTAATTGGGCGACAACCGCGGTGAGCGGTTGGGGGTGAGCGCGGTGACGGCCTGCGCATGGATCAGATTGCCGTCGACGCTTCCCCTTAAGATTTAGATATTTATGGGATGCATTTCTAGCTGTTTAGAGATCCGGCGTCAAGCGCCTTACCGGCGCCGCGCCGGCGCTGGCCTCAGGTCGGCAGCGGGTGCCAGCCCGCGTCCGCCCACAACTGGCCGCTGACCGCCGAGTTGCGGACCAGAAAACAGATGGCGTCCGCGATTTCCTCGGGCCGGATCAGCCGCCCGATCTGGGTGGCCGGCAGCACCTGCGAATTGATGTACTCCTCGCCCAGCGCCCGCACCATCGGGGTATCGGTGAAGCCCGGATGGATCACCGCGCAGCGCACGCCGTGGAAAATGGCTTCGATCATCAGCGTCGAGGCCGCGCCTTCCAGCCCGACCTTGGTGCTGGCGTAGGCAATCTGTCCCTTGTTGCCCTGGGAGGAGACCGAGCCGATGAAAACGATGACGCCCTGCACGCCTTCCTGCGCCGACCAGCGCTTCAGCCCGCGCTTGAAGCGGTCCTCAGCCATCTGCGCGACCAGTTCCAGCGCCCAGTAGACCGGGGCCACCAGATTGACTTCCAGCACTTCGCGGAAGGTCTCGGCCGGATAAATGAAGGCCTTGCCCTGTTCGCGATTCACCTTCACCGCCAGACCGTCCCGCGTGATGCCGGCGGCCGGGATCAGGATGTTCACCGGACCAAAGCGTTCCAGCAGGGTGGCGAACACCTCCTTGCGGAAAGCCTCGGCGGTGGTGTCGCCGCAGAAGCCGACTGCGACCTCACGGCCGGCTTCGTCGTTGATTTGCGTGGCGAACTCGTTGACCTTGTCTGAACGGTCCACCAGGGCGACCGCGCCCACCTGATGGCGGACGAGTTCGCGCGCGGTGGCGAGCCCGATGCCGCTGGCGGCACCGGTGATGATGGCAATTTTTCCCTTGATCTCCATGACAACTCCGGAATGGCGGGGTGACCGCATTATAGGAGCCTGCTTGTGCGTCGCAACGAAAACGCATTCATCCCCGCTGACGACCCGCTGCCCGACCTGCTCAAAGACCACGCGCCCACGCTGTGGGCTGCGCGCGAGACCTCGCAACAACTACTCGCCGGTCTCGCCCGCGCGCTGACCCAAAACGCTGGCGCGCTGGCCGGCATCGAGACCGTGATCGCCGCCGGCTCGCTCGGTCGGCTGGAAACCCACGCGGGATCTGATTTCGACGGCATTCTGATTGCGCGCCCCGGCGGCCCATCGACGGTACCGGGCGACATGTTCGACATCGTGGCGGCCTGCGGTCTGAAACCGCCGAAGGCCGATGGCATTTACCGGGCGACGATCACCGCCGAAACCCTGTGCCGCTTGTCCGCGCGCGGCAGCCTGGATGAACCACCCGCCCACTTCGGCAAGCGGATGCAGGTGCTGCTGGATGCCCGGGCGGTGACGGGCGAGGCGGCGTTCAGGCAATTACAGCGGGAAATTCTCGACTGGTACGCGGGGGACAGCATCAGCCGTTACCCGGACGCCCAGTGGACCTTGCTGATTAACGACCTGTCCCGCTATCTGCACGCCTACGCGGGCTGGCAGCAGTTCAAATGCGCGCGGAGTGATGACGACGGCTGGTATCTGCGGCAGGCGAAGCTGCGGGGTTCGCGCATGCTGACATTCGCCGGCTTGCTGCTGTTGCTGGGTGAAAGCAGTGTCCTTGGCGCTGACAAACGGGCGTGGGTCGCCGCTCGTCTGGGCCTAAGCCCGCTGGCGCGGGTGGCGGCAGTCATGCAGCCCCGGGATGCGGCCGCATTCCAGCGGGTGCTCACCGACTACGAGGCCGTTCACGCCCTGCTGGCGACACCGGCCGTGCGCGAGGAACTCGTCGCCCGCAGCCCCGGCCCGGACGCGCCCGCAGACGGCGAGTTTCCAGCCAGCTATGCCCGCATCCACGAGCATTCGGGCCGCCTGTTGCGCGAACTGTCGCAATTTGTGCTGGCGCGCCGCGCCGACTGGCACCCGGATTTTTTCAGCTACCTGCTGTTCTGATTTACTCGTAGCGCAGGGCTTCTACCGGCGCAATCTGGGCCGCGCGCCACGCCGGATAAAGCGTCGCCGCGACACAAATTGCGAAGGTGGCAAGCGCCACCGAGAGGGCGTCACCAAGCCGCAGTTCGGTGGGCAGGTAGTTGATGTAATAGACATCCGGTTTGATGAACTGGATGTGGAACAGCCTCTCGACGAGACGCATGAAATCGTTGGCGTAGCGCGCGCCGGCTGTGCCCAGCGCCACGCCCAGCGTTACGCCCAGTCCGGTGACGATGGCGCCCTGCGTCAGAAACGCCCACAGCACGCTGGTGGGTGATAGGCCCAAGGTGCGCAGGATCGCAATATCGGTCTGCTTCTCTTTGACAATCATCACCATCGAGGCCACCACGTTGAATGCGGCAACGGCCACGATGAGCGACAACACCACAAACATCATTCGCTTCTGCGATTTGATGGCGAGGAAGAAATTGCGGTGATAGCGCGTCCAGTCCAGCACCACGTAGGAGGGGCCTAGCGCGGCGCCGAGTCGTGCCGCCACCAGCGGCGCATGCGACGAGTCTTTTAGCTTCAAGCGCAGGCCCGAGACCGTGCCTTCGAGCTTGAACAGCCGGGCGGCGGCATCGACCGACATAATGCCGAAGGTCGAATCAAACTCGTGCATGCCCGCCTTGAAGCTGCCGACCACACGCAAGCGGTCGTAGTTGGGCAGGCCGATCTGCTGTTCCGCATCCCACTGCGGTGAAATGAGCGTGATGGCCTGCCCCGTGCCGACGCCCAGTTCCTCGGCCAGCGTCTGGCCCAGAATCACCGCGGGTTCGGGGGCTGGCGCGTCGAGCGCAGTGAGCGACACGCCCTGCAGGTAGTGTTCTAGCTGCGAGACGTCGCCTTCGCCGTCAGGCGGTACGCCGTAAATCAGGATCCCGCGCACTTTGCCGCGCGCATTCAACATGCCGCTGCCGCGAACGAAGGGGCGTGCCGCCAGCACATCCGGATCCGTCTCCAGCCGCGCGGCCAGGTTGCGCCAGTCGCGTAGGGTTTCGGGTGCTGCAAACACCGTCGCATCTGCCGTCATGCCGAGGATGCGCGCGGCGACTTCGCGCTCGAAGCCGTTCATCACCGACAACACAATCAGCAGCACCGCGACGCCGAGACCGATGCCGGCGACCGACACCGCGGATACCAGCGAGGCGAAGCGATTTTTGCGTTTGGCGCGGAGGTAGCGCGCGGCAATGAAGAGCGGTAAGGGTTTGAACACGAACTGGCGCCTCCGGAAGAGGCGCCATCCTAGAGCATCGGACGGTTCGGGCGTAGCGGCCTCAGAGCAGGGCCTTGATGCTTGCCCGCAAGTCGTCCGCATCGGGCGCGGTCATGCTGCTGAACACTTTGACGAGCTTGCCCTCGCGGTCGAGCAGGTATTTGTAGAAGTTCCACTTCGGCGCTTCGCCGCTGACGCTGGCAAGGCGTTGAAAGAAGGCATTGCTGCCGCCGGCTTTCACCGAGGTCTTCTCGAACATTGGGAACTCAACGCCGTAGGTCGAGCGGCAGAAGGTTTTGATTTCGGCTTCGGTGCCGGGCTCCTGGCCGCCGAAATCGTTGGACGGAAAGCCGAGCACCACCAGACCCTGCTGGCCTAACTCGCGATACAGCTGCTCCAGCCCTTCGTACTGCGACGTGAAGCCGCACTTGCTGGCGGTATTCACTACCAGCACCACCTTGCCCGCGTAGGCCTCGCACAGGTGCACCGGCTTGTCGCCCAGCAGAGGGCGAAACGAGAAGTCGAGATTCTCGGGGCAGGCGCGTGCGCTCATCGCCGCGAGCGCCAGAAGAAAAGTGAAGAGCACACGCATGCCGTACCTCGCTTTGAGTTGAACGCACTACGTTGGCCGCGTCTGGAGTGGTTCACCGGAAAACCGCCTTGATTTTCGACGATCGAGCGGCCATGGTGCTGCCTGATATTGCCTGCCAGAGGAGCTTCACGCCATGTTCGGACTGAAACAGAAACAGGCCATGCCAGCGCCGGAACTCGCCTTGCCCGGCCGGGCAACGCCGCTCGCCATCATGGACCGGCACTTTGTGCTGGGTACGCCGCTGCTGCCCCCATTTCCGGCAGGCAGCGAACTGGCGCTATTTGGACTGGGCTGCTTCTGGGGCGCCGAGCGGAAGTTCTGGAGCTTGCCCGGCGTGCTCTCGACTAGCGTGGGCTACGCGGCGGGGTACACGCCGAACCCGAGCTATCAGGAGGTCTGCTCCGGCATGACCGGGCACAACGAAGTGGTGCGGGTGGTGTTCGACCCGGCAAAGATTTCGTTTGAGTCGCTGCTGAAAGTGTTTTTTGAAGCCCACAACCCGACGCAGGGCATGCGCCAGGGCAATGATGTCGGCACGCAATATCGCTCGGGGATCTACTTCACTAACGCCGCGCAGGAAGCCGCCGCGGTGGCGACCGGCGAACGCTTTGGGGCCGCCCTCCGTGCGGCGGGCTTCGGCGCCGTTACCACCGAAATCCTGCCGGCCCCCGAGTTTTACTACGCCGAGGATTATCACCAGCAATATCTTGCCAAGAACCCGGGCGGCTACTGCGGCTTGGGCGGCACCGGCGTGAGCTGCGGTTAAGGCTCAGGCGCTGCGCAGCCCCAGCAGTCTGGTCACGGCGATCGCCAGCAGCGGCAGCAGCAGCCCGATCGCCAGCACCACCACCAGCAAATCACCCAGGGCGGCGTAATTCGCCGGCGTGGTGACGGCATGTGAGACCGGGTCGCGCATTTCCCGGGTGACCACAAACCACTGATTGAGATAGCGCGTGCCGAGCTGCGAGGCCGACAGCGCCAGATTTGTAAACGAGGCCATGACCGCAAAGTAGGTCGCTTTCAGGCGCGCCGGGGCGGAGTTGGCGATCCACGCCAGCAGGGGCACCATCGCGATCTGGCCCAGCGGCGACTCCAGCGCGGTGTCTACCAGCGCGATAAAACGCGCGTCCACCACGCCGCCGGTATGCGCGGCGGTCCAGACATGCAGCCCGTGATACATGCCCAGAGTGGGCAGACCCAGCGTGAAGCCGGCCAGCGTCAGCAGCACCACGATGAACGCCAGCGAGCGTTCTGCCATCAGCCGCCGAAACGCAAACAGCCCCACCAGCGTCAGCACGCTGGAGACCAGCGACAGGCGGGCGATGAATGACTGGTCAAAGCCGAGTTCATCGATCATCCACCAGGTCGAACCGGCACCGGTGCCGGGCAGGGCGCGGAATACAAAAATCACAATCGCGGTGCCGAGCAGCGTGCGGCGCGCGTCAGCCTCCAACTCGCCCAGCAGTCGCCACATCAGAAACGCGATGATCGAAAACGACGTGGCGAAAACCAGCTCCTGGGCGTGCGGGAATGACGACAGGCCAATGCTGATGGTCGCCGCCGCAAAAATCAGGCTGCCGCCCAGAATCCCCCAGTTGGGCGGAGGCGGCGCCTCGTGCGTGGCCTGCGCGTGCGCCACTGCGGCCGCCGAGAGGCCCTGAGCCAGCAGCCGGCGGCGCTCCCGCCGACGTTGCAGGGCCGCCAGCGCCACCCCGGAAAGTGAAATCACCGGGATGACGAGCGCCATTTCGTAGACCCGGATATACAGGGCGACCTTGTCGGCCTGCGGCAGCGCCTCGGTGCCGGCAAAGAGCCACACGTTGAGTCCTGACACCGCCACACCACCGCCAATGATCGCGACCCGTCCCAGCGTTTGCATGGTGGTGTTCATGCGCTTGCGGGTGGCCGGGTCGATCATCCGGCCGTTCTCGTCCACCCGCGGCACGGCTTCTACCGTCATGGCATCCGCCACCGTGTCTTGCACCATGTAGCCCACGGGTGCGAGCAGGGCGGCGAGCACATACCACCAGGTGGCCGGCATCCAGGTCGCCATGGCCTGCGGATGGCCAATCAGCCCGATCATGATGCTGAGGCTCGCGCCAATCAGGCTTGCGCCCAGCACCACCAGCCAGGCCTTGTAGGGCCACAGGAGATCGACCAGATGGCCCATCGGCATCTTCAGCGCCCACGGAATGCCGGCCCAGAAGCCGATCGTTGCCAGAAACGCTGCCGAAAGATTCAGGTATTCCTTGATGAAGAAAGTACCGACGATGCCGGTCAGGCCGGCAATGCCGGCGGCCACATAGACCATCAGCGGCGGCAGGTAGGAGGCGCGAAATTCCCGGATCAGCGCCGGCAACAGCGCGTCCCAGCGGCGAGCTTGGGTCTGCAACATGCGAGGCAAATCTCCCTGTGGATGGCGCGGTCTAGCTTGCGGTGAGCCTCAGTGCTTGGCAATCCGCGCAGGGTCGGGATAATCGCGACATGCCTCTTTCAAGCATTTCCTGAACCCGATGCACTACTGGACTCTGGCCGCAGCCATTCTCTGCGAGGTGGTGGCGACCAGCGCGCTCAAAGCCTCCGATGGTTTTCGTGTGCTGGGCCCGACGGTGTTGGTGCTGCTCGGCTACGGCGCGGCCTTCTACCTGCTCAGCGTCACCCTGCGCACGATGCCCGTTGGCATTGCCTACGCGCTGTGGTCGGGTATTGGTCAGGTGCTGGTCATGTTTATCGCCTGGGTCATGTACCGTCAGATGCTGGACGCCGCCGCTTTCGTTGGCATTGGATTTATTCTCACCGGCGTGCTGGTTTTGGCGCTCTTTTCCAAATCGATGCCCCACTGAAGTTTCAACCCACGGCCGCCACTGGGCGCCACAACGCCGGAGATTGCGCATGAGCGAAGAGCAGATTTTCACCATCCCGCGCTACACCACCCAGTCTGGCGTGACGCTGGATTTGAAACTGAGCTACACCACCTACGGGCAACTCTCGCCCGCCGGCGACAATGTGGTGGTCGTACCTACTTTCTACGGCGGCCGTCACACCGAAACCGAATACATGCTGGCCCCGGGGCGGGCGATCGATCCGCAGCGTTATTTCGTCGTCATTCCCAATATGTTCTGCAACGGGCGCTCGTCCTCGCCCAGCAACACGCCCGCTCCCTATGGCCGCGGCGGGTTTCCGCTGATGAGCCTGCACGACAACATCGTGTGCCAGCACAAGCTGTTGACCGAGCATCTGGGCGTGAAGCGGATTCGGCTCGTCGCCGGTTTTTCGATGGGTGGCATGCAGGCCTTTCAATGGGGCGCCCTGTTTCCGCAACTGGTCGACGCGATTGCACCGATCTGCGCCTCGGCGCGGATTTCCGACCATAACTGGCTGTTTGTCGACAGCGCCAAGGCCGCGCTGATGCTCGATCCGGATTTCAAGGACGGCTGGTACGACGCGCCGCCGCTGCGCGGCCTGCTGACCTTTGGCAAGGTCTACGCCGCCTGGCTGTTCTCGCAGGATTTCATGCGCGAGAAGCTCTATCGCGGCATCGGGCTGGCAACGCGCCGCGATGTGGTGCTGTTAACCCAGAACTATTTCCTGCAGAACGATGCCAACGACCTGCTCGCGATGGCCGACAGCTGGCTCAACGGCGACATCAGCGCCAATCCGGTCTTCAAGGGCGATCTGGAAAAAGCGCTCGCCGCGATCAGCTGCAAGGCGATTGTGATGCCCGGTGCCACCGACCAGTACTTCCCGCCGGCCGACAACGCGCTCGAAGTCAAACACATGCCCAACGCCGAACTGCGACCGATTCCCTCGGGCTGGGGCCATGGCGCAGGCTTCGGGCTTGATCCGGCCGACAACGCGTTCATCGATCGCGCGCTGAACGAGCTCCTTGCCTGAGTCGGTCCGGATGAACGATTTAACCAACGCCCTCAACCGTCACTACGCGCCGCAAGACGTCAGCGCACGCATCCTCGAGAGCATCCGCGCCGCTGGCCTCGATCCCGACCGCCTGAGCCGGGATGAAGCCTCGATGTTTGACGAGTTCCACGGTGGCGGTCGCGAGTCGACCCGCGCGCTGGCCCGCGACATCGGGCTGGCGCCGGGCACCCGGGTGCTTGATGTTGGCTGCGGCATCGGGGGCCCCGCGCGCACGCTGACCGCCGAGTTTGGCTGTGCGGTGACGGGCGTTGATTTGACCGCCGACTTTATCCACGCCGCCCGCATGCTCTCCCTGCGGGTTGGCATGGGCGAGACGATCAACTTCCTTGAAGGCTCGGCGCTGGCTATACCGGTGGCCGACGCCGCCTTCGATCTGGTGTGGTCGCAAAACATGCTGATGAACATCCCGGACAAGGCGCAGTTTGCGCGCGAGGTCGCGCGTGTCCTGAAGCCGGGAGGGCGTTGCGCCATTGAGTCGGTGGTGAGCGGCACGGGCGAGGTGCTGTATCCCAGCTTCTGGGCCAGCGAACCCGCGCTGTCCTTTGTACCCTCGCCGGAAGCCCTGCGCGAAGCCTTCGCCGCCGCCGGCATGGTGGCTGAGCGCTGGCAGGACAACACGGCCCGCGTGCTTGCCCACGGTCAGCGCCGGATGGCCGCACTCGAGCGAGGCGAGGGGCCGCCGCTAGGTATCGGCGTGCTGGTGCCCGACCGGGTGATGGAGAAAACGCGCAACGCCTTGCTCAACAACGAACAAGGCCGGACGCTGGCCATTCAGGCGGTCTGGCGAAAGCCGGCCTGAGCCGGAATCAGGAACCGCCGGGACCGGCGATTCTTCCCGCATATGGGTGAACGAACGGGCTGCGGCACGACAAACCGCAGCAGCGGGTGACGCGTCGGCTTTTAATCTCCTGCAACTTTCTTTACTTTCGAGCAATCCTGAACTGTCGCTTTACCGCGACGGTCAGCCATGAATTCCGGTGCTCGACGCCCTGTCGATGCCCCCCCCAAGCGGAGACCTACACATGGCAACGAGACGTCACAGCGGCCCGGCGACGGCACTGGCCCGGGACCACGGCTTCACCGCGGTCGACGATTACGACACGCGCACCTACATCCTGCCTTTCCTGCGCGACCCGGAGTCTCGCAAGCAGATCATCGCCGAGCACCGCGCCAACCCACGGGGCGCCGCCGCCCAGCCCGGCATCAAGCCGCCCAATCACAGCGAAGGCTTGAAGCGGCTGATCGACAAACTGCGCATGACGCCGCAAGCCGGCAAACACACGATTGTGGAAGTGGTGCCCTGGCAGGAATACGCCATCGGCATTCTGCCCGGGCAGCGCGGCGGGGTGATCAAAATCACCCGCGAACGCTACGCCACGCGCGAAGACGCCGAGCACGCGATCTTTCTCAAGCGCCTGCGCGCGCTGCTCGCCCACTACCAGTTAAAGCTTTAAGCGGAGACCCACATGAGCCTTGCCCAGGAACTGATGCTGCGGATCACCGGCTACACCGACAAATGCTCGGTGCGCCCCGGTGATGAAGTGAGTTTCCACATTCACAGCGAACTGAACGAATCCTACGACGTGCAAATGGTGCGGCTGATTCACGGCGACACCAATCCCGAAGGTCCCGGCTTCAAGGAGCGGCTGCTGCGCTCGCCCACCAACGGTAAATATCGCGGGCAGCATCAGCCGATGTATGCCGGCAGCTACCTGCTGGTGCCGCATGACGACCGCTTAAACCTGCAGAGTTTTACGCTCTGCGCCTATATTTTCCCGACCACGCCGGTGACCGATCTGGAAGGCACGCCGGTCGGCGCGCAGGCCATCATCTCGAAGTTCAATGCGAAGACGGGCCTCGGTTACGGCCTGTTCATCAACGAAGCCGGCGAACTCGCGCTGCGCATCGGTCGCGGCCGCGGCAAGCTGGATGAATACAGCACAAAGAAGCCCTTGTTCCGCAAGGTCTGGTACAAGGTCTCGGCCTCGTTCGATGCGGCCACCGGCGAAGTCCACATCGCCCAGACGCCGTTCGTGACCATCACCAACGGCGGCCACGGCATGAGCATGCTGCATCCGATGGAAGATACCGCCGCGGCCGTGCGCCATCGCGGCACGCCGGGCGCGCCGCGCGTGACCGATAGTCCGCTGTTAATGGCGGCAAGCACGCTGGAGCCGCACGCCGGGCGTTTCCTCACCGGCGGGCACTTCCGTCATCTCGATGCGCCGGTTGAGATCCCGGTGCATACGCATAAGTTCAACGGCAAGATCGAGCGGCCCAAAGTGGCCAATCGCGCGCTCTCGGCCGCCCAGATCGAAATGCTGCTGGGCTGCGCCGGCATCGACCACGTGCCGGGCGAACTCCGCGCGGCTATCGTCGGCGCCTGGGATTTCAGCGCCAATATCAGCGATAACGCTGCCTCCACGCAGGTCATCGACACCAGCGTAAACAAGCTGCACGCGGTGGGGGTGAACCTGCCGGTGCGGGGCGTGACAGGTTTCAACTGGAGCTCGGATTTCATGAGCTTCCGCCACGGGCCGCAGGAATATGGCGCGATTCATTTCCACGATGAATCGGTCGACGATGCGCGCTGGCAGCGCTCGTTTACCTTCAAGGTACCGAAGGGGCTGAAGAGCGGCGTGTACGCGGCGCGCCTGCGCATCAACGGCGCGACCACCGCCGACTGCGAAGACTACGTGCCGTTTTTCGTGCGCCCACCGGCCGACGGCCCGACCGCGAAAATCGCGCTGGTCATGGCCATGCACAGTTATCTGGCCTACGCCAACGACAACCTGAGCGTGAACTCCGTCATCGCGCAGTTGCTGACCGGTCAGGTGCCGCTGCTACAGCCCGGCGACCTGCTGCTCAACAAGGAGCGCGGCTACGGTCTTGGTACCTATACCAGCTATCGCGACGGCTGGGGCGTGAACATCTCTTCCCGCCTGCGGCCCATCCTCAACATGCGGCCGAAGTACATTCACGTGCTCTCGCCTTCGCTGTGGCAGTTCAACGCGGACCTGCATCTGGTCGACTGGCTCGAGCAGATGAAGTACGACGTCGACATCCTGACCGACGAAGACGTACAGCGCGAAGGCGTGTCCCTGCTCAAGCAGTACCGCGTGGTGCTCACGGGGCATCATCCGGAGTACATGTCCGAACAGCAGATGCAGGCCTATCACGATTACCAGCAGCAGGGTGGACGTTTCCTGTATCTCGCGGCCAACGGCTTCTACTGGATCTGCCAGCCGCATCCCGAGAATCCCAACATCGTGGAAGTGCGCAAGGGCGACAACGGCACGCGCGCCTGGACCGTCACACCGGGCGAATACTGCAATGCCTTCGACGGCAAGCACGGCGGCCTGTGGCGCGTGCGCGGCCGGGCCATGAGCAAGCTGCTGGGCGTGACCTTCACCTCCTTTGGCCTGACCTATTCGTCCTACTACCGGCGTGCGCCGGACAGTGAACTGGCCGAGACCAGCTGGATGTTCAAGGGCATCGGACGCGACGAACCCATCGGCAATTTCGGTCTGGTGGGCGACGGTGCCGCCGGGCTTGAACTCGACCGCTACGATCTGGAACTGGGCACGCCACACCGGGCGTATTTGCTGGCCAACTCCGAAGGCCATTCCGACATGTTCGTGACCGTGACCGAAGAGTCCACCTTCAACGCGCGCGGCTACATTGCGTCCGGTACGGGCGACAATAATCCGCGCACCCGTGCCGACATCGTCTACTACAAGACGCCGAACGACGGCGGGACCTTCTCGGTGGGCTCCATGGCCTGGTGCGGATCGCTGTCGCATAACAAGTACAACAACAACGTCTCGCGTCTGACCAAGAACGTGATCGACGGCTTCCTGAAGGCGGGCCCCTTGCCGTGAGCAAACGGGCAAAATCGGCCGAAGTCCCGCTGAAGCGGGACGATACCTGGTGGCTGCATCCAGCGCTGCGCGGCCAGCAATCGCTGCCCATGGCGGCGGGTGCCGGCGGTATGCCGCACCGGTGGGTGAAGTCCGACGACCCGCCGGAAAAAGCCGAGCCTTCGCTGGAGGACGATAGTCCTTATGCCGACTTCGCCAAAATCCTCTATCGGCTGAACGGCAGCCGCCCCGGGCCCGTGCGCGGCTTCTATGTGATTGTCGGCGTTGAGCCGGGTCGCTATGCGGTGGGCCAGCTGTGTGCAGATCCGGTTACGCCGGTTCGTTTGTTTGAGGATTTGGTGTTCGACAACGAGCCGGCGGCGCGTGACAAAGCGGCCGCGCTGCGGGCAGCCTCGCCGCCGTTGGCACTCTCATGACGCCGGGCGTCCGCGTCTCCTACAGCGCCGACGGCGAGGTCGTGCATTTCGCCCTGCAGGGCCGCACCCGGCTCAACCTGATTGGCGGCGAGACCCTGCGCGCCGGCGCGGCGCAGATCCGTGCCTGTCACCAGAATGCGCACTTACGCTGCGCGGTGTTGACCGGCAGCGCGCCAGATAACTTCATCGGCGGCGCCGATCTCAAAGAACTGGGCGCGCTGACCCCGGACACCGCCGAGGCGTTCATCCGCAGCATCCACGACTTCTGTGCCGCACTCCGCGCCCTGCCGGTGCCGGTGGTGGCGCGGGTCGCCGGGCATTGTCTGGGTGGCGGGCTTGAGATCGCAGCGGCCTGTGACCTGCGCGTCGCCGCGAGCGACAGCCAGTTCGGCATGCCGGAAGTGCGCGTAGGCGTGCCCTCGGTCATTGAGGCGGCCTTGCTGCCTGCGCTGATCGGCTGGGGCCGCACGCGAGAGTTGCTGCTGCGAGGTCACTTGATCGATGCGAACACCGCCGAGCGCATCGGTCTGGTGGGGCCCGTGGCTGCGCCGGCTGAGTTGGATGGTCTCGTTGCGCGCGTGGTCGACGACATCCGGGCAGGTGCGCCCGGCGCGGTACGCGCCCAGAAGCAGCTCTGTCAGCGCTGGGAAGAGCTGCCTTTGCGTGAGGCGATTGAAGCCGGGGTAGCGGCTTTTGTAAGGACCTACGACAGCGACGAGCCCGCGCGCTACGTCGCCGCTTTTTTTGCCGGGCGCCAGCGTGCCTGAGCCGGAGCAACGCGCATGATGACCAAGCCGCTACTGGTGCTGAATGCCTTCGTGGTACGGGCCGACAGTTCCCCGCCTGCCGGCGACCGGCGGGCCCGTCCGGGCTACAACGTGAATCGCGCCGGGCAGGGGACCGAAGACGCAGACGTCGCCGACCGCGCGCTGGGCATGAGCCCCGCGCCCCAGTTCGAGTGGGAAGCGTTTGACGCCTACTGGCGCAAAATTCACGGCCCCAAAATCCTGTTTCCCGATGGTCCGGAAGACCGTCAGACCGGGCTGCTGAACTACTACCTGCAGCAGCACCGGATTCCCGCCGGGCCGTGCAGCGAACACGCGCCGCCGTATGTGGCCCCGCTGGATGCTGAAGGTCGTCTGCCGCGCCACCCGGCGGCCGAGTGCCCGCCGTTTGCGCGCCCGGTATTCGACGGGCTCGCGCAGCTTGGTTACCGCAACCGTGAGGATCTGGAGGGCTTCTTCGCCACCAACGGCACGAAGTACGGCGAGAAAATCATGCCGGATGAAGCGGTGTTTATCCGCGGTTTCGGTTTTCATGTCGCGGAGGAACACGTGGTGGTACAGCGTGGCGATCGCCGCCGCGACGCCATCATCCTGCTGAAGCTGCATCAGCGCGCGGCCGGCAGCAGCCGCGAGCAGTTTCGCGGTCGGTGGATGGCGCAACACGCGGACCTCGTGCGCCGTCACCCGCTGGCGCAACTGCTGGTGCGGCGCTATGCGCAGCTCGTCAACGTCAGTCAGCCGGGCGACAAACTTTATGATCCGGTGGGGGACCGCTACGACGGCGTCGGCGTCTATTCCTTCGCGAACATGAACGACTGCGAAGACTTCATCGCCGGTGAGGCGCATACCGCGCTGGTCGAGGATGAACAGGTTTTCGCGCCGGACACGAGCTTCTTTACCGCGCTGAACTATGTGATCTGCGACCGGGGCGACTGAACGTCGTCATTCAGCGTTTGGTGAATGTGCCTCTCCCGTGAGGGCGGCAACGCCGCGACGCCAGCAGCAAGTGGGCGACAGTTGGAGTCGGGGCAAGAAGCCCCTCCCAAGCCGCCCGTGGGAGCGGCAACGCCGCGACGCAAGCGCCAAGTCAACAAACAGCCTCAGTCGGGGCGATGCCCCTCCCGCGACAGCAGTAGGTCATCGAACAGCCTCAGTCGGGGCGATGCCCCTCCCCACGTCACCCGTGGGAGCGGCAACGCCGCGACGCAAGCGCCAAGTCAACAAACAGCCTCAGTCGGGGCGATGCCCCTCCCACGACAGCAGCAGGTCATCGGATAGCCTCAGTCGGGGCGATGCCCCTCCCACGACAGCGGCAGGTCATCGAGAGCCTCAGTCGGGGCGATGCCCCTTCCCACGTCACCCGTGGGAGCGGCAACGCCGCGACGCAAGCGCCAAGTCAACAAACAGCCTCAGTCGGGGCGATGCCCCTCCCACGACAGCGGCAGGTCATCGGACAGCCTCAGTCGGGGCGATGCCCCTCCCACGACAGCAGCAGGTCATCGGACAGCCTCAGTCGGGGCGATGCCCCTCTCACGACGCCAGCCGCAAGTCGGGGCATGCTGTGGGAGGCTGGCAGAACCGCGACGCTGGCGACCCGGGAAATACTTGCGCCAGCCTTAACCGCCTGCCGCCGCGCAATCTAGTCCAGCACCTGCGGATTGCCCTGCACGCCACCGTCGACCGCCAGCAGGCTGCCGGTGGTGAAGCTGGAGGCGTTGCTGGCCAGATACAGCGCGGCTCCCACAATTTCGTGCGGCAGGCCACCGCGGCCCAGCGGGATGCGCTGGCTGGCGGCCGCATTGAAAGCGTCCATGTCCCAGGCCTTGGAAATATCGGTCAGGAACGGACCAGGCATGATGCAGTTCACGCGCACCTTGGGCCCAAAGGCATAGGCCAGCGAGCGGGTGAGAGCATTCAGGCCGGCCTTCGCCGCCCCGTAGGGTTCGGACTTCGGGCTCGGGGTGACGGCCGCCGTACTCGAGACGTTAATGATCGAGCCGCCGTTGCCCTGCGCCATGTGCGTGCCGACCAGCGCCGCCAGCCGGAACGGACCTTTCAGATTCAGCGCCACCACTTTGTCGAACAACTCTTCGGTGATCGCATCCAGCGAGGGATACAGCGGCGAGAGCCCGGCGTTGTTGACCAGGATGTCGATGCGGCCAAAGGCCTTCAGGGCGGTGTCGACGAGGGCGTCCAACTCCGACCAGCGGCCCACGTGGCAACCCACCGCCAGCGCACGCCGCCCGCGAGCCTCCACTTCACGCGCCACGGCTTCGCAAGCCTCCAGCTTGCGGCTGGCGATGATGACGTCGGCCCCATGGTCGGCGAAGGCCAGCGCCATTTCTCGGCCCAGCCCGCGGCTGCCGCCGGTAATCAAAGCGACTTTGCCGCTCAGGTCGAAGAGGTTAGTGCTCATGCGAATGCTCCTGGGAAAGCCGCGCTTCGCGCGGGCGATGGTCGCCGGCCAGCCATACATAGAAGGCGGGCACGACAAAAAGGGTAAACAGCGTGCCGATGCCGAGCCCGGTCGCGATCACAAGCCCGATGTGCGAGCGGCTCATCGCGCCGGGACCGCTGGCTATCAGCAGCGGCACCATGGCGACGATCATCGCCACGGTCGTCATCAAAATGGGCCGTAGCCGGGTGGCAGCACCGGCCACCACCGCGTCGATTTTCGACAGGCCCTGCTCGCGCTGCAGCTGGTTGGAGAATTCAACGATCAGGATGCCATTCTTGGCGATGAGCCCGATCAGCGTAATCAAACCGACCTGCGTGTAGATGTTGATACTGGCAAACCCGAGATTGATAAACGCCAGCGCGCCGGCGATCGACATCGGCACCGACATCATGATGATCAAGGGGTCGCGCCAGGACTCAAACTGCGCGGCCAGCACCAGGTAAATCACTACTGCCGCCAGAAACAGCGTGAGGACCAGCGCGCTGCCTTCCTGCATGTACTGGCGCGAGGCGCCGGCAAAATCGTAGCTGTAGCCCTGCGGGAAGTCGGTGTCGGCGGTCGCGCGCAGCCAGTCCAGCGCATCCCCCATCGACACGCCGGGCGCGGCGATGCCCTGCAGGGTCAGCGCGTTCAGTTGCTGGAACTGCGTGCGCTCGCTGGGCTCGATGGTTTGCTTGAACGTGACCAGTGACGACAGCGGCACCAGTTCGCCCGTCATCGGGCGGAGATAGTAGTTGTCGAGCAGCGAGTTGTCGGCGCGGAAGCGGTCTTCTACCTGCGGAATGACCTTATAGCTGCGGCCTTCGAGGTTGAACCAGTTGACGTTGTTGCCGCCGAGCAGCGTGGCCAGATCGCGCCCAATCTCCTCCATCGACAGACCGAGAATGCCGGCGCGGTTCCGGTCGATTTCAATGGTCGTGCGCGGGCGCGCAAACTCGACCGACTTCTGCAGGAACATGAATTTTCCGCTTTGCATGGCCTTGCCGAGCAGTTCGTTCACGGTTTGATCGAGTTCGCCGTAATCCCCCGGCGAGCGCACCACGAACTGCACCGGCAGACCACGACCCGAGCCCGGCAGACTGGGGCGCGGAAAGGCCGCCACCTGTTGCCCGACCAGCCGGTTCAAGCGCGGCTGCAGGTCTTCCTGGATCTGCTGCTGCGAGCGTTGGCGCTCGCCCATCGGCACAATCTTGAAGCCGCCAAAGGCGGTATTGGGCGAGCCGCCGAAGCCGAGGATCGAGAAGCTTTCCTTGTACTCCGGTATCTCCGCGTAGGTTTTCAGCGTGTCCGCGACGTAGCGTTTGGTGTAGTCGATGGTGGCGGTTTCGGGCCCGCGCGACGCGACCAGCAAAATGCCCTGATCTTCGTTTGGCGCGAGTTCGTGCTGGCTGGTCAGATACAGCGGGAACATGCTGAGCAGCACCAGCAGCGAAAAACCAATGAAGGCCGGCCAGTAGGGCAGGTTGCGTTGCAGGCTGCGACGGTAGGCACCGGCCAGCCAGTCGAAGCCCCGCGCCACCCGCTGCTCGAATGCGCTGGGCGGGCCGTCGTGAAGCACGCGCGAGGCCAGCATCGGCGAAAGCGTCAGCGCGACCACGCCAGACACCAGCACCGCCGCCGCCAGCGAAAACGCGAACTCCGTAAACAGCGTGCCGACCAGACCGCCCATGAAGCCGACCGGTGCGTACACCGCCACCAGCGTGGTGGTCATGGCGAGGATCGGCAGCCAGAGTTCGCGCGCACCGGCCAGTGCCGCCTCGAAGCGGGGTTTCCCTTCAGCGATGTGCCGGTGCACGTTCTCCACCACCACAATGGCGTCGTCGACCACCAGCCCGATGGCCAGCACCATCGCCAGCAAGGTCAGCAGGTTGATCGAGAAGCCCATCAGGAGCATCAGGAAGGCCGCGCCAATGATCGACAGCGGCACGGCCAGCGCCGGAATCAGCGCCGCGCGCAGCGAACCCAGCGAGAGATAAATCACCAGCAGCACGATGACCACCGCCTCGGCCAGCGTGGTGAAGACTTCGCGGATCGATTCCTCGATGAACACGCTGGCGTCGTAGGGGATGTAGACCTCGAGGCCGGTCGGCATCTGGGCCTTCAGCGCGGGAATCACCGCGCGCACCCGTTCCGCCACCGTCAGCGGGTTGGCGCCAGGCGCGGCGTCGATGCCGATGTAGGTCGCGGTCCTGTCGTTGTACAGACTGGTGGCGTTGTAGTCCTCGGCGCCAAGCTCGGCCCGCGCGACGTCTCCGATCCGCACCAGCGCGCCGTTCTCGGCGCGTACCACCAGGTTGTTGAAGTCTTCCACGCGACTGATGTCGGTGGTGGTGGTGAGGTCAATGGAGACCAGCTTGCCGCGCGTCGCGCCAGGGCCCACCAGATAGTTGTTCTTTTCCAGCACGCGGCGGACGTCGCCGGCGGTGACGTTGTGGGCGGTGAGCTTGCGCGGGTCGAGCCAGATCCGCATGGCAAAGGCCTGATTGCCAAAAATCTGCGCTTTCGACACCCCGGGAATGGCCTGCAGCTGCGGACGCACCACGCGCAGCAGATAGTCGGCAATTTGCTGGCGATTCATTTCTGCGCTGTAAAACGCGATGTACATCAGCGAAGTCGGATCGCCCGTGACGGCCTCGATGATCGGGTCGTCCGCCTGCTCCGGCAGCACGCCGCGCTGACTGGCAATCTTGGCCTGAACCTCCGCTACCGCGGCGTGCGCGTCGTAGTTGAGCTTCATGTAAATCTCGATCGTCGACAGGCCCTGCTTGCTGCTGGAGGTGATGTAGTCGATGCCGTCGGCCTCGGCCACGGCCTGTTGCAGCGGGGTGGTGATGAAGCCTTTGACCAACTCGCTGCTGGCACCCGGATAGGGCGTGCGGATGGTGACCACGGTGTTTTCGGTTTTCGGGTACTGCCGCACCTCAAGGCTGGCAATGGCCCGCAGCCCGAGCACCATCAACAGCAGGCTGACGACGCTCGCCAGCACCGGCCGATGAATAAAAAGGTCGGTAAAGCCCTTCACGATGCGGGCGCGATTTCGACCGTCAGGTCGTTACGCAGACGGTTCTGGCCCACGGCCACCACCTGCTCGCCAGCGGCCAGCCCCTTGCTGACGGCCACCATGCCCTCGCGGATTTCCCCGGTGGTCACCGCGCGGCGCGTGACTTTCAGTACCCCGTCGCGTTGCTCGATCACAAACACCGAGTTGCCGTAGGGGCTATAGGTGATCGCGCTTTCCGGCAGCACCACGACCTCGTCGTTGACGCCTTCGTCGACCGCCACTTCGGCGAACATGCCGGGGCGCAGTTCACCCGCAGGATTGGGCAGTTTCGCCCGCACTTTCACCATACGGGTGGCTGGATCGACCGCCGGGTCGATTGCCGTGATGTGCGCGGTGTAGGACTTGTCGGGTTGCGCCTGCACGCTTAATTGCACCGTTTGGCCCGTGCCAAGGCGCGGGATAAAGCGCTCGGGTAGTCGGAAGTCGACAAACATCGGATCCAGCGCTTGCAGGGTGACGACCTGCGAGCCGGGCGCGAGATAGTCGCCGAGATCGATCCGCCGGATGCCCAACGTGCCGCTGATCGGCGCACGAATGATCTTTTTGGCGAGATAGGCCTGCTTGGCCCGCACCATGGCGTCGGCTTCGGCGCGACGGGCGTCGGCCTCGTCGTACTGCGCACGGGACAAGACGCGGTCGTGCTGCAACTTGCCAGCCCGCTCAAACTGGATGTCGGCCAGACGCTTCGCAGCTTCCAGGCCCTGCAGTTCTGCCGCGTCGACGCTGGCGTCGAGCGTTACCAGCGGCTCTCCGGCCGTGACCTGCTTGCCGGACTCGAAATGAATCGCGGCGATTTGCCCCGGCACTTCGCTCATCACGTTCACATCCTGCACCGCGGCCAGCGAGCCCACGGCGAACAGCCCGCGTTCCCAGTGCCGTGCCTCGGCGGTGACGGCAGCCACGCGCGTCGGCGGTGGTGGCGTCGCGAAGCGCGCCTTCATGGTTTCTATTTGCCGGAATTTGTTGACCGCGAGGCCGCCAAAAATGAGCACCGAAAGCGTCAGCAGCAGAAGTACGCGTTTGAGCATGAGAACCTTCATCTAGCGAACGGACAAACGCCGACACGCAGGCCGGCGGCGGCGCCCGAAGCGGGCGGGGCAAGCGGGCGGGAGTTTAGCACCCTGCGCGGGCTCGCTTCGGGGCTGATCTTCATCAAGTCCCGGCCCCATCCGGCAGCTAGTGTGTATGGGGTAAGCAAGCTGCCAAGGAAGCAATGATGACGATGAGTCCGCGCGCCCGATTAGAGTCAGTGGCCGAAGAACTGAAAGCCCGTCAGGCGCGGGTGGAAGGCCACCTGCGGCAGGTCGGCGAGCCAGCGCTGCGCGATACGGACGACCGGTTTCTGCTGCAGCAAAGCGATGAGGTCATTCAGGCGATTGCGCTGCGTCTGGGGGCGGAGATCGAGGAAATCAATCAGGCGCTCCGCCGGTTTGACGAAGGCCGCTACGGCGTCTGCGAGTTTTGCGCGCGGCCGATAGGCGCGGCCCGCCTCTCCACCCTGCCGGCGGCGACGCGCTGTGCCCGCTGTGCGCGTTTAATCTAGAAGCCCGCTCAGGCTTTCAGCTGGCCGCCCAGCACGGCCAGATGGCGCACCACACATTCGCCGGTGCGTTGCAGATCGTAGCCACCCTCCAGCAGTGAGAGGATGCGCCCGCCGGCGTACTGCTCGGCGATTTCCATTACTCGCGCGGTCATCCAGCCATAGCAGGCGGTGCTCAGCTGCACATCGGCCAGCGGGTCGTCGCGATGCGCGTCAAAGCCGGCTGAAATCAGGATGATTTCGGGCCGGAATTGCGCCAGTCCGGGCAGCACCTGTTCCTGAAACGCGCGTTCGTAGGCGCTGTCGGTCGCGCCGGCCGGCATCGGGCAGTTAAGGGTCGCCCCGCGACCGCGGCCGCGGCCGGTTTCGCTGGCGCTGCCGGTGCCGGGGTAATAGGGATATTGGTGCAGGCTGACATAGAGCACCGAGGGATCTTCCTCAAAGCTGTGCTGCGTGCCGTTGCCGTGATGGACATCCCAATCGAGGATTGCGATTTTGTCGAGCCCGTGCTGCTGTTGCAGGTAGCGGGCTAGGATCGCGACGTTGTTGAACACGCAAAAACCCAGCGCCATCGCGTGCTCCGCGTGGTGACCCGGGGGGCGTACCATGGCGAAGCCGTTGTCGATCTGGCCGGCCAGCAGCGCGTCCGCCAGCTTAAGACCGGCCCCTGCGGCAAGACAGGCAATCTCGTAACTGGCGCGGGAAATCGCTACGTCCGCCGTATCGAGGAAGGCGGCGCCCGCCGCGCAGCTCACCTCGGCGCGCCGGATGTAGTCCAGACGGTGGATGCTTTCTATCCAGCGCAGGTCGGCGGCGCTGGGGCTTAGCTCCTGCAGCTGCGTGCGCCAGGCTTCGGCGTCCAGCGCGGCCATGGCGGCGGTCAGGCGCGCGGGGCGTTCGGGATGCCCGGCGCCCGTGTCGTGCTCAAGAAAGCGCGCGTCATAAATCAATCCGGTCGTCATGTGCTCTGCTCCGGGGGCGACTGCTGCATCCTAAGGATCAACGTGACCATTGGCGATTCGCGATGAGCTGGCTGCTCCTGACCCTGCTGTCGGCCTTCATGCTGGCGACTGCTGACGCGCTCACCAAGCGCTATTTCCCGCCGGGTGAAACCCGCGCAGCGATGGCCGCCCGCTTTGTGCTGAGCGGGCTATGGCTGTTGCCCTGGGTGCCCTGGGCGCAGTTGCCGACGCTGCCGGTGGGCCTGTGGGGCGTGCTTGCGGTGCTCATACCGCTCGACATGCTGGCCTTCTGGCTCTACGTGCGCGCCATTACCTTGGCCCCGCTCAGCCGCACGCTGCCCTACCTGTCGTTCTCGCCGGTCTTTACCTTGCTGACCGGCTATCTGTTGCTTGGCGAGGCAATCAGCCCGCGCGGCGCGCTGGGCATCGCCCTGATTGCGGCCGGCGCCTGGTGTCTCAATCTGGCGCCTTCGCGCGGCTGGCGTGGACTGCTGGCCCCATTCAGCGCGGTGCTGGCAGAGCAGGGCACCCGGCTGATGCTGATGGCTGCGCTGTTGTTCAGCCTGACCGCCACCATCGGCAAAGCCGCGCTAGCCTATTTGCCCGGGCTGCCCTTCGCGGCGCTTTATTCGGTGGTGCTGGCGCTGGTGGCGGCGCTGGGCATGCGGCTGCAAGGTCCGCGCTGGTGGCGAAGCACCCCGCCGCGGCCCTGGGCGATGCTGGCGGTGAGCCTCGCGATGGCGGTGATGGTGTTAAGCCACTTTGTGGCGATTGAACACGTGAGCGTGGCCTATATGGTGGCCATTAAACGCACCAGCCTCGTCTTCGGTCTGATTTACGGGCTGGTGTGGTTTCGCGAGCCAGCGTTTGGCCGCAACCTGCTGGCGGCACTTGTGATGCTGGTTGGTGTCGTGCTGATTAGCCTGCCGGCTTGAGGCGGCCTAGCGCACCGCCGCCGCCGTGCTGGCGCGCAGATCGATGACGTCGTTCAGCACCTTCGATGCCTCTTCCAGCACGACGTCGAAATCACCCGGCTTGCCCTTGCCGCCGTCTTCGTCGGCCGTCTTGCTGTCTTCATCTTCCTCGTCGGTGTCCGGCTCCGGCACCGCGGGCAGGGCGGCTTTGCCGTGGGCCACGCGGATGGCGTTTTCGCGCGCCCGCTGGTCCAGACGGGCCTGCTCATGTTCGGCCTTGCGCTTGGATTCGAGCAGCGAGAGCGAGGTGCGGTCGGCCTGAGCCTGCACGGCCCGCTCCTGGGCCAACAGCGCAAGATAGGCCTTGTCAGACTTCATGCGCGCATCGTGACGCGTTTTCAGTTCGTCGAGGTGGTCCACCTGGCCGCTGCTGGGCGTGAAGCTAAGGGCCGCGATATGCGCGAAGGGCAGGGCGTGCTTGAGCGCGCGTTCGCCCTGTTCCTTGGTGCTGAGGCCGGAGGGGAAGGCCACATCCGGCACCACGCCCCGATGCTGGGTACTGTCGCCTTCCACCCGGAAAAACTGCGCGATAGTCGCCTTAAGCTGGCCGAGCTTGCCTTTGCTCTCTTCGTCAAAGCGGTTGAGATCGACCAGGTTCTGCACCGTGCCTTTGCCAAAGGTGGTCTCACCAACCACCACCGCGCGGCGATAGTCCTGGATCGCGGCAGCAAAAATTTCGGACGCAGAGGCGCTGTTGCGGTCAATCAGCACCGCCATCGGACCGCTGTAGGCGATGCCTTCGTCGGTATCCTTTTCAACCTGCACGCGGCCCTGCGAGTTACGCACCTGCACCACCGGACCGGTGTCGATAAACAGACCGGTCAGTTCAACGGCTTCGGGCAGCGAGCCGCCGCCATTACCGCGCAGGTCGATGATGAGCCCGCTGATGCCTTCTTTTTCGAGCTCGCCAATCAGCCTGCGCACGTCGCGGGTGGTGCTGCGGTAGTTTTCGTCGCCGCGCATGCGGGCTTCGAAGTCCATGTAGAAGGTCGGGATTTCAATCACGCCGATTTTGCGCGGGCCCGCCGCGTCGGGCACTTCCAGCACCTTGCGCTGGGCGGCCTGATTGTCGAGCTGGATGGTATTGCGGGTCAGCGTGATGAGTTTCGGCGGGCCATCGGGGCCAGCGTTCTTGGGCAGGACCTGCAGGCGTACCACCGAACCCTTGGGGCCGCGAATCAGGTCGACCACTTCATCCAGCCGCCAGCCGACCACATCGACCAGTTCGCCATTCGCGCCTTGACCGATCCCGGTCAGCCGGTCGCCTTTATGCAGCTTGTGGCTGAGGTCGGCCGGACCGCCCTTGACCACCTCATTTACCACCGTGTACTCGCTGTCGCTTTGCAGGACGGCGCCGATGCCTTCCAGCGACAGGCTCATGCGGATTTTGAAGTTCTCCGAAGTGCGCGGCGAGAAGTAGGAGCTGTGCGGGTCGATGGCCGTGGTGTAGGCGTTCATGAAGGTCTGGAAGACGTCTTCGCTGTTGTACTGCGCGGTCTGGCGCGCAATGCCTTCATAGCGCTTGCGCAGCGTGTCGATGATTTTCGCCGGCTTGCGGCCGGCCAGCTGGAGCGACAGCACGTCGTTCTTGATGCGCTTGCGCCAGAGTTCGTCGAGTTCGGCCTCGTTGGCCGCCCAGGGCGATTTTTCCCGCTGGAATTCGAAGGTTTCGTCGACCGTAAAATCGAAGGGCTTGGCCAGCAGGGCGGTGGCCTTGGTCATGCGTGCCTCCACCCGCTGGCGGAAGCGAATGAAGATGTCGTACACGCTTTGCAGGTCGGAGTTGCGCAGATCGTCGTCAAGCTCTTGCGCGTAGGCGCCAAATTCGTCGATGTCGGATTTGAGGAAGTAGCTCTTGGTCGGGTCCAGCGCATCGATGTAGTTGTCGAAAATCGTTTGCGAAAGCGCGTCGTCCAGCGGCGCTTTCTTGTAGTGATAGTTGGCGATGAAGTGCGTGATGAGGCGGGTGGCGCGACGGTGTTCGGTGCTGGGTACCAACTGGTCGACCGGCACGGTGGGCGCCAGCGCGAGCGCGGGTCCAACGAAGCTCAGGAGAATGGCGCCCAGCGCGGCAGCAAAAATGTGTTTCATGCGGGTGTCGGTCTTGGTCTTGATGATGAGAAAACCGGATTGGAACGGTCCGTGGATTGGTCGCGAACCGGAGGCTAGTGTAGCGTATCGCCCGTGCCGGACATGCCGGTAGATGACAGAATTTTTACGCTTCCCTGCCAGCAGACAAGAGGGCGCCACGCCGTGCCAGATTCCCGTTCCACGGCCGACAGGCCCACCCTGATTGTTGATACGCCGGCCGCGCTGGACGCGGCGCTGGCCACGCTGAGTTTGCCCGGCCCGTGGGCGCTCGATACCGAGTTCATGCGGGTAGACACCTACTATCCGCGGCTCTGCCTGCTGCAAATCGCGGCCGCTGGCCAGGTCATCTGCGTCGATCCCCTGAGCGTGCCAGACCTGAGCCCGCTCGCGGCAGGGCTGGCCGATCCCGCCCGCCCGAAGCTGATGCACGCCGCGCGGCAGGACTTGGAAGCGCTGATGGTGCACGGTGGCCTGCAGGTTGCGGGGGTGGTCGACACCCAAATCGCGGCCGGGCTGTTGGGCCTGCCCGAGCAGGTCGGTTACGCCTGGCTAGTCGAACACTACGAAGGCGTGGTGCTCGACAAGTCCCAAACCCGCACCGATTGGGCCCAGCGGCCTTTGTCCGAGGCCCAGTGGCACTACGCCGCGCAGGACGTCCTGCACCTGCTACCGCTGTGGACGCGGATGACCGCCGCGCTGGAGGCGGCCGGCAAGTCCGGCTGGCTGACCGAGGAATGCGCGCGCTTGACGGTCGATGACGGCCCGCCGCCGGCGCAGCGCGTGAAGGGTTTGAACCAGTGCGATGGTCCCGCGCTCGCCGTGGCGCAGGCGCTGGCCGAATGGCGCGAGCAGCAGGCACAAACGCAGAACCGGCCGCGTAACTGGATCCTGCGCGACGAGGTGCTGGTCGAGATCGCCCGCAGACGACCGCGCACGCTGGTTGATTTGGCGACTGTGAACGCCTTGCCGCCCGCCACCTTGCGGCGGCACGGGGAGGCCCTGCTGGCCGTGTGCCTCGAGGCGGCGCGGCGTCCGGTGGTGCAGGAGAAACCGGTGATGACGCGCCTGACGCCCGAGCAAACCGCAACGGTGCAGGCTTTGCAGGAACTGGTGAAGACCTGCGCCGAAGCGCGCGCGGTGGTGCCGACGCTGCTCGCGACCCGGCGGGATATCGAACGACTGGTGCTGGGCTTGCCGGTGCCGCGCTTGCGCAGCGGTTGGCGGTCGGAGGTGCTGGCCGGCGTGTTACCGCCGGCCGCCGTCGACGCGGGAACTACTTCTTGATTTCGAGCAGTTCGATTTCAAACAGGAGGGTTTGATTCGGGCCGATTGGGCCGGCGCCCTTCGGACCGTAGGCCAGTTGCGGCGGGATCACGACCTGCCAGCGCGCGCCCACGGCCATCAGCGGAATGGCTTCCTGCCAGCCACGAATCACGCTGTCGAGCGGCAGGGTTGCCGGTTCGCCGCGGTCGCGCGAGCTATCAAACTTGGTGCCGTCCAGCAGGGTGCCGGTGTAGTGAACCACCACCGAGTCGGTCGCCTTCGGGTGAGCCCCGCTGCCCTTGCGCAGTTCCTTGTACTGGAGCCCGCTGGACAGTTCGGTGACCCCGGCTTCCGACTTGTTCTTCGCCATGAAGGCGCGACCGGCGTCCAGATTGGCCTTCGCAGCTTCTTTCATGCGGTCGTTCACCGCGTTGGAAGCCTTCTCCAGCGCCGCCTGGAACTGTTCTTGCGTCAGCTGCGGCTTGTTGCCCTCTACCGCGTCTTTCACGCCCTGCATGAAGGCCTGCACATCAATCGCTACCCCTTGACGGGCGATGCTTTGCGCCGTGGTCAGGCCGATGGCGTAGCTGCTTTTTTGGGCGTCGGTATCCAGTCCGCCAGCGGCGTTAGCAAAGCTGGAACCAAGGGCTAGCGCAACGGCGGCAGCGAGCAGGGGAAATTTCATATCAACGGAGCTCCTGAGAGGTAACAGAGAACGAACAATGGAACAGCGGCGGGCGCGTGCTGCACGCCGCCGGATTACTGCAGTTTGACCGCCGAGAACCGCAGGACCGGGCGCGTGCCCATCACTTCCTGGGTAATTTCAACGCCGGGCGGGATCACCAGACAATCGCCACCCTTGATCACCATGTCATGGCCTTCGACCTCAATACGCAGTTCGCCGGTCATGATGCCAAGGACGATTTCATCGTCCCAGGACTGCGGGTCGACTTTGGTGGCCGGCGGGAGCAGGTCGCGCTTGGTGTCATAGCCCCACAGCAGCAGTTTCTGGAGCATGGCTTGCTCGCTCAAGGGGCCATCGGCCGGGGCATCCCAGCGCTCCAGCCGCAACCGCGACAGGGGACGGTGCACCGAGACGCGATTGCCCCCGTGGAAACCGGCTTCGTAAAGGGCTTCTTCGGCGCGCTTGAACAGTTCTTCTACGCCAACGCCCCGCATCGGCTTGCCGGTGGCCACGCCCACGTGGGCGGACATATTACGGGCGACCCGGTCCGGGCCCTGCGGCGGCAGGTTGATGGTTTCAATTTTTTTGCGGATGTTTTCGCCCATCCGCTCCGCATTGCGGGAATCGCAGCCCGCCAGCAGCAGCGCAATGCGGGAGTCGTCGTAGCGCGCCGTGCTGTCGCCCGGCCGGCGGCCAAAGCCGCGCACGGTGAAGCCGAGGCGCTTGAGCACGGCATCGATGCTCTGCCGGTTGTTGGTCTGGATGAACTCTTCATAGCCGTCCATTTCCACCACCACCAGCGACACCAGCTTGCCTTCGCGACTCGCACGCCGCCACTCGGCCTCGGCGGTTTGCTCAAAGTGCCGACGGTTGTCGAGCCCGGTGATCTGGTCGATGGGGGACAGGCGTTCCAGCGAGTCCGACAGGGCTTTGGACTTGCCCTGCAGCAGCCCGAGATCCGCGGCCATCCGGCGCATCGCGAGTTCGGCTTCATCACGTTTGGTCTGGCTGGCCTTGACTTCAACTTTCAGTTTTTCGACCTGATTGCGCCGCTGGTCGAGATAGTTGCGCAACTGCTCGGCTTCTTCGATAGCCTGCGTGGACTGCGTCAGGCGGTGGCGCAATTGGCGGGCACCCAGCAGCGCCGCGGTGCTGGCGAAAATCAGGCCCACGATGCTCGGCAGCATGGTCTGCGAGGGCTGGGTCAGGGCAATCGCCAACGGAGGGAGCAAGACGGTGGCGACGGTGAGTTGAGTCAGCTTCAGCACGCCGGCGTGGATGGCCACCGAGGCGGTAACGACCCCGACGCCCAGAAACAGCAGCTGCTGGCCAACCTCAGGCGGGCCGTAGCGCAGGGCCAGCGCCAGCCCGGCGCCCCACAGCGACCCGCTGATGGCGACGGTCACAGTGAGGATGGCGTAAGCCCGCGCCGGCATCGGCTCGGGTTCTCTATCTGGGGATTGCAGCCCGCCGATCAGCAGCATGCGCGTCAGGTAAACCGCAAGGCTGAGCCCGCACCAGATGATCAAAATCAGGGTTTCGCCGCTGTTTCGCAGCAGTAAAGCCGCCAGCAAGATACCCCCCGCGCCCAGCAGGCATTCCAGCTTGGTGTCGCGCACCAGCGTTTCCAGCGCGTGTTTTTTGACACTTTCACCGGCGGCGGCTGTGCTGGGGACTTCTGGATCCATTCCTGCTCCTGAGACTGTTCGGCTCATCCGGCAATATGAGAGGCCATGCGCGCCTGCGGGGAGGCGTCGCGGGTTGAAATGCATTGTATTCGCAAGAGCAGGCACTTATGAACCGGTTTGCAAGCCGCGTGGCACAAGCCGGACGTTTAAGTCGCCTTGGCTTAAGCGGCGGCTTGCGGTGTCGGCGTGAAGCCGAAGCGAGCGGGCAGCGCCGCCGACGTCAGCCGTTCAAGGGCGAGCATGTGCCCCCGATAGCACAGCGCTGCGCTGGCCTCTCCGGCCAGTACCGCGAGCGGTGAGACGCCGCCCGGCGTGGTGCCAAGCTGATCGATGAAGGGGGCGAGATCTTTATCGAGCACATTGCCGAGTCCGATTTCGGTCATCAGCAGCAGGTCGCCGCTGTCGGTGACGACCAGCGTATGGGGCGCCTCGATGCGCCGGCCGTTGAACGCCACCACGGCCCCCGTGCCATCCAGGCTGAACACCCAGGGCGCGAGATCCAGCGTGACATAGGCCCGCTGCGGACCGTTTTGCACGAACCAGCGGCCCTGTTCATCGGCGCCGTAGTGGCTTTGCAGGAAGGCGATGGTGCCCGGATGCGTGACCCGGCCGTCGGGTACCGACCAGCGGCCGCGGCGGTCCAGCGCCAGCCAGCCGAAGGCCGCCGGCACATGGGGCCAACGCGCCAGCGCGCGCTCAACGTCGGGCGCCAGCGGCGGACGGTAGGCGGTGCTCATCGCGGACCGGGGCCGGCGCTTTCACGCACGGGAATTTCAGTTTTTTTGACCACTGTGCGCAAGGCGAAGCTCGAATGGACCCGCGCCACGCCGGGCAAGCGGGTGAGGTGCTGGGTGTGCAGGCGCTCGAAATCTGCCGCATCCGCCACGATGACCCGCAGCAGGTAGTCGGCTTCGCCTGTCATCAGATAGCACTCCATCACTTCCGGTACCTCTTTCACCGCCGCCTCGAACCGCGCCAGATCCTCACCCTGTTGCCGGTGCAGGCTGATTTGGACGAAGACATCGGTGGGATAGCCCACCCTTCGCTGGTCCACCAGCATCACGTAGCGGGCAATCACCCCGGCATCCTCCAGTTGGCGCACCCGCCGCAGGCAGGCCGATTCCGAGAGATGGACGTCTTCTGCCAGCACCACATTGCTTTTACGTCCGTCGCGCTGCAGGGCGCTCAAGATGGCTCGGTCAATCCGGTCGAAATGCATGGTCATGGAAGATTCCTGCGCCAAACTAAAAAAACGTGGCAATAGATTGTGAATAACGCCGCATGACCTCGCAGATTGCAAGCACCTGCGGCGCCGGCCTGTCTAGGCTAAGCCCATCCCAGACACGGCCCCGGAGGCAGCGATGAACATTGGCGTACCGCGTGAAATCAAGGCTAACGAGTTTCGGGTCGGCTTGACCCCGGCGAGCGTGCGCGAACTGACGACGCGCGGCCATCGGGTACTCGTCGAGACCGGCGCCGGCGTCGGCATCGGGGCGGGCGATGAGGCTTATCGCGCGGCCGGCGCCGCCATCGCGAACACGGCGGCGGAAGTCTTCGCCGGCGCGCAGCTGATCGTGAAAGTCAAAGAGCCGCAGCCGGTCGAGGTCGCCCTGCTGAACGCCGATCACGTCCTCTTCACCTATCTGCACCTTGCCGCCGACCCCGCACAGGCGCGCGGCCTGATGACGAGCGGCGCGACCGCCATTGCCTACGAAACCGTGACCGCCGCCGATGGCAGCCTGCCGCTACTGGCGCCCATGAGCGAAGTGGCCGGGCGCCTCGCAGTGCAGGCCGGCGCGCGCTGTCTGGAGAAAGTCATGGGCGGCGCGGGCCTGCTGTTGGGCGGTGTGCCGGGCGTGGCGGCGGCCGAGGTGCTGGTGATTGGCGGCGGGGTGGTCGGCGGTAACGCCATCCGTATGGCGCTGGGGCTGGAAGCGCAGGTCACGGTCCTCGACCAGTCGCTGCCGCGACTGCGCAGCCTGGCGGCCGAGTTTGGCAGCCGGCTCAACACCATCTACGCGACGCGCGAGACGCTGGAGCACTACGCGACCCGAGCCGATCTGGTGATCGGCGCGGTGCTGGTGCCGGGCGCCGCGGCGCCCAGACTCATCACCCGCGAACTGCTGCAAAAGATGAAACCGGGCAGCGTCATCGTGGATGTGGCGATCGATCAGGGCGGCTGCGCCGAGACCTCACGGCCCACCACCCATGCGGAGCCTACCTTCATCGTCGATGGCGTGGTGCATTACTGCGTGGCCAATATGCCCGGCGCCGTGCCGCGCACGTCGACCTACGCACTCAACAACGCCACCCTGCCATTTGTGCTGAAACTTGCGGACGCGGGCTGGCAGGCGGCTTTGCGTGCCGACTCGCACCTCGCGCGCGGGCTCAACGTGTGTCGGGGGCAGCTGGTGCATCCGGCGGTCGCCGAGGCGCTTGGCCTCGCCCACGCACCGGCGGATCTGGCGGCCTAGTCCAGCGCGTGGACCACCTCGACGATCGCGCGACAAAGCGTTGCCAGATCGTCGGGCTCCATGATGAAAGCCGGCATCACGTAGACCAGTCGACCGAAGGGACGAACCCACACCCCGCGGCTGACGAAGGCCTCGGGGATGGTCCGCATATCGACGGGCTGTTTGAGTTCCACCACGCCGATCGCGCCCAGGACCCGCACATCCGCCACCTGCGGCAGATCCCGGCAGGGCGCGAGCCCCGCCTGCAGGCCGCGCGCGATTGCCGCGACGCGACCCTGCCAGTCGTCGGCCAGCAGCAACTCGATGCTGGCCAGCGCCGCGCGGCAGGCGAGCGGGTTGGCCATGAAGGTCGGTCCATGCATGAACACCCCCGGCTCGCCGCTCGAGATGCTCTCCGCGACAGCGCGGGTAGTGAGCGTCGCCGCAAGCGTCATGTAGCCGCCGGTCAGGGCTTTGCCGAGGCAGAGAATGTCGGGAACTACGTCGCTGTGTTCGCAGGCGAAGAGCTTGCCGCTGCGCCCGAAGCCGGTCGCGATTTCGTCCGCGATCAGCAGCACGTCGTGCGCATCGCATAGCGCGCGTAGCGCGGTCAGCCAGGCCGGGTGGTAAAACCACATGCCGCCGGCGCCCTGCACAATCGGTTCGACGATCACGGCGGCGATCTCGTCGGCCTGCGCCGCGAGCAGGGCGGCAAGTTCCGCGATGTCGGTATTCGACCATTCCCCGCCGAACCGGATGGCGGGCCGCGGAGCAAACAACTGCTGGCTCAGGCTGCCGGTGAACAGCGAATGCATGCCGGTCACCGGATCACAGACCGCCATCGCGCCGAAGGTGTCGCCGTGGTAGCCGCCGCGCACGGTCAGCAGGCGCCGCTTGGCGGGCTTGCCGCGCGAAATCTGGCATTGCAGGGCCATTTTGATGGCCACTTCGACGGACACCGAGCCCGAGTCCGAGAAGAACACCGCCTCAAGTCCGGGGGGCGTCATGCGGGCCAGCGTTTCTGCCAGCAGCACCGCCGGTTCGTGGGTCAGACCGCCGAACATCACATGCGACATCCGCTCGATTTGATCGTGCAGGGCGGCGTTGATGGCGGGCGCGTTGTAGCCGTGAATGACCGACCACCAGGACGACATGCCGTCGATCAGTTCCCGGCCGTCAGACAGCGTGATGCGCACGCCGCGCGCGCTGGCGACCGGGAATACCGGTGGCGGATTGATGAACGTGCTGTAGGGGTGAAAGACGTGCGCCCGGTCGAGCGCGATGAGCGCGTCCGCAGTCAACATGCTGGCGGCCTCAGACGTAGTCGCGTACAACCTGCCAGTGGAGCCCACCGGGTGGTTCGAAGCAGCGCACCGGACCGTCTGGCGTCGGCCAGTTTTCCGCGCTTTCCGGCGCGTTTTTCAGCAGGGTGATTTTGTCGTCATTCACCGGCAGGCCGTAGAAGACCGGGCCGAACAGCGAGGCAAAGCCCTCCAACCGGTCGAGCCGTTGTTCTTCGTCAAACACCTGCGCGTAGCAGGCCAGCGCATCCGGGGCGTTGAACACCCCCGCGCAGCCGCAGTCGTGTTCTTTCAGGTGCCGCAGATGCGGGGCGGAGTCGGTGCCCAGAAAAAACCGCGCATTGCCCGACGTGGCGGCGGCCCGCAGCGCGAGACGGTGCACTTCCCGCTTGGCCACCGGCAGGCAGTACATGTGCGGACGGATGCCGCGCTCGAACATGGCGTTGCGGTTGATCATCAGGTGATGCGGCGTGATGGTGGCGGCGGTCGGGCCCTCGGCGGTTTCCACGTACTGCACACCCTCGCGGGTGGTGATGTGCTCGAAGACGATTTTCAGGCCCGGAAAAGCCGCGCGCAGCGGCATCAAGTGCCGGTCGATAAACACCGCCTCGCGGTCAAAGACGTCGATTTCGGCATCCACCACTTCGCCGTGAATCAACAGCGGCATGCCGATTTTCTGCATGCGCTCTAGCACCGGATAGATACGAAGGAGGTCGCGCACGCCGGCGTCGGAGTTGGTGGTCGCGCCCGCCGGGTAGAGCTTGGCCGCGGTCAGGATGCCGGCCGCGTGCCCTTGTGCGAGGTCATCCGGGTCGATGGTTTCGGTCAGATAGCAGGCCATCAGCGGCATGAAGTCGAGGCCGGCGGGCAGAGCGTCCAGAATCCGCTGCCGGTAGGCTGCTGCCTGCGCCGTGGTGGTGACCGGCGGCTTCAGGTTAGGCATCACGATGGCGCGGGCAAAATCGCGTGCGGTAGCGGGCAGGACGGCGGCCAGCATCTGCTGGTCGCGCAGGTGAACGTGCCAGTCGTCAGGACGGCGCAGGGTCAGGCTTAACGTGGTCATGGCCGGACTCTAGCACGCAGCCCGTATGGGCGGGCAGGCCGGCGCGGCTAGAATGCGGGCATTTCCCAGCGAGAGTTGCCCCATGCAAGGTTTGATGATGGACATGCCCCTGACGCTAACGATGATCATGCGTCACGGCGAGCGCTCCCATGCCGCCCGGCAGATTGTTTCCGTGACCGCCGATAGCCCGCTGCACCGCTACACCTATGCGGACTGCTTCCGGCGCGCGCGGCAGTTGGCAAACGCGCTCGGCGCGCTGGGGGCAAGCCCCGACGCCCGCATCGGCACGCTGGCCTGGAATGACTATCGCCACATGGAGTTGTACTACGCCATTTCCTGCAGTGGCCGGGTGTGTCACACCATCAATCCGCGGCTGTTCGACGCCCAGATCGAGTACATCATCAACCACGCCGAGGACGAGTTTGTGTTCGTGGACCTGGCGTTTGTGGGCAAGCTGGAAGCCATTGCCGCGCAGTGCCCCGGCGTGCGCGGCTACGTGGTGATGACCGATGAAGCCCACATGCCGGCCAGCACCCTGCCCAACGTCTATTGCTACGAAACCCTGCTGGCCGCTGCGAGCGATGCGTTTGAGTGGCCGGTGCTGGACGAACGCACCGCGAGCGGCCTGTGCTACACCTCCGGCACCACCGGCAATCCCAAGGGGGTGCTCTACAACCACCGTTCGGCGGTGATGATGGCCTACACCGCGGCGCTGCCCGATGCGGTCAATCTCTCGGCCAATGACGGCGTGCTGCCGATTGTGCCGATGTTCCATGTGAACGCCTGGGGCCTGCCTTTTGCGGCGGTGCTGGTGGGCGCGAAGCTGGTATTTCCCGGTCCCCGGCTCTCTGCACCCGAGGTGCTTGCCGACCTCATCACCGGCGAAGGCGTGACGGTCTCGGCCGGCGTGCCCACGGTCTGTTTGCCGCTGCTCGACTACGCTGCACAGACCGGGCGCTCGCTCGCCCCCTTGTCGCGTTTTGTGATCGGCGGCTCGGCCTGCCCGCTGTCGATGATCCAAGCCTTCCGCGACCGGCATGGGGTGAAGGTGCTCCACGCCTGGGGCATGACGGAAATGAGCCCGCTGGGCACCGTGAACGCCGATACGCCGGAGACCGCTGCGCTCGGCGGCGCGGCGCGTAGCGAGCAACTGCTCAGTCAGGGCCGTGCGCTGCCCGGTGTGGAACTCAAGATCACCGATGAAGATAACCGTGAACTGCCCTGGGACGGTCAACAGGTCGGCGCCCTGAAAGTGCGTGGACTGTGGGTATGTCGCGACTATTACCGCCTGGACGGGCAGGGCGGCGCGCACGAAGCGGACGGCTGGTTTGTGACCGGCGACATCTGCAGCATCGACCCCAACGGCTTTATGCGGATCACCGACCGGGCCAAGGATGTGATCAAATCGGGCGGCGAATGGATCAGTTCGATCGATCTGGAAAACGCCGCGATGGGTCACCCGGCAGTGGCGGAGGCGGCGGTGATCGGCGTGCCGCATCCGAAGTGGCAGGAGCGCCCGCTGCTGGTGGTGGTGAAGAAGCCGGGCGTCGCCGTTGTGCCGGCAGATTTGATTAGCTGGCTGGGCGAGCGCGTTGCCAAATGGTGGCTGCCGGACGATGTGGTCTTTGTCGACGAACTGCCGCACACAGCGACCGGCAAGCTGAGCAAGCTCGAACTGCGCAAGCGTCTCGCAGACTACCGCCTGCCAGACGCCTCCGCTTGAAACGCTAGACCGTTCCGTTCGCGATCAGCGCCTCGATTTCAGCACCCGCGAAGCCCCACGCCGCCAGGGCTTCGCGGTTGTTTTCGCCGGCTTCCGGCGGCCGTCCGCGTACTTCATTGACGGTGCGGCTGAAGCGCGGCGTCGGCGCCGGTTGGGTCACGCCGTCGATCTCGATGAACGCCTTGCGCGCCACGTTGTGCGGGTGCTGAGGAGCTTCGTCGAAGTCGAGCATCGGCGCGAAGCAAACGTCGGTGCCTTCCAGTAGCGCGCACCAGTCGTCCCGCGTACGGGTTTTGAAAATCGCCTCGAAGCGGGCCTTGAATGCCGGCCAGCGGTCGACGTTCATCTGCTCCTTCCGCAGGTCTTCGTCGTGGATGTCCAGCAGGTCGAGCAGCAGGGCGTAGAACTGCGGTTCGGCCGGCGCGAGGGTGATGAACTTGCCGTCGCTGCACTCGTAAACGTCGTAGAAGTGCGCGCCGCCGTCGATCCGATTGCGACCCTTCGGCTGCCACGCGCCCTGCGCGTGCATGCCGTACATCATGGCGGCGAGCACGCCCGATCCTTCGCTCATCGCGCAATCAATCACCTGACCTTTGCCTGAGCCGCGCGCTTCAAACAGCGCCGCAGTCAGGCCCAGCGCCAGCATGCAGGCGCCGCCGCCGTAATCGCCGACATAGTTGATCGGCGGCACGGGTTTCTCGTTGGGGCGGCCGATGATGTGCAAGGCGCCGGACAGCGCGATGTAGTTGAGATCGTGGCCGGCGGCCAAGGCCAGTGGACCGTCCTGACCAAAGCCGGTCATGCGACCAAAGACCAGTTTGGGATTGCGCGCAAGGCAGACCTCGGGACCGAGCCCGAGTTTTTCCATCACACCCGGACGGAAGGGATCGATCAACGCGTCTGCCCGTTCAATAAGCCGCAACGCGGCGGCGATGCCGTCCGGGCTTTTGAGGTCGAGGGTGACCGATTGCTTGCCGCGATTCAGCACGCCAAAGCGGCCGGGGTTATAGGAATCCCATTTCTGTCCGGCGTAGTGCCGGACTGGATTCTTGCGGTCAATGCGCAGCACCTCGGCGCCCAGATCCGCCAGCATCATGCCGCACAGGGGGCCGGGCCCGATGCCGGCAAATTCCACAATTTTGACGCCTTGTAACGGTCCCATGGGCAGCGTGCCTCGCTTGCAGTGAGGGTAAGAAGATGCGGCGAATTCTAGCGGGATCAGCCCGTGCAGAGGCGGGCCAGATGGGCTCTTATCGCCGGTGGAATGGGCTGGGGCTGGTTGCTGAGGCGGTCCACGAACACGTCGACAAAATAGCCGGTGGCGTAGACGGCCTCGTCACCGGCGCGGAACAGTCCCAGTTCGTAGCGCACGCTGCTATTGCCGAGGCGGGCCACGCTGAGTCCGGCGTCGACCACGTCCGGGAAGGCAAAACCGCGCTGGAAGCGACAGCAGTTCTCCACGGTGAACGGCACGACCGGGCCGTCCAGCAGATCAAAGCCACCGACCACCGTCAGGTAGTGCATGATGACCGAGTCGAAAAACGCGTGATAACGCGCGTTGTTCATGTGGCGGTAGGGGTCCATGTCGTTCCAGCGCAGCGGAATCGACAGGAAGTGACCGAAAGCGGCGCGGGTCACGGCGGCAGGCTGGGTGGTGCTGGTCATCGGGGCGCTCCCGGAAGCGGCTAGGGGCGTTGCTTATAGCACGAGGGCATGGGCTTGAAGCTAGATGGTGCGATGCGGAAATATCCGCCCGCCGGCTATCCCGGCCGGCGCCGCTTGTTTGTATGATCGGCGCCCAACACGGCGCGGGGCCAGCCCCGCAGACAGACGGGTCCGGTCCCCCGACCGCCGCCTACCCCTCATCGTTGTCCAAGATCGAGGCTGTATGTCCGGAGAATCCCAGATGAAGGCCGAGATGCCCGCAAGCATGACCACCCTCGTTCCAAACGGGACGATTCGCGAGGTCGATGACAAGCGATGCATCTGGTTTGATGGCTACTGGATCAGGTTTTACGACGTGCCGCAGAACGAGGAAGTGGCCCGCCGCGAACTGATCGATCAACTCACCAAGCGGGTGTTCCACCACACCGAATCCGGCATCAATACGCCGGGCTACAAGCTGAAGCACGCCCGGGAAGCCTATAACCGTCAGACCGAACCCCGGCGGCGGCGCGTGAATGCGGCGATGCTGGCGGGAGCGCTGCTGAACCGCGGTTCCGACATCTTCAATATCCTGTTCGAACTGCGTCAGCGCGGGATTGAAATCCACTACGACAACGAACTGCTGCGCGAATGCGAAGCCTGTTTTCTCGAAGCCTTCGACCTGGGTAAACAGGTGCGCCACTACAGCGGCGAAGAAGGCCTGGACGAACTCTGGGGCGAGCCGCTGAAAGCCTTCTACATGCCGATCGCTGATTTCTACGAAAGCCGCTACATCAAAATCGCGCTGACCATGACGGCCATCGACCAGATTGCCGACAAGCTGATCGAAACCTTCGCGCCGCTGGCGCAGTTCCGCGGGATTCGCCAGTGCATCGTGGCCTACGCGCAGGCCGCGAAACTGGAGAGCGAAACCATGAAAACCGACCCGTCGATTTTCAACGTCTGGCCCGAGTTTGTGGCGACTGGCGATGAGCTTTACCACTTCGAACCGCTGGCCGATCAGGGCGCCGGCGAGTGCGGCGCGCGCGGTCTCGACATCATTCGGGAAGGCAAGAAAATTGTTGAATGGGTGGCCTTCGCGCGCGTCCCGATGCCCAAGACCACCCGTAATTTTCTCGATCGCTGCGACGCCTACGCGGCCGCGAACTGCGGTCGCCTGACATGACCGCCGCCGCACTCGCGCGCCTGCGCGAGTGTCTGGGCGAGGCGTCGGTGCTGACCGACGACGCTGCGGTCGAGCCCTATCTACACGACGAACGTCGGCTATATCACGGCCGTACGCTGGCGGTCCTGCGGCCGCGCGATGCGGCCGAGGTGGCAGCCGCGGTGCGGATCTGCGCCGACTTCAAGCTGCCGATGGTGCCGCAGGGCGGGAACACCGGCTATTGCGGGGGCGCCACACCCGACGAATCCGGCCGCGAAGTGGTGATTTCGCTCTCCCGCTTGCGGCAAATTCGCGCGGTGGATCCGCTGGGTTTCACGCTGACGGCGGAAGCCGGGGTCACGCTGGCCGAGTTGCAGGCCGCCGCCGCCGGGGTGGCCCGGCTGTTTCCGCTTAGCATGGGGTCGGAGGGCACCTGCCAGCTCGGCGGGGTGCTGTCTACCAATGCCGGCGGTCTCGCGGTGCTGCGCTATGGCACCGCACGTGAACTCGTGCTGGGACTGGAAGTGGTGCTGCCCGATGGACGGCTGTGGGAGGGCTTGACGGCGCTCCGCAAAGACAACACCGGCTACGACCTGAAGCAGTGGTTTCTGGGCGCGGAGGGCACGCTGGGCATCATCACGGCCGCGGTGCTGAAGCTGTTTCCCACTCCGGCGGCAAAAGAGACGGCCTGGGTCGGGGTGGCCGATCTGGCGGCCGCCTGCAACTTGTTGTCCCGCCTGCGGGAAGCGCTGGGCGACAACGTAACGTCTTTCGAATACCTCACCGCTGAATCGCTGGCACTGGTCGCAGGCCTGCCCGGCATGCCTGCGCCGCCATTGACGGGTGCCCCGGCCTTCGTGCTGCTGGAAGTCAGCGGACGGGCGGACGATTCGCTGCGCGAGGCTTTGGAAAACACCCTCGGCAGCGCGCTGGCGCGGGATGAAATTGACGAGGTGGCGCTGGCCGCCAGCGACGCCCAGCGGCGCGCCATGTGGCGCTTGCGCGAAAGCATTCCGCCGGCCGAGAAAACGCTGGGCGGCTCGATTAAACACGACGTCTCGGTGCCGCTGTCCGCGCTGCCTGCGCTGGAGGCAGAAGCGCGGGCAGGCATCCGCCAGCGGTGGCCAGAGGCGCGCCTGTCGGTCTACGGCCACATTGGCGACGGTAATCTGCATTTCAATGTGCTGGCCCCGGCGGGCGCGCTGGCGGAAGACTTCAAGGCCCGCCACGGTGCGGCCATCTCCACGCTGGTTCACGGCGCGGCGATCGCGTTGGCCGGCAGCTTCAGCGCCGAGCACGGGGTGGGTAAGTTGAAGCGCGATCTGCTGCACGCTAGCGAAAGCCCGCTGTCGATAGAACTGATGCAGCGCCTGAAGCAGGCGCTGGATCCGGCCGGCTTGATGAACCCCGGCAAGTTGGTCGGTTAGGCGCGCACCATGAGCATCACCCGCGAGTCCACCGCCGATTTCCTCGTCATTGGCGCCGGCATTGTCGGGCTTGCCACCGCGAGGACGCTGCAGCAGCGCGTGCCGGGCGCAAGCGTGCTGGTGCTGGACAAGGCCGACCGTGTCGCGGCCCATCAAACAGGGCATAACAGCGGGGTGATTCACGCCGGCGTCTATTACGAGCCCGGCAGCCTCAAGGCTCGTCTGTGCCGGGCCGGCCTTGAAGCAACGATCGCCTTTTGCCGCGAGCACGCCGTGGCTTTCGAGCAATGCGGGAAGCTGATCGTCGCGGTTGATCCCTCGGAAGTGCCGCGCCTGCGGGCGCTGGCCGAGCGCGCAGGCAAGAACGGCGCGCCGGTGCGCTGGCTGGAGGGCGCGGAAGTGCAGGCGGAAGAGCCTGCAATCGCCGGCGTGGCGGCGCTGCTGGTACGCGAAACGGGCATCGTTGATTACCCCGGGCTGTGCGCGGCGCTGGCGCGGCGCATTCAGGCCGACGGCGGCGAACTGCAACTTGGCACCGAAGTCATCGCTATTCGCGAATCCGCCGACCGGGTTGTGGTGGAGACCGACCATGGCGCGATCAGCGCGCAACGCCTCGTGGTCTGCGCAGGCCTGCAGGCCGATCGCCTGCTGTGCGCCAGCGGGCTCGAACCAGACTTTGCGATCGTGCCGTTCCGGGGGGACTACTACCGCCTGCCCGATCGCCACTCGGGCATCGTGCGGCATCTGATCTACCCGGTGCCCGATCCCGCCCTGCCGTTTCTGGGCATCCATCTCACGCGCATGATCGACGGCAGCGTCACGCTGGGGCCCAGCGCCATGCTGGCGCTGGCGCGCGAGGATTACCGCAAGATGGGCTACAACTGGCGTGATCTGCGGGAGATGGCGGGCTATGCCGGCCTTTGGCGGCTGCTGGCGCGCTATCCGGCGGCGGGTCTGCGCGAACTGGGTTGCGCGCTGTCGCCGCAGCGCTATCTGGACGCCGCGCGGCGCTACTGCCCGGCACTGAGGCTTGAGGACCTAACGCCCTGGCCGTCGGGGATCCGCGCGCAGGCGGTCTCGCCGCAGGGCCAGCTGATTCACGATTTTCTGCTGCGACAAACCGCGCGCAGTTTGCATGTCTGCAATGCGCCGTCGCCGGCGGCCACGGCGGCGTTGCCCATCGCCAGCGAAATTGTAGGACGACTGCTCGGCGGCACCGCCGGCTAGTGCGCCGGCGCGGGCGCCGTTAGACTCCCGACGTTAGAACGATTTTTTTGCGAGGAACGAGATCATGCAAGACAGCGTAGTGGTGGTCGGGCTTGCCCGGACCCCGATGGGTGGGATGCAGGGCGATCTGGCCACGGTGCCCGCGCCGGCTCTGGGTTCGGTGGCCATCAAGGCCGCTTTGGAGCGCGCCAAGGTTGCCCCCGAATCGGTTGAAGAAGTCATCATGGGCTGCGTGCTGCCGGCCGGCCTCGGTCAGGCCCCGGCGCGTCAGGCCTCGATGGGCGCGGGCATTCCGACCAGCGTCGGTTGCACCACCATCAACAAGATGTGCGGCTCCGGCATGAAGGCCGTAATGCAGGCGCACGACGCCATCGTCGCGGGCTCCGCCGGCATTGTGGTCGCGGGCGGGATGGAGAACATGACGCTCGCGCCCTACCTGCTGCCGAAAATGCGCAGCGGTCTGCGCCTCGGCCACGGTGAAGTGCTGGATCACATGTTCTTCGACGGTCTGGAAGACGCCTTCCAGCGCGGCCGCCTGATGGGCACCTTCGCCGAAGACTGCGCGCGCAAGTACAGCTTCACGCGCGAAGCGCAGGACAACTATGCGATCGAGTCGCTGCAGCGCGCCCAGAAAGCCATCACGGGCGGTCACTTCAAAGCCGAAATTGCGCCGGTCAGCATTCCGGGCAGCAAAGACGGTCGCGTGGTCGATACCGATGAGCAGCCGCTGAAAGCCAAGCTCGACAAAATCCCGACGCTGCGTCCGGCCTTCGCCAAAGACGGTTCGGTGACTGCCGCCAATTCAAGCTCCATTTCCGATGGCGCGGCCGCGCTGGTGCTGACCTCCGGGTCGCGCGCCGCAGCGGCGGGGCTGGCGCCGGTGGCCCGCATTCTCGGGCACTCGACGCACGCGCAGGAGCCGGGCTGGTTCACCACCGCGCCGGTCTCCGCCATCGACAAACTGCTCAAGCGCCTCGGCTGGACGGTGAACGATGTGGACTTGTTTGAAGTGAACGAAGCTTTCGCCGTGGTGGCGATGGCGGCGATGCACGACCTCAAGATTCCGCACGAGAAGCTGAACGTGCGCGGCGGTGCCTGCGCCCTGGGCCATCCGGTCGGTGCCTCTGGCGCGCGCATCATCGTCACGCTGATCCATGCGCTGCGAGACCACGGTCTGAAGCGCGGTGTGGCCAGTCTGTGCATTGGCGGTGGGGAAGCCACCGCCGTGGCGCTGGAACTGCTCTAGGCCTTTACAGACGGTCTGGCGTCAGCCTCAGGCGCTGGCGCTAGGCCGGGCTGCTACCGCGGTCCGCCAGCGGGCGATGTTGGTCTGGGCGGGCGTCGGCTGCACCTCTACCCAGCCGGCAAACTCCACCACCACAAAGGCGGTGATGTCGGCCACGCTGAAGCCCTCACCGGCCAGCCATGTCTTGCCGGCCAGTCCGGCCTCCAGATCTTCGAAAAACCCCGCAGCGCGCGCTTTGCCGCGCTCCACCAGTGCCGGGATCTGCGCATAGTTGCGCGGGCCGGGCAGCGCCCGATCCTTGAACCGTTCGACCGAGTTGCGCAGCGCTTCGGCCACCGCCATGAAGCCTTCAAATTCTGCGCGACGACTCCACATTTCGACCAGCGCCTGCGTTTTGGCATCGACGCCAAACAAGGACGGCGTCGGGTGCAGCGCTTCGAGGTAACGGCAGATGGCCATGGTCTCGGTGAGCAGCGTGCCGTCGTCGAGGCTGAGCGCGGGCACGATCATCGCCGGGTTATCCCGCATGAACTGGGCGTGGAACTGCTCGCCCTGTCGCAGATTGACCTGCACGCGCGGTATCTCAATGCCTTTTTCCGCCATAAACATGCGGACGCGGCGCGGGTTGGGGGCGAGTTCAAAGTCGTAAAGCAGCATGGCAAAACTCCTCGGCGGCGAGGCGCCGCAAGCGGTGTGGGCGGGGCGTGCTGCGGCTATCATACGGGCCGCTAATCACAACTTGGGGAGAATTTCTGATGCAGGTGCAAGGCAAGGTGGCGGTCGTCACCGGGGGCGCGTCGGGTCTGGGTCGGGCGACGGTCGAGGCATTGGTCAACGCAGGCGCGCGCGTCGCCATTTTTGATTTGAGCGACGACGCCGGCAAGGCGCTGGCCAGCGAACTCGGCGAGGCCGCGATTTATTGCCGCGTCAACGTGGCCGACGAGCAGGCGGTCAAAGACGGCATCGCGGCCACTATGGCGGCCTTCGGCGCGATCCACATCTGCATCAACTGCGCCGGCATTGGCAGCGCGGCCAAGACCGTCAGCAAAGGCGAACCCCACGCGCTTGATCACTTCCAGCGCATCATCAACGTCAACCTCATTGGCACCTTCAACGTGCTGCGGCTCGCGGCGGTTGAGATGATCCGCAATGCGCCCGAGGGCATCAGCGGTGAGCGCGGTGTAATCGTCAATACGGCTTCCATTGCCGCCTGGGACGGTCAGATGGGGCAGGCGGCCTACGGCGCGAGCAAGGCGGGTGTGGTGGGCTTATCGCTGCCGGTGGCGCGCGATTTGGCGCGCGACGGCATTCGTTGCAACTGCATCGCGCCGGGCCTGTTTGAGACCCCGATGATGCGCGGCCTGCCTGATAAGGTGCGGGAAGGCATCCAGATGCAAATCGAATATCCGAAGCGTTTCGGTCTGGCGGAGGAATACGCGAAGCTGGCGCTGGCGATGATCGACAACCCCTACCTCAACGGTGAGTCGGTGCGCCTGGATGCGGCAAGCCGGCTACCGCCGCGCTAAGGCACAGGACTCGAGAATCCCCATGACACCCGATCTCACGCTGACCCGCTGCCAGTGGGTCAGCGCGCAACGACCCGAGGACGTTGTTTACCACGACCTCGAGTGGGGCGTGCCGGTGCACGACGACCGGGTGTTCTTCGAGTTTCTCATTCTGGAGTCGGCGCAGGCCGGATTGAGCTGGTACACGGTGCTGAAAAAACGCGCCGCCTACCGCCGGGCCTTCGCCGACTTCGACCCGCACGTGGTTGCCGCCTACACCGAGCAGCAGATTGACCAACTGGTGCTGGATGCTGGTCTCATCCGGCATCGCGGCAAGCTGGCGGCGGCGGTGGGGAATGCCCGGGTTTTTTGCGAAATCCAGCGAGAATTTGGCAGTTTTGATGCGTACGTCTGGCGCTTCGTGGACGGCGTGCCGGTGATCTTGCCAAGGCTCACGCACGCCGATGTGCCGGTGTGCAGTCCGGCGGCGGAGGCCCTGTCCCTAGATCTCAAACGCCGCGGTTGCCGCTTTTTTGGCCCTACCATCGCGTACGCCTACATGCAGGCGACGGGACTGGTGAATGACCATCTCGCGTGCTGTTTCCGTCACGCAGAAATCACGCGGCGCTAAGCGCGCCGCCTCAGCTCGCGAGCAGCCAGTCGCCGTCTGCGGTTTCGCGCGCAATGCCGTCCTCGGCCAGCTTTTCCAGACCGGCCAGCAAGGAGCGCAAGGCGGCGCCATAGACCGCCGGCGCCACGTCGCCGTATGCATTCGGTAGCAAGGCTTCCAGCGACTGCGGGGCTTGGCTTAGCGCCGCAATGACCTTTTGTTCGCGTCCACGTCGATGCGCGATGAACTGCCGGAGCAGCGCGTGTCCGTCGCGATGCGCAGGCCCATGCGCCGGGTAGAGCGTGGTCATCGGGCGTGCGAGCAAACGCTCGAGTTCGCGCAGGTAGGTCGCCATGTGGCCTTCGGGCGGGTCGATGATGATCGTGGAGATGGTTGAGAGCATGTCGCCCACGATTGCTGCGCGGTAACGGCTATCGATGAAACACAGGTGATCACGCGCATGACCCGGCGTGTGCATGACTTCCAGATGCCAGCCCGGCGTGCCGTCGGGCGCGACGCCCAGCGGAATGATGTCACCCTCGGCGAGGGGCTCGCCGCGGATATAGTCGGGATCGGGCAATTGGGCATAGGTCAGCGCGTGCGCGCGTACCGGCGCCTTGAAGTGCCGACTCAGGACGGCCACCGCACCGGTATGGTCACGATGATGATGCGTCAGCAGGAGGCCGCAGACGCGCGCGCCGTCGCGACAAAGGCTTTCCAGTTTGTCGATCAGCCGCTGCTGGTCTTCGGCATGCACCGCCGCCGCGTCCACCACATACAGATCGCGAGTCCCCACGATGTAGCAATTGGTGGTGGTGGCCGGCGGCAGGGTCGGGGTGGCGACAGGTGCGGTGAAAATGCCCGGCGAAAAGCGCGCCGGGTGAAAGCTACCGGTGTCAAAACTGGCCGCCGCTTCGCGCGCCGGCGCGACAAACGCTTCCGGTCCATGCGCGGCCATCAATTCGAGCAACAGCAGGGTAGGGGGGGCGATGGGCATTTCGCCCCGTTGCCAGCGGGCTACTGCCTCGGCCGGCGTGAGATAGCACCAGTCAACGAGCTCGCGTCCATCCAGCGTGGGCGGCCCGGCGTCGCGCTGATGCAGACGCAGGAAATCAGTGGCGAAGCGGATAGGGTTGTGCGCCGGGGTGGTGATGCGACAGACCTCGGTCACCGAGCCGCTCTGCTGGACCGCCGCGATGGCCTCGTGCCAGCGCGCCAGCGCGCAGCTGTCATCGGCGGCGATGGCCAGCAGCGCGTTAGCGTCGCCCAGATCCAGGCCCAAGGCGTCCGGCAGCAGGCAGGTCTCTTCCAGCAACTCCCGCACGCCGCAGCTCAGGCTTGCGAGTGTCGCGGCTGCGCGGTCCATGGCTTCGGAGGCACCGCCCGGGAAAGCCCAGTAACCGCCGAAGAATTTCAATTCGGTGGAGCGCTGGACCAGCAGCACGCGAAAATTTTCAGCCGTGCCGGTCGTGACCATGACGGCGCTCGCAAGACGGGGCGGGGTAGACATGTAAGCTCCTTCGGCATTTCGGAGGCTGAAAACAGATGCGGCGCCCGAAGGCGCCGCATCCTTATCCACTGCGGTGGGACGGCTTACTTCACCGTCACCCGCGACCAGGCACCGTCTTTGTAACGGATCACGGTCTGGCGGCCGCCCAGCAGCAGCAGGGAGCCGTCGGGCATCGCAACCGGGTTCTTCAACCAGGACAGCAGCTGCAGCTTGGTACGGTCGGCCAGTTCCCACTTCTCGCCCTGATAGAGGCCAATCATGCCCACCGCACCGGCCACCGCCGGCGTACCGTCGGGCAGCATGGTCACGCCAAACAGGCCTTCCGCGCTGGGTGCAGGCAGGCGATTCCAGGTCACGCCACCGTCGACGCTCTTGTGGACCGCACCGGCCGCACCGACCAGCAACATGTTGTTGCCCTGATTGGTGCCCGTAATCCAGTAAGGCTGTTCCGGCTCTTTCGGCGTCAGCACGGCGTCGCGACGGGTCCAGGACTGGCCGCCGTCGGTGCTCTGCACGATCATGCCGAACTCGCCGGCCAGCGTGACGTTTTGGCCGTCAAACATCACGACGTTCCAGGATACGTCGCCGATCTTGAAAGCCGGACCCGGCTGGAACTTGAAGGCAATTGACGGCGCGGGCTCGGCGTCCAGATCGTTCGCGATCTGAATGAAACCTTCGTCCGGATACAGGGTGTAGTCGGTATCGGCGACCAGCGGAGCGCCGCCCTTGGTGGCGTTCAGCTTGACGGTGTCGGCCAGCAGGTTGCTGACGCCGAAGTACCATTCGCTGGCATTGGTGGCCGGCAGCTTGATTTCGGGCTGGGTGATTTCGGAAATCGTCACCACTTCCCACTTCTTGCCGTCAGCGCTCTTGGCCAACATGCCGCGGGCGCCCACCGCCCAGGCCTGCCCGTTGGACACCGCGATGTCCAGCACCGGTTCTTCGAACTCGGTGATTTTGCCGAGGTCAGCCGGCTTGCTCTTGCCGTCAAAGAGGAAGATGTGGCCGGTGGAAGAGCCCAGCAGCACTTCGCTGTCGGTGAATTTCTCGACGGTGGTGAAATCGATATTTTCGTCCGCCTCGAACTTCTTAAGCGTGGCTTCTCCGCTTTCGCTAACCTGCAGCGTGCCTAGCAGGCCGTGCAAACCGGCAACCAAGACGCCATTTTCACCGGGGAGGTAGGTGGCGGTAGTGAAATCCAGAACCAGCGGAGTCCGGTTGTCCGGCAGTTCTTCCTTGGCTGCGAAAGCCGAGGTGCTGGAGGCCAGCAGAAGTGCGGGCAACAGGGATTTGATGGTGGGACGTTTAGCGCAATTCTGCATCGTGCGAGCCTTCACGGTTATTCTGAAATCAGCGATAGAAGCCGGCCCTGCGGTGGCCAGCCTCCCCCCTCGTATCTGCCCGTACCATAGCAACAAGCCTTCCGTGCAGACAAGACAATCCGGTATGAGTTGTTTAGCCCGCCGCTTCCAGCGCCGCGTAGCGGCCGCGGTAATACAGCAGCGGCGCCGCCGCGGGGTCGGTCGAAGGCGTCAAACTCACTATTTTTCCTACAAAAATGTGGTGATCGCCTTCCGGGTAGATGGCCGTGACTTCGGCCTCCAGCCCAAGGAGGCGACCAGTCAAGAGGGGCGCCCCGATAATCCCCCATTCGAAGGACACTTCGGCAAACTTGTCCGGATTCTTCTTGGCGAAGCCGTTGGACAGGGCCTGCTGGTCGCTGGCCAGAATATTGATGGCAAAGAGTCGGCTGCGCTTCATCGGTTCGAGCGTCTCGGACTTGTTGTCGACGCAGATCACGAACAGCGGCGGGTCGAGCGACAGCGAGGTCACCGCGTTCATCGTCAGCCCGTAGGGTTTCCCGTCGGTGTCCCGGGTGGTCACGATGGAAACGCCGCTGGCCCAGGCGCCGCAGGCTTTGCGAAATTCGTCGGCAGAGAAGCTAGACATGAGAACCCCGTCATCTGAAATAGTGGGATGGCGCGTTCGCGCCCGGATACGTACGGCGCCGCATGGTACATGCCGGCACGCAGGCCGCCTACCGCGAAAGTTGCGCCCCGGCCTGAGCCGCGCCGACCGACAAATCTGCACCCGTGAGGCGCGGGGGTTGGCCACAGGGTAAATCGCTTCCGCGGTACTTTGTGGCGCCCGTACAACATCGCTGGCCGAAATCGGTTTAACGCGGAAATGAGTGTTTACGATTTACAACAGCTATGCCACACTCCGGTGGAATCGGGGTCCATCCGTGCCCGACCGACTCAACGCGGCGTACAGCGCGGCGGCAGGTCGAGAAGGCGCGGCAAGGGCACCGGCCTGGCGATGGTGTGAATACACCCGGTTTTTGGACCGGGGTGATCTGTTAAGAGGGAAAAATGGGAGACAACACAATGAAGAGCACATTTCGCGCTTTGTCATTGAGTGCGGCGGTCTCGACCGCGCTGCTGGTAGCAGCGCCGGCCGAAGCCCGCATCATGATTGATGCACTCGGTGGTGAGGTGAAACTTGAGGGGGCGCTAAGCTCCGAAGCGCGTGCGCGCGTCGGGTCTGGCGAAGCCTACCTCACCCAGTGGATTCAGAAGTTCGAACTGAACGCGGAATTGAACTATTCCGGCGTTGGCCCGTTCGACACCCTGAGCTTCGTCACGGTTATCCGTCCTGAATTCGACGCCGCCTACTACTACGGCGACTCGTTCAACGGCCGCGGTAACGGCGGTAATCAGCCCTCCTACCTCGGCGACAAATTCACCGCGACCAGCGATCCGGTCGGCTTCGGCGGGTTTGACTACGTCGGCGGCTTCTTCGGGGGCACCGGCCAGAACACGTTCAACACCGGCGGTGTGGGCAAAATCGTCTCCGAAGGTCTGGAAGAGCCGGGCTGGCTTGACCGCAACTTCGAAACCATCCTCAACCGCACCCCCAGCAAGAACAAGTTCAACCTGGGGTCGGGCATTGCGGCGGAATCCGGTTTCCCGGTCCTGTCCACGCTCGGCCAGCAGGAACTTGCCTGCAAGCGCTGCACGAACGTTGACGTTGACCCGCTGGAAGTGGCGCTCAACAACGGCGACTCGGTCGACAACCTTTATCCGTTCCGCGAACTCTATGTAGACGCGACGGTGGGCGACTGGTGGTTCCGCGTCGGCAAGCAGCAGATCGTGTGGGGCAAGACCGACTTCTTCCGCCTGCAGGATTTGGTGAACCCGGTCGACTTCGGCCAGCACTTCTTCTTTGACTCGTTTGAAGACATCCGCATCCCGCAGTGGATCATGTCTATCCAGCGCAAGTTCGGCGACATCGGTCCGACCACCGACAACGCCGTGCAGTTGATCTGGAACTTCGACGAGTTCAAGGGCATTGGTCTTGGTGCGCCGAACGCGCCCTGGGGTCACCCCTTCGCCAAGGAAAAGTCCACCTTCGCCGCGTTCAACGAGTACTTCTCGGTTGAGCCCTGCGTGTCCGCTGCCACCGCAATCGCCAACGGCATGGGCGCCCGCGACGTCTGCGGTTCCAAGGGCAAAGGCGACCGCCGCCGTCCGTCTGGCTTCGGTCAGCCGGTGGGTCTGAGCTATGAAGATCGTCCGGAATGGAAAATCGAGAACACGGAACCCGGCCTGCGTTGGGAATTCCGCGTTGGCGAGTTCCACGTCGCGATTTCCGAGTTCTACGGCTGGAACGATGTGCCGGTCTTCCGCTTCCACAGCGTGAACGTGCCGAACGCCCTGATCGGCTTGGACAACACCATGGCTCTCGGCGCCGCCGGCCCGGCTGGCCCTGGCAAGCAGGACTATCTGGTGTACGACCTGGTCTGCGCTCGGAACGCGGCTGCGCCGGGTTGCGTAACGCCTCGCGCTGGCACTGGCGGTGCCTCGCCGGCTGCGGTGTCCGGAGCCTTCGCGGGTTTCAGCCCCAGCGCTGGCCAGATCCCGATCCGCGTCATGTCGCCCAAAGATGCTCTCAACACGTTTGCTGCCCTCCCGGGCAACGGCGCGCTGACCCAGCTTGCGAAAACCGCGCTGAAGAACAACAACGCGGTTGACTTCTGGGGCACTGGCGTAATTCTTGGCGGCCAGACCGACATCCAGTACAAGCAGGCCAGCACGACCGGTCTGTCTTTCGACTGGTTTGAAGCCAACTCTGGTGTGGTGTTCCGCATCGAGTCGTCGATTACCGTTGACGAACTCGTGAACAACACCCGTCGGGCTGACTGGACCGACACCAGCGACGTCATGCGTTGGTCTATTGGTCTTGACCGTCCGACCTGGATCAAGTGGCTGAACAAGGACCGCACGTTCTTCCTGTCGATGCAGATCTTCGATAGCTGGTATCTGGATCACGACGGCGGCAAGCACGACGGCATGTTCGTCGACGAGCACAACTTCATCACCACCTTCTTCTACATCGCGAACTACTTCCGCGATACCGTGAAGCCGATCGGCTTCATCGTGTGGGAAGACGCCTCCAACTCCTGGGTGGCGGGTCAGAGCGTGGAATGGCTGCTCGACAACCACTGGTCGATCAAGGGTGGCTTCAACACCATCTGGGGCGGTACCACCAACGCGCGTCATGATGCGGGCCCGTTCCGGTCCTTCGTAGTGCCGGGCGCGTCGGGTAACGACCCGTACAACCAGTCGGTGTTCGGTGTGGCGCATGAAGGCATTGGCGCGCTCCGCGACAATGACGAAGTGTTCCTGCAGCTGAAGTACCAGTTCTAAGTTAGCGGTCGAACGAGGCTGCTTACCGCAGCCTCATTCCACCCCGTCCGGACTTGAACCCAAGCCGGGCGGGGCGGAACTCAAATGAACACAAGAGAACGAGGAGCTTACTCAATGAAAAATTCCCTACGCCTGGCACTGCTTGCAGCAATCGCTGTGCAGCCGCTGGCCTCCAACGCCTATACGCCGGAAGACCACCTTGCGTGGATCAAGGCGAACGCCGACGCCCAGCCCCAGTTCGTTGATGGCGACACCATCACCTTCGACAAGGCTGACCTCATCAAGCCCTTCACCCCGGTTGAATATCAGGAAATCCAGATTTTCGACGGCATGGAAGTGAAGATTAAGGACGCGGGCGACCTGACCCCGGCCCCGGCCTATCAGGCCGCGACCGAGAAGTTCAAGGGCACCGCCACCATCGCCTCCGACGGCGCGCTGGAAAACTACACCGCCGGTCGTCCGTTTGACCCGGCGACCTTCACCCCGGGCAGCAAGGAAGACGGCTCCAAGATGGCCTGGAACTGGAACTTCCGCTGGCAGCTGGCCGGCCTGTCGGTCGGTGAAGTGCACTGGGTGTGGGTCCGCGAAGGCGGTGAACACTCCGGTCACGAAGTCATGACCCAGGACGGCGGCAAATACAACAAGTTCTACGAAGGCGGCGGCAGCTTCGAGCGCGTCCTCACCGGCCCCTATCGCCGCGTGATGTTCTCGCACCGCTCCGACATGCCGGATTCCAACTACAAGGTGAACAACGGCGAAGGTTTCGCCAAGGGCACCGAGTTCCGCGAATACACCGGCTTCACCTCGCCGTTCGACATCGCGGGCACCGCGTTCCTCATCTTGCGCTACGACGACCCGCGTAAGGGTGACGACTCCTGGGCGTACATTCCCAGCCTCCGTCGCGTCCGCCGTATTTCGGTGGAAGTGAAGTCTGACTCCCTGCTCGGTACCGACCACACGCTGGAAGACTTCTACTGCTTCAACGGCCGTCCGCTGGAACACGAGTGGGAATACGTGGGTACCGCCAAGGAACTCGCCGTGGCCCGTTCGCGCAACACCGACGCGGTCTATTACGGCCCGAACGGCTGGGCGATGAAGGACGACTGGGCGTTGCGTCAGGTCGACATCCTGAAGCAGATTCCGAAGCGCTCCAACCACCCGTACTCGCTGAAGTATCTGCACATCGACCGCGTGACCGGCGAGTGCTACTACTCCAACGCCTTCGACAAGGCGGGCAAGCTGTGGAAGGTGTGGCAGCTCTCCAAGGCCTGGACGGAAGATCCGCAGTTCCAGGGGCATCAGACTGGCGCCTTCAAGGCCAAGCCGACGCCCGCTGGTACGCAGTTCAGCGCGTTCCAGTCCATCAACGTGATCGACCTTCAGAACAAGCGTGGCACGCTGGTGCCTTGCCGCGGTATCGCCGCTCCGGCGACCGACCTGAACGAGGTCAAGAAGATTCTGGACGTGAACTATCTGACGGAAGGCCGCTAAGGCCAATGGCGCCGGGCGACCGGCGCCATGTTTGATGAACGGGCCGCGCGAGCGGCCCGTTTTTTTTTGAACCCTTGGCGTCTGTCGAGGATCACAATGACAGTCCAACGGAGTGCTCGCATGAACATCAAGAACTTGATTCGGTCGACCGGCCTCGCACTGTTGTTTTCTACCGCAATGGCCAACGCCGCCGATGCGCCAGCAACGCACGACCGCACGCTGTACGAGGCGGTGCAGGTGGCGCGACAGATGATGGCGTCGAAAGACATTTACGACCGGATTCTCGCCGCTGGCGCCTTATCCGATGTCGGCGACACCAAGGCGCTCGAGGTCTTGCAGCGTTGCCTCACCGTGGACGACACCGTGGTCCAGCGTTCGGCTATCGATACGCTGATCACAGCCACCCATCCCAATAGCATTGACCTGCTGTTCAAGACGGCGTCCGAGCGGCCCGAAGTGCTCGCCTTGATGGCGGAATCGCTGGCGTCGGTGCCGCGCGACGATATGGGCGAATTGCTGGTGAAAGCCCTGCATCAGGAAAGCGATTTCGTGAAGCGGCATGCGCTGCAGGCGCTGGTGCGAGCCCGCGGTGCAGACGAGACCGAGGAGTTGAAAAATCTGATCGCAGAGCCCAAAAGTTCAAACGTCATTAAGGCCTATGCCAGCTATGCGCTGCTTGCCGAAGGGCATAAGGAGATGGGCAAGGACTTTGTGAAGGCGGCGACTTCCGGCAATGCCGACATTCGTGAAGTGGCGGCCGTCGCGCTGGGGCTGGTGGACTCCAAGGACGCGCGGTCGGCCTTGAAGCAACTCGCCAAGGAAAAGGATACGCGGGTCGCGCTGGCGGCAGTGGCCAGCCATGCGGGCCTCGGCGACGAAGATTCGCAGGGACGAATCATTCAGACCATCGGCTACGGCACGCCCATGGAGGCCACGGTGATGGCCGGCGCGCTGAAGCGCCTGCCGCCCAAGATGGCGCTGCAGCTAACGCAGGCGCTGATCGGCTGCTGCAAGCTCAAGGGTGATGCCGCAACCCGCGTGCTGGAATCCTGGGGCTTCATCAATGCGGACGCGACGTCGGTCTACGCGTGGGGCTTGAACCACGCCGAAGCCGATGTGCGTATGCAGACCATCTGGATGATCGGTCAGCGCAAGGATGCTAACGCTATCCCGCTCCTGAAGCCGTTTCTGACCGACGAAGACCCGGGCATCCGTGGCATGGCCGCCTGGGCAATCATTCACATGAATGGCGGGCAGTATGTCGAGGGCATCGAAACCTGATGCATGCAGCCCCCAACCGCGGCCATAATCCGGGCTATGGGTTGAGCGCCGCGGCGGCGCCGCTAGGGGTGGCGCCGTTTATGTCGCTGCAAGCTTCACCAAACGCGTCGCGGTGCGGGGCTTAGCCGGCACGCGACGCCGTTTTCACCAACACAGGAATTCCCACGTGCTTGTTTCAATGCTTAGCAAGGCCGCTCGCGGCCCGTTCCGTCGGCCGCTTCGCTGCGGTCTCGCGCTGGCCGCACTGGTGTCGACTGGGGCCGTCGCGGGCGATTTTGATTTTGACATCGCCCAGGTGCAGGAAATGTCGCCGCCCCCGGGCACGGTGATCAACGCCACCAACGTCGAGCAATACAAGCAGTTGCTGGACCCCGACTTTGCCGACCTCATCGCCAAGGACTGGGTCAGCCTCCCGGTGGGCGAATCCTTGTCCTTCGACCCGCACGCCAACTATATCGCCGCGACTCAGCAGTACGGCGGACAAGCCCAGATGGGCGAGGGCGCGGGTTCCCTGATGAATTACACCGCCGGCCGGCCATTTCCGGGCGAGCCCGCCGTGGACGACCCGCGCGCCGGCGACAAGATGGCCTGGAACATGCGCTACGCCTTTGCCGGCGACAGCGGCGCCATTCCCGAGATGTACTGGGGTTACCGCGACATGCGCGCCCAGAAGCTCGAACGGGTGCTGACCTTCACCGCCTCGTCGATGCGCTTCAAGTACCGTCACGTGGTGGAGCCGGTACCGGCGCTCGAGAAGAACAAATACGACGTGTTCAACGCGATCATCCTGACCGCGGAAGATCCCGCGGATGTCGGCGGCACCCGGCTGCTTATTTTCTATAACGCTGACGATAACGCCGACGAGCAGGGCTGGATGTACGTGCCCACGCTGCGCCGGGTGCGTCGCGTGGCGACCACCGCGCGTACCGATGCCTTTCTGGGCAGCGACATCATGATCGAGGATTTCCTCGGCTACAGCGGTCGTATCAAGGACATGACCTGGAGCTATAAAGGCTCGTCCTTTGTCATGCTGCCGATGTATCGCCACGACCAGATCGAACTGGCCGAACAGAAAGCCGCCCATTCGGACTATCGCTTCGTCGACTTCGCCGGTCACTCCGGTTGCTTCCCGAAGGTTCAGTGGCAGTTGCGCAAGGTGTGGGTGGTTGAGGGCGTGCCGGTGCGCGCCGACCACCCGCTGTCCAAGCGTTTCTTCTATGTCGATGCGCAGACCTCTTTCCCGGTACTGGGCAAGGTGTACGACAAGGCGGGTGTGCTGTGGAAAATGGGCATGGTGGGTCTGGCGCACCCGGACTACCACCTGCCGGAGAACAAGGGTTCGGGCGTCGCCATTCTGGACACCGCGTCCCAGATCGATCTCCAGAACATGCACTGCACGACCTTGCAGATGATGACCGTCATCAATCCGCCGAATGTGAAGCAGAAAGACTTCGAGCCCAGCGAGTTGAACGTCACCGGGCGCTAGGCCAGACCCGCGACGCGCGTCACGTTGGGTGTGACGCGCGTCTTGATCCGTCGCGGACGGCGTAGACCTCAGTCCCTTTGTGGGAACCTGCCCGGGCCCCTGCCGTCAGCACGCTGCCTCGCCCGTGTCCGCCCGGGGAAGGCTAGCCCGGCCTCACATACGCCCCGAAAACCCGCATCAAAAGCCGCCGCCTGATGACGCGCAACGCCGCGCCGTGTATGAAGGCAGGGTTCGCGCCAGCGCAAGCTGGCCGTCGCCGGCTGCTGCAAGCGACAGCACCGCACGCATCCTGATCCGACCGTCGACCTTATCAATCGAGACCGTAGCCCATGAGCGATTCCAAATCTTTTCTAAGCCAGCTGTTTGACCTGACCGGCAAGCACATCCTGTTGACCGGCGCTTCGAGCGGGCTGGGCCGACATTTCGCGAAAACCCTCACGCGCGCGGGTGCGCGGGTGGCCATGGCGGCCCGCACCGCCGACAAAATGCACGCGCTGGCGGCGGAAATTCGCGCTGAAGGCGGGCTCTGCGACGTCTACGCGCTGGACGTTCGCGACCGCAGTGCCATCCGCGCCTGTATAGCGGCGGCCGAGGCCGTGGCGCCTATCGACGTATTGGTCAACAACGCCGGCGTCGCCCGGCCCCGTGCCCCCGAAAAGCTGGGCGACGAGGAGTGGGACGAAGTCTACGAGACCAATCTGCGCGGGCCCTGGGTGCTGGCGCAGGAAGTCATCAAACGGCGTCTGGCCGACCAGCGTGAATGCAGCATCATCAATATCGCGTCCATACTTGGCATTCGCGCCATCGGGCATCTGGCGCCCTACAGCGCCGCCAAGGCGGGCTTAATCAATCTGGGCCGCGACCTCTGCGTCGACCTGGCCGCCAAGGGCATTCGGGTGAACGCGCTGGCGCCAGGCTATTTCATTACCGAGATGAACGACGAATGGCTGGCAAGCGCCGCCGGCGATCGTCTGCGTCAGCGGGTGCCGGCCAAGCGGTTTGGTCAGCCCGCCGAACTCGACGGCGCGCTGGTGTTTCTGGCCTCAGACGCCTCGCGCTTCATGAACGGTAATCTCATGACCGTCGACGGCGGCCACACCGCCGGCGTCTAAGCGCGGTACGCCGTGTCGCAGGTCGCCACTGGTAGCGAGCCGGGCCGCGATGCCCGGATCGATACCCTGCGCGGCCTCTTGCTGGTGGTGATGACGGTGGACCATGTGGCGCCGGTCTGGATTACGCAGTTCACCAGCGAGACCTTCGGTTTTGTCTCGGCCATGGAAGGCTTTTTCGTGCTCTCGGGTTATTCCTTTGCGCTGGCCTACCGGCGGCTGGTGGCGGTGCCGCAGCAACTCTGGACCAAAACCCGGCAACGGGCCCTAACGCTCTATGCCTATCACCTGTCGGCGCTGGCCTGCGCGTTCGCCATCGGCATGTTGGGGCTGGCGAGCGCCATAGGCTGGGAGGCCCGCGCGGCAGACGCCGCGCAGTTCGGGCCGGGCCTCCTGCTGTGGACGCTGCTGCTGATTTACCGGCCGCAATACTTCGATGTCTTGCCCTGTTACATCCTGCTGCTGTTGGCCGCGCCGCTTGTCTTGCGGGCCTTGCACCGGCCGGGGCTGGCGGGCTGGGTGCTGGTGTTCAGCGCCGCGCTGTGGGGTTTGGGGCAGGTCGTCGACCCGTTTGCGCTGCTCGCGGGCCAGCTCTCGCCCATACAGTCGGTATGGCCCAACGCGCTGACCTGGCAGCTGCTGTTTGTGCTGGGGATGGCCTGCGCGGTGCCGGCGGCCGGGCTTGCGCAGCCGTGGGCACAGCGCCGCGCGCTGGGCCTTATCTGTCTGCTGCTGGCGGGTCTGTGTCTGGCCTTGCGTCACGGCTGGCTGCCGGCGCCGCCGGCCTTACTGGCCGGCTTTGATAAGGTCAATCTGGGACCTTGGCGGGTAGTAAACGTGTTGCTCTTGCTGCAACTGGGGGCGCTGCTGCTGGCACGCTATCCGCGCCGCGCCGGTAATGCGTTTCTGGGGCTGCTGGGGGCGCACTCGCTGGAAGTCTTCTCCGGCCACATCCTGCTGGCCTACGCGGTCCAGCCGGCGTTTGACGCCCTGTCTGCGCGCGGTAGTCACGGCCTTGTGCTCGGCCTCTTGCTGGCCTGTATCGCCGCGCTGGCGGTGCCGGCCTGGCTGCACCAGCGCTATCGGGACCGCCGCCGAGCCTGAGCGCTTGCGCTCAAGCGCCCCAGGTCACCAGACCCCAGGCCAGTACTTTTTCGGTCTTGTATTCACCGCTGGCGTCCTTGCGGGTGGCGAAGGCCTCGATGTCGAGGTCATACAGACGACCGCCGGCTGCGGCGTCCACCACGTCCAGCACCTTGAAGCGGGTGCTGATGATGTCGCCTTCCAGCACCGGGCCCAGATGGTCGCAGTAGCGCCAGGCAATCATGCTGAGCAGGTTGGGCAGGGCGCGCGTGACCTGCGCCAGCGCGATGGAAATGGTGTGGCCGCCGTAAACCAGCCGCTGGCCCAGATAGCTGCGGGTGGCGTCGATATGCGTGTAGGCAATGTTGAGCGACATGCGCACCAGCTCTGGCGCCGAGGTCACGGTGTCGCGCGGGCCAACGTCGACCTCGTCGCCGGCTTTCAGCACCGGCGCGCGCAGCCCCGGCAGCTCGCTCGCCATCGGCCCGAGATGCCAGCCGCGGGGCAGGGCGCCCTGTAACTCCTCGCTGGAGAAACTGTTCTTGATCCAGCCGAAGTCGTCGTTGTGGCCGGTTTCGGCGGCCGGATTGCGGCAGGCGATCATCGGGCAGCGCCAGAAGTGCAGCACCACCTCGTCGCGCTGGTTCACGGTGGTCATTTCCAGCGCCACCATGCCGGTCGCATCGCGGCCGGGCTTTGATTTGTTCTGCTTGAGGCCCACCACCTTGGTGGTGGTGTAGAGCGAATCCCCGATAAACACCGGCCGCTGCAGCATCAGCCCGCGGTAGAAGAGATTGCCTTTAACGTGCTGCGAGGCGTAGGTCGTCTGCCCGGCGGCCAGATGCACCACCAGATACGAATGCGCCAGCCAGCGCTCATCGCCCGTGACCTGCCGACACAGGTGCTGGTCGAGCGGCAGGCGCATCCGGTCGCCAAACAGTGCCCCGTACACCGCGGCGTGGCCGGCGGTGACGGTCAGCGAAGGGGCGGCGAAAGTCTGGCCCACGGTGAAGTCTTCGAAATAGGGCCCGTCGATGGTGATGCTGCTCATGCCTGAAACCTGTATAGCGGGGTTAGCGAGTTGCGCCGGCGCGGCCCGTAGAGAGGCCGCGCCGGCGAGGACTTAACGGATGGCGATGGGGTTGATGATCATCTGCACGGCACCGGTGAAGCGGGCCGCACCCAGCGCGAAGAAGAACTCATAGGCCTTGTCCTTGGCGAGTTCGCGGCTGTCCATGTTCTCCAGAATGTAGATGCCGTGCTTCGCCAGCAGCGTCTGGTGGACCGGGAACAGCACGCCCTTCTTCTCGCCCGGCAGGACTTCAAGGCCCCAGGTGTCGGCACCGACGGCCATCACCTCCAGCGACGCGAGGTATTCGGCGGCCTCGTTGCCGGGCCCCGGCTCGCCCTTGCCAAAACGCGCATCGTCCTTGCCCAGCAGGTTCAGCCAGCCGGAGTGGAAGAGCACCACGTCGCCTTTGCGGATTTCGGTCTTCTGTTTGGCCGCGCAGTCGATGACGTCCTGTTTGCTGTAGGCCGTGCCTTCGGGGATAAGGTCGGTGCCTTTACAGGCCGCCATGTCGATTAGCACGCCGCGGGTCACCACCGGCGGGATGTTGTGCGTCCCAAACTTGGTCAGGCCGTCGGTGCGGATGAAATCCTTGCCGTGCTTGCCGTTGTAGTAGACGTCGTCGATCGCGGCGTGGCCGAGGCCGTCCAGCTGCGAGCCGGTGCCCATCCAGCCAGAGAACATGTCGTCGGCGAAGTTGAACTTGTTCTCACCCAGCGACTGGCCCGGCGCCTGGTTAGGGGTCAACACCGTGATGTGGAAATAGCGCGGGGCGTAGGAGGGCGTCTTGGTGTTGGTTTCAATGCCCAGACGATAGGTCTTGCCGGTCTTGATCAGCTTGGCGGCTTCCAGCGTGCGCTCGGGGCTGTTCATGTTGAACGCGCCCAGTTCGTCGTCCGGACCCCATTTGGACGGATGCCACTTCTCGCCGGCCTGCGCGCTGTTGAGACCCGCCGCCAATACCAGCGCGCCCACGAGTGATGTTGAAAATTTCATGTCTGCTCCCCCTCTGTTTTTAATGTGACAGGGCGGTCAGACCGCCCCGTCCCCTGCCAGCAATTCAGCCTGCAAACTCGCTGCGGATCGCCGCGCTATGCTCGCCCAGTCCCGGCACGACGCGAACCTCCGTGCCCGGGTCGCAGACCCGGCGGACGAAGGTGGCGCGCTTGCCCTGCGATTCCACTTCCTTGGTTTTTAGCGCGGGGTGTTGCCACACGTCTTCCATGTAATTGATGCGGCCGTAGGCAATGTCGCCTTTGTCCAGCAGTTTGGCCAGTTCAGTCCGGTCGTGCTGCATAAAGAAGGCTTCGATTTCTGCGGTCAACGCCGGGCGGTTTTTCACCCGCTGCGGGTTGGTGTTGAAGCGTTCGTCGCTCGCCAGTTCCGGGCGGCCCATGACCTTGCAGAGATTGGCCCATTCGCGCTGATTTTGCACGGCGATGATAATGAGGCCATCGCGCGCGCGATGCGCGCCGTAGGGCGCGATTTGCGAGTGGTCGAGTCCGGTACCGGTCAGGCGCTTGCCGGCGTACTTGTAGTAGGCCAGCGGCACTGCGACCCATTCGCTCATGACGTCGAACAGGGAGACTTCGACGTGCTGGCCGTGACCGGTGCGGCCGCGTTCGAGCAGCGCGCGCAAGATTTCGCTGTAGGCGGTCAGCCCGGTCGAGATGTCGCACACCGAGGTGCCGACGCGGGTCGGTTCGTTGGGCGACCCGGTGAGGCTCGCCAGCCCGCTCTCGGCCTGCACCAGAAAGTCGTAGGCCTTCATGTCGGCAATCTCGCCGGCTTCGCCGTAGCCCGAGATGCTGCACATCACCAGCTTGGGATTAAGCGCCGAGACCTGCTCCCAGCCAAGACCCAGACGCTGCACGGCACCCGGGCGGATGTTCTGGATGAAGACATCCGCCTTGGCGATCATCCGCTGCATCAGCGCCAGATCTTCCGGCTGCTTCACGTCCAGAATCAGCGACTCCTTGCCGGCGTTCAGCCACACGAAGAAGGCCGATTCGCCGTTGACCACCGTGTCGTAGGCGCGGGCAAAATCGCCTTCTTCCCGCTCGATTTTGATGATGCGCGCGCCGGCTTCAGCCAGCAGACGCGTGCAATAGGGAGCAGCAACGGCCTGCTCCAGCGAAACCACCAGCATGTCGGTCAATGCGGCCATCGGTAGGCTCCTGCGCTCAGGTCGGCATCACGATGGAGGCGCGCTTGATGGTGCGCGCGGCAGAGTCGTCCAGCGCCTGCTCGATATGCTGCATGTCGTAGTCCCGGTCGAGCAGGGCGTCGAAGGGGTACTTGTGCTTCTGGTCGCGCAGGAAGTCGATGGACTTTTTCAGATAGGGACCCGGGTAGCGCAGTGCGCACAGCGTAGTCAGGCCGCGACGCACCGCGTAGGCCGGGTCGTAGGCCACGGTTTTGCCGGGCGTCACGGTGCCCATGGAAATCATGGTGCCGCCAAAGCGCAGGTACTGCATGCCCTCGGGAAACGCCGCCAGCACGCCGGTGACTTCCATCACGTAGTCCGCGCCTTTTCCGCGGGTGAGTTTCTGCACCGCCGCCACGCGATCCTCCACCGTCGGCAGGCCGCTCATGTCGATGACGTGATGTGCGCCAAACTTCTTCGCTTCCTCGAGGCGCATCGGCACGGAGTCGATCACGATGACTTCGGCGCCTTTTTCATGCGCAATGGCGGCAGCGTTCAGGCCCAGTCCGCCAGCGCCCTGAATGACGATGCTGTCGCCATAGGTGATGTGGCTCATGTCCAGCCCGAAGTAGACCTGGCTCTGCGCGCAGTTGGCGCTGGCTGCGGCCTGGTCGGAGACTTCGTCCGGCACTTTGTAAAACACCTGTTCCGGGTGAATGAACCAGTGGGTGGCGAAGGTGGCGTGGAAGTGCGGGTCGTCCTCCGGCTTGCGGCCCCAGTAGCGGTAGCAGTTCTCGCACAGGTGCGGCTGGCCGCGCTGGCAGGGCTCGCAGGTGCGGCAGTGGATGAAATAGGTGGAGACGATGCGGTCGCCTTCCTTGATCGGCTGACCCGCGCAGTCGGTGGTCACGCCGGCGCCGAGGCGCTCGATGATGCCCACCGCCTCGTGGCCCAGCCCGCCGCTGCGCTTGGCCGGATGATGTCCGCACCAGATATGCACTTCGGTGCCGCAGACGTTGCTGCGGATGATGCGCGCGATAAGCCCGCCCGGGACCGGATCCGGCACGGTGTATTCCTGGAACGCGAGTTTGCCCGGTTCCGTCATGACTGCGATTTGACCTTTCATCTCATCTCTCCTGCTGGCCCGCGAAGCCTGTTCGCCGGGCGTGGTGCTAAAACGGGTGTGGGCGCTGGCTCAGCGCATCACGAACGGGTTGGGTACATCGGCGGCGGTCGAAATCCACACGCTCTTGGTCTGCAAGTATTCCTTCATGCCTTCGATGCCGTTCTCGCGGCCGAGGCCGCTCATCTTGTAACCGCCAAACGGCGACAGGTAGCTGATGGCGCGGTAGGTGTTGACCCAGATGGTGCCGGCGCGGATCGCGGCCGAGACTTTCAGCGCGCGCTTGATCGACTGCGTCCACACGCCGGCGGCCAGGCCAAAGGCGATGTCGTTGGCAATTTCCACGGCTTCTTCATCGGTCTTGAAGCGGATGATCGACAGCACCGGTCCGAAGACTTCTTCCTGCGCGATGCGCATCTTGTTGTGCACGCCGCCAAAAATCGTCGGCTGCACGAACAGCTTGCTGTCGCCGCATTCCGGCCCGCTCGCCGGGCCGCCGCCGAGCAGCACTTCGGCGCCTTCGCTTTTCGCGACTTCGATGTACTTCAGGATTTTTTCGTACTGCGGGGGCGTGGTCACCGGCCCCACCTGGGTGCTGGTGTCCATCGGATTGCCCATGCGAGCGCTCTTCGCAAACTCGACCAGCCGCTTCACAAATTCATCGTAAATGCCGTCCTGCACGAGCAGGCGTGAGCCGGCGATACAGGTCTGGCCGGTGGCGGCAAAAATGCCGGAAATCGCGCCTTTCACCGCGTCGTCCAGCACCGCATCGTCAAACACGATATTGGGCGACTTGCCGCCCAGTTCCAGCGTGCAGCGCTTAAGCGTTTTGGCCGCCTGCTGATAGACGTAAGCGCCGGATTCCGTCCCGCCCGTGAAGGCGACCTTCGCCACCTTGGGGTGTTCGACCAGTGCCGCGCCGGCTTCCGCCCCGAAGCCTGTCACCACGTTCACCACACCCGCCGGGAAGCCGGCCTGTTCGACCAGTTCCATCAGTTTGAGCGTGGAGGTGGAGGTGAACTCGGACGGCTTGATGACCAGCGTGCAGCCGGCGGCCAGCGCCGGCGCGAGCTTGAAAGACAGCAGCAACAGCGGCGAATTCCACGGCGTGATGGCCGCCACCACGCCGATGGGTTCGTGGCGCGTGAAGTTGAAGATGTCCGGCTTGTCGATGGGGATCACCGCGCCTTCAATTTTGTCGGCCAGCCCGCCGTAGTAGTAAAACCACTGCGGCAGGTAGTTGCACTGGGCCAGCATTTCGTTCAGCAGCTTGCCGTTGTCGCGCACTTCGTATTCGGCCAGTTCGCGCGCGTTGTCGCGAATCAAATCGCCCAGCTTGTGCACCAGCGCGCCGCGCTGCGTGGCGGTCATGCTGGCCCAGGGGCCGGTGGTCAACGCGGCGTGCGCGGCTTCCACCGCGCGGTTGGCGTCGTCCGGCGTGCAGCGGGCCACTTCCGCCCACACTTTGGCGGTGTAGGGGTTGACGGTCTCGAAGTAGCGCCCGTCCGACGGCGTTATCCATTGACCGTTGACGTAGGCATTGAAGCGGGGTAATTCAGACATCACGAACTCCTTGAGGCGCGCAGGGCCTAGTACGAACGGGGCATGCCCAGCTCGTGCTCGGCGACGAAAGACAGAATGAGGTTGGTGGAGATCGGCGCAATGCGATAGAGCCGCGCTTCACGGAACTTGCGCTCCACGTCGTATTCCTCCGCCACGCCGAAGCCGCCGAAGGTCTGCATGCACACATCCGCCGCGTTCCACGAGGCTTCCGAGGCCATCATCTTGGCGAGATTGGCTTCGGTGCCGCAGGGCTTGCCCTGTTCGTAGAGCTGGGCCGCATGGTCGACCAGCAGATTGGCCGACAGCATTTCGGCAAAGTTGCGCGCGATTGGAAACTGGATGCCCTGATTCTGGCCAATCGGCCGCCCGAAGACCTTGCGTTCGCAGGCGTAGTCGCGCGACTTCTTGATAAACCAGCGCGCGTCGCCAATGCATTCCGCCGCAATCAGGATGCGCTCGGCGTTCATGCCGGAGAGGATGTACTTGAGGCCCTGGCCTTCTTCGCCAATGAGGCTCGACGCCGGAATCGGCACGTTGTCGAAGAACACTTCGTTGGTGGAGTGGTTGAGCATGGTGCGAATCGGCTTGATGGTCATGCCGTTCTTTTTCGCTTCCTGCATGTCGATCAGGAAGACCGACAAACCTTCGGTGCGCTTCTTGATCTGATCTTTCGGGGTGGTGCGGGCCAGCAGCACCATGAGGTCAGATTGCAGCGCGCGCGAGGTCCACACTTTCTGGCCGTTGACGATGTACTGGTCGCCGTTACGCACCGCCATGGTGGTGATGCTGGTGGTATCGGTGCCGGCGGTGGGCTCGGTCACGCCGAAGGCCTGCAGTCGCAGTTCGCCGGTGGCGATGCGCGGCAGGTACTGTTCTTTCTGCTCTTTGCTGCCATGACGCAGCACCGTGCCCATGGTGTACATCTGAGCGTGGCAGGCGCCAGCGTTGCCGCCAAATTCGTGGATGGCCTTCAGGATTTCCACGCCCATCGACAGCGGCAGTCCGCTACCGCCGTATTCCTCGGGGATCAGCGCCGCCAGCAAACCCAAATCGGTCAGGGCCTGCACAAATTCAGTGGGATATTCCCGTTCCCGGTCTTTCGCCCGCCAGTATTCGCCGGGATAGTCCTTGCAGACGCGCTCCACGGTGTCGCGGAGTTGGGCCACGGTATCGCTGTGGTCGGTAGAAGTGCTCATGGGTGGTGTTACTGCTCGTGAAAACGGTTGATAGGAACGCGGGCGGCGCGCTGGCCGACGCCCGGAAAGGGCGTCGCCATGCTAACAAAATCACCCGCAACCCGGGCACGCAAAATGGGCCTGTCGCAGAGTGTGCAGGGCCCATCGGGCAGCGCCCATCACGGCTTTCAGCTATGAGCTATCGGTTTATTGCAAGGCTGGCCCGTCGGGCGCGCTGGTCAGGGTGTGCAGGCAGTCGGTGATGATCTGGATGGTGGCGCTGGCCGCCGGGCTCAAGGGCCGGTCGCTGGCCTGCGCCATGTAAATCGTGCGGTCGATGCTCGGCTCCACGATGGGCGTTGCCCGCAGTTCGCCGCGGGCCACTTCGGCGCTCACCGCATGCCAGGGCAGAATGGTGTGCCCGATGCCGTGCTGGACCAGCGATTTCATTTGCGACAGGGCATCGATTTCCACCCGCACGTTCATGCTCAGGCGATGCTCGCGCGCCAGCCGGTCGATGCTGTCGCGCAGCCCGTGCTGCCGCCCCGGCAGCACCAGCGGGTAGCCTTCGAGCGCGGCAAACGGCACCGTCGATTCGGGGTGGCTGTCGGGCGGGCTGATTAACCACAGGGCTTCGTTGTACAACGCGGTGGCAATAATGCCCGGCGCCCGCTGGATGCCGTACAGCAGTCCAAGCTCCACATTGCCCGCCTGCAGCCAGTCGAGCACATAGCCGCTCATGCCTTCCACCACGCGCAGCGCGACTTTCGGCAGGGCCTCCTGCATCCGGATGATGAGCGGCACCACCAGCATGGCGCTGATGGTCGGCGGCAAGCCCAGCGCCACATTGCCCTGCGGCGTGTTGCTCTGCTCGCGCAGCGCGCGCTGCGCTTCCGCCACCTGTTCAAGAATGTTGCGCGCGCGCCCCAGCAGCGACTGTCCGGCCTCGGTGGGCACCACGCCGCGGCCGGTGCGCAACAGCAGCGGCACGCCGAGTTCGGCTTCCAGATTGCGCATGTGCTGGCTCAGCGCGGACTGCGCCACGAACAGGGCCTCGGAGGCCTTGAGCATCGAACCGTGGTCAACGATAGCCACGAAATAGCGCAGATGACGGAGGTTCACGGGCGCGGCTTCCTTCGGAGTGCGAGGGCTGGCGCAATCCTAGCCGGTGACCGGGCGCCGGGCTACGGTGGCGGCCGGTGCTGCGGGCAAGGCTTAGGGCGCGGGGCTGGCCGGGGGCGGCGCTTGCCCGGCGTCCGGCAGCAACTGGAGCAGCGCCGCGGCCACCGTGTCCTGCCCGTTCCAGTCCATGCTGGACACCAGCAGCGGTTTGCTGAAGGTCCGGATTTCTGGCGCCGGATACAGCGGACCGAAGTCCTCCCCGGTGTTCAGGTAGGACACGAGCACGTAGCGACAGCCCGCCAGCCGCGCCCGACTCTCCGGGCCTGCCGCCAGCCCGCGTGGCAGCCGACGAAAGCGGGTTTCGAAACCGCCGTAGTAGGCAGACAGCGCCGGCATCGCACTCCAGACGCAGTCTTCGCGGGGCACGCGCCGCGGGACATCCGCCGCCAGAAACTTAAGCCGCAACATCAGTTCCAGCGAGACGGCGGCGCCCCGTTCCGGCGCCGTGAAGTACACCAGCGCCCGTTTGCCGGACGCGAGTTCCGGGGCTACCGGGGTGCTGGCCCGCGCGGCAAACACGGTCCAGGTCGAGGCCGTAGCCAGCAGGACCAGCCCGAACAGCAGCGCGCCGGCAGCGTGGGCGGGCGCCGCGCGGCGGGCGAGGGCGGGCAGCGCAGCGCAGCCCAGTCGCAGCCCCGCCCAGGCGCTCAGCATCAGCATGGGCATGAGCACGGCCATCAGGCGCGCATCCTCTGCCGGGTAGGGCCAGACCAGCGTCAGGCCGATGCCCAGCGGCAGCATCAGCGCATCGACTTCCCGCCGCCCCAGCCGCAGCCACCAGCCGGCAAGCGCCGCCAGCAGGATGAGCCCGACGGCCAGCCAGACCAGTGGTCCGGGGGCGGTGGAAAACTGATTGACGACGCTGCCCAGCAGCCGGGCAGGCGCAGCCGACACGATCGCCGCAAGCTGGCCGGGCACGCCGCCCTGTGCCGGCCCCAGATCCTGCAGGTAGTCGAGTTCGATCGGCAGCATGCGTCGATAGCCCAGCCACAGCGCAGCCGGCAGCCCAAGGGCGACGCAGGCGAGCAGGCGCTGTCGTAGCCCAGACCGGGGCGCGGTGAGCAGCAGCCAGAGCGCGAGGCCCGCCAGCATCGCCAGTCCGGCCATGCGGGCCAGGGGCAGCAGCGAGGCCACGGCACACAGCAACAGCAGGGAACAGCGTCCCTCGCGATACCGCTGCGCCAGATACAGGCTGCCCAACAGCAGCAGCAGATACAGAAACTCGCTTTGCAACTCGAGCAGAAAGAGAAAGTAGCGTGGCGTCAGCAGCGAGCCCGCCAGCACGCAGGCGGCGAGCAGGGCGCTGCCGGTGGCCTTGCGCAGCCAGGCGCTGGCCACCAGCAGCATCAGGCCCGCGGTCGCGAGCACCACCAGCCGGGCGCGCTCAGGCGTGTCGAGTCCCACTCCGGACAGTGCAAGCTGCAGCGGGAAAAGCGGCGGAAACCGGCTGGTGCCGAAGAGTTCGGTGCCGAGCACCGAGGGCAGGCCGGTGAAATGGCCGCGGAAGAAATCGGCCAGCAGCAGATAGTCGAGCGAATCCGAAAACCAGCCCGGATTGGGGGCTGCGCCCAGCACATAGCCCGCCGCCAGCGCAAACAGGCCGGCGCAGGCTAACAGGGCCAACTGGCCGGGGCGGCGACTGGACAGGGTCATGAGGTGGGCCTCGAGGACGCAAGCGTGGCCCGGCAGGGTAGCAATCCCGATGCAGGCAGGCGACCCCGGCGCAAGGGCGCGGCGATGAGGCAAAAAAAAACGCCCGGCCGCACTGCGGTCGGGCGTTGGCGGCCTTTCAGCCGGCGCCGTTTACTTCTTCTCGGCAGCGACGATTTTCTCGAGCACCGGGTAGAGGTAGCGGTTGAAGACTTCCGGGTTTTCGCTCATCGGGAAGTGCCCGATTTCTTCCATGATGATGCACTCGGAGTTCTTGGTATTCCGCGCGGCTTCCTCGGTCATTTCCGGGGTGCAGGCGAAATCGTAAACGCCGGTCATGTAGTACATCGGGACCTTGCCGGACAGCTTCTGGGTCTGGCCACGGAAATCGTGGTCGAAGCTGTAGAAGTAGAGGTCACCCTTGAAGATGCCCGGGCCGCCCTGGGAGTAGTACCACCAGGTTTCCCAGCGGTATTTGTCGGGGCTTTGCGGGGCCATCAGGCCGAACACCGAGGTGGCGCAGACTTCGCCGCCGTGGATGTGGGCGTGACGCAGCCAGTCGAGATGCCAGCCCGGCGACCATTCGCAGGCTTCGATCGCGATGAGCGCGCGGACATCGTCTTCGTAGTCACGGGCGAGGTGGAGGCAGATGTTGCCGCCCATCGAGCTGCCCATGATCACCGGCTTGTCGAGGCCGAGGGCCTTGGAGAAGGCCATGATGATGCCGGAGTAGTACTTGGCGGTGAGCTTGTACTCTTCGTTTTCCTGATACCACTCGTAGGGCGGGATGGACTTGCCGTGACGGGGCAGGTCGATGGCGATGACGCGGAAATCTTTATTGATTCGCTCGTCGCACAGCTGATGGCGCCATTCGCGGCCATCGGTGCCGGCGGTGTGCAGGCAGATCATCGGGATGCCGTTCGGGTTACCGGCTTCTTCAAAATACATGCGGTATTCGGTGCCTTCATACGGCACCCAGATATACCGGCCGACTATGGGTTCAATCTTGGCCACTGGGATTCTCCCTTGATTCGTAGCGGGCTGGGTTCAGATTTCGCGCATGCGATCGAAGGCCCAGAACATGGCGCGCATGTTCTGCCAGAGTACTTTCTGGTCGCCTTCCATCTGCAGCCGGCCGTGGAGCGGGTGCGCCATCGCCCAGATATCGTTGTACATCGGGGGCGGCATCTTTTCGCAGAACTTGCTCCAGCTTTCTGCCGGGGCTTTCAGCGCGAGCTGATAGCAGGTTTCCGGGCCCAGCTGGTCGGTGAAGCTCGCGACCTTGCCGTTGCGGAAGTTGACGACGAAATGCGTGTCGCCGAAACCGAGCAGGATGTCGGCAGTCAGGTGCTTGCCAAGCCAGCTCATCGGACCGTTGGTGTTGACGGCGCTTTGCCAGCGCGTCATCCAGGCAGTATCAAACATGGATTTTTCTCCCCTTCATCTAGGGCGTGGTTCTTGAGGCCGCCGCAGTAGACCAACCGCCCTTGCAGGCTGTCAAGCAAGCCCTGCCGGGCTAGTGCTTAGCGGAATAGTCGCTCGCTAAAAAAACGATAACGGCGCAATTTTCGGGCGATTTTTGCGGCCCGGCCGGGCCGGGCTCATGCATCCGGTGATAGGCCTTAGCGCCAAAAGCGATAGCCCGCGCGCGGACTGCCGTTGTGCTTGCGTTCGGCGCAGATCGGCGCTGAGAATGCGGGTCCGCGCCCCTGTCGCACCGCCGGTCCCGACCGTACGGAGCGCGCTGTGGCGCCCGGGCAGCGCAGCGTGTGGGCCGCCCGATCAGGCACCCGACGTCCCCCCATTTTCCAGACCGGAGAGCACCCTATGTCGTTTCTTGCCAACGAGGCATTGCAGACGCGATTCGTGAAGGCCTTGAACGCGAATGCGGACTTCCGCACCCAGACCCAGCTATTCGACGGCTCCGTGTTGCTGGAGGTCGATCAGGACCGGCTGTGGCTCAAAATCTATCGGGGCAAGGTCATCGACCACGAAACCTTCGTGCCGGCCTTCGGTTACACCTTCAAGTTTTCGGGCACCGAAGCGGCCTGGAAGCAGCTGCTCTCCGGCAAGCGCCGCTGGGCCGACCTGACCTACCCGGGCAAGCGCGACTTCAGCGACGACCCGGAACTGAAACGCGTGGGCGAGATGGAAGTGGCCATCCGCACCGAGGGCAATTTGCTGGAGTCCGGTCGCCTGACCGAAGCGATGTTCCAGCTGGCCTACACCCTGCAGGCTGCCGCGAAGCAGCGCTGAGCAAGAACCCCGAGGAGCACATCCCATGTTGACCCCAGAAGACATTCGCGGCCATTACGTCAAAGTTAAAGGCACGCGCACGTTCTACGACGAACTCGGCGAAGGCCAGCCCATCGTTTGCATTCACACCGCCGGCGCCTCGTCGCTGGAATATCAGTACCTGCTGCCGCTGCTGGCCGAGCGCGGCTTCCATGCCTATGCGCTCGACCTGCCGGGCCATTCGCGGTCCTATCCGGTGAAGTGGAAGCAGCACCGCCGCATCCACGAGCACGCCGAATTCGTGCACGCCTTCGTCAAGACGCTGAAGCTGAAAAACCCCGTGATCATCGGCTGCTCGATTGGCGGCGACATCACGCTGGATTACGCCGCCCACCACTGGCAGGAAATGGCCGCCGGCATTCCGATGGAAGGCCTGGCCCGTTCGCCGACGTTCCCGCTGCCGTCGGGCCTGATTCACCCGGCCTGGGCGCCGGGCTGGCAGGACATGATGGAGCGTGCAGCGATCGAATCGCTGAACCGCAACTGCCCGGCCGACAAAATTGAAGAGCTGCGCTGGCAGCACCGCAACGCGCAGGTCAGCGCGGTGGGCGACCTGGAAGCTTGGGCGACGCACGACGTGCGCGACAAGCTGAAGGACGTGGCCTGCCCGATGCTGGTGGTGCGCGGCGAAGACGACTTCTGGCTGCCAAAAGAACTGGCCGAGGAGACCGGCCGGCTGCTGAAGAACGGCAAGGTTGTCCACCTGAAAAACATCGGCCACTACCCGATGTTTGAAGACCCGCAGCTCGTTGCCAACCTTGTGACCGATTTCTGCCGCAAACACGGCATCGTCAAGTAAACCCGGAGAGACTCATGGATTACGGTTTTGTATTTCCCGCCGCCATTCACATCCACAAGGATGTGGCTTATGCCGAACAGCACGGCTTCACGCATGCCTGGCTGTACGACTCGCAGATGCTGTTCAGCGACCCTTACGCGAGCTTGAGCCTGTGCGCGGTCAACACCAAGACGATCGCGCTCGGTACCGGCGTGACCAATCCGTCCTCGCGCATCGCGCCGGTGACCGCGAACTCCATCGCGACCGTCAACGAACTCGCCCCGGGCCGCACGATTCTCGGCATTGGCACGGGTAACACGGCCCGCCGCACGCTGGGCATGCCGGCCGCGACGCTCGACTCCATGCGCGAGCACATCCGCATCTGCCGCGACCTGTTTGAAGGCAAGACCACGAACTACACCGAAGGCAGCCGGAACCGTCAGATCAAGTTCCTCAATCCGGATGCGGACTGGTACAACATCAAGACCAAGATTCCGATCTACATCGCGGCCAGCGGCCCCAAGAGCCTGGAAATGGCGGGTGAGATTGCCGACGGCGTGATTCTGTTCGGCGCGGTCAGCCCCTCGCTGATCAACTTCGTGATGGACCACGTGCGCGCCGGTGCGGAACGCGCCGGTCGCAATCCGGCCGACGTCTACGCGCTGGTGATGACCGCCTTCCACCTGACCCAGCCGGGTGAAAGCCTGGAGACTTCGGAAGTCCGGCAGGCGGTGGGGCCGTTTGTGTCGTCCTCGAGCAATATCTTTGCGCTGTCGAACCCCGACCCGATGACCCTGCCGGCCGATCTGCGCGAGGACCTGATGGCCTTCCGCGACATCTACAAAGTGCCGGAAGGTCCGATCGAGACCCGCCACCTGAAGATGTATTCGGACTACCTGCTCGGTTTCAAGAAAGAGCATGAGGCGGTGGTGACGGAGAAAATCATCCGCGCCACCACGCTGACCGGGACGGCCGATGAAATCGTGGACGCCATCCACGGCATGAAGAAGGCCGGCATCCACCAGGTCGCGGTGCAGCCGATCATTGACAACCAGAAGACGGTGGAAGTGTTCTCGCGCGAGATTATTTCGCGCATCAAGTAGGTTCGTTCGACGAACACCCGGTGCGGGCGCAAGGCCCGCGCCGGGGTCCTTGCGGACTAGCCCTTGGCCAGTTCCTTCAACTGCTCACCCCACGCGCGGTAATCACGCAGCGGCGTCCAGCTGATTTCCGGCACCAGATGCGCGAAGCCGAGCTTCCAGATCGGCAGGTTATGCACGGCGGCATCCATGTCGTCACCGCTGGCGACGTCCATCACGGCGATCACTTCGTATTTGCCGGCGACTTTCCACACGTTCTTGATGCCGCCGGCGTCCAGCGCCGCGGTGACCGCCACCGACTCCTGACGCCAGACTTCAAAAAACTCGGCATTGCTCATGTCGGCCGGTTTGACGAGCTTGACCCATAACAAAATTTCCATTGCGTGCTCCCGGAGGAAAGAAGTGAAAGATGTGAGCGCGTAGTGTGGCGCGCCGCGAAGCATAGAGAAGGCCGCGCGCGCAGGGAATCACTCGCGGCTTGACCGCTCACCGGGCGAACGATTGAATACCGCACCCGCTGGTCCGCCGCCGGCACCACCTTTTTGCTTTTTTATGCTGCCCGCCCCGAGGACCCTGCCCATGACCAATTCTGCGCCGCCGCCAATGCACCCCGACGATATTCGCGCCTGGCGCCGCCAGCATGTGCCGGTATTCAACGAAAACCGCCTGAAACTTGGCATTTTCGGCATGAACTGCAGTAACGGCTGCACCATCACCGACGCCGAGACGAGTTTCGTTGCGACCTACGAGCACAACGTGAAAATCGCGAAGCTGGCCGATGAGCTTGGCTTCGAGATGCTGGTGCCGGTGGGGCGCTGGAAGCACTTCGGCGGCACGACGAAGTTCAACAGCAACAATATGGAAGTGTTCACGTGGGCGACCGCGATGGCCTGCAACACGTCTCGCATCATGCCCTTTGCCACCTCGCACGTGCCGACGGTGCATCCACTGTTCGCCGCCAAGCAGGCCTCGACGATCGATAACATCTCGGCCGGCCGCTTCGGACTCAACATTGTCTGTGGCTGGTTTCGACCCGAGATTGAGATGTTCGGCATCGAACAACTGCCGCACGAGTCGCGCTACGGCATGGCGCAGGAATGGCTGGATGTAATCCGTCAGGCCTGGCGCGAGCAGGACTTCGACTATCAGGGCAAGCACTACCAGATCAAAGGCGGTTATCTTGACCCCAAGCCCGTGCAGCAGCCGCATCCCGTGCTGATCAACGCCGGCAACTCCGAAGAAGGCCGGGATTTCTCGGCCCGCAACGTCGACTTCAATTTCATCACCATGGCGACCAAGGATCAGGCCGTTGGGATGGTCAACGACATCCACCAGCGGGCGCAGGCCTACGGCCGCGAGTGCGGCGTGATGAGCTACGGGCTGATTTGCTGCCGCGATACCGAGGAAGAGGCCCGGGCGCTGTACCAGCGCATTGTGGACGGCGGTGACTGGGAGGCGGTGAAGAACATCATGGCCGTGCTCGGGATGGAAAGCAGTTCCTTCAACGAGCAGATCAAGAGCTTCGGCGAGCGCTTCATTGCCGGCTGGGGCGGCTACCCACTGGTGGGCACGCCGGAACAGGTCGTTGCGCAGATGCTGGAACTGCGGGATCTGGGCATCGAGGGCTTCATCCTGTCCTGGCTCGACTACTACGAAGAACTTAAATATTTCGGCGAACGCGTGCTGCCGCTGATGAAGCAGGCAGGCCTTCGCCTGTGACGACTTACAGCAATCCCAAGGGGAGAACTCCGGCATGAGCAGATTGAAAAACAAGGTCGCAATTATCACCGGCGCGCTCGGCGGGCAGGGTCAGGTCGCGGTGCGGCGGTTTGTGGAGGAGGGCGCGAAAGTGCTGGCCTCCGACATGGCGGCGCGCCCCAACGGCGAGGTGGCGGCGCTGATCAAGGCCAAGCCCGGCAAGGTCGCCTATGCCGGCGGCGATCTGCGTGACCCGAAAGTCATCCAGAAAATCCTGAAGGCCGCGCTGAAGCACTTCGGTCGGGTCGATGTGCTCTTCAACAACCACGGCATCATGGTTGGTAAGCCGTTTCTGGATACCAGCGCCGAGGAGCTGGACGAACTGCTGGCGGTGAACCTGCGCGCGCCGTTCCTGCTGAGTCAGGCGGTGGCCCGGGTCATGGCGAAGCAGGGCAAGGGCAGCATCATCCACAACTCGTCGGTCGGCGGCATTGTCGGCTTCCCGACCATGGCGGCTTACGGCGCGTCCAAGGGCGGGCTGGCGCAGTTGGCGCGCTCCATGGCGAGCGATCTGGCGGGCTTCAATATTCGCGTCAACGCGATTTGCCCCGGCGTGGTGGATACCGCCATGCCCCGGCGCTATCTCAAAGGCAACGGCGTTGAGGATCAGGCCGGCGCATTCGCCCAAATGGCCGCGATGCACCTGGTCAACCGGCTGGCCGAGCCGATTGAGATTGTGAACGTGGCGCTGTTTTTGGCCTCGGACGAGGCGTCTTACATGACGGGTGCGGTCATCCCGGTGGATGGCGGCCTGACCGCCATCTAGCGCGCGCTTGCGGCTGCGGCGGGGCGACTGAGCTGGAACAGCGGCAAGTGCTGTTCCAGCATCAGCCGTAGCTCAAGCTGGCTAAACGGTTTGGCCAGATGGCCATCCATGCCGGCGGCCAGACAGTTGGCCCGGTCCTGTTCAAAAGCGCTCGCGCTCACGGCAATGATGACCGTGCGCGGCAGATTAAGCCGCTCCTCCAGCGCCCTGATTTCACGCGTCGCGGCCAGACCGTCCAGCAGCGGCATCTGCAAATCCATCAGCACCAGATCGGGCGGCAGCCGTTCATAGGCGGCGACCGCCTGGGCGCCATCGCCCACAGACTCAACCTCCAGACCCAGCTGTATGAGCAGGGTGGTGGTAATGCCGCGGCTGATCTCGTTGTCTTCCACCAGCAGAATGCGCCGTGCGCGCGCCACGCCGAAAGTCGGATCATCGGCGCTCCGGCGACGGGGCGCGGCGCTCGGCACGAGCTCGGCATCCGTTGGCACGCGGAGCGGCAGCACCAGCTCAAAGGTCGAGCCATGCCCCGGCGCGCTTTCGCAGGACAGTTCGCCGCCCATGGCGCGGGCGAGCTGGCGGGAGATGCTCAAGCCAAGCCCGGTACCGCCGTGCCGTCGGGTGTACGAGCCATCCCCCTGCACAAAGGCGTCGAAAACGTGCGGCATCACCGCGGGCGGAATGCCACAGCCGGTGTCGATGACGGTGATTTTTATCGTCGATTCTTCCGGCTGGTAGATGACGGAGATCTGTCCCTGGTCGGTGAACTTGATCGCGTTCCCCACCAGGTTCACCACGATTTGTCGCAGGCGCGCCTCGTCGCCCATCACCAGACCGACTTTCCCCTTGCTGTTGAACAAGCTCAGTCGCAGGCCCTTGTGCAGGGCTAGCGTGCGCTGCAGGGCGACGATTTCTTCGACCGCGCGGTCCAGATCGAAGGGCTTTTGGTCCAGATGCAGGCCGTCTGCTTCGATTCGCGACAGGTCGAGGACGTCGTTGATGATGCTCAGCAGGTGGTGGCAGGAGCGGTGGAGCAACTCGAAATCGCGCCGTTCCTCGGCGGCCGATGGCCGCTCCATCATGATTTCGATCATGCCGAGCAGCACGTGCAGTGGCGTGCGCATTTCGTGGCTGATGGTTGCCAGGAAGCGCGTTTTTACCTCGTTACCGGCCTGCGCAAGGCGCACCGCGTCCTCACGTGCAGCCACAGCGTCGCCCAGCGTGAAGCGCAGGCGGAGCATTTCCTGATAGGTCCTCGCCACCCGTCGCGCGTCGGGCATGCTCACGGCCAGGAAAACTATCAAGCCCAGTCCAGCAAACACATTCACTGTTCCACCCTGCAGCAGGTGCATGACTGCGGTTGGTAGCAGGAGCGCGCCGTTGAAGAGCAGGCTGCCCACCAAGTGCATGGACAAGACCATCACGCCAATTGCGGTGACGCCCAGCAGGCAGGCGATCACGATGGCCTTGGTTTCATAATCGGTCGACGGCGCGACCAGCACGCCCAAAGCGCCCCAGACCAGCCCATCCACGGCGAGCGCGGTGAGGTAAAAGTGCTCCAGACGGCTATCGGAGGACTTACTGGAACGGCGCCAAAAGAGCTCGCAGGTCAAACGCGTCCCTGCGCTCATGAACTTGACGGCCAGCCAGGTCAGCAAGATCTGCTGCGGTAGTCGGGACCACAGCAGCCAGACGATCATCGCAGCCAGCACTATCCCCATGATGGTGGGGCTGGAATTGCGCTCAAACAGCAGACGCCGGCGCTCGCGTAAAAATTCCTCGCGCCAGCCGGCGTCGAAAAGTTCAGTCATGGGCAACCCTGATTCCCTGGAATTGCAGTAAAACGGACGCCGCGCCAGGCAGACTTGCGCCGGGCTGCATGCCGGCACCGACGGTCATGCCGCACCGTCCGGGCCGCCAACGCCCGGCGGGGCCGCGGGCGTGTGGCCAAGCGCGTCGCGGAGGCTGGCTTCCAGCGCCTCGCGGCTGAAGGGCTTCGCCAGATGTCCGTTCATGCCGGCCGCCAGACACTTCTCGCGGTCGGCGGCGAAGGCGCTGGCGCTGACGGCCACGATGGGCACCGGCGGCAGGCCGCGGATTTTTTCTTCTGCGCGGATTCGACGGGTGGCCTCAAGCCCATCCATGGTCGGCAGGGCAATGTCCATCAGCACCAGATCCGGCGCCAGCGCGAGAGTTTTCTCGACGGCCTCGGCGCCGTCGTGGGCCACCGAGACCCGCATACCCAGCGTGCGCAGCAGGGCGGCGCCCACCGTCAAATTGGCTTCATAGTCGTCCACCAGCAGCACGTGCGCCACCAGCGTGCGTGGCGCCACCGGCGCCGGCGGCAGCGAGGGCGAGGGGATAACCGTCGGGCTCAGCGGCTGCCAGGGCAGTTGCAGCACGAAGGCCGCGCCCTTGCCATCCGGAGGCTCGATGCAGGCAAGCTCGCCGCCCATCGCGCGGGCCAGCTCGCGCGATACGCTAAGCCCCAGCCCGGCGCCGCCGAAGCGCCGGGTGTTTGCGCTATCGAGCTGGGCAAAGGGTTCAAAAATTTTCTCGCGGGCCTCTGGTGCGACCCCGATGCCGGTGTCCCGCACCATGATCTCCAACGACTTTCCGACTACGCGCGTTACCAATCGCACCTCGCCGAAGCTGGAAAACTTGACCGCGTTGCCCAGCAGGTTGATGAGAATCTGCCGCACTCGGTCCTCATCGCCCAGTATCCAGACGGCCTCGCCAAGCTCGCTGAAGTGACGCAGCCGCAGGCGCGGATTGCCCGCAGGCTGCAACAGGGCGACGGTCTCGCGGACCAGATTTTCAACATCAAACGGGCGCTGGTTGAGCTTCAAGGCACCGCTTTCAATGCGCGACAGATCCAGCACGTCGTTGATGATGGTCAGCAGGTGCTTGCCGGAGTTTTCAATCAGCTTGACCTCTTCCTCGCCGACCGACACCTGCGGCTGCTGCCGGGCAATTTCCAGCACGCCCAGCATGGCGTGGAGCGGGGTGCGCATTTCATGGCTCATGGTCGCCAGAAAACTGGTTTTGATCTCGCTGGCGTGCTCGGCCCGCAGCAGGGCCTCGGCCCGCGCGGCCGCGAGGCGGCCCGCGGTATAGCGCAGGGTCAGTAACTCGGTCATGTCCCGCGATACGCGCCGGGCGTCGAGCAGCAGGACCAGCAAATAGGTCAACAGGCAGAACGCGAAGTACAGGTGCAAGGCGTCTCCCCGGTAGAGCTCCACAACGGCGTTCGGTAAGAGCAGGGCACCGACAAACGCAAAGGTGCTGGCAAAGTCGTGCGAGAGCACCACGGCGCCCAGCGCGCCCAGCCCGAACAGGCAGGCAATGCCCATGGCCATCAACATGCTGTCCGAGGGCTGGATGAGCGTCATCAGCATCAGGCCCCAGACGAGGCCATCCCCGGCCAGCAGCCAGGTGTGGAGAGTCATCCATTGTCGTGTGCTGCGCACCCCCGGTTTGTACCGCCAGCTGTACACGCAGAGCAACCGGGTGCCGGCAAACAGCAGCTTGGCGCCGAGCCACAGGCTGAGGTGGAGATGTGGAACCTGCGGCCAGAGAAAAAGGCCAAGCCCGCACGCAAAGCCCATGCCGATCAGCAGGTTGGGGGTATTGCGTTCAAACAGCAGGCGGAGGCGGGCGGCGGTGACCTCGTCTGCGAGGTGTTCGGTCGCCAGGGGATCGGCCGGGGTCAGCAGGGATGTCATGGGCGCGCTCTATCCTCAATCTGGCAGTCCACGCGGCGCCATGGACATCAGGCCTGTGTTGCGACAGCCACCAACGGGCTGGCGCGCCGGGTGAGGCGCGCCAGCTCGGTTTTAGAGTTGCAGGGACTTCACTTCCAGGAACTCTTCCAGCCCGAACTTGCCGGCTTCGCGGCCCAGCCCCGACTGCTTGTAGCCACCGAAGGGCGCCAGCGGGTTGTAGCGGCCACCGTTGACCGAGATCTGCCCGGTACGGATTTTCTTCGCCACTTCAATGCCGTGTTCCTTGGTGCCGGCCCAGACGTTGCCGCCCAGCCCGTAGATGGTGTCGTTAGCGATGCGCACAGCGTCCGCTTCGTCCTTGAAGGGGATGATGGCCAGCACTGGCCCGAAGATTTCTTCGCGGGCGATGGTCATGTCGTTGTTCACATCGGCAAACACGGTGGGCTTGACGTAGAAGCCCTTGTCCAGGCCCTCCGGCGCATCGGCGCCGCCGGTAACCAGACGCGCGCCTTCTTCCACGCCCTTCTTGATGAGGTTACGGATGCGCTCGCGCTGGATGGCGGAGATCACCGGGCCCAGCTTCACGTTGCCGGCAATCGGGTCGCCGACGGTGAAGGTCTCTGCGGCGTCCTTGGCGAACTTCACCGCTTCTTCGTAGCGCGATTCCGGCACCAGCATGCGCGAGGGCGCAATGCAGGCCTGCCCGGAATTGAGGTAGCACTCGTTGACGCCAGCCTTCACGGCCTTTTCCAGATCGGCGTCTTCCAGAATGACGTGCGGCGACTTGCCACCCAGTTCCAGCGCCACGCGCTTGACGGTCTGCGCGGCGACTTCGGCCACGCGGCGGCCGGCGCGGGTCGAGCCCGTGAACGACACCATGTCGACCTCGGGGTGCGCGGCCAGCACTTCGCCCACCACCGGGCCATAGCCGGTAACGAGGTTAAACACGCCCGGCGGCAGGCCGACTTCGTGCAGCACTTCGGCGAGGATAAAGGCGGTGCTCGGGGCGACTTCGCTGGGCTTCAGCACCACGGTGCAACCGGCGGCCAGCGCCGGCGCCACTTTGAGCATGATCTGGTTGATCGGGAAGTTCCAGGGCGTGATGGCGGCAACCACGCCAATGGCTTCGCGCACCACCAGCGAGGTGCCGACCTGTTCTTCAAACTGGTAGGTCTTCAGCATTTCGGCGTAAGTCTTGGCGGCGCCGATCGGCAGGCTGGCCTGAATCATATTGGCCATCTTGAGCGGCATGCCCACTTCGGTGGCAATCGCCAGCGCCACGTCGTTGCGACGGGCTTCCATGCCGGCGGCAATTTTCTCGAGGATTTCGGCGCGCTCGGCGACCGGGGTCTGCGACCAGCTGTCGAAGGCGGCGCGGGCGGCGGCCACCGCGCGGTCGGCGTCTTCTTTCACGCCTTCAGGAATACGGGTCACCACCTCTTCGGTCGAGGCGCAGGTGGCGTCGATGGTGCCGCGGCCGACGGGTTCAACCCACGCGCCATTGATGTAGAACTTGTCGTAAATCTTCATGGAGGACTCCGGGTCTGACGGGGGAAGCGCCGCGCGCCGGCGGCGCGTGGCAAGGAGGTGGATTCTATGCGCTACCGGGCCAATGGAAAACGCATTAACCTCCGGGCCTGCCTTGACGAGGGGCCTTTGTGAGCTTGCCCAGCCTGTTCATTTCGCATGGCGCGCCGGATCTGGTGCTGACTGACCTGCCGGCCAGGCGGTTTTTGCTGGGCCTGGGGCAAGCGTTCCCGCGTCCGCGTGCGATTTGCGTGGCCTCGGCGCACTACGAGAGCCCCGAGCCGCGGCTGACCAGCGCCGCCGCGCCGCAGACGATACACGACTTCGGCGGGTTTGACCCTGCGCTCTATCAGCTGCGCTATCCGGCGCCGGGTGAACCGGCGCTGGCCGCGCGCGTGGTCGCCCAGCTTGCGGCCGCGGGATTCCAGGCCAGCGCCGACGCCCGCTGGGGCTTTGACCACGGCACCTGGTGTCCGCTGCGGCTGATGTATCCCGAGGCCGACATCCCCACCATTGCGGTGAGCGTCAGCGGCCAACGCGATGCGCGCTGGCACCTTGATCTGGGGCGGGCGCTGTCGTCCTTACGCGCCGAGGGGGTGCTTGTCATCGGATCCGGGGCGTTGACGCATAACCTGCACGAGGCCGCGCCGCCGGCGGGCAATACGCAGGCACCGCCCGGCGTGCACCAGTTTGCCGACTGGATGGGCGCACGCCTCGCCGCGCAGGACGAGGCGGCCTTGCTGGATTACCGGGCACGCGCGCCCGAGGCCCGTCATCAGCATCCCAGCACCGAGCACCTCATGCCCTTGTTCGTCGCCCTTGGCGCCGCCGGTGACGGTTGGCGCGCCGAGCGCCTGCACAGCAGCGTCAGCTATCGCTGCCTGCGCATGGACGCTTTCAGGTTCGACGCGTGAACATCACGGCGCTTGAGGCTTTCCCGCTGTCCTGCGCGGTGCCAGAGGACCAGCAGGTCAGCCTCGGCATCGGCCGCACCGTCAAGCGCGATACGGTGCTGGTCAAGATAACGACCGACGAGGGCCTGGTCGGCTGGGGCGAAGCCCACGCCGGGCGCGCGCCCACGGTGATTGCGGAGCTCATTCATTCCACGCTGGCGCCGACGCTGCTGGGGCAGCGGGCGGACGACATCGACGCCCTGTGGGCCCGGATGTACCGCTTGCAACTCGCCAGCCACGGCACCGGCGCGGCGGCCGCGCTGGCGGTGTCGGGCATCGACATGGCGCTGTGGGATTTGCGCGGCAAGGCGGCCGGGCTGCCCCTGTATGCGCTATTGGGCGGGGAGCGACGCGCGCTCCGCGCCTACGCCGGCGGCATTTCCTTTGGCTATGGCACGCTGGGCGCGCTGCTGGATGAGGCCGCGCGCGCGCGGGATGCCGGCTATCGCGCGCTCAAGCTGCGGCTGGGGCTGGATGTCGACGAGGATCTCAAACGCGTGGCCGCCGTCCGCGCTGCATTGGGCACCGCGTTCGATCTGCTGACCGACGCCAACTGCAACTACAGCCTGTCGCAGGCGCAAACGGCGCGGGTGGGGCTGGACGAGCTTGCCGTCGGCTGGCTGGAGGAGCCGTTCCCGGCGCAGGATTTTCGGCACTGGCGGGCGCTGGCGCCGGTCGGCCGCACGCCGCTCGCGGCCGGCGAAAATCACTATTTATGCGCTGATTTCGAGCGCATGGCCGACGACGGCGTGATTCGCCTCTGGCAGCCGGATCTTTCCAAATGCGGCGGCATTAGCGAGGCACGGCGGATTGCGGCGCTGGCGGCGCCGCTCGGCGTGCCGCTGCATCCGCATACCTCGGTGACCGGGCTCAATGTAGCGGCGTCGCTGCATTTTCTGGCGGCGCTCCCGTCGCCGGGTTATTTCGAAGCGGATTTCTCGACCTTCAACCCTTTGCGCACGGCGCTCTGCTGGCCCGTCATTACGCCCGATGCCGACGGCTGCTTTACCCCGCCAACGGGCCCGGGGCTCGGCGTTGAGGTCGACGAGGCGGCGCTACGGCACTATCCGGTCATTCGCGGCGCGGGCTACCGCTAGCGGCCGCGGTTCACGTTCATTCCACCGAGGTCAAACATGTCTGCAACTGCCGCTGCGTCCGGGCTGGACGAAGACCGGGTCTACGCCCGGGTCACGCGTCGCCTGATCCCGTTTTTGTTTCTGTGCTATGTGGCGGCCTACCTTGACCGGGTGAACGTGAGTTTCGCCAAGCTCACGATGGCCGTTGATCTCCAGTTCTCCGACACCGTCTACGGCTTCGGCGCGGGGGTGTTTTTCTTCGGCTACTTCCTGTTTGAAGTGCCCAGCAATTTGCTGATGCATCGCATCGGCGCGCGGCTGACGCTGGCCCGCATCATGATCCGCCATGATGTTTGTGACTACCCCGACGCAGTTTTACGTCATGCGGTTTTTTCTCGGCGCGGCGGAGGCCGGCTTTTTCCCGGGCGTCGTGCTTTATCTGACCTATTGGTATCCGGCCGCGCGGCGGGGGCGGGCGCAGGCGCTGTTTGTCACGGCGGTGGCGATCGCGGGGGTGGTGGGCAATCCGGTCTCGGGCTGGATCATGGGCAGCACCCACGGGACCCACGGTCTCGCGGGCTGGCAGTGGTTGTTTCTGCTGGAAGGGCTGCCCTCGGTGGCGCTGGGCCTGTTCGCGCTGTACTGGCTGGACGACCGGGTGCAGGACGCGCGCTGGCTGAGTCCGGCGGAGCGCGCGCTGATCGCGGCCAACATCGCGGCCGACGGCGCGCACAAGACCGCGACCTCCGCGCTGGCGGGCTTGCGGGACCGCCGCGTGTGGCTCTTGTCGGCCATCTACTTTTTTCTGGTCAGCGGGCTGTATGGCATCAACTTCTGGCTCCCGACGATCATCAAGGGATTGGGCGTGACCGATCTCGAGCAGATTGGCCTCGTTAGCGCCATTCCCTGGCTGGCGGCGGTGTGCTGCATGACGCTGGTCGGGCGTAGCGCCGACCGGCGCGGCGAGCGACGTTTTCACATCGTGGTCCCGGCGGTGCTGGGCGCGGTGGGGCTGGCAGCCTCGGTGCCGCTGGCCGGGCATCCGGTGCTGGCGGTGGCGGCGCTGGCGCTGGGCACCTGCGGGCTGTTGTCTGCTCTGCCGCTGTGCTGGAGTCTCGCCACCGCTTTTTTGGGTGGGGCGGCGGCGGCCAGCGGCATTGCGCTGATCAACTCGTTTGGCAATCTCTCGGGCTTCGTGGCGCCTTACGTGGTCGGCTTCATCAAGGAGCAGTCGGGCTCGACCGACCACGGCGTGTACGCGCTGGCGGTATCGCTGCTGATTGGCGCGGCGCTGGTGCTGTGGCGGGTGCCGCCAGCGCTGGTCAATCGTTAGCCTTTAGGTTTACCGCTAAAAAGATCGTCGTCCAGATTGGCCAACAGGTCGTCGAGATCCGATTGTGACATCGGCGAGTCCGCTGCCGGCTCGTCCGGGGCGTCGAGGTCGATCACCACGTCGGCCGCTGGCGGTGGGGGGGGCGGCGGCCGACGTGGTGAT
>Ga0255092_1000031_pt1 | contig 89711 bp, 71 predicted proteins | sample Colum_Yuk_RepC_8_2_FD_188454 | JGI IMG/M metagenome (GOLD analysis project Ga0255092, IMG submission 188454) | Freshwater microbial communities from Columbia River, Oregon, United States - Colum_Yuk_RepC_8d | ecosystem: Environmental > Aquatic > Freshwater > River | place: USA: Oregon...
GACTGAGGCTGTCGCGGGCTTGGGGATGGAGTCGCGGCGTTGCCGCTCCCACTGGTGTCGTGGGAGGGGCTTATTGCCCCGACTGAGGCTGTCGCGGGCTTGGGGATGGAGTCGCGGCGTTGCCGCTCCCACTGGTGTCGTGGGCGGGGCTTATTGCCCCGACTGAGGCTGTCGCGGGCTTGGGGATGGAGTCGCGGCGTTGCCGCACCCACGGCCAATTCACGACTGCGCGCGATGCTGGCGTTGGCACATCCCCCGAAGCACAACGCACCGTCCTGCTGACCGCTCGCGGCACGCCGACTAGACTGCGGGCTGGTGCCTTTGCAGGAATAGCCCCATGTCGACCGACTTTCCGCCCGTGCCGGTGCACGACCTTGTGCTCGTCATTACCCACTTGCAGAACGACTTCTGGCATCCGGATGGCCGGGGTTACAGCTTCACCCGCGACACGCTGCCCTTCCCGGATACCAAAGACCGCATTGCCTCGGTAATCGCCGCCTGCCGCGCGCAGGGCGTGCCGATCATCTACCACAACGAAACCTTTCGCCCCGGCCATCCGGAGCTCGCGATCCGCCGCGGCGGCTACGTGCGCGGCTCCGGACGCGTATTGCGCCTGCCCGAAGAAAACATGGCCGTGCGCGGCAGCTGGGGCGCCGCGACGCTGGACGAACTGAAGCCGGAGCCCGGCCGTCCGGAGTTTGAAATCGATAACGCCAAGGTTGATCCCTTCACCTGCAGCGAGTTTCAGACCTTGCTGCGTAACCTCAACCGCAACGTCATCGTACTGGCCGGCCTTGCCACCAACTTCGGCATTGAAATGACCGCGCGCAGCGCCAACGAGCACGAGTACGGCGTGGTGGTGTTATCCGACTGCACCGACCGCATGCTGGGCGCCTACAGCGAGGCGACGCTGGAGGTGCTGCTGCCCTACTTCGGCCGCGTGATGGACTCGGCGACCTTCATCGCCGAACTCGGTACGACCTAAGGCTGACCCTCACGCGCTAAGGCAGCGACTGCTCCTCATCCAGCAGGGCGCGCACGCGCTCTGCCGGATTAATCAGGGTCTTCAGGTAGCGCTGTGCCTGTAGCCGGCTGGCGTCTTCCCTGATCCGCAGAATCTGGTCGTCGACCGTTTCTTCGTGAAACGCGGCCTTGGTCAGCATCACCACCAGCTCCAGCGCCAGCACCAGCGCGAACAACACCGCCCAGAACGCCCGCGCGTGCGGCTTGTCCTGCAGGTAGCTGACCAGCGCCTCCATCCGGGCCAGCAGGCCGGCCTCTTCCTGCGCGCGCGCCACCGCCGCCTGCAGCGCCGTGGCCTGTGAGGTCTCGAGTTGCGCCAGCGCCTGCGTCGCCTGCAGATAATCCTGGCGCAGCAACTCGGCCTGACGCGAGAGCTCGCGATAGATCGGGCCCAGGCTGGCCTTGCCGCTGCCGCAACGCCCATTCGCCTCGCAGTTCGCCGCGGCCTGCGTACGCTGCCATTCGTCTCTCACGCGCGCCACATGCGCCGTGACCTGCTCGCGCTGCTGGCGCATCTCAATCGCCAGCCGCGCCTCGATACCGTCTTGCAGCGACTGCGCAATTTCCTTTTTGAAGAGCACCAGATCAAAAGTCGACGCCGCCAGCAGCGCCACCAGCAGCGCGAGCGTCACCCGCAGGAGCCCGACGCTGAGGCTGCGCGGCACGGCGAGGATCAGACGCTCCAGCACATACACCAGACCGGCGCAGAAGAGACTGACCCACAGCGCCGACCACGGGGCCAGTGCGAACACCTCCGTCGCCACCGCATGGCTGGTCAGCGCCCACAGGGCCACCGGAATGTGCATGGCAAGCCCGAAGGCCTTGATGCGCGCCCGCGTTGACGAATGCAGACGCGGCAGCCGTCCCAGATCTTCGCCCACCAGCAGGGCGCAGTAGTGCAGGAACATCTACAGGGCTTCTTCAGCCACACTGGCCATGAGCTGGAACTCGACCGCCGTCTTCACCCCGCGGAGAAAACCAATCTGATACTGATTGAGCGCCTCCAGCACCCAGCCTTTGCCGTCGGCCGCCGCCAGAATTTCGCTGCGCAAGACGCCGATTTCGCGCTCTACCCGTTCGCAGGCCAGCTGCAGCCGTCGCTCCACGCCACGGTCGAGGCCTTCGGTTTCGAGCAGACTGTCCTGCAGTCGAAAGTGTTCTGCGATGCGTCGCTCCACCAGGCTTTCCAGCAGCTTCTGAAAGCCTGCGATCAGGCCGTGCCGCCCCTGCTCCAGCGCCTCGCGGCTGCGATAGGTCGCGCCGTCATGCGTGCCCTGAGCCAGATGGTCGTCTTTGAAAAACTGCAGCAGCTGCGGCGCATCGAGCAAGCCGGCGCGGCCCGTCGACGCGCGGCCCGGGGTCGTGTCGGCCTGCGCGCTGTCTGGCGCAGCAGACACGCCGGAGGCCGCGAAATGCGGGTTGATGTGGGGCAGGAAGTCCACCACGTTGTCCGGCGCTGGCCGCGACCGTGGGCGCGGCGGCTCGCCGTAGGGCGCCGCCACTACCCGCTCGTTCGCTTTGAAGAAAATAGATTTGAATAATCTCATGGTGGTTCGTCTACTCCCGGCATCGGTGTGTCGTTACGGCTCTCGGGCCACGGGGGTCGCAGGCACGCGCTGCCTGCGCACCTGAAAGCCCCACAGAACAGGAAGACGACTGCGTTTAAAAATGTTTAGGAAAATTTTTCTGCCCGCGGCCGCGCCCGCGCTCCCCGGCATAAACTAGAGCCGCTCCGCCACAGGATTTGCGCATGAACAGCCCCGCTGACCTTGCCCCCAAGCCCGCCACGCTCATCGACGACCGCCCGGCCGATGGCATCTTCGGCGTGCATCACGACGCGTTTCTCAATCCCGCGCTTTTCGAGCTGGAAATGGCCCGGATTTTCGAATCCACCTGGGTCTACGTGGGGCTGGAAAGCGAGGTCGCGAAACCGCACGACTACGTCACGACCCAAATAGGCCGGGTGCCGGTCATCATCAGTCGCGATGCCAACGGCCAGCTGCACGGCCTGCTCAACAGCTGCCGGCACCGGGGCACGCTGCTCTGCCCGCTGAAGAAAGGCCACCAGCGCGTGCATGTGTGCCGCTATCACGGCTGGACTTACGACAGCGCGGGCCGCTGCGTGAGCGTGACTGGCAAGGAATCGGCGCAATACCCGGCAGCATTTATGGCCGACAACCACGACCTCGTGCCCGTCGCGAAGGTCGAAAGCTACCGCGGTTTCATTTTCGCCAGTCTCTCGGCGCAGGTGCCCACGCTGGCCGAGCATTTGGGCGATGCGCGGATTTTTCTGGATCTGGTCGCCGACCAGGCGCCCGAGGGGCTCGAGTACGTACCGGGCAACGTCAGCTATACCTTCGATGGCAACTGGAAGTTCCAGTTCGAGAACGGGCTCGACTACTACCACTTCTTCCCCACGCACGCGTCCTTCGTGCAGATCCTGCGCCAGCGCCCGCCGGCAGAGGTGCCGCCGGATATGGCCACCGATCTTGCCGACCCGGACCCGGAAGCTTCGGCCAGCTTCAGCTTTCCCTACGGCCACGCCGTGACCTGGTCGGTGGGCCTGGGCGGTCAAGGTCCCGACCGCCGCCCGCTGCCGCGGGATACCCAACGGCTGGCCGCGCTGCGCGAGCGTTACGGCATGGAGCGCGTGAAGTGGATGCTCCGCCAGCGCAATCTGACCATCTTTCCCAATCTGCAGATCGTGGACATCCAGTCCCTGCAACTGCGCTACTGGCAACCGCTGGCGGTGAACAAAACGCGCATGCACTCGCACTGTTTGGCGCCGATAGGCGAAGCGCCGGCAGCGCGTGCGTTTCGCATTCGCCAGTACGAGGAGTTCTTCAACCACAGCGGGCTTGCCACCTCCGACGACAACCTCATGTACGCCTTCTGTCAGGACGGCTATCCCGCCGCCGCCGGCCGCATGGCCAGCCAAGGCTATGCGCGCGGTCTGGCGCCGGCGGGTGAGCGCCGCTATTGCGGCGACGAGCTGGGTCTCGGTTCGCCCCACTGGACCTACGGCAATCGCGAATATGGCGACGAAACCTGTTTCCATGCCGGCCACCGCGAGTGGCTGCGCCTGATGAGCCGCGAGGACACCCCATGAATACCCCGGACGCCAGCGCGATTGCCAACGAGCTGCTCGTGCGCGAAGGCTTTTTGCTCGACCGCCGCGACTGGGCCGCGTGGCTGGCGCTGTATACCGAAGATGCCGTGTTCTGGGTGCCGGCCTGGCGCGACGAGCACAGCGAAACGGATGACCCCGAGACCGAAATCTCCCTCATCTACCACACGCAGCGCGAAGGTCTGGAAGAGCGCGTGATGCGACTGCGTTCGCGCACCTCGCTGACCACCATGCCCATGCCCCGCACCACCCACTTCATCGGCAATCTGGGCGTGACCGGCGCCAGCGCCACCCGCATCGACGCGCGCTGCAGTTTTCAGGTGCAGATTTTTGAGCCGCGCACGACCGTCCAGCGCGTGCATTTCGGCTACTACGAAGTGGCGCTGGTGCGCTCGACCGGGGACTGGCAGTTCGCCAGCAAGAAAATCCACCTGCAGAACGACAGCGTTTCTCCGGTGCTGGATTTCTATTTGCTGTGACGGCCGATGCGCCATCTGGCGCCGGCACTGCGCGGGCCGGTCACTCAAGAATCTGCTAGCCGAAGCCGATGTGCAGGGCTGGCTTGCTCGCAGCGCGCGCCCCCTCTGCCCGGGGCCGCCCGCCGGGCGCCACCGGCAGAAACCAAAGGCTTAGCACGATGTCACTTCACGCAGATCGGCGCACAGCCGCCCGCAGCCCGCGCGGCTATTCCTTCCTCTGGCTGCCGGGCACCGGCCTGATGGGCAGCGTCCATTTTCCGGTCAAGGCCCTGATCATTTCCGTCATGTTTCTGCTGCCGGTGGCTCTGCTCGGGTACTACTTCGTCACCGCACAGAACGCCCAGATCGAGTTCAGCGCAAAGGAGCGCGTGGGCGTTAGCGCCTTCCAGCAGCTGGTGCCGATCTCGGGCGCGCTGCTGACGGTGCGCGATGTCAGCCGCGCCGCCGCTGGGGGATACGACGGGGCGGCGTCGATCGGCATCGGTAAGGACCAGATGCAGCACGCACTCGAGGCGTTCGAGCAGCAGCTTGGCGCCGCCGGCGATCCGCTCAGTCTGCGCGCAGACTTCGACGCCTTGCGCGCCGCCTGGCAGCTAGCGGTGCAGTCCCCCACCGGCCTCAATGCCGACGGCAGTTCGGTCTATGACGCGGTCAACGAGAAGCTGGGCAAACTTGTCGGCAGCATAGGCGACAACTCCAATCTGGCGCTCGACCCGGACATCGACACCTACTATCTCTTCAGCACGATCAACATCCTGCCGCAGCTACGCTCTGACCTGGGCCAGATCTGGGCTTGGGGGACCTACGCCCGCGAGCGGCATGCGGCACAGCAGGGGGCACTGGCCACGGGCGATGTGATCCGCTACGCGGTGTGGAGCGCCAATGCGCAGACCGGGCTCGGCACCGCGCGGGCTTACCTTGCCAAGGTGTTCGCCGCCACGCCGGCCGCGCAGGCAAAGCTCGACATGGGCTTCTTTGAACAGGCCGACGCCTTTATGGCCGCCGGCGGCGACGCGCAAACTCAGGAACAGGGCGAGGCCGCAGGCGCGCTTACCTTTTTTAGCACCGGTGAGGAAGTGGCGCAGCGCCTGCAAGGCTTTTATGCGAAGGCGCTGCCGACGCTGGATGAGCGTCTAGCGGCGCGCATCGACGGCTTGCGGCAGAAGATGCACTGGGCGGGCGCGATGGTGTCCGGGGTCTTGTTGCTTGCCGTCTATCTGTTCTACAGCTTTTTTCTGGTCACCAGCCACGGCCTGCGATCGGTGCGACAGCAGCTCGTCGAACTGGCCGACGGCGACCTCAGCCAGCCGCCCGCCGCACCGCGCACGCGCGATGAAATTGCAGAGGTGCTGCGCTCGCTCAGCACGGTGCACGGCGTGCTGGAGCGCTTTCGGGCGGCGCAAAGCGAAATGGCCAAGCAACACGACGCTGGCGTCATTTCGCATCAGATGCCGGCCGCCGAACTACCGGGAAGCTACGGCGCGCTGGCCGCCGGGGTGAACGCAATGGTGCAGTCGCATCTGGAGCTGAACGCACGCGCGGTCGACCTGATGGATCAATATGCGAACGGGCGCTTCAACGAGAGCATGGAGCCGCTGCCGGGACAGAAGGCGCGCATCACCGAGGTCGTGAACGCGGCCAAGGCGCAAATGGCACGGGCCGCCGCCGCCGCGACATTTAACCAGCGCATTCGGCTTTCGCTGGACAGCCTGCCGGTCAGCGTGACCGTCACCGACGCAGACGCGCATCTGGTACACGCCACGCCGCCGGCCAAGGCGCTGCTGAAGCGCTTGGGTGGCCCATCCTTTGATACCGAGGCCTTCTACGGTAACCCGCTCCGAACGCTGTTCAGCAACACCCGGGACGCGGACGGCTTTGACCATGCGGTGCGTTCCGGCGAGACCGTGGACATGGAAATCGAGGGTCGCAAACTGCGGCTGCTCGCGCGCGCCGTGCACGACGAGCGGGGCCAGCCGATGGGTCACATCATGCAGTGGGACGACCGTACCGACGAGATTGCGGCCGAGCAGGAGGTTTCGGCCATCGTGAGCGCCGCGGTCAACGGCGACCTCAGCGGACGCATCAACATGGCCGGCAAGACCGGCTTCTTCGGCAATCTCTCAGCCGCCATGAACCAGCTGCTCGACACCAGCGAGGGCGTGATGAACGACACGGCGCAGGCGCTATCGGCCTTGGCGCAAGGCGACCTGACCCACCGCATTACGCGCGAGTACGCGGGCCTCTTCGGCGAGGTCAAGCAAAGTGCCAACGCCACCGCAGAGCGCCTGACCCGCGTGATCGGCGAGGTGCGCGGCGCGTCGGATGCACTGACCGTGGCCGCCTCCGAGATCAGCGCGACGGCGCAGGCGCTGTCGCAAGCGGCCAGCCAGCAGGCGGCCGGCGTTGAGCAAACCACGAGCAGCGTCAACCTGATGTCGGCCTCGATCGCGCGGAACAGTGACAACGCCCGCGTCACCGACGGCATGGCCAGCAAGGCCAGTCAGGAAGCGCTGGAGGGCGGCAGCGTGGTCGGCCAGACGGTGGCGGCTATGCGGAAGATTTCCACCACCATCGGGATCGTGGACGACATCGCCTACCAGACCAACCTGCTGGCGCTGAACGCGGCCATTGAGGCGGCCCACGCCGGCGAACACGGCAAAGGCTTTGCGGTGGTGGCCGCCGAGGTACGCAAGCTGGCCGAGCGCAGCCAGTTGGCCGCGCAGGAAATCGGCGATTTGGCCGGCACCGGCGTGTCGACCGCGGAGCATGCCGGGCGCCTGCTGGACCAAATCGTGCCCAGCATTCAGAAGACCAGCCAGCTCGTGCAGGAGATTGCCGCAGCCAGCAGCGAGCAGCGCGACTCGGTGACGCAGATCGGCAGCGCCATGACGCAGCTCAATGAGACCACGCAGCAGAACGCCTCGGCCTCTGAGCAGCTGGCTGCCACCAGCGAGGAGCTCTCGGGCCAGGCCGATCAGTTGCAGCAAAGCATCGCGTTCTTCAAAACCGGCGCACAGCTGGCCGCAATGCCCAGCCGGGTCCCCGGCTTAGCTGCTGCACCCGGACGACGCCCGCAGCCGGAGCGCGGTAGCGGCGGCCATTTCAGTCGGTAGTGCGGCGAGCGCAGCCCGGGAATCCTCGGCGCATTCGCCAAACCTCATCCCGACCGTCGCGCCTACAGGGGTGGCGTGATAGTCCCCGGCGCGGCGGTTCCTGCCGCTGGCGGCGCCGTAAATCCACGACACACCGCCGCCAGCTTGTGTCCGTCGGGGTCGCGCACATAGGACGCGTAAAAGTCCGGGTTGTAGCGCTGCCGCAGCCCGGGCGCGCCCTCGCAGGCCCCGCCATGCGCCAGCGCCGCGGCGTGAAAGGCGTCTACCGCCGCCCAGCTTGCCGCCTTCAGCGCGACCATACTGCCGTTGCCCACGCTGGCCGCCCCGCCGTTAAACGGTTTGCAGATCCACAGCGCAAGCTCGCGCCGGCCGTCGTCCTCATAGGTGCCCCAGCCAATCCACTCGCCGAAGTCTTCGTCGCCAGTGTCACAGCGGGCAAGGCCCAGTGGCGCCAGCACCGCATCATAGAAGCGGGCGGTGCGCAGAAGGTCATTGGTGCCAAGGCAAAGGTAGGTGAACATGCCTGCGCTTTCCGAGTTGATCCCGCTTACGACAGATCCACCCCGTCGTAGCCCTTGTCGGTACAGCGCTGCAGCGTGCGCGCGTATTTCGGGCCGCCGCCGACGTAAATGTTGTAGCGCGTCTTGCCGTATTCGTGCCCCGGCAGGTTGCCGTTGTAGCCCGTGATCCAGCTTTTGGCTTTGCCCATCAGCACGCCCTGATACATGTCTTTCACATGCTGGTGCCAGTGCTGTTCCGGCGCTTCCTGCGCGTTGAAGCGCGTATAGCCGTGCTGCCAGAGGTATTCCAGGAACGGCGTCACCCAGTCGACCGCCAGTTCCGCGCCGCGCGGGAAATTGGTGGCCGCGGTCTGCGGCCCGGCCAGCATCACCAGATTCGGCATGCCGCTGACCATGAGCCCGAGGAAGGTGATCGGACCGTCGGCCCATTTGTCGCGCAGCTTCAGCCCGTTCGCGCCCTGAATGTCGATTTTGTCGAAGGCGCCGGTGAAGGAGTCGAAGCCGGTGGAGTAGATGATGACGTCGAATTCAAAGCTGCGGTCGGTGGTGCGCAGGCCCTCGGGGGTGATCTCCGCAATGGGCGTCTCGCCGGAGTCCACCAGTTCCACGTTGTCGCGGTTGTAGGTCTCGAAGTAGCCGGTTTCCAGCGGCACGCGCTGGATGCCAAAGCCGTGATCTTTGGGAATGAGTTTTTCGGCCAGCGCCTTGTCGTGCACCCGGCCGCGAATGCGCTCCGCGATATAGGCCGAGAACTCCGCATTGGCGGCCTCGTCGGTGAAAATTTCCACGAAGTTCTGCAGCCAGATCCCGAAGCCCGGACCGTCGTAGAGCCGGTCCCAGAGTTCGCGACGTTCGGCCGGCGTGACGTCGTAGAAGCCCCGCCGGTCAGGCTCGTGCTCGAAGCCGCCCGGGGTGCGCGCGCACACGGCAAAAATCTCCTCGTAACGGGCGCGGATTTTGGCCATTTCGGCCTTGTCGATTTTCGCGTTGTTCAGCGGCGCGGCCCAGTTGGGGCGGCGCTGAAAGACCGTGAGCCGCCCCGCCACCTTGGCCACTTCGGGAATGATCTGGATCGCGGTTGCGCCGGTCCCGATGATCGCCACGCGCTTGCCGGTGAGGTCGGGCTGGTCGTGCGGCCAATTAAAGGGATGGAAGGACTGCCCCTTGAAGGTCTCCATGCCTTTGAAGCTGGGCCGCGTGGGAATCGACAAAATGCCCAAGGCCGTGATCACGAAGCGCGTGGTGAGACTGCGACCGTCGGCCAGCGTCAGCCGCCAGGTGTCGGTCTGCTCGTCGAAGTGCATCGAGACCACCCGACAGTTGAACTGCATGTGCTTGCGCAGATCGAACTTGTCGGCCACGAAATTGAGATAGCGCAGCGTCTCCGGCTGCGGCGAGTACCACTCGGTCCAGTCCCATTCGTCCAGCACTTCCTTCGAGAACGAATAGCCGTAGGTGAAGGACTCGGAGTCGAAGCGCGCGCCCGGATAGCGGTTGTTGTACCAGGTGCCGCCCAGATCGCTGTAGGCCTCCAGCAGGGTGGCTTTCACCCCCAAATCGGCCAGCCGTTTGATTTGATAGATGCCGGCTACGCCGCCGCCGATCACGATGACTTCGTAGTCGCGTGGCGCGTTGGCGCGGGCATTGTCGGCGGATCGGATTGCGGTAGAAGTCATCGGCGGTCTCCGTCATCAGACTGTGCTGTAAACACCGGTCGGCCCAGGCCGGCCGGCTTGAAAAAATCACGCCCTCCACGCCACATCCTGCGGCCTCCTCTCGCGCCTCACTGCCGGGACAGGTTTCGCCCATCGGGGCTGTTGAGCGCCGGCACACGGCACTTCAGGATTCGTCGGGGGCTGGCGTGCGGCAGGACTTTTTTGACCCGCAGCCCGGCTCCGGATGATGGGCGGCAGGCGCCGATTACTCAAGCCTGCGCCGCGTGACGCGCGGCGCCCAAACGGGTAAGACTGCCGGCCTGTTCCCGTCCGCCAACGCAAGGAATTGCCCATGACCGCCGACCACCGTCTTGACTACGAGGTCTCCGAACGCATTGCCGTCATCGCGCTGAACCGCAAACCGGTGAACGCCATCGACCACGCGATGATCGACGCCATCCACGCCGCGCTCCGGCGGGCCGACGCCGACCCCGAGGTGCGCGCCATCATTCTCACCAGCGCCCTGCCCGGCATGTTCTGCGGCGGCATGGATCTGAAAATGGTCGCCGCCGGCAGCACGCAGGATCTGCGCGAGTTCGTCTACAAGTTCTACATGGAGACGATGAACATCCAGTACGCGCTGACCAAGCCGACGCTGGTGGCCATCAACGGCCCGGCCCGCGGCGCGGGCATGACGCTAGCCATTACCAGCGATCTGATACTGGCCGCGGATGACATTGATCTGGGCTATCCAGAAATCGACATCGGGCTCATCCCGGCCATTCACTACGCCCATCTGCCGCGCCAGATCAGCCGCCACAAGGCCTTTGAACTGCTGTTTGGCGGCCAGCCGATTCCCGCCGCCGAAGCGGTGGCGCTGGGGATCATCAACCACGCCGTGCCGCGCGAGTCGCTGCTGGAGAAGGCGCGCGCGATGGCCACCGTGCTGGCCGGGAAATCCCCGACCATCATGGCGCTGGGCCGGCAGTCGTTCATGCGGGCGAACGATCTGGACTATCGACGCAACGTCGAGAACCAGATCGAAACGCTCTGCAATATCTTCAGCACGCCGGATGGGCGCGAAGGCATTCAGGCCTTTGTGGAAAAGCGCCCGCCGCGCTGGCAGTAGGCGCGCCTCAGCGGGCGAGGATCTGGTTCAGCGCCGCGCGGAGCGGCGTCACCGGGTCGGCGGACAGACGCTCAAAGCGCGCCGCCACGTGCTGGTCGGGGCGCACCAGCAGCGCGCCGCTGTCGCCAATCTCCCGCACGCGCGCCCAATCGCCGCTGTGGTCCTGCCAGTCACAGCGCGGACCAATGACGACCGTGCCAATCGATAAGCCCAGCGCCTCCGCCAACATCGCCGCCGCCTGCGCCCAGGGCTCGCCGCCGATGCCGGTGAACAGCGTGAAGCGGCCGTGGCCGCACAAATCGAGCGTGGAGCACCTGCGCCCGTCCGCTGCGTGCAGCCACACGTGCGGCAGGCGCGCACCGGGGAAGGTCGTTGGCTGATAGTGCAGGTCGGCGTCGCGCGTGAAGCCCGGATCGGCGCTGCCGTCGGGGCACACGGCGCTCGATTGATAGCGCTGGTTCATTTCCACGCCGTGCGCGTCGAACTCATAGGCCTTGAACGCAATGGCCTGACGAATGGCCTCACGCTGCGCCTCTGCCGCCGGCGTCGCGTCGCAGCGCGCGTCCATGTTCTGCTGCATGGTGACCGGATCCACCGACTCGAGCAGCCCCAGCGCCTTGAAGATCGGCCCGAACTCCTCGATCGACTGATTCGCCCGCCGCACAATCTGCCGCGCCACCGGCGCGCGCTCTGCGGTGTAGGTCTCGAGCAGCCCGGGACCTGCCTGTTCCTTCAGCACCAGCGCCATCTTCCACGCCAGATTGAAGGCGTCCTGAATAGAAGTATTGGACCCCAGTCCGTTCGAGGGCGGATGCCGATGGGTCGCGTCGCCCATGCAGAAAACCCGACCGTTGTGCAGGCGCGTGGCGTACTGGTTATTGACCGTCCAGGTCGAGACCGACTGCAGTTCCACCGGCAGATCCGGCACGCCCACAAGATCCCGCACCACCTTCACCGCAAAGGCTTCGTCCACCGCGGGTTCACCCTGCTGAATGTCGTAGCCCCACACGATCAGCCACTCGTGCCAGGGCCTGATCATGCGCACCAGGCCCATGCCTATCCCGCCCACGTTGGAACCCGGCTGCAGCACCCAGTACAACACCGAGGGGCGATGCGCGACGTAGCGCGAGAGGTCGGCCTTGAACAGGATATTGATCGACCCGCCCACCCCCATGCTGCCTTCAAACGGCAGCCCGGCGTGGGCCGCCACCAGCGAGTTGCCGCCGTCGGCACCAATGAGATAGCGCGAACGCACGCTGATGGTCTGCTCGGTGAGCCGGTCGTAGAGCGTGGTGGTAACGCCTGTCGCATCCTGCGCATGGTCGATGTACTCGGTCGACATTCGCGCCTGCGTGCCGCGCGCGCAGGCGGTCTTGAACAGCAGCGGTTCCATGAAGGTCTGCGGCAGGTCGTTCATGTGGCAGGGCGAAGCCAGCTGGTGCGCGGCGCGCGACAGCGGGTGCGTGCCCCAGGTCGACAGCCGCCCGATCTCTTCGCCCGCCAGCGAGGTGCAGAACACGTTCTGGCCCATCAGGTCCTGCGGTGTCGCGTGCAGATAGGCCTCGGCCTCGACGTCGGCGCCCAGATCGCGCAGCACCTCCATGGTCCGCTGGTTGGTGATGTGGGCGCGCGGCGTGTTGGCCAGCCAGCGGTAGCGGTTCACCACCAGATTCGCCACCCCGTAGCTCGAGAGCAGCGCGGCCATCGCCGAGCCCGCCGGGCCGGTGCCGATAATCAGAACGTCGGTGCTCATGCTGGCCATAGTCGGGTTCCTTGCGTAGGGCGTTGGGCTTAAACACGATGGGGCGGGCGGGTCTTCGGCGAGAGCGTGGCGCGCAGGCCGGCATCGATCAAGCGCTGCACGCCGGCCTTGTGGACTAATAGCGGTGTCGGTCTGCGGGTTGCAGTGCAAGATTGACCCGCGAAGGGCCGGCTCCCTAGAGTAGGCTTTATACCCATGGGGGTATGAAGCCGACGCGATCGCCACGGTGAGGAGCAGACCAGGCATGCAAGAAAAAACCCCGCCCCGCGGCCGCCTGCGCACAGAGCCGTCGCTGGCCGCGCCACCCGGCCGACGCCTGTTCCTGCGCCAACTGGCCGGCGGCGCCGTGCTCGGAGCCGCAGCGGGCGCCGCGGCAGATCCGCTGCCGGTGCCGGACAGCGCGAAACAGTTGGGCAAGCCGGTGGCGAGCAGTCCTTACGGCCAGCCCTCTCGCTTCGAGGCCAACATCACCCGGCGCCAAAGCCCCGGCCTGACCCGCACCAACGAATCCTCCATCGCCTTTACGCCGCTGCAAAACCTGTTCGGCATCATCACGCCCAACGGCCTGCACTTTGAGCGCGACCATGCCGGCCTGCCGGACATCGATCCGGCGCAGCACCGCCTGGCCGTCCACGGACTGGTCGCGCAGCCGAAGCTGTTCAGCATGGACGACATCCTGCGGCTGCCCTCGGTCTCGCGGCTACATTTCATCGAATGCGGCGCGAATTCCGGCATGGAGTGGGGCAACGTCGCGGTGCCAACGGTGCAGTTCACCCACGGCATGCTGTCCTGCGCGGAGTACACCGGCGTGCTGCTTTCCACCGTTCTCGATGCAGTGGGCGTTGACCTCAAACGCGCGCGCTATCTGCTGGCTGAAGGCGCCGATGGCGCGAGCCTCACCCGCACCATTCCGCTATCGATGGCGCTGGACGATGCGCTGCTGGTCTACGGCCAGAACGGCGAGATGCTGCGCCCGGAAAACGGCTATCCGCTGCGCCTCGTTGTCCCCGGCGTGCAGGGCGTATCCAGCGTGAAATGGCTACGCCGGCTGGAGCTGGGTGACGCGCCCTGGCACACTCGCGAAGAGACGCTGCACTACTCCGACCTCATGCCCAACGGCATCAGCCGCCAGTTCACCTGGATTCAGGAAGCGAAGTCCGTCATCACCTCGCCCTCGGCGGGCATGACGCTCCTCGACAAAGGCGGGTATTACGAAATTACCGGGCTCGCGTGGTCCGGGCGCGGGCGTATCAAGCGGGTGGACGTCTCGACCGATGGCGGTCGCTCCTGGCACACCGCGCGTCTGCAGGAGCCGGTGCTAAGTAAAGCCCTCACCCGCTTCCGTCACGACTGGGTGTGGGACGGCACGCCGGCGCTGCTGCAAAGCCGCTGCATGGACGACACGGGCTATGTGCAACCGCTGCTGCGCCAGCTGCGCGAAGTGCGCGGCACGCGCTCCATTTATCACAACAACGCGATTCAGACCTGGCAGGTGGCGGCCGACGGCGGGGTGCACAATGTGCAGCTCTAGACTGCTGGCGCTCGGCCTGTGGCTGATCGCGGCCAGCGCGAGCGCCGCGCCGGCCTGGGAGGCGCTGGGCAAGCCGCTGGCCGCCGATGAAATCGCCAGCTGGGACATCGACGTACGTCCCGACGGCGTCGGGCTGCCGCCGGGTCACGGCTCGGTCGACGAAGGGCAGGTCGTTTACGACACCCACTGCGCGAGCTGTCACGGCACGTTTGGCGAAAGCACCGACTATCTCGCGCTGGCCGGCGGGGTCGGCTCGCTGGGCACCGCCACGCCCCAGCGCACGGTGGGCAGCAAGCTCGATTACGCCACAACGCTCTGGGACTACATCAACCGCGCGATGCCATTTAATCGCTCGAAAGCGCTCAGCGTGAACGAGGTCTACGCGGTGACCGCCTATGTGCTCAACCTGAACGACATCCTGCCGGCCGACGCCGTGCTGGACGAACACAGCCTGCCGCAGATCGAGATGCCGAACCGCAAGGGCTTTACCCAGGCCCACGGCATGATGCGCGCCGATGGTAAGCCCGATGTGCGCAATACCGCCTGCATGAAGGACTGTCTGCAAACGCCGCCGCAGGTGAGTTCGGCACTGCCCGCGGGCTTTACGCATCAGCTGTATGGCGAGATTGGGCCGCATTTCCGGCAGTTTGTGGTCGCCGCACCGGCCGCCGCCGCGCCGACCCCGGCAGCGCTCGCCGCCAGCAACGGCTGCCTCGCCTGTCACGCCGCCCAGCAGACGCGCGTGGGCCCGGCTTTCGCCGACGTGGCGCGGCGCTACGCGGCGGTGGCGGACGCGCCGGCGCAATTGCGCCAGAAAGTCCGCGCCGGCGGCAGCGGCGTCTGGGGCAGCGCGCTGATGCCGCCCCAGACCACCGTGACGGACGCCGCGCTGGATCAGATACTCGGCTGGATTCTGGCCGGCGCAGCCGCGCCCTGACCCCTGTTACCTTTGAGGAGTACACCCCCATGATGCTTGCGCGTCGACGCTTCCTGCAGCGGCTAGGCCATACCGGACTTGCCGCGCTAACAATTACCAGCGGTCTTCTACCGCGCGTGGTGCGCGCGGCGGACACCCGCCCCGCCTTTGCCGCCGAGGCTATCGCCGATGCGCTGAAAGCGCTGGGTATCGCGAACCCGACCAAGTCCGACGCCATCCGCTTCAAGGCACCGGATATTGCCGAGAACGGCGCGGCGGTGCCGGTGGAAGTGGAAAGCACCCTGCCCGGCACGCGCGAAATCCTGCTGCTGGTCGAGAAAAACCCGCATGTGATGTCGGCCAGCTTCAGCTTCCCGGACGGCACCGACGCCTATGTGGCGACCCGGGTGAAGGTCGCTGAAAGCTCGTTGATTCATGCCGTCGTCAAAACCGACGCCGGCGCCTTCTACACCGACCGCCTCGTCAAGGTCACCCTTGGCGGCTGCGGCGGCTAAGCGCGGAGCAACTGCCATGTCCGATCCGATGCGCATACGCGCGGCCGTCAAAGGCGAAAAAGTGGAAGTCAAAATCCTGATGTCCCACGTGATGGAAACCGGCCAGCGCAAAGACGCCGAAGGCGCGGTCGTGCCGGCCCACTACATCACCAAAGTCACCGCCAGCTGCAACGGCCGTGACGTGCTGTCCGCCGACTGGGGACCGTCGGTGTCAAAAAATCCGTATTTGTCTTTCCGCTTCAAAGGCGGTGCGAAAGGCGACAAATTGAAAGTCACCTGGACCGACACGGCCGGCGACAGCCGCAGCGACGAGGTCAGCATCGGATGAACACCCCGCGCGCCACCCGCCGCGCCCTGCTGGTCGGCAGCCTCCTGCTGCTGGCCGGCGCCGCGCAGGCCGAGACCAGCACCCAGGACGCGATTGCCGAATATCGCGAGATGTTTGGCGACGATAATCCGGCCGAACTCTGGCAGTCGCGTGGCGAGGCCCTGTGGCACACGGCGCGCGGTCCGAAGCAGGCGAATCTCACGGCCTGCGATCTGGGTCTGGGGCCAGGCGTTATCGAAGGGGCCTACGCCCAGCTGCCGCGCTGGTTCGACGACACGCAGCAGGTACAGGATCTCGAAACCCGGCTCGTCAGCTGCGTCACCACGCTGCAGGGCATTCCGCGCGAGGAATTCCTGAAAGTGAAGTTCGGCGACGGCGAGAAAAAGTCTGAACTTGAGGCGCTGACCGCCTACGTGGTGGCTGCCTCGCGCGGCAAGCCCATCGCGCTGCCGATGCAGCACCCGGCCGAACAGGCGGCCTACGCCCTCGGCAAGGCGGCGTTCAGCTATCGCGCCGGCCCGCACGATTTTGCCTGCGCCACCTGCCACGGCGACGCCGGCAAGCGGATTCGTCTGCAGGAACTGCCGCAGCTCACCACCGCCGCCGGCGCGCGCGAGGCCTACACCTACTGGCCGGCCTACCGCATCTCGCAGGGTGAACTCCGCACCATGGAATGGCGGCTGCAGGACTGCTTCCGTCAGCAACGCCTGCCGCAGCTCAAGTTTGGCTCCGAGGTCGCGATTGGGCTGACGATGTTCCTGGCCAAGAACGCCGAGGGCGGCACGCTCGCCGCGCCGGGGATCAAACGATGAGGACGCTGCGCATGATTTCCCTCCGCCTGCCGGGCGTGCTGGCCGCCAGCCTGCTGGCCGTCAGCTTGCCGCTGTACGCCGCAGAGACCGCGCCGGACGCCGCGGCCGCCATGCAGCGTTCCTTCGAGGCCAAGAAACAGGCCGGCATGGATCGCCTGCAGCAGGATGAGGTGCAGGCGCTTTGCACGCGCTACACCACGGCCACGCTGCCGGCCGAGGCCGCAAGCAGCATCCAGCAAGCCAGCCTCGCCACGGTCAAGCCGCCGAGCGACGGCCAGTATCTCGGCGACTACAAGGCCGGCGAGCAAATCGCCCAGACCGGCACCGGCCTGCAGTCGAGCGACGACCCTGCCAAGCCTAACGGCGGCAACTGCTACGCCTGTCACCAGCTGGCCGCCAGCGAACTGGCCTACGGCACGCTGGGCCCCAGCCTGCAGCACTACGGCAAGCTGCGCGGGCAGTCGCCGGAGATGCTGGCCCTCGCCTGGCGCAAGCTCTACAACGCGCAGGCCGACGTGCCCTGCTCCAACATGCCGCGCTTCGGTCACCAAAAGATTCTGACCGAGCAGCAGTTGAAGGATTTGATGGCCTTCCTGTTCGACCCGGCCTCGCCGGTCAACCAGTGAAGCGCCGCGAATTCCTGAGCGTGCTGGCGGCGGCTGCGGTCGGTGGGCTCGCGCTCAACAGCCGGGCCGCGCTGGAACACGCCGACGGCGATGCGCTGTACGACCTACCGCCCTTCGGCAACCTCAGCCTGCTGCATTACACCGACGCCCACGCGCAGCTGCTGCCGGTGTGGTTTCGCGAACCGACGCAAAACCTCGGACTGGGCGAGCGTTTGGGCCAGCCGCCGCATCTGGTCGGCGAGCGATTCTTGCAGCACTACGGCATCCCGCCCGGCTCGCGTCTGGCCTATGCGCTGAGCAGCGTCGACTTCGCCGCCGCCGCCCGCCGCTACGGCAAGCTGGGCGGCTATGCGTCGCTCGCCACGCTGGTTAAACGCCTGCGCGCGTCCCGCCCCGGCGCGCTGCTGCTGGACGGCGGCGACACCTGGCAGGGTTCGGCCACCTCGCTGTGGACCCGCGGCGCGGACATGGTCGCGGCCCAGCTCGAACTGGGCGTGGACATCGCCACCGGCCATTGGGAATTCACCTACGGCATGGAACGGGTGCAGGAACTGGTCAACGGCCCCATGCAGGGCCGCATCGAGTTTCTGGCGCAGAACATCGCCACCGCCGATTTCGACGACCCGGTGTTTCCGGCGTCCAGCCTGCGCGAGATTAACGGCGTGGCGGTCGGCATCATCGGTCAGGCCTTCCCCTACACGCCCATCGCCAATCCCCGCCATCTGGTGGCCGACTGGCGCTTCGGTCTGCAGGAAGAGCATCTGCAAACGGTGATCGACGAACTGCGCGGCAAGGGCGCGGCGGTGGTGGTGCTCTTGTCGCACAACGGCATGGATGTGGATCTGAAACTTGCCGGCCGCGTGCGCGGACTCGATGCCATTCTCGGCGGCCACACGCACGACGGCGTGCCGCAGCCGGTGCCGGTCAAAAACGCCGGCGGCGTGACGCTGGTGACCAACGCCGGCAGCAACACCAAGTTCCTGGGCGTGCTGGATCTGGACGTGCGCAAGGGCAAACTGCAGGACGCGCGCTACCGCCTGCTGCCGGTGTTTGCGGATCTGCTGCCGGGCGACCCCGCCATGGCGGCGCTGATTACCGCTCAGCGTGCGCCCTTTGCCAAACAACTGGCCGAGCCGCTGGCGGTGAGCGAAGGACTGCTCTACCGACGGGGCAATTTCAACGGCAGCATCGACCAGTTGATCCTGGACGCGCTGATGAAAACGCAGGACGCGCCCATCGCGCTCTCGCCGGGTTTCCGCTGGGGCACCAGCGTGCTGCCCGGCGAGACCATCACCATGGAGACCTTGATGGACCAGACCGCGATCACCTACCCGGCGGTGACGGTCAACGAGTTCACCGGCGAGCGGCTGAAAGCGATTCTGGAAGACGTGGCCGACAATCTCTTCAACCCCGATCCCTACTACCAGCAGGGTGGCGATATGGTGCGGGTCGGTGGTCTTAGCTATCGCTGCGAACCGGCAGCGGCCATGGGGCAGCGCATTTCAGATCTGCGACTGGATGGCAAACCAATCGACGCCGCGCGCCAGTACAAGGTCGCCGGCTGGGCCTCGGTGCAGGAGCACGTCGCCGGGCCGCCGATCTGGGACGTGGTGGCGAGCTACCTAAAGTCTGCGCCCCAACTGGCCCCGCCCACCATGAACCAGCCGGTGCTGCGCGGGGTAGACGGCAATCCCGGCCTCGCCTGATGCGCGCGCTGGCGCTGCTGATGCTGGTGCTCAGCGGCGGCGCGCTCGCCGCCGGTCCGCGCTGGCAGCCGGCGACGGTCGACTTGCCGGTGCGACAGGTGGGTCCGCATAGCTACTACGTGGAAGGCGTGCTGGCCGATTCCTCGGCGAAAAACCAGGGTTTCATGTCGAACGCCGGCTTTGTGGTGACCACCGAAGGCGTGGTGGTGTTCGACGCACTGGGCTCGCCGGCGCTGGCGCGGCGGCTGCTGGCCATCATCGCGCGCTACACCGACCAGCCGGTGCGACGGGTCATCATCAGCCACTACCACGCCGACCACTTCTACGGCATTCCCGCGCTGCGCGAGGCGGGCGCCGAAATCTGGGCGCACGACGCGGCCCGCCTTTATCTGCATTCCGAGGCCGCCACGCGGCGTCTGGCCGAGCGGCAGCAGAGCCTTGGTCCCTGGCTGGGCGCCGGCTTTGCGCTACCGACACCCGATCGCTGGCTGACGGCGGATGAAAGCTTCACGCTGGGCGAACTCAAGTTTCGGCTGGTACACATCGGCCCGGGGCACGCGCCGGAAGATCTGGCGATGCTGGTGGAGCCGGACGGCGTGCTCTACGCGGGCGATGTGGTCTACGCCGGCCGCGTGCCCTTCGTCGGAGAAGCCGACACCGGCCTGTGGTTGAACGCGCTGGAACATCTCAAGCAAATCCCGGCGCGCGTGCTGGTGCCCGGGCACGGGCCGGCCTCGCAGAGCCCCGCGGCCGATTTGGCGCTGACCACGCGCTATCTGGGCTATCTGCGCGAGACCATGGCGCAGGCGGTGGCCGATTTCATCCCCTTCGACGAGGCCTACGCCAATACCGACTGGACGGCGTTCGCCTCACTGCCTACCTTTGCAGTCGCCAACCGTGCCAACGCCTATAACGTCTATCTGCAAATGGAACAGAGCGCCTTGAAGCCATGACCCGCAAACCCGCCAAAAAAGCCGCTGCCAAAGCGACCGCCGCGCCCGCCCCGGAGACCATGGACGAGCACCGTCGCAGCATGATCAGCCGGCTGCGGCGGATCGAAGGCCAGCTGCGCGGCATTCAGGGGATGATTCAGGCCGACGCCAACTGCGAGGCCGTGGCGCAGCAGGTGGCCGCCGCCCGCCGCGCGCTGGACCGCGCGTTCTACGAAATCATTGCCTGCACGATGGAAGCCGAGATCGACGCCTCGCCCGACCTCCGCGCAGCCCGCGCGGTCGGTGGGCACATTTCCCGCATCCTCTCCAAATACGGCTGAAGCGGCCTACTCCACGAAGCGCGGCTGATAGGCCGGCAGCGGCTCGATCGCCGCGTAGTGCGCGGCGAGATCCTCGACGCTGAAGGGCGTGTCCCGGAACACTTCGTGTACTTCGCGCGGCGGCGTCCAGAGCGCGGTCTTGCGACCGTTAAACGTGAAGCACTGGCCGTTGAAGCGCGCGGCATCCTCACTGGCCAGCCACACCAGCCCCTGCGCCACCTCCGTCGGTGATCCAAAGCCCAGCGCAGCGGGCGCCGGCGCCGGTTCGCCCTTGGCGGCGGCCGCTTTCGCCGCCTGCGCAAACACCACCTCGGTCATCTCGGTCGCCGCGATCGGCCAGAACGAGTTGCAGCGGATATTGGCCCGCGCAAGCTCCATCACCCAGGTGTACATCAGGCCCAGCATGCCGGCCTTTGCGGCGGCGTAGTTGCTTTGTCCGAAGCCGCCGGCCAGACCCGACGACGAGGTGATGTTGATGATGTGCCCGCCGCCCTGCTCTTTCATCGCGAGCGCCGCGTATTTACCGCAGGCCCAGGCGCCCCGCAGATGCACCGCGATGACCTCGTCGAAATCTTCGTCGCTCATTTTGAGCAGCGTGCGGTCGCGCACCTGACCGGCGTTGTTGATCAGCACGTCGATGCCGCCAAAGATTTCCACACAGGTGCGGACCAGCGTGGCGCACACCTGCGAATCGGCCACCGAGCCGACCACGCCCACCGCCTCGCCGCCTGACGCCGCGATGAGGGCGGCGGTTTCCGCCAGCGCCTCGGCGTTGGTGCCGTTGATCACGACCTGCGCGCCGGCTTTCGCCATTTCCACCGCCACCGCCCGGCCCAGTCCGCGCGACGACCCCGTGACGACCACCCGTTTACCTGCAAGCTTTGACATCAGCGTTTTCCTCTCAAGCACACTCAGAAACTGTCCAGCGCGTCGAGCTCGTCGATCGCGATCGCCATCCGGCGGATGAATTCCAGCGAGGTCGCCGGCGGCTGCATGGCCGGCGCATCCGGCGGCTGCCCCAAGGTGCCGGTCCACCAGGCCAGCGCGGCGAAAAGCTGCTGGCGATAGAGGCGGAAGGCGTCTGCAAAATCGAGCCGCGGCCCACCGCGCGCGTAGAGTTCATCCAGATAGTACTGCAACAGTTCCTGCTCCCAGGCGCGGCGCTTTTCCGGCACCGTGCCGGTCGAAAGGCAGTAGGCGACGTCGCGCGACCAGTTGCCTTTGCAGCAGTTCTGCCAGTCGTTCACGCCCATCTCGCCGTCCGGCCGGATAAACCAGTTTTTAAGGTGCAAATCGTTGTGGGTGAACATGCGCGGCAGCTCGGCGTGGCGCGCCACGCAGGCGAGCGTCGCCGGCCAGACTGCCGGCTCGCGCGCAAAGAGCCGCGGCGGAATGACCGCTCTGGCCTGCGTGAAGCCGCGAATACAAGCCTCGGCAAAGCCGGCGTCCACCGCGGTGATGGTGAAAAACGTCTCCCATTTGGAAAACGGCGCCAGCGTGGTCTCAAGCTCCGGGGACTCGTAGTAGCGCCCGTGCGTCGTCGCCAGCAGCCGCAGCTGGCTTTTCACTTGATCCTTGCTGAGGTCGGTCTCCATGGTGCAGAACTCGACTTCGCCGCGCAGGTCGCGCATCACGATGATGGAGTTGAGCGTCTGCGCATCGTAGCGGGCGTAGAGGGCTTCGGGCGCGATCACGCCCAGCGTCGGCCGCACCCGCGTGTAGAAGTTGACCTCCGCCTGCACGCCTTCGTTCATACCCAGCATGTAGCGGCTTTCAAGACTTTGCGTGCCCTTGCAGAACACGCTGCGCGGCAGACCGGCCACCTCGCCCGCGGCATTCCAGCGCAGTTCGATGCGGCGCCGGTTGGAGGTGCCGTCGTCGCGCGGGCCAAGCTCGTGCGCGACGACCTGCGCGCCCGGCACCGCCTTGCCCAGCACATCCGTCAGCCATTCAGCGGTGATCGACTCATAGCTCGGCGGCATATCGTTCGCCGTGCGCGGGACAATCGGCGAGCGCTGTTCGGCTTCAAATCGCGCTTTGATTTCCTGAAAGCTGATGGGCATGGCCTTGCTCCTGGGCGATGACTGGGGTGAAGGGCTACACGGCCTCGATGGCGCCGATGCGATGTGCCTGAACGCCGGCGGTCGCTAGGGCCGCCAGCGCGCGCGGCGCCACCGCCGCCGGCAGGGCGATCAGCAGGCCGCCCGAGGTCTGCGGGTCAAACAAGAGCGCGGCGAGCGTCTCCTCGCTGGCCACACCGTCGATCGCAATGGCCGGATCGAGGCGCGCGTTCTGCCGATGCAGGCTGCTCCGCACGCCGCTGGCCACCAGCGCCAGTGCGTCCGGCAACACGGGCAGTGCCACCGCATCGAGTCGCGCCCGGTAACCGCCCCGGCGCAGCATTTCAGCCAGATGGCCGGCAAGGCCAAAGCCCGTCACATCGGTCAGCGCATGTACCGGCATCTCGGCCAGCACCCGCGCCGCCACCGCGTTGGTCGCCAACATGCTGGCGAGACAGGCGTCCATGGCGCTCGCCGAGGCCAGCCCGCGCATCGCAGCGGCCAACACCACGCCCGTGCCCAGCGGCTTGGTCAGCAGCAGCACGTCGCCCGCCTGCGGGCGGTCCTTGCGCGCGAGCTGTGCAGGGTCCACATGACCGTTCACCGCCAGCGCAAGCGACAGCTCCGCGCCCTCGGCGGTGTGGCCGCCGACCAGCAGGGCGCCGTCGGCATTCAGCGTGGCGATCGCGCCCGCCAGCACCTGGGTCAGGTCCCGCTGCATCAGGCCCGGCGCGGCCAGCGGCAGCGTCACATAGGCCAGCGCCGACTGCGGCGTCGCGCCCATGGCGTAGAGATCCGACAGCGCGTGCGCCGCGGTGATGCGCCCGAACAGATAAGGGTCAGCGCCGAAGCTGCGGAAACCGTCGATGCTGTGGACGGCCGCGCGGCCTGCGGGCACCAGCGTCACGGCCGCATCGTCGGCAGCGTGCAGGCCGGCCAGCACGTCCGGGCGCGTGCCCTGCGGCTGCAGGTCGCGGATTGCCGCGCGCAGAATCTCGGCGCCTACTTTGGAGCCGCAGCCGCCGCAGCGCATGGCGAGCGGGCCCAGTGCGGCCAGCGCCGGCGACGCGTTCGGTACAGTCATGTCAGGGATATCAGGCATGGCCAGCGGCAGCTGCTGGAAGCGACGCATGAAACGCCGGTCGATGAAGTCCTTCCAGTGCCAGACCCAGGTCCCGTGCAGGCGCCAGCGGCCGCGTAGCGCAATGGCCGACCGCGGCCCGGTGGCGAGGATCGCCAGCGCGTCGCGTTGGGCGTGGTAGGCGCGCAGCGGCTGGCCGGCCGCGGCGCGGCGCAGGTTCTCCGCCAGCGGCGGACCCTGGCGCACGGCGTATACCCCCGCTTTGGGCCGCGCCGCGCCCTCCACGCTGGCACAGTCGCCGGCGGCAAACACGAACGGATGCGACACCGACTGCAGTTGGGCGTTGACCCGCACGAATCCGTCGGTATCGACGGCGAGCCCGGCGGTCGCCAGCCAGGGGGCCGGTGCGGCCTGCGTCACCCACAGGGTTTCGTCGGCGGCGAAGCGCTGCCCGGCGGCGCTGATGATCTGGCCGTCGGCGACTTCCTCAATGCGCGTTGCGAGATGCAGCGCGATACCGCGGTCCGCGAGTACGGTGGCCAACGCGCGCCCGGCGCCGGGCGCATGGCCCGGCAGCAGCCGCTCGCTCGCGGTGTAGAGCGCAAGCTGGACGCGCAGCGGCTGGCCTGCCGCATCGCGCAACTGGCGCAGGCGGTAGTCGACCGCCAGCACAAGTTCAAGCCCGCCCGCACCGCCGCCCACCACCGCGATGCGGAGCGGTCGCGTCGCGTCTTGCACCCGCGCGAGCAGCGCCTGCCAGCGGGGATAGAACCGCGCAATGGGTTTCACCGGCGTGAGCCCCGCGCCGTCGCGCAGGCGCGCGGGCAGCGCCGGCGTGATGCCCGCGTTGATCGACAGCACATCGAAGGCCAGCGGCGGACGGTCGGCAAAGCGCAGACGACGGTCTTCAAGGTCGATGCCCGTCACGGTGGCATCCACAAACCGCGCGCCGGCAAAGCGTGCCAGCGCGTGGAGGTCCACGTGCATCTCCTCAGGCGTGTAGTGGCCGGCAATCAGGCCGGGCAGCATGCCGGAATACGGCGCGCTGCTGCCCGCGCTGACCAGCGTGATGCGCAGGCCGGGCTGCGGGCGCATGCCAAAGCATTTGAGCACGGAGAGGTGGGCGTGACCGCCACCCAGCAGAACGAGGTCGGTAACGGGCGGCGTCATGCGCTAGCCGTTCCGACAAGCGGCGTCGCGGCGGCGTCCTGCGGGCGGGCAGACGGCCCGCAGGACGCGCATCGACAAGCTTATTTCTTCAGCCGGATGGGCAGTTCCGCAAAGCCCGACACGTGCGTGTTGGGAATGCGGTGCCCTTCACCCGCGCGCTCCATCCGCGACAGCACCGGCAGCAGCGCTTTCAGCGAAGCGCGCAGTTCGGCCTTGGCAAGGTTGGTACCGAGGCAAAAGTGCGCGCCGAAACCGAAGGTGATGTAGGGATTGGGATCGCGCGTGATGTCGAACTTGTAGGGGTCCTTGAACACCGTGTCGTCGCGATTGGCCGAGGGATAGAACATGCACACCGTGTCGCCTTCACGGATTTTTTTATCCAGCAGCTGGAAGTCTTCGGTGGCCGTGCGCAGAAAGCTGATCACGGGCGAGGTCCAGCGCAGGATTTCATCCACCGCGTTGCCGATGAGCTTGGGATTGTCCTGCAGCAGCTTGATCTGCTCGGGGTGTTCCAGCAGCGCGACCACGCCGCCGGTGGTGGCGTTGCGGGTGGTGTCATTGCCGGCGCCAATCAGCAGGAAGAGATAGCCAATCAGCTGCTGGTCGGTCTGTTTTTCGCCGTGGATTTCGGCGTTCACCAGCCGGTTGATGAAGTCCGACGGGCCGCCGCCCGGTTTTCTGTGGTCGCTGATCAGATATTCCAGATAGAGCCGGAATTCATTCATCGAGCGCTCGGCCGCCTGCCAGTTGGTTTCGCCGGGCAGGATATGTTCCGGCGGCACTTCGCCGATGATGGCGTTGGACCAGACCAGGATTTTTTTCCAGTCATCCGGCGCCAGCCCGATGATTTCCCCGGTCGCCGCGAGCGGCAGCTTGGCGGTGAGGTGATGCACGAGGTCCACTTCGCCATGCCGTTCCAGATCCGCCACAAACTCGTTGGTGAACTGCGCCGCCAGTTCGTCGAAATGCGTGGCGAAGGAGCGCATGCAGCCCTGCGTGAACGCCCAGCTCGAAAGTTTGCGCACTTCGCGGTGGCGCGGGTCGTCCATGAAGGTCATGTCCGGCGGTTCGTTGGGGTCCCAGCCGCGGGATTTACCAAACTCGTCCACCCCGCCGCGCAGCAGCTCGGTTTCGGTCTTCAGCGCGAGCCGCAGGCGCGGGCCGCCGTTGATGAAAGTGCGGGGCCGCTCGGAGATGGCCATGACTTCCGCGTAGCGGGTGACCGCCCAGAAGGGTTCGATGTCATCGCGCTCGTACCAGAACACCGGCGCTTCGCGGCGCATGAGGTCCCAGTCGGCCCAAGGGAAACCCTCGCTGTAGCGTCCCGGACTGTGGATGTTGATCTGGTCGAGATTCAAGGCCATGAGAACTCCCCTCGTTCTACCGGCGCGCGCGCCGGCCGCTGCGTTTGTTTTCCGGAACCAGACGGGCCTCTGCGGGCCCTTTGGTTAGTGGGTGGAGTATCTAGGGCCGACGCGCGCGAAGTCCAGCAAACGCCCTGGCGGCGATCACACGGCGGGACATTTGCGGCAACGCACCATAAACTTCGCCGCGACCCGCCATGTTGGCGCGGATGCCTTTTCACCTCAGAGATGCCAAACCGCTATGAACCTCGACCGCGTCGACTCCGGGCGTAACCCGCCGGAAGAATTCAACGTCATCATCGAAATCCCGATGAACGCCGACCCTGTGAAATATGAAGTGAACAAGGAAAGCGGGGCGCTGTTCGTCGACCGCTTCATGCTCACCGCCATGCATTACCCGTGTAACTACGGCTACATCCCGCACACCATTGCCGACGACGGCGATCCGGTGGACGTGCTGGTCGTTACGCCCTTTGCGGTGACCACCGGTGCGGTGATCCGCTGCCGGCCGATTGGCGTCTTGCAGATGGACGATGAAGCCGGCGGTGACGCCAAGCTCCTCGCCGTGCCCATCGACAAAATCCTGCCCATCTACCGTCACTGGCAAAAGCCGGACGACCTACAGCCCGAGCGCCTGATGCAAATCCAGCATTTCTTCGAGCACTACAAGGATCTCGAACCCGGCAAGTGGGTAAAGGTTCGTGGATGGGCCGGTCCCGACGAAGCGAAGCAGGAAATTCTTGATGGCCTGGCGCGCTATCAGAAGGCAGACGTGAAGCCGGCGTTCTAGCCGAATACCTGCCGGAGACGGCGCGCGCCAGACAGCGCGCCCGTCCTGCCACACGGGGCTCTCTCCTGGCCTGCAAAGGCAGGCGCTTTCCGCTTGATACCGGCGAGGCGCTGTCGAGTCCGAATGCCCTGAGCTCAATGCCGTACCCCAGCTGACCAGCGACGCACTCGCGCGCTGCGTAGTGCGGACTTTTCCCTTCACGCTGCTTGCGCAAGCCCTCGAGCGGCCAATTGTGTGACGCAGTGCCACTGTTGGGCGGTGCGTTTTGCCAACCACGCACGGATAGCGTTTCAGCAAGGCCGTATCGTGTGTTTCACCGCTGCGAAAAGCACGTTTTTTCGCCGGTCAATCTCTTAATCATTTGAAGGAACACACCGCCATGAACGTCACGCTTAACGTCAACAAGGTGAATTACACGGTGTCGGTCACCGATGGTTCGATGCCGCTGTTATGGGTCATTCGCGATCTGATTGGTCTCACCGGCACCAAGTACGGCTGCGGCATTGAAGTGTGCGGCGCCTGCACGGTGATGATGGATGGTCAGGCGGAACACGCTTGCGTGGTGGATGTGAGCTCTGCCGTCGGCAAAAAAATTACCACCGTCGAAGGACTGTCCAGCGACCGCAGTCATCCGGCGCAAAAAGCCTGGATCGAAAGTCAGGTGCCTCAGTGCGGCTTCTGCCAGCCCGGCATGTTGATGTCCGTCGCCTGCGCGATGAACGCCGGCCACCACGGCAGCGAGATCACCAAGGAAGTCAAAAACCTCTGCGTCTGCGGCACCTATCCCCGCATCCGTCAGGCCTGCAGCAAGCTTTGAACCGAGCGCACGAGGTATCCCCATGAATCATCCCGCATCAAATTCCCGTCGCAACTTTCTTAAATCCGCCGGCAGCGCGCTGGTGCTGGGCTTGTTCCTGCCGACCTTCTCCCGCTTCGGCGACGCCGAGGCCGCCACCAATACCCAGATCAACACCTGGCTGACGGTGGGCAGCGATGACAGCATCACGCTGACCATCGGTTCCTCGGATATGGGCCAGGGGGCGAACTCGGGTCTGGCGCAAGTGCTGGCCGAAGAGCTGGTGGTGGACTTCGCGCGCGTGCGCACCGTACAAGGCGCACCGACGCTCGTCAGCCCGGCGCCGATCGGCACCGCCATCAACACGGTGGGCAGCGGGGTCACGCGCAATAACTTCTGGAAAATGCGCGACGCCGGCGCCATCGCGCGTGAAATGCTGGTGCAGGCCGCGATGAACGCGCAGGCCGATCAAACGCGCAGCAACTACACGCTCGCCAATGGCGTGGTCACGCACAGCCCAACGGGCGTGGCCCGCACGTACGGCGCGCTCGCCGGTGCGGCCGCCCTGCTCACGCCGCCCGCCTCAGCGCAGCTACTGCCCGATTCAGCCTTCCAGCTGATTGGCAAAACCCTCCCGCGCACCGACATCCCCAACAAGGTCGACGGCAGCGCAAAATACGGTCTCGATATTCGCCTGCCCAACATGGTGTATGCGGTAATCAAACACTGCCCCACGCTGGGCGGCACGCTGGCCAGCACGCCGGTCAAACCTGCCGGCGTCATGGCGGTCATTCCCACCAAAGTGGTCGCCGGCACGGCGCGCGGCGTGGAAGCCGTAGGCAACGTCAACGCCGTCGCGGTGGTCGGCACCAACACCTGGGACGCCTGGCAGGCCGCCAAGCGCCTCACGGTATCCTGGAAGTTGCCGAGCAACGCGGCCAGCCTGAACGATGCCAAATTTCTGAGCGACGCTACCGCGCTCGCCGGCAACGCGCCCACGTTTGTCGCCGGCGGCCTCAATCCGCCGGGCACGCTGTACACGGTGGAAGGCAGCCGTAGCGCCGTGAGCACCGCGCTCGCCGGTGCCAGCAAAACTGTGGAGGCCACCTATACCCTGCCCTACGTCGCGCACGCCTGCATGGAAGTGCTGAACTGCACCGTCGATTACGTAGCGGGCACGAAATGCGTGGTCTACGCGCCGACCCAATCGGCGAAGAACGTGCTGAGCCTGGTGGCGACCCTGACGGGCTTGAGCGCCGACAAAATCACCATCAACACGACCTATCTTGGCGGTGGCCTCGGCCGCAAGGCGGAAACCGATTTCATCAGTCAGGCGGTACAGGTAGGCATGGCGCTGCAACGTCCGGTGAAGCTGATGTGGCCGCGCGAAGAAGACTTCACGCACGACCAGTACCGGCCGATGGGCCTCATCAAGGCCATGGCGGGGCTGGATGCCAGCGGGCAGATCGTCGGCTGGTCGTATCGCAACGTCTCGCCGTCCATCCTCGCCCAACGTGGGCTCGCGCTGGGCGCGAGCGGCGACAGTCAGGGCATCGAAGCGGCGAACGGCCTGCCGTATAACTTCGGCCAGCGGGTGACTGAATACGTCACCCATCCGTCCCCGATTCCGGTCGGCTTCTGGCGTTCGGTGGGTGCCTCGCTCAACACCTTCGCAGTGGAATGCCTGATCGACGAACTGGCCGCCGCGGCGGGTCAGGACCCCTATCAGTTCCGGCGCGCCCGCCTCACCAACCCGCGCTGGATTGCGGTGCTGGACGCCGCCGCCCAGCTCGGCGGCTGGCATACGCCGGTGGCCGCGGGCCGGGCGCGCGGCATCGCCATCGGCGGCGCGTTCAACAGCATCGTGGCCGAGGTCGTCGAGATCTCCAACGTTACCAGCACGGGCCTTACGGTGAACCGCGTGTCGGTGGCCATCGACTGCTACCTCGCGGTAAATCCGGGCGCGGTCGAAGCGCAAATCACCGGCGGCGTGGTGCACGGCCTGAACGCCGCGCTCTACGGCCGACAAAGCTTTGTGAACGGCGCGGCGCAGAAGAAGAACTTCAGCAGCAGCCGCATGATTCGCCTGCAGGAAATGCCCGCCATTGCGGTGACGATCATCCCCAACCCGGCGGTGGCCGATCGCACGCAAACCATCGGCGGCGTGGGCGAACTTGGGGTACCGACGTTCGCGCCGGCACTCGCCAACGCGTACTTCAAACTGGCAGGCAAGCGCATGCGCAGTCTGCCCTTCTTCCCCAACGCCACCATGGGCGGGCTGTAGTCGTCGGCTCACCAAACCGGGCGCCCGGCTGAACGTCGGGCGCCCGGCATCCGTTACACTCCGGCGCAAACCGGAGGCCTGCCCATGAAACTCGAAACCCTGTTGCCCCTCGGCAAGGTCGACCCCGGCCTGCGCGAACCCGGCACCCCGTTCGACTTCAGCCGTCTCGTGCACGATGCGCAACTGCTGGAATCCCTCGGCTACGACGCGCTGATGTTTGAGGAAACCAAGCAGGATCCCTTCATCTGCCTCGGCATCGCCGCCGAGGCCACCAAGACGCTGGGCATCGGCACGGCGGTGGCCATTGCCTTTCCCCGCAGCCCCGCGGTGACCGCGCTCTCCGCGTGGACGCTGCAAAAGATTTCGCGGGGTCGGTTCACCCTCGGCCTCGGCACGCAGGTGCGGGCCCATATCGAGCGCCGCTTCGGCGGCCATTGGCATCCGCCGGGCCCGTGGATGCGCGAATACGTGCTCGCGGTGCGCGAGATCTGGTCGGCCTGGCAGGAAAACCGGCAGCCCGCCTTTGCCGGCAAGCACTACACCATCAACCTCAACGTGCCGCTGTTCGACCCCGGTCCGATCGAGCACCCGAACATTCCCATCCACCTTGCGGCGGTCAATCCGTACATGTGCCAGGTGGCTGGCGAAGTGGCCGACGGCCTGCGCCCGCATCCGGTCTGCACGCCGCATTACATCGAAACCGTGATGTGGCCGGCGGTGCGCGCCGGTGCGGCGAAGACCGGCCGCCGGCTGGACGACTTCTCGATGAGCATCAAACCGCTGGTCGCCACCGCGCCCACGCCGGCGTTGCTGGCCGAGCGCGTGCGCGACGTGCGGGCGCGGGTGGCGTTTTACGCATCGACGCCGGCCTATCGCGCGGCGTTTGACGCCCACGGCCTCGGCGCGCTGGCAGACGAGTTGAAGCTGCTCTCGCGCGCCCAGCGCTGGGAAGACATGCCGCAGCACATCACCGATGAGGTGTTGAATCTCTACGCCACCGTCGGCACCTACGACGTGATTGCGGAGAAACTCGCCGCGCGCTACGGCGAACTCGTGACGCATGCGGAGTTCAGCATTCCGGTGAACAACGAGACCGACGCAGAAATCCTGCGGCGCATGGTGGCGCGGCTGCGCCAAGCCGAGCCACGCGCCGCGGTGCGCACTGGGGCGGCCGACTGAAGCTAGATACACTCTCATCCCTCTTGACCCTCTGCCGGGCCCACCGGCCAGGAATCATTCGTGATCAGAATCTCTGAACTCTCGCTGCCGCTGGACCATCCGGCAGATGCCCTGCGGCAACTCCTGCTGCAGCGGTTGCAAATCCCGGCGGCGGACTTGCTGGACTTCACCGTCTACAAGCGCAGCTACGACGCGCGCAAGAAAAACGCCGCGATCGTGTTTGTTTACATCGTGGATGCGACGGTGCGTGATGAGGTCACCACGCTGCAGCGCCTCGCCGACGACCGCCATGTCATGCCCGCGCCGGACATGCACTACTACCCGGTCGCCCAAGCCCAGCACGCGCTGCCCGAACGGCCGGTGATTGTGGGCTTCGGACCTTGCGGTCTCTTCGCCGCCTTGCTGCTGGCGCAGATGGGGCTCAAACCCATCGTGCTCGAGCGCGGCCGCGACGTGCGGCGCCGTACCCGCGACACCTGGGCCCTGTGGCGCGGGAAGGTCTTGACGCCGGAATCCAACGTGCAGTTTGGCGAAGGCGGCGCGGGGCTTTTTTCGGACGGCAAGCTCTACAGCCAAATCAAGGACCCCAAGTTCTTCGGCCGCAAGGTGATGCAGGAATTCGTGCGGGCCGGCGCGCCGCCGGAAATTCTCTACGTCAACAAACCGCATATCGGCACCTTCCGGCTGACCGGCGTGGTGGAAACCATGCGCGAGGAAATCATCGCGCTGGGCGGCGAGGTGCGCTTCGAGTGCCGGGTCTCGGACGTCCTGATTAATAACGGTCAAATCGAAGGCGTGGTGTTGAGCGATGGCGAGACCATTGCCTCGCGCCACGTGGTGCTCGCGCTGGGCCATAGCTCGCGCGATACCTTTCGCCTGCTGCACGCACGCGGCGTGTTTATCGAACCCAAGCCCTTCGCGGTGGGGTTCCGGATCGAACACCCGCAGTCGCTGATCGACCTTGCGCGGTTGGGGCCGCATGCCGGCCATCCGGCCATCGGCGCGGCCGACTACAAGCTGGTGCATCACGCGAGCAACGGGCGCGCGGTCTACAGCTTCTGCATGTGTCCTGGCGGCACGGTGGTAGCGGCAACCTCCGAGCCCAATCGGGTGGTCACCAACGGCATGAGCCAGTACTCCCGCAAGGAGCGCAACGCGAATGCGGGCATCGTGGTGGGCATTTCACCGGCCGAGGATTTTCCGGGCAGCCCGCTGGCAGGGATTGCGCTGCAGGAGCAGCTGGAATCGATCGCTTTTGCGCTCGGCGGCCGCGACTACTGCGCGCCGGGCCAGCTGGTAGGCGATTTCATCCGCGGCCAAGCCTCAACGCATCTGGGCGCGGTGCTGCCGTCCTACAAGCCTGGCGTCACGTTGGGTGATTTAGCGCCCGCGCTGCCGGACTACGCCATCACCGCGATCCGCGACGCTCTGCCCGCGTTTGGCAAACAGATTCGCGGGTTTGACCGTGAGGACGCGATACTCACCGGCGTTGAAACACGCACCTCATCGCCCATCCGGATCACGCGCGATGCGCAGAGCCTGCAGAGCCTCAACACGCGCGGCCTCTATCCGGCCGGCGAAGGGGCGGGCTACGCGGGCGGCATCCTGTCGGCCGGCGTGGATGGCATCAAGGTGGCCGAAGCCATCGCCCGTTCGATGCTGGGCATCGAATTCTCGCCAGCGGCCAGCATCGACCGCCCATGACCCTCGACGAGATCCGCAAGCTCCAGCAGAAAAAGTTCCGCGACGCCGCGGGCTGCTTTGTAGTGGAGGGCGAACATCTCGTCATCGAACTGCAAAAAGCGATTGCACGGCATCCGGCATTGTCCGACGCCCGCTTGTTTGTCACGCCCGCACACGCCGACTGGCAGAGTCCGTTTGCCACGCAGGTGGTGAGTGAACGGCAGATGGCCAAAATCTCCGACACACAGAATCCGCAGGGCATGCTGGCCGTTGTGCCGCACTGGCCTGCGCCCGCGCCACAGCCCGGAGAGCGCGCCATGTACCTGCATGAGATTCAGGATCCGGGCAATCTTGGCACCATCCTGCGCAGCCTGGGCTGGTTTGGCGGCTATCGCTGCCTGCTGAGTCCAAACAGTGTCGATCCCTATAACCCGAAAGTTGTGCGGGCAAGCATGGGCGCGATCTTTCACGTGCCGCTTGAATTGGATATTGAGCCTCACCGCGTGGCGCAGCGCTATCCACGCATCGCCGGGCTCGACCTGCACGGGGCACCGGTGTCCTCGTCCGCGTTTGCCGAGTTCGACTGTTACGCCTTTGGCAACGAAGCGCGCGGCCTGCCGCGCGAGGTGCTGGCGGCGCTGCAAGCGCAAGCGTTTACGGTCCCCGGCGGCGGCGCCATCGAATCGCTCAATCTGGCCGCGGTGGTGAACATGTGCGTCTACGAACTGAACCGCGAGCACACTTAGTAGGACTTGGGCAGGCCCAGCTGTTTCTCGGCGATGTGGTTGAGAATCATCGGTGGACTGATCGGCGCGATGCGGTGAATCATCACCTCGCGCAAGTAGCGCTCCACATGATATTCCTTCGCGTAGCCCATGCCGCCGTGGGTCATCACCGCATTCGTGCAGGCGGAGAACGCCGCTTCCGCCGCGAGATATTTGGCGGCGTTGGCGGCCACCCCGCAGTCTTCACCCGCCTCGTGCTGCGCGGCCGCCTTGAAGGCGAGCAGGTTGGCCGCTTCAAGTTCCGCCCAGTTTTTGGCCAGCGGATGCTGGATCGCCTGATTCATGCCGATCGGCCGCCCAAACACCACGCGCGACTGCGCGTATTCGGTTGCCCGGCGTAGCGCCACGCGACCGAGCCCGACCAGACCCGCGGCAATCAGAATGCGCTCGGCGTTGAGGCCCGTCAGGAGATAGCGAAAACCTTTGCCCTCTTCGCCAATGCGGTGCTCGACCGGCACCGGCATGTCTTCGAAAAAAATCTGGTTCGAGTCCACGCAATGCCGGCCCATCTTGTCGATGACGCGCACGTCCGCGTAGCGCCGGTCAAGGTCGGTATAGAACAGCGACAGCCCGTCCACCGGCCGCGCGCAGTCCTCGATAGGCGTGGTACGCGCGATCAGCATGATCTTGTTCGCGACCTGCGCGGTGGAAATCCACACTTTCTCGCCGCTCACGTAATAGCGCTCGCCGCGCCGCTCGGCGCGGGTCTTGAGGCGCGTGGTGTCGTGGCCGGTGTTGGGCTCGGTCACGCCAAAGCAGGCGATGTCGTCGCGCGCCACGATGCGCGGCAACCACTCAGCGCGCTGGGCATCGGAGGCATACTTGATGATGGGGCTTAGGCCAAAGAGGCCGATCGCAATTGCCGACACGCCGCTGTTGGCCGCACCGGATTCGGAGATCGCCTGCACCACCAGCGCCGCTTCGGTAGTCCCCAGTCCGCTACCGCCGTAAATCTCCGGCACCGCGGTTCCCACCCAGCCGCCGTCCGCAATCGCGCGGCAGAACTCCTCCGGAAACCGCCCGTCCTTGTCGCGCGCCAGCCAGTAGGCGTCGTCAAATTGCGCGCAGAGTTTCAGCACGCTGTCGCGGATCTGCTGCTGTTCGGCGGTGAGTTCAAAGTTCATGCGGGCTTCCTTGTGAATCAGGCGGGGGCCAGTCGCGGCAGCGGGCGCGCTTCGCGAATCGGTAAGTGACAAAGCGCCGCCAGCACGGCAAGCACCATGTCGGCGTACCACATCCAGCTGTAATCGCCAAAACGACTGAGGCTGATCCCGCCCAGCCAGGCGCCAAAGAACGCGCCCAGCTGATGGGTCACCAGCGTCAGCCCGAACAGCGTGGCCAGGTGCTGCGGGCCAAACAGCTTGCCGACCAGACCGGCAGTGGGTGGTACGGTCGCGAGGTAGGTCAGGCCCAGCGCGGCGGCGAAGAGATAAATCGTCCATGGCACTTTAGGCGCCAGCAGAAACGCCGCGATCAGCGCCGCGCGGGCCAGATACATCGCCATCAGCACCGACTTCATGCGATAGCGCTGGCACAGGGCGCCGGCGCTCAGGCTGCCCGCGATATTGAACAGCCCGATCAAGGCCAGCGCCGCGGCCGACACGGCGGGCGCAAGCCCGCAGAGCGCGACTTGACCGGGCAGATGCGTCACCAGAAACGCGACGTGAAAGCCGCAGGTAAAAAACGCGAGGTGCAGCAGCAGGTAGCTGCGCTCGCGGAGCGCCCGGCGCAACTGGGCGCGCAGCCCCTCGCCGGTGCTGGCGCCCGCGGGCAGAGGCGCGGCTTCGAGATGTGCGGTTAGCTGCAGCGAAATCGGGATCGCCAGCAGGGCGGTCGCGGCCAGACCAAACATGGTCGGCACCCAGCCGTAGCGCTCAATGCCCCACTGCAACACCGGCGCGAAAACGAACTGGCCCAGCGAGGCCCCGGCATTGATGAAGCCGGACGCAAACGAGCGGCGGTGTTCGGGCAGGTAGCGCGCAATGCCGCCGATGAGAATGGCAAAGCTGCCGGCCGCCGCACCGACCGCCGCGATGATCCCGAGGCTCAGCGTCAGCGCGGCCGAACTGCGCGCAAAGGGCGTGAGGGCGGTGCCCAGCGCCACCAGCAGCGCCCCGCCGACCAGCACCAGCCGCGTGCCCCAGCGTGCGGCCACCGCACCGAAAAACGGCTGCGCGAAGCCCCACATGAACTGCGAGACGGCAAAGGCAAAGCTGACGCTGGCGATGCCCAAGCCGGTATCGCGGTCGAGCGGCGCGACAAAGAGGCCGAGCGACTGCCGCGCGCCCTGCGTGATCAGCAGGATGGCGGCCGCGCCCAGCATCAGCGGCCAGGTGCCGGGCGTCGCCCTGACCTCGGTGCTCACTCAGTAGAGCTCGGTGCGATAGTTGTCTTCGATGTATTCGTCGACGCTGCGAATGACTTCAGCGGTAGGCGCTTCGTTGGCCGCCGCAGTCTGCTCCAGCACCATCTGGCCCAGCGACGGCAGTTCCTTGCGGTCGCGATGCGCAGTGGAGGACCACAGCTGCGAGCGCTTCAGCGCCTTCGCGCAGTGCAGATAGGCTTCTTCCACCTGCACCCGGATGCCGATTTTCGGCGCCTTGCCGTTCACCACACAGCGGGCCATCAAGGCCTCGTCGTGAATGAGCTGGGCGCGGCCGTTGACCCGCAGCATGTCTTCAAAACCCGGTACGAAAAACAGCAGGCCAACGTGCGGGTTCTCGATGATGTTGATTAGCGAGTCGTAGCGCGCGTTGCCCGGGCGTTCCGGCAGAAACAGCGTGTTGTCATCCAGAATCAGCGCAAAACCCGGCTGGTCGCCGCGCGGCGAGACATCCACCTTGCCGGCGGCATTGGACGTCGCCAGGGTCAGAAACGGCGCCCGCTCAATGAAGGCCTTGCAGTATTTGTCCAGATACGGAATGGCCTTGCGGGCGGCCAGTTCCATGGGATGGCCCAGCAGGTCGCGCAGTTGGGCTTCGCTGGTGAAGACGGTAGTCGCTTGAGTCATGAAGGTGCTCCTCGGCCTGGCCGGTGGTAGACGGGATTTATTTCACCTGAAAGGCGTCATCGACCGGCACCTGCATGGTGGTGACCAGTCCGTTGGTGGAATGCGCCATGCCGATGACGGCCAGCAGTTCGCCGTACTGCGCTTCCGTCATGCCTTTGGCCTTGGCCGCTGCGGTATGCGAGTGGATGCAGTAGGAACAGCCGTTAGCCACCGACACCGCAATGTAGATGAACTCCTTCACCAGCGGATCCAGCGCGCCGGGGGCCATGACCTCCTTGGCCGCGTACCAGGTGCGGGCAAGCTGGGCGGGATTGACCGCCAGCGCCTTCCAGAAGTTGTTGATGAAATCGGTTTTGCGCGTGGCCCGAATGTCGTCATAGACGGCGCGGACTTCGGGGCTGGCGTCTTCGTATTCGATGAGGGCAACGGTCGTCATGGCGCGCTCCAGCGTGAGGGGAATCCGGCGCGAGCCTACAGAAGCCTCTGCGGGCTGTCATGGCCGGCGCTTGCCGATTATTTCCGCCGTCGCGGTTCTTTCTGCCGCCGAGAGACACCCAAATCGGTTGAGTCGGGCGGGGTTTACGGGCTCAATAGTCAGCATCCCCCACCCGCCAAACGCTGGAGTACCGCCCTTGAATGCGTCCGAACTGTTCATCAAAGCCCTGGAAAACGAGGGTGTGGAATATATTTTCGGCATACCGGGAGAAGAAAATCTGGCGTTCCTGGACGCGCTGTCCCGCTCGGAAAGCATTCGGCTGGTACTGACCCGCCACGAGCAGGCGGCCGGCTTCATGGCCGCCACCTACGGCCGCCTGACCGGCAAGACCGGTGTGTGTCTGGCCACGCTAGGCCCGGGCGCCACCAATTTCGTCACCGCAGCGGCCTATGCCCAGTTAGGCGGCATGCCGATGATGATGATCACCGGCCAGAAGCCCATCAAGTCCTCGAAGCAGGGGCGCTTCCAGATAATTGATGTGGTGGACCTGATGCGGCCCATCACCAAGTACACCCACCAGATTGCGTCCGCCGACAACATCGCCTCCCGCGTGCGCGAGGCCTTCCGGCTGGCCGAAGAAGAAAAGCCGGGTGCCGTGCATCTGGAGCTGCCGGAAGACATCGCGGAAGAAGAAGCCAGCGGCGCGCCGATTCCGCGCAGCCTGAGCCGTCGCCCGGTGCCGGAAGACAAGGCTATTCGCGCCGCGGTGAAGGCGCTGGAAGCGGCGAAGTCACCCATCCTCATCATCGGCGCCGGCGCCAACCGCAAAATTACCTCGCGCATGCTGCTAGAGTTTGTCGAGAAGACCGGCATTCGCTTTGTCACCACCCAGCTTGGCAAGGGCGTGATCGACGAGCGACATCCGCTGTTCGTGGGCAACGCCGCGCTGTCGGCCGGCGACTTCGTGCACCGGGCGATCGAAGCCTCGGACCTCATCGTCAACATCGGCCACGATGTGATCGAGAAGCCGCCGTTCTTCATGCGCCCCGGCGGCACACCGGTGGTGCATGTGAGCTTCCGCTCGGCGGAAGTCGACCCGGTGTATTTCCCGCAAATTGAAGTCGTGGGTGATATTGCGAACGCCGTCTGGCAGATGAAAGAGACGATCACCCCGCAGACCAGCTGGGACTTTAAACGCGTTGATGTCATTCGCGCCGCGGGCGAGGCGCAGGTGGCCGAAGGCACAGCGGATGATCGCTTCCCGGTCTACCCGCAGCGTCTGGTCGCCGAGGTGCGCAATGCCATGCCATCCGACGGCATCATCGCGCTCGACAACGGCGTTTATAAAATCTGGTTTGCCCGCAACTACAAAGGCCACACGCCCAACTCCGTCCTGCTCGACAACGCGCTGGCCACGATGGGCGCCGGCCTGCCGTCCGCGATGGCCGCGCGGCTGGTGTATCCGGAAAAGAAAATCCTCGCCATCTGCGGCGACGGCGGCTTCATGATGAACTCGCAGGAAATCGAAACCGCCGTGCGGCTCAACATGCAGCTGGTGGTGCTGATTCTGCGCGACGACGCCTACGGCATGATTCGCTGGAAGCAGGCCAATATGGGTCTGGCGGACTGGGGCCTGACCTACGGCAACCCGGACTTCGTGCGCTACGTCGAAAGCTACGGTGGCCGCGGTCATCGCGTGGGCTCGGCGGCAGAACTGGGTCCGATCCTGAGCCACTGCCTGAACGCGCCGGGTTTCCACCTCATCGACTGCCCGGTGGACTACACCGAAAACGATCAAATCCTGAACCGGGATTTGAAAGTGCGCAGCGCCGCCGTCTGAAACGGGGAGCCCCCAACATGCAACTGAAACCGCGTTATCCGTTCTATCTCGCCAGCAAGCCCGTCGACAGCGGGCGCGATCTGGCGGTGACCGACAAATACACCGGCGAAGTGGTGACCCGCGTGGCGCTGGCCGATGCCAGCGACATTGACCGCGCGATCGCCGCCGCCGTCGCCGCCGCGCCCGCCACCGCCGCGCTGCCGGCCTATGAACGACAGGCCATCCTGCAGCACTGTGTGACGCGCTTTCAGGAACGCGCCGAAGAGCTGGCCTACTCGCTGTGCATCGAAGCCGGCAAGCCGATCAAGGACGCGCGCGGCGAAGTGACCCGGCTGATCGACACCTTCCGCATTGCCGCCGAAGAATCGGTACGCATGCACGGCGCGCTGCAAACCCTGGAAATCTCGCCCCGCGCGCGCGGCTATCACGGCATGTGGAAGCGCGTGCCGATTGGCCCCTGCTCGTTTATTTCGCCGTTTAATTTCCCGCTCAATCTGGCCGCCCACAAGGTGGCACCCGCGCTGGCCGTGGGCTGTCCGTTTGTGATGAAGCCGGCTTCGCTGACGCCGCTCGGCGCGCTGATCATTGGCGAAGTGCTGGCCGAGACCTCGCTGCCGGAAGGCGCGTTTTCGATCCTGCCCTGCACCCGCGACGGCGCTGACCTCTTCACCACCGACGAGCGGCTGAAGCTCTTGTCCTTCACCGGCTCGCCGGACGTCGGCTGGGCGCTGAAGGCGCGCGCCGGCAAGAAAAAAGTGGTGCTGGAACTGGGCGGCAATGCGGCGGTGGTGGTCGATCACGACGCCGATGTCGATTTCGCGGTCGAGCGCATCGTGTTTGGCGCGTTTTATCAGTCCGGCCAAAGCTGTATTTCGGTACAGCGGATTCTGGTGCATGAATCGCGCTATGCGGAAGTGCGCGAGAAGCTCGTGGCGCGGACGCGGCAGCTGATCAAGGGCGACCCGAAGGACGAGCAGACCTTCATCGGTCCCATGATCTCCGAAGGAGAGGCGCTGCGTCTGGAACGCTGGATTAACGAAGCTGTCGCCGCCGGCGCCACCCTGCTCTGCGGCGGTACCCGCGAGGGCGCCATGCTGGACGCCACCCTGCTGGAAAACGTGCCCGCCTCGGCGAAGGTGTGTACCGAAGAAGCCTTCGGCCCGGTCGCGGTGATGAGCAGCTTCAAGACCTTCGACGAGGCACTCGCGCGCGTGAACGACTCCAAGTTCGGCCTGCAGGCCGGCATTTTCACCCGCGATTTCTACAAGGTTCAGCAGGCCTGGAACGAACTCGAAGTCGGCGGCGTGGTGATCGGCGACGTGCCGTCCTACCGGGTGGACAACATGCCCTACGGCGGCGTGAAAGACTCGGGCCTCGGCCGCGAAGGCGTGCTGTTCGCGATGGAAGATATGACCGAAATCCGCAATTTGGTGTATCGGATGCCCTGAGGCCGGCGCCTGGCCGGGCCGGGCGCTGCGCAGAAGTCTTATGGGCACGGGCCTCGCCTACCGCGGATTGGCGGGGCTGCTGGAATCCTTGCCGGCGGGACCGCCACGCCCCCGCTCCTCCCGCTCAGCGCAAATTGGGCGCTGCGGCTTGCCGCCGGGCAGAGCCGCGCAGGACAATGCGAGCCCTTCCCCGGGCACCGCGCATGACCCTACTTACTTTCGACGACCTCTCACTCGATTTCGGCGACCAGATCATTCTCAAGTCCGCCAGCTTCTCGCTGCTGGAAGGCGAGCGCGTGTGCCTGATTGGCCGCAACGGCGCGGGCAAGTCCACGCTGCTGCGCATCGTGGCGGGCGAGCAGCAGTTCGACCGCGGCGAGATGAAGCTGCGTAACGACTTGCGCATCAGCAAGCTGGCGCAGGCGCTGCCGACCGAACTCGACCAGACGGTCGCCCGCTACGTGGGCGATGGCCTTGCCGATTTGGCGGGGCACATTGAAGCCTGGCAGGCGCTGGCGGCGTCCAACCCGGACGAAGCGGGGCTGCGGCGGATGGAAATCCTGCAGCGGCATATCGACGCGCAGGGCGGCTGGCAGCTGGAGCAGCGGGTGGCCACCGTGCTGTCGGAACTGGACCTGCCGGCCGAGCGCAAGCTTGGCGAACTGTCCGGCGGCTGGCAGCGGCGCGCGGCGCTGGCCCGCGCGCTGGTCAGCGCACCAGATCTGCTGCTGCTGGACGAACCGACCAATCATCTCGACCTCAGCACCATCACCTGGCTGGAGCAGAAGGTGCTGGGCTTCCAGGGCAGCGTGCTCTTCATCACCCACGACCGGGCCTTCCTGCAACGTCTGGCGACCCGGATTCTGGAAATCGACCGCGGGCGCCTGACCGACTGGCCCGGCGACTATCAGGCCTATCTCGCCAACAAGGCCAAGGCGCTGGAAGACGAGGCCCGCCACAACGCGCTGTTCGATAAAAAGCTGGAACAGGAAGAGGCGTGGATCCGGCAGGGCATCAAGGCGCGGCGCACCCGCAATGAAGGGCGCGTGCGCGCGCTTTACGCGCTGCGCGACGAGGCCGAAGCGCGCATCAAGCCGGTGGCCGCGCCGCGCATACACGTGGAAGAAGCCGACCCGTCCAGCCGCATGGTGGTGGAAGTGCGCAACGTCGTCCACGGCTTCGGCGGCGAGCCGGTGATCAAGGGCGTGTCGGTAAAAATCATGCGCGGCGAGCGCATTGGGCTCGTGGGTAATAACGGCGTGGGCAAAAGCACGCTGCTCAAGATCCTGCTCGGCGAGATCGAACCGGACAGCGGCTCGGTGAAGCTCGGGATGAATCTCAATATTGGTTACTTCGACCAGATGCGCCGCGATCTGGATCCGGAAAAAACCGTGGCGGAAGTGGTGGGCGACGGCAACGACTACGTGCTGATCGACGGCCGCGAACGGCACATCATTGGCTATCTGCGCGGGTTTCTGTTCAGCGCCGAGCGCGCCAAGACGCCGATCAAGGCGCTGTCCGGCGGCGAGTGCAACCGGGTGATTCTTGCGCGGCTGTTCACTCGCCCCAGCAACCTGCTGGTGCTGGACGAGCCGACCAACGATCTGGATGTGGAAACGCTGGACGTGCTGGAAGACCGGCTGGCCGAATACAGCGGCACGCTGATTGTGGTCAGCCACGATAGGGCGTTCATGGACAACGTCGTGACCAGCGTGCTGGTGTTTGAAGACAACGGAAAAATCGAGCAGTACCCCGGCGGCTACAGCGACTGGGCCGCGCGCGGGCGCAAGCTCGCCGAAACCGACAACCCCAACCGCAGCAAGCCGCGCGCGGCAGCGCCGGCCAGCGCGCCCGTGCCCAAGCCCGTCGCGGCGGCGCCGGCAGTGCGCCCGGCCACGCCGGCCAAACTGACCTTCAAGCTGAAATTCGAGTTGGAGCAACTGCCGGCGAAAATCGAATCGCTGGAGGCGGCGGTCAATACGCTCAACGCCGAAACCACCGCGCCGGGGTTTTATCAGCGGCCGCATCAGGACACGCAGGCCACCCTCAGCCGCCTGGCCGCGCAGCAGTTGGAACTGGACGCGCTGTACGCCCGCTGGGCGGAACTTGAGGCCTTGCAGTAGCGGCCGAAATGAAGCCGCAGCGGTGCCGAGGACGCTGACGATTGCATCGGGGATTATCGCGGCGCACGCGCTGCGCCTTCAGAAGGCGGTCGCACTCCGCGTGGGAGATCCGTTGGGCTACCGCCAGCATTAATCACCGCGCATCTCCCGTGGGAGCAGCAAGTCGCCGATAGCCCCAGTCGGGGCAAGATGCCCCTCCCACGAGCCCCGTGGGAGGGGGGACTGGGAATGGGAGCGGCAACGCCGCGACGCCAAGACCAGAGCAATGACAGCCCCAGTCGGGGCAAGATGCCCCTCCCACGACACCAGCAGCAAAGTCGCCGACCGCCTCGGTCGGAGCAAAGCCCCTCTCAAGCACGCCGCTCGGACTCGATCTGAGTTGCTGTTGGAGCGGCCGGTCGGCCACGATCAATTTCGCGATTGCGCCGGGGCGTTTACTGCCAGGCCGCGGCCAGCACGACTTCCAGCATAGGCGGCGGGGCAAACGGGTGCGGGCGGCCAAAGCCGCCGCCGGGCTGAAAGCCCGCCATGGCCTGTGCGAGGCGCTCGAGTTCGGCCGCGCCTAATACCGCGCCGTCGTCCAGCCGGATCCGGTCGACCTGGGCGTCGGGTGAAGCAAACCAGCGCTCGATCGCCAGCCGTGCGCCGCCGCCGCGAATGGCAATGCCGAGGTCGCTGCCGCTCCGCCAGCACTGCAGGTCGGCACGACGACAGCCGCCGATCAGCAGTTCGTCGACGCCGGAGGCGTCGTCGTTGCGGATTCGGTCGAGGCCTGACGCGCGCGAAAAGACGTAACGGTCATTGCCAGCCCCGCCGGACAACAAATCAGCGCCCGCACCGCCGTCCAGCCAGTCATCGCCCGCCCCGCCCAGCAGCAGATCTGCGCCAGCGCCACCGTGCAGGACGTCGGTGCCGCTCGCGCCCTGTAGCCGGTCGCGGCCCTCGCCACCCCATAGCCGATCGTTACCCGCACCGCCGTTCAGCACATCCTCGCCGTCGTCACCAAAGAGCGTGTCTTGCCCGGAACCGCCGTACAAGCTGTCCCATCCCGCCCCACTGATAAGCCGATCATTGCCCGCGCCGCCATCAAGCACATCCTCGCCGGCGTCACCAAAGAGTGAGTCCTGTCCGGCGCCGCCGTGCAGCCTGTCCCGTCCCGCCCCACCGCTGAGCCGATCATTGCCCGCGCCGCCATCAAGCACATCGTTACCGGCCTCGCCAAACAACTGGTCCCTGCCAGGTTCGCCGTACAGGGCATCAGTGCCGATGCCGCCGAGTAGCACGTCATCGCCGGCGCCGCCCCACAGCCGGTCGTTACCGCCAAGACCGCGCAGACGATTGTCTCCGGCGTCGCCACGCAACACGTCGTCGCGCGCGCTGCCGCTGGGCGATGCGGTGCCAACAATCCGCAGGTCGCCGTTCACCCGGCAACTGGCCCCAAACTCGTCGCTCACCAGAAAACTGAGCGCGTAGTCCCCGGCGCGGGTGGGCACGCCGGACAGCTGGCCCGTTGCGGGATCGAAGCGCAGACCCGGCGGTAGCGGCGCGCGGGCCGCGTCAAACTGCCATTGCAGCGTGCTGAATGGGTCGGGGTCACTGGCAGCGTCCATCGGCAGACTGAAACTGAACGCGCGCCCCAGACCTGCACTTAGCGCACCGAGTGGACCCGCGACGGGCGCCCGGTTAACCAGTGCCGCCAGCGCGTGCGCCTGCCCGTCGGCGCCCGTCAGGCTTTCGATCCGGGCGGTCGGGTCGGCGTACCAGTCGCGCAGACGCAGCCCCTCGCCCGTGGGGCGCGTGAGGCAGAGATCTGCACCTAGCTGGCGGTAACTCAGCTGGTCCAGGCTTTCCAGATCTGCAAAGACCAGCGCATCCGCGCCCCCGCGATCTTCGAGCAGGTCCTGCCCACTACCGGCGGCGAAGGCGTAGATGTCGTTGCCTGCGCCGCCATTCAGCGTGTCGTCGCCGGCGCCACCAGACAGCCAATCCTCGCCCGCGCCGGCCTGCATGCGGTCCACCACGTTGGTCCCGGTAAGCGCATCGGGCCCATCGCCGCCGACAATATCGAAGCCGCGCGCGATGAGTGCGGCGTAGCTCAGCTGCCGCCCGTCGGCAAACTCGATGAAGTCCACGCTGCGTGGCCCGCCCAGCACGTCGGCAAAATCGACATCCTCGAGATGAATTGCCGGTCCCGCCGGGCCAGACGTCAGCAGCACCGAACCCAGCGCCGGCGTCAGCCGGGCGTAGTCAAAACTGGCGGGCAACTGCAGCGTATTCGGCCCGCCGTGCGGGTCCGACAAGACCACGCGCACGGCGCCGTCCTGCACTTCGTAACGGTCGCTGCCGGGCCCACCAACAAGGTTCACTACCGCACCATTCGGCGCCGCCACGATCACCCGGTTCTGGCCCAGACCGGTCAGCACCGTGCTGTAGCCGGCGGCGGTCACCCGTACCGTGTCGTCGCCAGCGCCGGCGTTGACCGTGCCGGCGATGCTCGCCTCCAGAAAATCTGCGGCCGCCGTGCCCGCAAGCAGTTCGCCGGCGAACGCGGCGCGCCCGTAGATGAGCGCGCTGCCGCCGGTGGATTCATCGGTCAGCAAGAGATCGCCCAGGCCATCGCCATTCACATCGCCGGCAGCGGCCGGAAAATGCGCGCGCGCCGAGCCCGTACCGGGTTCGGGGTAAGCCACAAGAAAACCGTTGTGACCATCGAGCGCGTTGAGGCTGAGACTGGCGTTGTGCGCCGTCCGCCCGAAAATCACCGCCCCGTAGGCCGCGCCGTCGCTGAACAAATAGGGTTGGGCATTAAGCGCCACATCGCTTAAGCCATCGCCGTTCAAATCGCCCACACCTATTACCGGCCCCCAGCCACTAGTCGCAAGCGCCCCGCCGGCATCGTGGTACGGATAGCTGCCATAGGGCAGACACAGGAGCTGCAGCGCCCGGGCGCCGTCCGGCCGCGTGAGGTCTAGCGTCGCGGGGGTGTTAGCGCCGAACACCACGCCCTGCCAGGGCGCTGCCGCCTCGCCCAGCAGGGCGCCGACGGCGAAGTCCTCGGTGCCGTCGCCGTTGAAGTCAGGGATACGCAAGACCCAGGTCAGCGCGCAGGCTTCCTCGCCGGCACGCAGCGATGGCAGGGTGTCGAGCGCAGCGACCGGCGGCGGGCCGTCGTCCTGCGCTGCGCTCAACGCGGCATAGGGCAACACCGCCGGCCACAGCCCACGGTGCGCGAACACAACAGCAGCGGGGCCGCTGCTATCCACCGGCAGCAGGCGCAGGTCCGGCTTGCCGTCGAGATTGATGTCTTCGTAGGCGGGCTGGAAGCGGTGCAGGCCCACGCCGCCCGGCACCCAGTCCGGCGCCCCCGCAAGCCGCGTGGCAGGGACCTGTGGCGAAAGCACTTCGCCGAAGCCCTGACGGCGGCCCCAGATGAGGCGGTCGCCCACCAGCAGGTCGGCAAGACCGTCGTCGTTCAAATCACCGGCGGCCACCGCCACCATCGGCGGGGGGCCGCCAAAAGGGATGCCGGGCAGTTGCAGCCAGCTGCCGTTGACGCCGTTCAGCCCCGCCAGCGCCAACACCGCCGCGCGCCCCGGCTGGAACGGCGGCATGACGTCGATGCCGAACTGCTGGCTCGCACTGCGGCCAGTCTCATCGGTGGCGCTGACGGTGACCGCCAAGGACAGGGTGACGTCGTCCGGCGCGCGACCGCTGAAGCGACCCGCCTGCGGGTCGAAGTTCAACCACGCCGGCAGGGCCCGAGTGCCGCCGAGGCTGGCGCGATAAGTCAGCGTTGTATCGGGGTTGGGATCGATGAATGCCCCCGCCGGCAGGCTGAAGCTGAACCGCTCGCCGGCCAGTAGCCCACGGTTCGCCGCGTGCTCAACCACCTGCGGCGGCAACGCCAGTTCGCGCGCCGCACGTTCGCGCATCTCGGCCCCGGAAAGCACGGCGCCGTTGTCGAACACATAGCGGGCGAAGGTATCGGGCGCGCAATCCACGCGGGTCTCCCCGATGCTGAGTTGCCAGCACCGATCATCACCGCCCAGCGTTAGCGCCGCTGGCTGACTGCCCTGCGGCAGCACCAGAGTGTTGCTGCCCGCCAGATCCTCGATGCGGGCCCACACCCCGGGCTTCAGCACGTAGCGGTCATTGCCCGCGCCGGCGCTGATCGCTGGCCCTGCACCATCGGCTTGGTAAGCGGCGCCGATGCCGGCTTCCAGCGTGAGTTCATCGTCGCCCGTGGTGCCGGCGGGCCCGGCTGCGAACAGCGTCTCTGCGCGTCCGGCAAACCCGGGCTGCAGCAGGTGCGCGCCATCCAGCACGCCGCGGTCACCAAAGCGCAGCCAGTCGATGCTGTGCGCCCAGTCCGCGATGCGAAGGCCGTGCGTGTCATCCATGCGCAGTAATAAATCTGCGCCACTGCGCTCCATCTGCCAGCCCGCAAGATTGGGCGCGTAGCGCAGCCACAGGCCGTTGTCGCCCTCGGTGTCGACGATGAGATCCAGCCCTTCCGCAGCGCTTACCCAGTACTGGTCATGGCCGCTGCCGCCGTAGAGAAAATCGTTGCCCGGCCCGCCGTCCAGCCAGTCGGCGCCGGCATCGCCCTGCAAGACGTCGTCGCCGCTGCCGCCGGCCAGTTGGTCGTGACCCTGCCCGCCCGTCAGCCGATCGTTGTCCGCATCCCCTGCCAGCAGATCGTCGCCGTCGCCACCGTCAAGGTAATCGTTGCCTGCGCCCGCCAGCAGCTGGTCGTCGCCGTCCCCGCCGTAAAGTCGATCCGCGCCGCCGCCGCCCAGCAGCGTGTCCTCGCCCTCATCACCCCAGAGGCGATCGTCCTCAGCGCCACCGGCCAGCCAGTCGGCATCGGCGCCGCCGTAGATCTGGTCCTGGCCGCCTTCGCCGTCGAGGCGGTCGGCGCCCGGCCCACCCTGCAGCTCGTCGTTGCCATCACCGCCCAAAATCTGGTCGTCGCCGTCGTCTGCCAGGCCGTCGTCGTTGCTGCCGTGACCGACCAGAAAATCGTCGCCCGCGCCGCCCTCCAGTACATCGGCCCCGCCGCTGCCCCGCAGGTGGTCGTCACCGTCACCACCGCGCAGGCGATCCGCGCCATCGCCGCCCAGCCCGGTGTCGTCGCCAGCGCCACCGTCCAGCAGATCCTCGCCCGCACTGCCGATCAGAAAATCCGCGCCGTCTTCGCCGTAAAGAAAATCGCCTGCCGGATCGGTGGGAAAATTGGCTGCCGTGCTGTCAACCGCGCCGAAGTGATGGAACGCGACGTTGCGCGGATCGCGCAGCCGGTCGTCGATCGTCGGCGGCCCGCGCAGGATCGACCAGTCAGACCCCGGCACGCCAAAGACCAGCCCCGCCACCAGCAAATCGTCGCCGCCGGCGCCGAGCAGCACATCGTGACCGGGTCCGCCGGCCAGCAGATCGTTGCCCTCACCGCCGGCCAGCACGTCGCGGCCATCGTCACCGCCCAGCAGATCATCGTCATCACCACCGAACAGGGCGTCATTGTCGGCGCCACCCAGCAGCACATCGCGCCCGGCCTCGCCGCGCAGATCGTCATCGCCGCCCTCGCCCAGCACGCTGTCGGCGCCGGTGCCGGCCAGCACCTGATCCTGTCCGGCGCCGGCGCGGATGCGGTCGTTGCCGCCGAGGCTCTCAATCCTGTCGTTGGCGGCGGTGCCGGTCAGAAAGTCATCCGACCCACTGCCTGCCAACGGCGGCAGCGGCAGGCTGGGTGGCGGCGCGGGCAGCAGGATGCCGAGGTCACCATCGGCGAAATCGCGCACCGTGACCGTCCCCACGCGCAACTCGCGGGATGCCGGGTTGTACGCCAGCAGCAGCGGCGTCGAACCGGGGGTTTCAAAGAGACGCACCGCCCCCGTCACCGGCAGCGCCCGCAGCGCAAGACCGCTGATCTGGACCCAACGGTCGGACACCGCCACGCGCAACACGCCGTCATGGTCACGCACGTCGTCGCCGGGCCCGGCGCAGATGAGATCCTGACCCTCGCCACCGCACAGCAGGTCGCGTTGGCCGTCGTCCTCCGCGGCAAGCCCGTGACCGTAGAGGGCGTCGTCGCCAGCCCCACCGAGCAAGGTATCGCTGCCCGCACCGCCCAGCAGCAAATCCTGATCCGGCCCGCCTTCCAGCCAGTCGGCTGCCGCGCCGCCGTCCAGCGTGTCGTTACCCCCGCCGCCGTAGATTCGGTCAGCGCCGTCGCCTCCCCGCAAGGCGGCGTCATCAGCATTGTCGGAACCAAAGGCGATGCGTCTGGTTTCCGGCACCAGCGGCAGGTCGGGCACGGGCGAAGACTCCACAAAATCAATGTCGGCGCCCAGATCCGTGTAGCGCTGCACGACCATGCCCGGCGCCTGTGGCGACGCCAGATCCAGCAATCTGCGGGTCATTTCGACGGCATAGATACTCGCCCGGTCAGTCCACTCGCGGGACGCGACGCGATCGGTGGTCTGGACAGCAGACTCCGGAAAGCGGGCATAGAGGCTGTCGTCGCCGGTCAGGGTCCAGGGCGTGTAGGCGCGCAGCGCGTGGCGCACGTCAACCCGGTCCAGCGCGAGGGTGGCGAGTGCATCAGGGTCCTGCGTCAGCAGCGCTTCGAGCCGCAATTCCGGCCGCGAGCCGGCAAGCTGCTGCAGACGCCAGAGGGCGTCGAGTTGCTCCGCCCGCGCCGGAAAGCTATCGATGGGGTAACCCGCGACGCCCGCCGCCACCACCGGAAAATCCCGCTCGCCCACCAGCAAGCTCGAAAGCGCGCCGAGCAGGGTTTCCACCGATTCCGCCGGCCTGCGCGCGCTGGCGTCGAACAGCGCGGCGTGCTGTGCCGGCGTGAGTTCGGGCGCCAGGGTTTCGAGCAACGCAAACACCGTCAGGCTGTCTGCCAGTTGGTCGATGCTGTGGCTGTTCATTTCCGTACGCACCGTCGTTGCCGACGGGAATTGCCCCGCGCGCTCGTGCAAGGCGGCGATCAGGCTGGCGTCACTGCCGGGCGCTGAATCTTCCGCGCGCACCGTGAGCAGCCGCTCGCCCAGCGCCAGAAAGCCCGGCGCTGGCGGGTGGGGCAGCCCGGGCAGCAGCGCGTCGACGAAGCGCTCCGCCCACACGTTGCTCACCGCGGGTGCGTTGAAGAGGACAGCGTCGGTGACTACGTCCGGGAACAGCCGGAGTGCGAACGCGGCGAGTTGTCCGCCCAGCGAATGACCGACCACCTGCAGCTGCTCGCCGGCGGCGATAAGGCCCAGACCGCTGGCGCCGACCGGGTCTCGCACCGGCTGCCACAAGACCTGCGCAGGCGGCAGGCCGTCGTGCAAGGCTACAGCGACTTGCCGCAGGTCCAGATTCGCTACCGGGGCGAACTGCCACTGCGGTGCGACCGCGCCAAGCGGCGTTATCAAACGTTCGATGTAATTGACCAGCGACAGGGTCTGCTGCGCGGCGAAACCGCTGCTGCAGAGGATATCGAGGTCCGCGTCCAGCACGTCTTTGCGCATTTCCTCGCCAAAATCGGCGCCGGGCAACAACGAGGCCAGCAAGCCCCAACTGCCAGGAACGACTTCGGTGCCCCGGATCGCCAGCAGCTTGCCGGCCGAGGTCTCGAACAGATTGGCGGCAAAGCCGGCGGCGTCGTTGGGCTTAATCCCCGCTAGCGGAACTTGCCAGCCCAGCCCGCCCGCGGCTTGCAGAAAATGACTGGCCCAGCGCGAGGACAAGGCGCGTTGCCCGTAGGCCTGCGCCGCCATCGCGGCGCCCGAAGCCGCGGAGGCTTCATCCCATGGAATGTAGGCAAGGCTGGCCGCAACGGCCAGCTCGTGCAGGCTGCGAAAATTCATGTCGGCCTCCTTGCCAACACCTGAGGGATAACGCTTTGCCCGCCTAGCCGCGCCAGGGTCGCTGCGGCGGCTGCACCGGCGGCTTGCCGGGCGGGCGCAGCGTGGCGGCGATCAGCGGGTCTTCGAGATGCGGAAATTTCTCGAAGCGGCCAACTTTCGGACCCACGCAGTACGCGGGCAGCGGCGCACCCAACAGCCCCATGAGGCGGCGGTCCACCCAACCCGGCGCCAGTTCAAAACGCAGCACTTCACCCAGCACCTCGCCGCGCTCGCGGTCCTGCATCTGCAGGCTGATCCGGGTTAGCGATCCGCTGCCCGGCCTGAGCACTTCTTGCAGCTGATAGCGCGCGAGCGGCTGGTCCACGCGACGCTCCACCGGTTTGCCGTCGACCAGTTCGGTGCGGGTTAGCACGTTGCCTTCGGTCTCGACATAGCGGAAGCCGGCAGCCGCCCAGGGCGCAAAATCCACCAGCCCCATGAAGCCCTCGGCTTCCGCCTGTCGATAGACCTTCAGCCCACCCTCGCTGAGGCAGAGATGGCGCGCCTCGTGGGCGCGCCACAGCACGTCGCCATACACCACCACCCAGAGCCCGCCCCACAGCCCGGCGAGCACGGCGAGGCGCACCCACCAGCGCTGCCCGCGCGGCCGCAGCCAGCGCAGGTACACCCAGGGCAAACCCAGCACGAGGCCGAGGGTAAGGACCAGCGAGGGGCCGCCGTAGCTCAGCACAAAATCTGACAGCGGCGGCACGGTCGCGGTGGGGTCTGGCGCAAGCGGCATCGGGTATTCCTCTGGCTGATGGATTGCGGGCTTAAGCGCGCGGCGGACTGAGCGCGCGGGAAACGGTGGTGGCGTGCACGCCAAAGTGATGCGCAATCTCACGCTGGGTGTAGCCGCCTTCGGCGTAGGCCGCGAGCATCGCCTCGCGCCGATGAGGCAAGCCCAGCGCAGTCGTTTGCAGCACCGGGCGCTCGGGCAAGGCCGCCTCGCCGGCCTTGCGCGCGGCGGCTTTCAGCCGGCTGAAAAACGCCGGCGATCCCAGACAGCGCCGGTACGGCCGAGGCGGCGGCTCGCGGCTCTGTGCGCCGGTATCGAGCACCGCCATCAGGGCGGCCCGCGCCACCTCCGGCTGCGGTGCCAGACCGCCCAGCAGTTCTTCCACCGCCAGCCAGTCGGGCGTCACGCCGCCCTCCGCACAGCACGGGTAACTGGACCAGGGCCAATCGTGCGCGCCGCTGGCCAGCCCGGCTCGCCACGGCGCGAGCAGGCAGCGCTGGAGCGCGTCAGCCAGCCACGCGCCGGAGGCCACCACCAGCGCCTCATAGCGGCGCCGAAACAGCGCGCCCCGCCGTGGCATTCGACGGTTTACGCTCGCGGTGTAGGCGCTGTTGAGGTAGCGCATGCCGGTGGCCAGATTGGGCGCAGTGATGCCCAGCAGCAGCTGGTAGCTGTCCGGCAGCAGGGTGTAGGCCAGCGCCCGCCAGCCGTAGCGTCGACAGCTGCGGGCCAGCAGATCGGTAAAGCAGCGATAGTCGGCGTCGGTCCGAAACAACACTTCGCCGGGGGCCGCACGCGCGGCGACGAGATAACGCGTGTGCGCCACCTCAAGACGCAGGGGTCTGGTCATGGCTCCTCCTTGAGACCGTTGGGATATGCGACTCCGGCCCAGGCAGGCTTGCGGCCGAGTCGTGGCCGTATTCACGCGCAGGCCCGGCGTGCCGGACAAGACGGGGCAAGCCCTGCGGGAATAAATCCCGGCGCTGGACGCCATCGGGCGCTCCGGCACCGGGCCGCCCGCCGCCATTTTTTTATCGCTATACTCCGGCCCGTTTCCGTTTTGCTGGATGAAGGAGAACGCCCGTGCCGACCTACACCTATCACTGCGCGACCAACGGCCGCACGCTTGAAGTCAAACACCGGATGAGCGAGTCCGTCTCGACCTGGGGCGAACTCTGCGTCGCCGCTGGCCTGGGTCACGACAGCACCCCGGCCGACAGCCCGGTGGCTAAAGTCCTGCGCCCGACCTTTGTCGCCGGCGGCAAGAGCAACGAGCTGGCCGGCATGCCGGGCGGCGGCGGCTGCGGCGCTGGCATGTGCGGCCACAGCCACTAGCCCGACCCGGCGTTTAGCCCTGCAACCCCCGCCCGCTGCGGGGGTTCTTGTTTCTGCACCGCCACCGTCCGCGCATAAGGAGCCAACCCGATGTCGACCCCCGCCCCTGTTTGTCTGATTACCGGCGCCGCCAGCGGCATCGGGGCCGCTTGCGCCAGCCTCTTCCACGCCGCCGGTTATGCCGTGGTCCTCGCCGACGTGCAGCACGAGAAAGGCCGCGCACTGGCCGCCGACTTAGGTGCCGGCGCGCAGTACATGGCGCTGGATGTGCGCGCGGAAGCCGACTTCGAGCGGGTGCTGGGCGACATCCAGCAGCAGCATGGACGGCTTGATTGTCTGGTCAACAACGCCGCCATCGTCGGCACGCTGGGGCCGATCGCCGAAATCCCGCTGGAAGAATACGAATACAGCCAGTCGATCATCCTGCGCAGCGTGTTTCTGGGCATGAAGCACGCGGCGCGTGTGATGGGGCCGCAGGGCAGCGGCGCCATCGTCAACATCGCGAGCGTCGCGGGCCTGCTGGCCGGCTACGGGCCGCATCTCTACAACGCCTGCAAGGCGGCGGTGGTGAACCTGACGAAGTCGGTGGCGCTGGAACTAATCGAACAGGGCATCCGCGTTAACGCGGTATGTCCTGGCAATGTGGAGACACCCATTCACACGGGCGTGACGGACGAGCGCTGGCAGCGGCGAATGGAGAAAATCCGCATTGAGCGGGCCGACGACCAGCCGCAGGGCCGCATGGCGAAGCCGACAGAAATTGCCGAAGCCGTGCTCTGGCTGGCGAGCGAGCGGGCGTCATACGTCACGGGCCACGCCATGGTGGTGGACGGCGGCCTGCTGGCCGGCATGAGTTGGCGGCATCAACCGCCCTATCTGCGGGAATTTCACCCGGCCAAACGCTAGGCCGACGCGCGGCCGGCGTTCAGGGCAACCAGAGTTCGAAGCAGCCGCCGGGGCGATTGCTCAGCACGACCTGCCCGATGCGATCGCGATGCTGGTGCAACTCGGCCACCCGGCGCGCGAAAAACAAACCGAGCCCGGTGGAACGATGGCTGTGTTCTGCGGGGTCCTGCGGCGCGGCGCTGAGCATCTTGGGGCCGTAGCCTTCACCATCGTCCAGCACCCGGAATACCGTGTAGCCCTCTTCCAGCGTGCAACTCAGCGTCACCTGCGAGCGCGCAAAACGGTAGGCGTTGTTGATCACCGCGTTCAGCACGCCGGCCACCAATCCCCGGTCGAAATACCCTTCCTCGACGCGACATTCGGTGGCTTCCAGCCTGATCCCGCGACTGGCCAGCAGGTCGGTGTTGTAGGCCACCAGTTCCGCCAGCAGGTCTTCACAGTCGACCACCGCCGGACGCACCAGCGCACTGCCGCGTTCCAGCTTGAAAAACCCGAGCAGGCCCATCAGGTCGGCGTTGGCGCGACGTGCCTCGTATTGCAGCAGCAGCAGGGCCTGCTGGGCCGCCGGCGGCGCGGCGCCCAGATCCGTGATCTGCTCGGCGGCATTCAGCACCAGCGCCAGCGAGTTTTTCAGATCGTGGACGGCGGACGCGACCAGGTCGGTAAATACTTCGTCGTCGTGCTGTTCCATTAGCCGGTGGCCGGCTTGGGCGCGGTCGCCAGCAGGTTCTGCAACCGCAGCTTCATCTGGGCGACCTTGTCGGATTTCGGCGCCAGTTTCAGCGCGCGGTTGAGGTGCTCGCGGGCCTGATAGCGGGCCAGATTGGTCACCCCCTCTGCCTGCATCTGCATCAGCAGCGCCTGCAGCGCGTTCAGGGTGACGGTGAGGTTATTGGGCAGGTCTTCTGCGGCTTTCTGCAGACAGGCGACGGCTTCGGCGTAACGACCGGCCTTGGCCAGCAGCACGCCTTCGTTGTTGATTTTGATGATCTGCTGCTGCGCCCCTTCGATCAGGGACGCCCCTTCCTCGGCCATGCCGAGGTCCTGGAACAGCTGCTGAACCGCGCCGGTCACTTCGGGCCGGTCATGGTTCTCACGCACCAGCTGGTCGACCATCGCACGCCCCTGGTCGCCCTTGCCTGTGTTGAAACAGGCGCGCGCCAGTTCCAGCGTGACCTGCGGCGCGTTACTTGAGGTGTCATCGCGAAACGCCTCGAGCGCGCGTTCGACGGAGGCCGTTGCCTCTGCGTGGCGGCCGGCGTCGGCCAGCATGGAGGCTTCCATAGCGCTGACCCGCCAGTGCGGGCCTTTGCTGTTTCGCTTGCGGGATGCTCGCTTGACCAGCTCGCCCATGGTCTTGAGCGCCGCGTCATTGCCTTTGGTTACACGCACCGCGCTCACCAGTCCAACCTGGTCGTCCGGCCGCGCAAACACCGAGTCGTCCCCCAATTGCACCGCCTTGTCGTAGGCCCGCTCTGCGGTAGCGAAATCTTCGTTTTCTACCGCCACATCACCCAGCGACTGCTGGCGCCGGATCGAGCGGGCCGATACGCCAAGGGCGTTGCTGATGATGCGCTGAGCGTCTTTGCCATTGCCCTGCTCGCGTTCTATCCGCGCCAGCCAGTCGTAGGCTTCCATCACCGTCGGGTTCTGATCGAGGACTTTCTGAAACGTTAGACGGGCCTGTCTCACATCGCCAAGTTCGTAGCGCGCCCGGCCGAGGTTAATCAGCATCCAGGGAATATCGGTTTCGGCACCTTCGTGCTGGCGCTCCGTCAGCAGGCCAGCGCAGAGGTCGACCACTTCGGGATAGGCGGCGTTGCGCAACATCGCCTCGGTCTTCAGGCGCAGGAGTTCGGACTTCGCGTTGGGGTAGCGCTGGAGTTGCATGTCGGCGAGTGCGATGGCGTCGGTGAACTTGTTGTTGCGGATCGCCAGTTCGACGTCCTTCACGATCATCTTGCGCGCCACCGCGCGCTCCAGCCGGGTCTGCAATACCGCCTTGTTGATCGGCTTCACCAGATAGCCGTCGGGGTTGTTTTCGATCACCCCCATCACCATGCCCATGGACTGCTCGGCGGTAATCATGATCCAGGCCGCATGCGGCACCAGGGTGCCGCGTCCGCGCGCTTCATCGAACAGCTGCTGGCCGTCGCGCGTATCACCGAGGTTGTAGTCGCAGAGCACGACGTCAATTGGCTGGGTACGCAGGACCTCTAGCGCTTCCTCGCAGTTTTTCGCCTCCCAGAACTGGCTGGCTTTGAGGGTTTCCAACATGCCGCGAAGGGTGATCCGCATGTCGCGCAGATCGTCAACGATGAGAAAACGGAAATCTTTGAGATTCAGTGCCATGAAACGTACGTCTTGTCGATTCTGAACGGGTGTATGGGGCTCTATCGGCGAGCCGGGGGCGCTACTTGAGGGGCGCCGCTGGGGATGTCACCGGTCCGTCATGTTGACGCCCGAGACTGCCCCGGTACGGGGGTCAGGTCTGTTGTCTAAAGCGGGACAAGGACGCTGGTCGCCCTCCATCCACGCCCCGCAGCGGGGCTTTACCGGAGCACCAAGAGATGACACTAAACCGCATTGCAGCCGCTTTGGCTATGGCTTTAAGCGCCCCGGCCGCGCTCGCCGCACCGTCTTTATTCAACTACCAGTGGACCTACCAGCACACCGGCACCGCGGCTTCGCAGGCGCAGGGTTCTGAAATCCTGTCCTTCGACAGCCTTAACCGCCGGCTGTGGGTCATCGGCACCGACGCCAATGCCGCAAACAGCGGGCGTAGCGGCATCGACGTGCTGGACCTGTCGGGCGCGCTGGTCAACAGCATCAACCTGCAGTCGGTCGGGGGCGTAAACAGCGTGGCGATTGCCAACGGACAGGCGGCGGTCGCGATTACCGCGCCGGTCAAGACCAACGCCGGCGTGGTGCAGTTCTACAACACCAGCTCGTTTGCCAGCATTGGCAGCGTGACGGTCGGCGCCAACCCGGACTCCGTGACCTACACCCCGGACGGCAGCAAGCTGCTGGTGGCGAACGAAGGCGAGCCCACCAACTACACCACCGCGCCCGACCCGGTCGGTTCGGTCAGCATCATTGACGCCAGCACGCTGGCGGTGACGACGGCGGATTTCTCGAGCTTCAACAGCCAGGCCGCGGCGCTGCGCACGGCCGGTGTCCGCCTGCTCGACCCCACCAAGCTGACCACCGCGGGCTACACGCCGCCGACGGTAGCGCAGGATCTTGAGCCCGAATACATCGCCGTCAGCAAGGACGGCAGCACCGCCGCGGTGACCCTGCAGGAAGCCAATGCGGTCGCGTTTGTGGACATTGCGACCTCGACCGTGACGTCGATCAAGGCGCTGGGCCTGAAAGACCACAGCCTGCCCGGCAACGGGCTGGACGTGTCGGACCGCGATGGCACCGGCACCACAATCCTCAACGGCCAGATCCAGAACTGGAACGTGAAAGGCATCTACATGCCAGACGGCATCGCGAGCTTCACGCAGAACGGCCAGCAGTTTTACGTCACCGCCAACGAAGGCGATTCGCGGGCCGACTGGCTCGGCTACAACGATGAAGTTAGCGTGGGCAGCGCCACCATCGACCCGGCGCTGAACACCGCGCTGAGCGCCGCGCATGGCAGCGACTGGAAAACCAACAACGACAAGCTCAATCGCCTGACGGTGTCGACTTCCGGCGATCTGGATGGCGACGGCGATCTGGACCAGCTGCAGGCCTACGGTGCGCGTTCGTTCTCCATCCTCGATGCCAACGGCAATCTGGTGTTTGATTCCGGCGACCAGCTGGAACAGATCATCAAGTCGCAGTTCATGCCGTCGACCATCTGCACGCTGGCCACCGCCGGCTGCCTGTGGGACGACAAACGCAGCGACAACAAGGGCCCGGAGCCGGAATCTGCGGTCATCGGTCAGGTGGGTAGCGACACCCTGCTGTTCCTCGGCCTCGAGCGCAGCAATGCGATCATGGTGTGGAACCTGAATGACCGCAACGCGCCGAGCTTCGTGGAAATGCTCTTCCACAACGGCGACGTGGGTCCTGAAGGGATGTCGTTCTTCACGGACGGTGGTTACGGCTATCTGGCGGTGTCGAGCGAAGTCAGCGGCAGCACCTCGCTGTATCGCACGGCTGCTCCGGTGCCGGTGCCGGCCGCCGTCTGGCTGCTGGGCAGTGCGCTGGGCGCGCTGGGCGTGGCGCGTCGGCGGGGTATGAAGGCCAAGGGCTAATCGTCTGGCCGCACCGGCCTGCGGTTCGCCGCGGCGCCGGTGTCAGACCGCCGATTCCTCCGGCAGAAAAAGCAGCTGGAGGTCGTTCAGAAACCGTAAGCCGCTGGCGCTGGGCCGCACCCCGCCGGCGGATTCCTCCAACCAGCCCCGGGCCAGCCCGGCGTCCAGCGCAGGCTCGAGCGCCGACCACGGCAGGCCGGTGCCGCGCGTGAAGGTCTCGGCGCTAAAGCCCGCCACCAGCCGCAGCGCGTTGATTGCGAACTCAGGAATAAGCTCCGCTGCCGGCACCGTCTGCCGTTCGTCGTTCGGCTCTTTCATATAGGCCAGCGGATGGCGGCGTTTGCTTGTCCGCAGCAGCCCGCTCGCGCGACTCAGCTTGCCGTGGGCGCCGGCACCAATGCCCAGATAGTCGCCGAAGGTCCAGTAGTTGAGGTTGTGCCGCGACTCACGTCCCGGCTGGCTGAAGGCCGAGATTTCGTAGCGCTGGAAGCCGGCGGCGGCCATCACGGCAATGCCGGCGTCTACATCCACCGCCGTCAGGTCTTCGTCCGGCAGCGCGGGCGGGCGCCGCGCGAAGGCCGTGCCCTCCTCCAGCGTCAGCTGATACCACGACAGATGCGTGGGCCCGAAAGCCAGCGCGGCGCGCAAGTCCGCCAGCGCGTCGCCGGCGGTGTCGCCCGGCAGGCCGTGCATCAGGTCGAGGTTGAAATTATCGAAGCCCGCCGCGCGCGCCGCCGCGACCGCGCGGGTCACTTCGCCCGGCGTGTGGATGCGACCCAGCGCGCGGAGTTGCGCCTCGCGCAGGCTTTGCACACCGATCGATAGCCGGTTAACGCCGGCCTCGCGGTAGCGCGCGAAATGCGCTTCGTCGACCGCGCCGGGATTGGCCTCCAGGGTGATTTCGGCATCACCCGCCAGCGGGAGACGAGCGCGCACACCGTCCAGCAGACGTGCGATCGCCGCCCCGGAAAACAGACTCGGCGTGCCGCCACCGATAAAAATGGTTTGCAGGAGACGGGTTTCGCCCAGCGCGAGCTCGGCGTCGAGGTCGCGCAGCAGGGCCGCGACATAGGCGTCTTCCGGCACCGCGCCGGCCAGCTCGTGGGAGTTGAAATCGCAGTACGGGCATTTGCGCACGCACCACGGCAGGTGCACGTAAAGCGACAGCGGAATAACCGCCGGGTCGAGCATGCTCACCCGCTGGCGTTCAGCCGCGCGGCGAGCGCGCGCAGGGCCTGACCGCGATGACTTAGCACGTTCTTGCGCACCGGCGCGAGCTGCGCCGCCGAGCAGGATTCGCCCGGCACCCAGAAAATCGGGTCGTAGCCAAAGCCGCCTTTGCCGACCGGCGCGCGAGTCAGGCGGCCTTCCCAAATGCCTTCGGCAATAATCGGGCTAGGGTCCGCGGCATGGCGCAGATATACCAGCACGCAGACGTAGCGACAGCTGCGCTTGCCTTCCGCCACATCGGCCATCGCGCTGAGCAGCTGCTGCAGGTTTTCCTCATCCGTCGCCTGCGGTCCGCTGTAGCGTGCGGAGCGGATCCCGGGCGCACCGTCCAGTGCGTCGCACACGATGCCGGAGTCGTCCGCCACCGTGGGCAGGCCGGTCGCGAGCGCGGCGTGGCGCGCCTTTATCAGCGCGTTTTCCACGAAAGTCAGGCCGGTTTCTTCCACCGGCCCGACCTCAAACTCCGACTGCAGCCGCAGCGTCCACGGCGAGCCGGCCAGCAGTTCTGCGAACTCGCGCTGCTTGCCGCGATTGCCTGTGGCCAGCACCAGCGTGCTCATGGTGACCTAGCGCTCGGCCAGACAGGCTTCTTGCGCCAGCAGCAGTTCGCGGATGCCCTTGTCTGCCAGATCGAGGAGCGCGTTCAGCTCATCGCGCCGAAACGCGTGCCCCTCGGCCGTTCCCTGCACTTCCACAAAATGCCCGGCGGCGTTCATCACTACGTTCATGTCGGTTTCGGCGGTGGAGTCTTCGGCGTAGTCGAGGTCCAGCACCGGCACGCCCTGGCTGATGCCCACCGAGACCGAGGCAATCGCGCCGTGGATGGGATTCTTGGTGATGATTTTCTGCTGCATCAGGTGCCTCACCGCGTCCACCAGCGCCACATAGCCGCCGGTGATCGCCGCGGTGCGCGTGCCGCCATCGGCCTGCAGGACGTCGCAGTCGATCAGGATGCTCCGCTCGCCCAGTGCCGCGCGGTCTACCACCGCCCGCAGTGCGCGTCCGATGAGGCGCTGGATTTCCTGCGTGCGCCCGCCCTGCTTGCCATCGGCGGCCTCGCGCCGGGCCCGGGTGTGGGTGGCACGCGGCAACATGCCGTATTCCGCCGTGACCCAGCCGAGCCCGCGGCCTTTCATCCAGCCCGGTGGCTTTTCATCGACCGAGGCCGTGCACAGCACGCGCGTATTGCCGAACTCGACCAGTACCGAGCCTTCGGCATGCATGGTGAACCGGCGGGTGAAGCGCACGGTGCGCATTTCGTCGGGCGCGCGGCCGCTGGGGCGATTGCTCATGGGGCAGATCCGGGGAAGTGAATGAGCCGGGAGTATAGCCGTCCCGGGGCGCGCCGTTCGTGCGTCGCGACAGGCGGCTGCGAACCACGCCCCGCAGCCCCAGCGCTGCCTGCTGGCTCGCATGGCGCCTGCCGACGGCGGCGGGCTAAGATGCCGCCTCTTTTCACAGCCCCCCTGGAGCCCGTGCATGGCCCGCAGCATGACCGCGTTTGCCCGCCTTGAAGCCAGCACCGTCGGCGGCCGGGCGATCTGGGAGCTGCGCTCCGTCAATCACCGTTTTCTGGAAGTCAGCCTGCGCCTGCCGGAAGAGTTCCGCAGTCTGGACCACGAAGTCCGCAACCGACTCGCGGCCCGCTGCAACCGGGGCAAGCTGGACTGCACGCTGCGCTTTGAAGCCGCCACGGCGGAAGCGGCAACGCTAAAAGTGAACGTCGAACTGGCGCAGCAGTTGATTCAGGCCGCCGGGGTGGTCAGCGGCCTGCTGCCCAGCGCCGCGCCGCTCAATCCGCTGGAAATCCTGCGCTGGCCACAGGTGCTCGAAACCCCGCGGGTCAACTTCGAGCAGGTCTCGGCCGGGGTGCTGACGGCGCTCGATCAGGGTCTGGCCCAACTGCTCGACAACCGCGACCGCGAAGGCGAAAAGCTGAAAGCGCTGGTGCTGGAACGCTGCACGGCCATGAGTGCGATCACGCGGACCATGCGCACCCGCGTGCCGGAAATCCTCGCCGCGCTGCGCGCCCGCCAGACCGCCCGTATCACCGAGCTGGCCGGCAGCCTCGACCCGGTGCGTATCGAGCAGGAATGCGCGCTGCTGGTCCAGCGGCTGGACGTGGCGGAAGAACTGGACCGGCTGGAAACGCATCTGGCGGAGGTGGTGCGCGTGATGGGGCAGGACCAGCCCATTGGGCGGCGGCTTGATTTCCTGATGCAGGAACTCAACCGCGAAGCGAATACGCTGGGCTCGAAATCGGCGCATATCGATACCTCCAGCGCCTCGGTCGAACTGAAAGTCCTGATCGAACAAATCCGCGAGCAAATCCAGAATCTGGAATAAGCCAGCGCCCATGACCGGACAGCTCTACATCGTCTCGGCGCCCTCGGGCGCCGGCAAAACCAGCCTTATCAAGGCGCTGCTGGCCGACGTGCCGGGCTTGTGCGTGTCGGTCTCGCATACCACCCGCGCCCGGCGGCCGGGCGAAGTGGACGGGGTGAACTATCACTTCGTGACGCCCGGGGCGTTCGAGGCCATGGTCGCGCGCGGCGAGTTTCTGGAACACGCGGTGGTCTTCGGCAATCGCTACGGCACCTCGCGTGCCGGGGTGGCGGCGCAGCTCGCAGAGGGGCAGGACGTGGTGCTGGAAATTGACTGGCAGGGCGCCCGGCGCATCCGCGAACTGTTTCCGGACGCGCTCAGCATTTTCATCCTGCCGCCCTCGATCGAAGCCCTGCGCGAGCGGCTCGAACACCGGGCGCAGGACGAAGCGGCGGTCATCGAGCGACGCATGGAGGCGGCAGCGCAGGAAATCTCCCATCAGGGGGAGTATGACTACCGGATCATGAACGGCCAGTTCGATGCCGCCTTGGCCGAACTCAAAAACATCGTCGAAGCCCGCCGCGCCGGTTGAGCCGGCGGCAATGACAGCCGCGACGGCCGTCTGCTACCATCCCGTCCCGCCTTCCAGCCAATTGCAGCGAGAACCCGATGGCCCGGATCACCATAGAAGACTGCCTGAACAACGTCGATAACCGCTTCGACCTCGTCATCGTCGCCAGCCGGCGCGCCCGTCAGGTCGCCCGCGGCGCCCAGCCGCTGGTGCCGGAAGAAGGTGACAAACCCACCGTCGTGGCGCTGCGCGAGATCGCCGCCGGCCTCATCACCCGCGATGTGCTGGACGAACTCGACGCCAAGCAGCGGGCGGCGGAAGAATACGAAATGGCCGAGCGCGCCTACCTCGAACAGGAAGCCGCGCCGCCGCTCGAATATCCCTGATCCCCGTTCGCTGCCGTGACGCCCGCCGCGGGCGTTCCGCCCCGCCGATCACGCGCCCGCACCGCCCGACCCGCTTCGCGGGTCGCGGCCAGCCCTGACCTTAGATGAACGCCCAGCCGGAAATCCTGCAGGTCGACGACCTCTGCGACCGCGTGCGGACCTATCTGCTACCCGAGCAGGTGGCGCAGGTCCGCCGGGCCTACGACTTTGGCGACGAGGCCCACGCCGGCCAGCATCGCAAATCCGGCGAGCCCTACATCCAGCATCCGCTCGCGGTCGCCCTGATCCTGGCCGAGATGCACATGGATCACGAAACGCTCATCGCGGCCATCCTGCACGATGTGATCGAAGACACCGCCATCGACCGCGACCGGGTGTCCAGCGAGTTTGGCAGCGAAGTGGCGGCGATCGTGGTCGGGCTGTCCAAGCTCACGCAGCTCGAGTTTGAATCCCAGGCCGAGACCCAGGCGCGCAATTTCCAGCGCATGCTGATGGCGATGGCGGACGACATCCGCGTCATCCTCGTCAAGCTCGCCGACCGCCTGCACAACATGCGCACGCTGGGCGCGCTGGCACCGGAAAAACGCCGCCGCATTGCCCGCGAAACACTGGAAATCTACGCCCCCATCGCGCAGCGTCTGGGCATCAACGGCATCCGGCTGGAGCTGGAAGACTTAGGCTTCGCGACGCTCTATCCGCTGCGCTACAAAACCATTCGCACGGAGATGATGCGCATCCGCGGCAACCGCAAGGAGGTCGTGGACAAGATAAAGGACCGCATCAAGCGGCATCTGCGTCAGGAGCGCCTCGTTGCCCATGTGCTGGGCCGCGAGAAACACATCTACAGCATCTACGAAAAAATGCGCGAGAAGCATCTGGGCTTCTCGGGGGTGAACGACGTCTACGCCTTCCGCGTCATCGTCGACAGCGTCGACACCTGCTACCGCGCGCTCGGCGTGCTGCACAGCCTGTACAAACCGGTGCCCGGCAAGTTCAAGGACTACATCGCCATCCCCAAGGCCAACGGCTACCAGTCCTTGCACACGGTGCTGTTCGGGCCCTTCGGCGTGCCGATTGAAGTGCAGATCCGCACCAACGAAATGGACCAGGTTGCCGAAGCCGGCATCGCCGCCCACTGGCTGTACAAGAGCGGCGACGGCGCGGCGAAAAGCGCCAACAAGCGGGCGCGCGAATGGCTGCGCGGCATTCTGGAAATGCAGCAGCAGGCCGGCAATTCGCAGGAGTTTCTCGAGAACGTCAAAATTGATCTGTTCCCGGACGAGGTCTACGTCTTCACGCCCAAGGGCTCGATCATGGCCCTCCCGCGCGGCGCGACGGCGGTCGATTTTGCCTATGCCATCCATACCGATCTGGGCAGTAGCTGCGTGGCCTGCCGCATCAATCGCCAGCTAGCGCCCTTGCGCACACCGCTGGTCACCGGTCAGACGGTGGAAATCGTCACCGCGCCAGGCGCGCGACCCAATCCGTCCTGGCTGACCTTCGTCGTCACGGGCAAGGCCCGCGCCACTATTCGCCACTACCTGAAGAACCTGCAGTCCGACGAAGCCCGCGCGCTCGGCAAGCGCATGCTGGAGCGCGAACTCGAATCCGCCGGATTCAGTCTGGCCACGCTGGAAAGCGGCGGTCTGAGCGCGGTCCTGAGCAATCTGAAGCTGGAAAGCATCGACCGGCTGTATACCGAAATCGGGCTTGGCAACCGTCCCGCCCCGCTGGTGGTGCGCCTGCTCCAGCCCGAAAATCCACCGGCCGAAGACGAAGCCAGCAAGGCGCGTCGACGCCGGCGCGGCGCCAGCGAAAGCTCGCCGGTGCCGCTCGCCATTCGCGGCACCGAAGGCATGGTGGTGACGTTCCCGAAGTGCTGCTATCCGCTGCCCGGCGATTCGATCATCGGCTTCCTGACCGCCGGCCGGGGCATCGTGGTTCACCAGCAGCACTGCGCGAACGTCGCCGACTATCGCAGCGCGCCCGAGAAATGGATCGACGTGCAGTGGGCGCCGGTCGTCGACCGCGAGTTCAGCGTGGAACTGTCGCTGGACGTCATCAACCGGCGCGGCACGCTGGCGACCATTGCCGCGGCGCTGGCGGATGCCAACGCGAACATCGAAGACGTCGATATTTCCGAGCGCAACGAACGCAACACCAATATGCGTTTCGTGGTGACCGTGCGTGACCGCAAACATCTGGCCGACGTCATTCGCATGGTGCGGCGGGTGAAGACCGTGGTCCGCGTCACGCGCAAGCGGGCGTGACCCGCGCCCGGCCTTGCATGCGCCCCGCCCAGCCCGTATACGCAACCCATTTACCCGCTAGTCCACGGAGTCCCGCATGAGCCGCACTGCCATTTCCACCGCCGCCGCGCCCGCCGCGATCGGCGCCTATTCGCAGGCCATCCGCGCCGGGAACACGGTGTATTTATCCGGCCAAATCCCGCTCGACCCGGTCAGCATGACGCTGGTTTCAAGCGAAATTGCCCCGCAGATCGCGCAGGTCTTCAGCAATCTCGCGGCAGTCGCCGCGGCCGCCGGCACCACGCTGGATACGGCGGTGAAGCTCACTGTCTACCTGACCGACCTCGGCCACTTCCCGCTGGTCAACGAGGCCATGGCACGGGTGTTCACGCAGCCCTACCCCGCGCGCGCCACGGTACAGGTCTCGGCCTTGCCCAAGGGCGCGCTGGTCGAAGTCGACGCCGTGCTGGTACTCCCCGAATAAGGCTTGCCCGCAGCACGCGCCATGGCCGCCCGCGCGCCGGCCACGCTGGAAGATTCGGTGCTGCGGCTGGCCGGCGTCGGCCCCAGCGTCGCGGCCGCGCTGGAGAAGCTTGGGCTTAAATGCATTCGCGATCTGGTGTTTCACCTGCCCTCCCGCTATCAGGACCGCACCCGCGTGACGCCGATTGCCGCCGCCCGGCCGGCGAGTGAAGTGGTGGTCGAAGGCGTGGTCGAAGCGAGTCACGTGCAGTTCGGCAAGCGCCGCTCGCTGGTGGTCAGAATGGCCGACGATAGCGGCGAACTCGGCCTGCGCTTCTTCTACTTCAATCGCGCGCAGCAGCTGCGGCTGGAAGTGGGCCGCGTGCTGCGCTGTTTTGGCGAAGTGCGCCGGGGCCCGCATCAGCTGGAGATGATTCACCCCGAAGTGCAGGTGCTGGACGAGGCCGCGCCGCTGCCGGCCGAGGCCGCGCTGACGCCCATTTATCCCAGCACCGAAGGCCTGCATCAGGCCCGCCTGCGCAAGCTCGTGCTGCAGGCGCTGGAGGTGCTGATCCGCGCCGGCGAGGTGCACGATGAGGTCGATGATTTCATCGCCCGTCACTGGTCCGGCCCACGCCCGCTGCCGCGGCTGGCCGAAGCGCTGATTTACGTCCATCGCCCGCCGCCGGCGGTCTCGGTTGAATCCCTGTGGGAAGGCGACGACCCGGCGCAGCAGCGCCTCGCGATCGAAGAACTGCTGAGCCATCAGCTGACGCTGCGTCAGCTCCGGCAACGCGCGCACAACTTCGAGGCCGCGCCACTGCGGCCTGCGCCGGCGCTGCGCCAAGGCTTGCTGAAGGCGCTCGGCTTCACGCTGACCGGCGCCCAGCAGCGGGTGGTGGGCGAAATCGACGCCGACCTCACGCAGACCCGCCCGATGCTGCGTCTGCTGCAGGGCGATGTCGGCGCCGGCAAGACGGCGGTGGCCGCGCTGGTCGCCGGCAATGCGCTGGCCGCCGGCCTGCAGGTCGCACTGATGGCGCCGACCGAACTGCTGGCAGAGCAACACGGCCGCACGCTGGGTCGCTGGTTTGGCGCGCTGGACATTGAGGTCGTCATGGTCACGGGCAAGCAGACCGGACGGGTGCGCAAGGAATCCCGCGCGCTGATCGCAACGCCCGGCCCGCGGCTTTTTGTGGGCACCCACGCGCTCTTCCAGGACGACATCCGGTTTGCCGATCTGGGGCTCGTGATCGTCGACGAGCAGCATCGCTTTGGCGTTGACCAGCGGCTCGCGCTGCTGGAAAAAGGCGCCGCCGGCGCGCGCCGTCCGCATCAGCTGATCATGACCGCGACGCCCATTCCGCGAACCCTGGCGATGACGGCCTATGCAGATCTGGACGTCTCGGTGCTGGACGAACTGCCGCCGCTACGCACGCCGGTGCGCACCAGCGTGCTGCCGGACGCGCGCCGCGAGGCCATCGTCGAGCGCGTGGCCAGTCTGTGTCGTGAAGGCCGGCAGGCCTACTGGGTCTGTCCGCTGATTGAGGAATCGGAGCACCTCGACTCGCAGGCCGCGACCGACACCGCCCTCGCGCTCGCTGAAAGTCTGGCGCCCCTGCAGGTGGGCCTGATCCACGGCCGCATGCTGGAGAAAGACAAGCAGGCCGTGATGGGCGCTTTCATCGCCGGGCAAATTGACCTGCTGGTCGCGACCACGGTGATTGAAGTCGGGGTCGACGTGCCCAATGCGAGCCTCATGGTCATCGAAAACGCCGAGCGACTGGGACTCTCGCAGCTCCATCAGCTGCGGGGGCGCGTGGGTCGCGGACAGGCGCGCTCCGACTGCGTGCTGCTGTATCAGGCGCCGCTGTCGGAAACCGCGCGACACCGCCTGCAGGTGATGCGCGACACCACCGACGGCTTTGTGATCGCCGAGCGGGATCTGGAACTGCGCGGGCCGGGCGAAGTGCTGGGCACGCGCCAGACCGGGGTCGCCGGTTTCCGCATTGCCGATCTCAGCCGCGATCGCGCGCTTTTGCCGCTGGTGCAACGCATGGCCGATGAACTCTTGCGCAGCGCGCCGGCGCTGGTGACACGCCTGCTGGAGCGCTGGGTCGTGCAGCGGATCGACTATGCCAAAGTCTGAACACGGCGCCCCCCGGCCCACGCTTGGCGCCTGTCTGCGGTTGATGCGGCTGCATCGGCCGATCGGCATTCTGCTGCTCTTGTGGCCGGTGCTGTGGGCGCTGTGGATTGCGGCGGACGGCCTGCCCTCGCTGTCGGTGCTGGTGGTCTTCGTGCTGGGCACGGTGCTGATGCGCTCGGCCGGCTGCGTCATCAACGACTATGCGGACCGTGATTTCGACGGCCACGTGCGGCGCACCCGCGAACGCCCGCTCGCGACCGGCGAACTCTCGCCACGCTTTGCGCTGCAGCTGTTCGCCGCACTGGTGCTGGCCGCAGGCTTGCTGGTGTTAAGCCAGAATGCGCTGACAATTGCGCTGGCGTTTGTGGCCCTGCCGCTGGCGGCGATTTATCCCTTCATGAAGCGCCACACCTACCTGCCGCAGGTCTGGCTGGGCGCGGCCTTTGCGTGGGCGGTGCCGATGAGTTTTGCCGCACAGACCGGCAGCGTGCCGCCGCTGGCCTGGCTGATGCTGTCGGCCGTCGTGCTGTGGGTGCTGATTTACGACACCGAGTACGCGATGGTCGATCGCGAAGACGATTTGCGCATCGGCATCAAGTCCACCGCCATCCTGTTTGCCGATGCCGACCGGCTGGTCATCGCGCTGTTGCAGGTCGTGATGCTGATCGACCTTGCGCTCATCGGCGAGCAGGCCAGTCTGGGCCTGTGGTTTCAGCTGTCGCTGGTGGTGGTTGCCGGGATGTTTGCCTGGCAGCAGGCGCTGATCCGCGAGCGCGCGCCGCCGGCCTGCTTTGCCGCCTTCATGCACAACAACTGGGTGGGTGCGGTCATCTTTGCCGGCATCGCCGCCGACTACGCGCTGCGCTGAGGTGTCATCGTCGGGTCGGTGGCGAAAGGTGGCGGATGTGCCCGACTTGTTCGCAGCGAGGGCCGCGCCCGCAGCGTTTTGGTGGGAGGCGCTTCATACCCGGACGCAGGTTCTCGATGACTTGTCGCTGACGTCGCGGCGCTGCCGCTCCCACGAGAGATTCGCGAACTCGCGTGATGCTGGTGGTGGCACATCGGCTCTACGGCATGCGCGGGCGATCCGCCAAGCTTGCGCAAGCGTGAATCGGGCAGACGCGGCTTGCCTCTCCCGTGGGAGCGGCAGCGCCGCGACGCCAGCACCAAGTCGGCGACACCCGGCCACAAACGCGGTTCGAGGCCGATGCGTCCGCTGCAGACGCGGCGCGAGAATCCACAGCGCATACGCCCGACCGGGCGTTGATTCACCGACTGGCAGCCTCGGCGGCGCCGCCGCCCTGCGCCAGCGTTGGCATGCTGCGCGCGCGGCTGACGTAGCGATCGCCGAGGCTTTGCGCCTTGCGTAAATCGGCGTCACGCAGCGTGCTCGCGATCAGCGCCAGATTGCCCGCGGCCAGCGGATGTCCCAGCCGCTCGGCGGCGTAGGTTCGGGCATAGGCTTCCAGCGGGTCGCGGGGCAGCGCCTCGCCTTTCGCATACAGGTAGCCCAGATTGAGCTGCGCTTCGGCGCTGCCGTTACCCGCTGCCTGCCGATACCAGGCCACCGCGCGCGCCGCGTTATGCGGCCAGCCCTCGCCCTGATCGTAGAGCAGGCCCAGACTCAGCTGCGCCGGCACATAGCCTGCCGCCGCGGCTTTCTCGAATAAACCCTCGGCGCGCGTGGGGTCGGCCGGCTGACCCAGCCCCTCGCGAATCAGTCGCGCCAGGTTGAAGGTGGCCTTCACATGGCCCTGATTGGCGGCCGGCACATACCAGTTCACGGCGGCGGCATAGGAGCGCTCGACGCCGAGACCCTGCTCCGTCAGCACGCCCATCCCGAAAATGGCGTCCAGCTGGCCCCGGGCCGCAGCGCGTTGCATCCAGCGATAGCCAAGGTTTGCGTCCTGCGGCACCGAGCTGCCTTGCAGGTACATCACGGCCAGCCGGTATTGCGCCTCGACGTCTCCGCCTTCGGCGAGTTGCACGATGCGGGCGATGGCGTCGGGATTGCCCTGCGCGGCGGCGCGCTCAAACCACTCGCGGGCGCGTCTATCGTCGCGCGGCAGGCCACGGCCGTTCAGCGTCATCACGCCCAGGTTGTACTGCGCCTTGGCGTAGCCCTGGGCGGCGCTCTTCTCGTACCAGCGCAACGCGTCGCGGTCGCTTTGCGGCAGGCCTTCGCCGTTATCGTGCAACAAGCCCAGCGCAAACTGCGCGCGGGCGTCACCGTTCTCGGCCAATGGCTTGAAGCCCTGCACGGCGGCGGCGTAATCCTGAATCCGGTAGGCTTCGACCGCGTCGCCAAACGCATCGGCCCGCGCGGCCCAGGGCAGGCCGGCGGCGAGCAGCATGGAAAGGCCAAAGAGTTGCGCGCGCATGGCCCCCTTAGCGGCCAGCCCCGGGATAATTGCAGCCCCGCGACCGAAGGAGATCTCGATGAGTTTTTCGCAGGACCTGAATCCGGACCGTCGGGGGCGGGCGTGATCCTGCCGCGCCGGCTGTGGCTGGGCGTCGGCTGGGGTCTCGCGCTGGCGATACTGCTGGTGTGTTTGCTGCCCATGCCCGCGCTGCCGGTAGACCGCATTAGCTGGAGCGACAAGGCCGAGCACGCGCTGGCCTTCGCCACGCTGGCCTGGTGGTTTGCCGTGGCGAAGCGCGCCGGCGACTGGCGCCTTCTCGCCGTGCTTCTGGTGGGCTACGGCGGTCTCATCGAACTGCTACAGGGCCTGACCGCCTATCGCACGCCGTCCTTGGCCGATGCGCTGGCCGATGCGCTGGGGGTTGCGCTGGGTCTCCTGCTGGCCCACTACTCGCCGGCTGGATTCCCACCGCTCGGCCCCGCAAAATGAGCCGGCAGATCCATCCGGATCTGTGTCCCTGACCCCAGCCCACGCGACGGGCTCACGCCCCTTCGCCGGAGAGATTTTGCGCATGTCAGACCTAACCGCCGCCCGCCGTCCGCTGGACGGCCTGCGCGTCATTGAAGTGGGCCAGCTGCTGGCCGGCCCGTTTGCCGCCACCATCCTCGGCTACTTTGGCGCCGAAGTGATCAAGATTGAGCCGCCCGAAGGCGGCGACCCGATTCGCCGCTGGCGCGCGCTGCGCAACGGCAGCGCGCTGTGGTGGGCCAGCCTTGCGCGCAACAAGAAGTGCGTGACGCTGGATCTGCGCAAAGATGAAGGCCGCGCGCTGTTGCGCCAGCTGATCGACAAGGCCGACATCCTGGTCGAGAACTTTCGCCCCGGCACGATGGAGAAATGGGGCCTCGGCCCGACCGACATCAAGTCCACCAATCCGGGCCTCATCTACGCCCGCATTTCCGGCTACGGCCAGACCGGGCCTTACGCGCCGCGACCCGGTTTTGCCTCGGTTTGTGAGGGCTTCGGCGGGTTTCGCTACGTGAACGGTTTTCCGGGCCAGCCCTCGGTGCGGCCCAATTTGTCGATTGGCGACACGCTGGCCGGCATCCACGCCGCGCTCGGCATCCTGCTGGCCTACATCGGTCGCTCGCGCGATGCGAGCGGACAGGGGCAGGTGGTGGACGTCGCGATTTTCGAAGCCATCTACAACCTGATGGAATCCATGGTGCCGGAATACGACGGCCTCGGGCTGGTGCGCGAGCCCTCGGGCTCGACCCTGACCGGCATCGTGCCGTCCAACATCTACCCCACGGCGGATGGCAAAACCATCATCATCGGTGCCAACACCAACCCCATGTTCGCCCGGCTCTGCGAGCTGATGGGCAATGCCGGCATGGCGCAGGATCCGCGCTATGTGGAAAACGTGAACCGCGTCGAACACCAGCAGGAACTCGACGGGCTGATCGGCGCGTGGACGGGGTCGATGCCGCAGGCCGAGGTGCTGGAGAAGCTCGAAGCCGCCGGCGTCGCGGCCGGCCCGATTTACAGCGTGGCAGATATGTTCAACGACCCGCAGTACCACGCGCGCGGGCTGTTCGAGACCGTCACCATCGACGGCGAACCCCTGAAGATTCCGGCGATCATCCCGCAGCTCGCCGACACCCCGGGCCGCACCGACTGGCCGGGTGCGGCGCTGGGCGAGCACAACGAGGACGTGCTGGGCAATTTGCTCGGCCTCTCGCCGGAGAAGCTCGGCGAGCTGCGTGCGGCGGGCGTGGTCTAGGGCAGACGCATGAGATAGCTGGCGGCGCTCAGGGTGGGCAGCGCCAGCGGCTGCCCCTCACGCGAGAAGGCCGCCACCACGCGCAGGTTTGGCCAGGCGGTCAGCGGATAAAACGGCGGGCCGACGGGCGTTGTTTCGCCGACCGCGTAAACCCATCGGCAGGCCAGTCCAGCGCCGGCGGCAGGCGGCGTCAAAAACGCCCGTCGCCGCGCATACCACAGCGCCAGATGCACCTGCGGGGTGTAGATGCAGTCCGTTTTCGGGACCCACTCGCCCACCGCGACAGCAGCCAGGCGATAGCCTTCCAGCGCCTCGATTTGTTTAAGCGCGGCCTCGCCGCGCGTGGCATCCAGCCAGTAGCGAGTGGTTCGCCAGTGGTCGAGGGCGGCAATCGGCACCGGGGTCCAGACGCGGCGCAGGCAGGCGGACAGTTGCGGCCAACTGACTACCAGCAGGACAGCGACCAGCAGCAGGCCCGGCCATTCGCGTCGCGGATGGCTCGCCAGACCGCGCCAAAGCAAAAAAAGCGCGACCGGCAATAAAGGCAGCAGCAAGCGGTTCAATTCGCCGGGGAACGGCCATAGCGCCACGACCAGCAGGTAGCCCGCGCCGTAGACCAGCAGCGGCCGCTGCCGGCGCGCGCGCCACGCCCCCAGCGCGATAAGCCCGACCGTGAGCGCCAGCACCCCGGCGCGCCAGCCCTCCAGACTGCGCCACAGGAAAAGGTCGTAGCCGACCGCCGCCGGCAGTCCTGCCGCGATCTTGCTCAACTGCCCGAGCAGCGCCGGCCAGGGCGCTGTCCCGTAAAACTTCAACAGTTCGCCGCCATAGGACTCGGCACCGCCACCGCTCAGCTGTCGAATGAGCACCAGCATCAGCAAGCAGCCGCCCAGCGCCGCCAGCACGGCCGCCCGACCGCGCGGCCACAGCCCCACCAGTACCGCAGGCAAGAGCACGATGCCGATGCTGCGCGTGCCAACCGCAGCGCCGGCCAGCAGGCCGGCGAGCAAGGCGAGCCAGAGCCCCTGCGCGGGTCGCAGGCTCACGCCAAGCGCCAACCAGACGAGACACAGAAAAAGTCCTTCGCTCCAGACGTCTGTCGCCATGATCCAGTAGGCCGGCCACCAGGCACTGAACAGCGCGAGCGCGAGCGCGGTCCAGCGCGGGACGCCCATGCCGCGCAGCCAGCCGCCAAACAGGCCGGCGGCCAACGCGAAACTTAAAGCCACGCCCACCTTTGCCGGCATCAGCGCATCGCTGCCGGCGCCGATCAAGGCCAGAAACAAGGGGAAAAGCGGCGGAAACTGGGCGTGTTGCCGGAGATAGCCGGCAAGCGCGTCATCCGCCCCATGCCACGGCGAGTGCGCGTCGGCCATGAGCAAATACACCGCATCGTCCGGTGCAAAGCCGACCAGCGCGTTATGCAGCCCTAGCCACAGATAGAAAGCGGCCGTTAGCAGCAGGCTGAGGGCGGCCAGAAGGCGAAACAGAGCTTTAGCGCGCGCGGCTTCAGACAATCAGGAAATCTCCGGCCGCCAAACCGGCCGGCAGTGAGCTCAGCATGGCGAACTGCACAGGACTGTAGATGGTGAGACTGCCGTCCTGATCGAACAGCAGCGCGCCCGTGGCGCTGTTGTAGAGGATGCGGGTGCTGAAGGCCAGCGCGGTGGTGCCGGTCTGGAAGGCATCTGCGGCCAAGGCGCCCGCGCTCAGGCCAAAAAACCAGTCGTGGTCCAGCACCAGCACGTCGCCGCCGGCTACACCGGCGCCGGCAAAATCGGTCACCACGTCTACATGCCCAGCGCCCAGCATGCTGTTGAAGCGGAAGCTGTCGTCACCCGCGCCGCCCGTGAGGCTGTCGCTGCCGGCGCCGCCTTCGAGTAAATCGTTGCCATCGCCGCCTTCCAGCGTATCGGCGCCGGCGTTGCCGTAGAGCGTGTCGGCGTCGGCCTGACCGAGCAGACGGTCGTCACCGCCCAGGCCAGCGAGCGTGTCGTCGCCCGCGCCGCCGGTCAGCGTGTTGGCGGTGGCGTCGCCCGTCAGCTGGTCGGCCAGCGCGCTGCCGGTGAGATGTTCAATACCGATGAGCACATCGGTGCCGGCGCCACCGGTGTGCTGGGCCGGGGGCGCGGAGGCCTGCAGGCTGCCGGCGAGGGTGAAGTTGTCGACGCGCCAGGTTGCGGTGCTGGCGGGATTGCCGTTGGCAGCCAGCGCGCCGGTGGCAGAGAGGGTGAACGTGACCGTGCCGCTCAGGCCCTGCGCTGCGGCCGCATTGCCCACATCAAGCAGATGTACCCCGCCCGGATTCCCGATGACCGCCGCGCCGCTGGCGAGCGACGCGCCGTTGATACTCAGACTCCAGTTGGTCGGCCCGAGGCCCCGTCCGCCGCCGCCCGAGCCCTGCTCCCAAAAATCGATCGCCGACAGGTCAAGCACATAGCCGGTCGCTACCGTCAGGCTAAAAACAAAGGCATTGCCGTCGTCCCAACTGGTGGTGGCGATGGCGAAGTCGACGTTGGTCCCGGTCTGACCTTTCAAGCCCGGGTTGAGCAGCGCCGTGCCGTCCTGCGTGGTCCATGCACCACCGTTACTGAGCCCCGTGGGCAGGCTGAGCGTCTCGGGATTGGCATAAGCCCCTGCGTCGGTGTCAAAGCGGTAATGGGCAAGCACGGCCGCCGCCAGCGCCACGCTAACGCCGGCCGTGGCCTCAGCGTAGCTCACCGTATCGCTGCCGGCACCACCGTCCAGCGTGTTGTCGCCAGTGTTGCCGCTGAGCAGGTTGTTCGCACCGTTACCGCTGGCGTTGATTGCGGCGCTACCGGTGAGGCTGAGGTTCTCTAGCCCCGCGCCTAGCGTGAAGCTGATGGACGACTCCACCGTATCGCTGCCGCTGCTGTCGGTAATGACATCTGCGAGCTCATCCACCACATAGGTGTCGTCGCCCGCGCCACCATCGAGGCGGTCTGCGCCGGTGCCGCCGTCCAGGCGGTCGTTGTCGTCGCCGCCGTTTAGCGTGTCGTCGCCCTCGTCGCCCGCCAGCGTGTCGTTGCCCGCAAGGCCGTTGACCTCATCGTTACCCGCCAGCGCGTTGATGAGGTCGGCGCCGGCGGTGCCGTTCAGCAGGTCGGCGCCGGCGGTCGCGCCGGTCACCTGTGAGGAAACGGCTGAACTGACCAGTTCGGCAGTCCCGTCGCCGTCCGTGTAGCCGACGAGCACCCGCAGGAACTCTCCAACATTGCCCAAGAGCACCGTGTAATCGGCCGCGGTCGCGCCGTCGATATTGGTCCAGCCGGTGCTGCCGTCCGCAGAGCGCTGCCACTGGTAGCTGGACAGCGCGCCCAGCCCGTCGACGTCCGCCAGCGTGCCGACGGCCGCCGTGAGCACCTGCCCGATCGCCGGCACGCCGGTGATCGCCGCCGCGCCGGTCGGCGTGTCGTTGACCGCGGCAACGGTCAGGTTGACCGTGCCGGTCGCCGTGCCGCCCGCGCCGTCGCTCACCGTATACGTGAAGCTGTCGACGCCGTGGTAGTTGGGGTCCGGCGTGTAGGTGTAGGTGTTGTTGCCCGTGTTGACGACCGTGCCATGCGCAGCGTCGAGGAAGCCCGTTACCGACAGGATCTGCCCGTCGTTGGCGTCGGTGTCGTTGACCAGCAGATCGTCAAGATCAATCACCAGCGCGGTGTCTTCATTGGTGCTGAGCGCATCGTCCACCGCGTTGGGCGCCACGTTTTGGGCGATGCCCGTGCGGTCCACCGCCAGCGCCACATTCAGCGTCGCGCCGTTCAGGGTGTAGCGGGCGTAGCCCGCGAAGTTGCCCACCGAGCTCCACAAACCGCCGGTTGCGGTGACCGATGCCGTGCCAGATCCATCGACCTGCAGCACATCGCTATCGCTCAAGGCCATGAGCTGCGTCGCCGTCAGCGTGAGGCTGCTGCTGGTGCCGAGATTGATGTGCTCGATTGCGCTTAGCGCCGACGTCGCGCCGAGATTCAGCGTTACCCCGGCCGTATTGATGAGCAGGGTGTCGGTGCCGCCGCCGCCGTTGACCACCGCGTCGGCAGCGTCGTAGACCAGCGTGTCATCGCCCTGCCCGCCGTACAGGCTGTCTGCGCCGCCGAGCCCGTCCAGCGTGTTGTTGCCGCTATTGCCGATCAGCACGTTTACGCCGGCGTTGCCGCTGCCGTTGACCGAACTGCTGCCCGTCAAGGTCAGTCGCTCCAGCGTCGCGGCCAGCGCGTAGGCGATCGACGATTCCACCGTATCGATGCCCGACGTGTCGGTGATCCGGTCGCCCGTGTGGTCCACCACGTAGGTATCGTTGCCGGCACCGCCGACCATTGAGTCCGCGTCGGAGCCCCCGTTGAGGCGATTGGCGCCGCTGTTGCCGGTGAGCAGATTAGCGAGGGTGTTGCCGGTCGCGTTGATCGCGGCGCTGCCCGACAGCGTCAATTGCTCGAGGTTGCTGGTCAGCGTATAGCTGACCGAACTGGTGACGCGGTCGCTGCCCTGCCCCGCCACCTCGGTGATCCTGTCGCTACTGCTGTCGACGATGTAGCGGTCGTCGCCCTTGCCACCGACCAGCGTGTCGCTGCCGGTCCCGCCGTCGAGCGTGTCGTTGCCATCACCGCCGCGCAGCAGATCGGCACCCGCCAGACCCAGCAGCACGTCGTTGCCGGCCAGGCCATCCAGCGTGTCGCGGGCAGACGTGCCGGTGAGTTTATTGGCGCCCGAATTACCGGTGCGGAGAGCTATGGCGTGTCGCGATTCCAGATCTGGCAGTGGCCGCGCGGAAGCCCGGCGCGGCATGGCCCGATTGTTTCAGACGCGGGTGCGCTTTTACAGCGAGGAAAAAGGCTTTTTCTTGCCTATTAACGGGTCTCTTGGCGCGGCCCCACGGCTAGCGGCGGGCGACGTCGAGATGCATCCGGTACCAGTCGTAGGCGTCGCGCAGGCCCGGCTCCAGCGCGATGCCCGCGCGCCAGCCGAGCGCCGCCAGGCGCGAGACGTCGAGCAGTTTGCGCGGCGCGCCGTCCGGCTTGCTGCTATCCCACAGCAGCCGGCCCTGAAACCCGGTGACCTTGGCGATGGTTTCTGCCAGTTCACGAATGCTGCAGTCTTCGCCCGTGCCGACGTTGATGTGCGAGCACATGGTCTCGGTATGCGCGCGGTAAACCTCGGTCGGCAGTTCAAACACATGCACGGCGGCGGCGGCCATGTCGTCTACGTGCAGGAATTCGCGCATCGGCTTGCCGCTGCCCCAGATCTCGACTTCGGTGGCGCCGCTGGTCACCGCCTCATGGAAGCGGCGTAGCAGCGCCGGAATGACGTGAGAATTCTCGGCGTGGTAGTTGTCGCCCGGGCCGTAGAGGTTGGTCGGCATCACGCTGCGATAGTCACGCCCATGCTGACGGTTGAAAGACTCGCAAAGTTTGATGCCGGCGATTTTTGCGATGGCGTAGGGCTCGTTGGTCGGCTCCAGCGCACCGGTCAGCAGCGCCTCCTCACGCATCGGCTGCGCGGCCAGTCGCGGATAAATGCAGGACGAGCCCAGAAACAGCAGTCGCTGCACGCCGGCGGCATGCGCGGCCTGAATGACGTTCGCCTCCATCAGCAGGTTTTCCAGCAGGAAATCGGCCGGGTAGCTGTTGTTGGCGTGGATGCCGCCGACTTTCGCGGCCGCCAGCACCACGGCGCCGATGTGCCCTTGCTGAAAAAACTGCCGCACGGCGCTTTGCTCGGTCAGGTCGAGTTCGGCCCGCGACGCGGTGATCAGCGAGGTATAACCCAGCGCCTGCAGCCGCCGCTGGATCGCCGCCCCCGCCATGCCGCGGTGACCGGCGATGAAGATCGGCGTGGACTTATCCAGCCGGCCTGAGGTTTGCTCGTCGCTCATCCGACCTCCCGCGTCACGGAGACGTCGTGGCCGTGCGCCCGCAGTAGCGCCAGTCGCTGCGCGGCCTTCAGGTCCTCGGCGACCATCTCCACGCACATCTGATGGGCGGTGATTTCGGGCGCCCAGCCAAGCTTTGACTTGGCCTTGGTCGGGTCGCCCAGCAGCGTCTCCACTTCAGAGGGCCGGAAGTAGCGCGGGTCTACCGCTACCACACAGTCACCGGGTTTCAGCGCCGGCGCGCGGTCACCGCTGATGCCCTCGACGATGCCTTTTTCGTTCACTCCCTCGCCTTCAAAGCGCAGGCTGATGCCGAGCTCCGCGGCCGTCCAGTGGATGAACTCGCGCACCGAATACTGTTTGCCGGTGGCAATGACAAAGTCTTCCGGCGACGGCTGCTGCAGCATCAGCCACTGCATCTGCACGTAGTCCCTGGCGTGGCCCCAGTCGCGCAGCGCGTCCATATTGCCCATGAACAGGCAGGACTCGAGGCCCTGCGCGATGTTGGCCAACCCGCGGGTGATTTTGCGGGTGACGAAGGTCTCGCCGCGGCGCGGGCTTTCGTGGTTGAAAAGAATGCCGTTGCAGGCATACATGCCGTAGGCCTCGCGATAGTTCACGGTAATCCAGTAGGCATACAGTTTGGCCACCGCATAGGGACTGCGGGGGTAGAAGGGTGTGGTCTCGCGCTGGGGGATTTCCTGCACCAGACCGTAAAGCTCGGACGTGCTGGCCTGATAAAAGCGGGTCTTGTCCTGCAGACCAAGGAAGCGGATCGCCTCCAGCAAGCGCAGCGTGCCCATGGCATCCACGTCTGCCGTGTATTCCGGCGCCTCGAAACTCACCGCCACATGGCTTTGCGCACCGAGGTTATAGACCTCGTCCGGCTGCACCTGCTGCAGGATGCGGGTGAGGTTAGAGCTGTCGGTCAGGTCGCCGTAGTGCAGCTTGAAACGCTGGCTGGGCGTGTGCGGATCTTCGTAGATGTGGTCTACCCGCTGGGTATTGAACAAGGACGCCCGGCGCTTGATGCCGTGGACTTCATAGCCCTTCTCCAGCAGAAACTCTGCCAGATAGGATCCGTCCTGACCGGTCACGCCGGTGATGAGGGCTTTTTTCATGTGTGTTCCGTGAAAACTGTCCGGGCGTTGGGGTGTACGTGCACCGGATAATAACAGCCGGAATCTGGCGATTGCGTGACGAAACCCGGCATTCCGGGCGAACGACGCGCGCCTCCGGGCGCGCCGGCGCCGCCGGCCTGCTTGCCGCATCGCCCCCAACCGGCGAGCATTCCCCCCTTCCAGTTCCTGCGCTTTGGAGCCAGCCTTGTCTACGGATTTCATTTTGGTCACCGGCGGCGCCGGCTTCATAGGCGCCAATTTCGTCTTGAACTGGGTCGCGCAGGAAGGCGCCCGCCCGGTGGTGCTGGACAAACTGACCTATGCCGGAAATCTCGAGAATCTGGCCAGCCTGAACGCCGGAACCGACTACCACCTTGCTCACGGCGATATTGGTGACCGCGCGCTGGTCAGCGAACTGCTGCAGCGCTATCAACCGCGCGCGGTCGTGCACTTCGCGGCCGAAAGCCACGTGGACCGCTCCATCGTGAGCCCGGACGCGTTCGTGAACACCAATGTGGTCGGTACCTTCACCTTGCTGCACGCGACGCTGAACTACTGGCGGGGGCTCGATGCCAGCGCCCGCGCGGCGTTCCGCTTTCTGCATGTGTCGACGGATGAGGTCTACGGCACGCTGGGACCAGATGATCCCGCGTTTTCTGAAACCACGCCCTATGCGCCCAATAGCCCATATGCGGCGTCCAAGGCCGCGTCTGACCATCTGGTGCGCTCCTACTTTCACACCTATGGCCTGCCCACGCTGACGACCAATTGCTCCAACAACTACGGGCCGTTCCAGTTCCCCGAAAAACTCATCCCCTTGATGATTCTGAACGCACTGGAAGGCAAGCCGCTGCCGGTCTACGGCGACGGGCTGAACGTGCGCGACTGGCTGCATGTGGCCGACCACTGCACCGCTATCCGTCGCGTGCTTGCCGCCGGACGATTGGGAGAGACCTACAACATTGGCGGCAATGCGGAACGTACCAACCTGCAAATCGTGCAGTCCATTTGTGCCACGCTGGACGACCTGCGCCCGGGCGCAAGACCCTACGCAAGCCTCGTCACGCACGTGCCGGACCGCCCGGGGCATGACCGCCGGTATGCGATTAACGCCACAAAAATGCTGCAGGAACTGGGCTGGCAGCCGTCGATTGCGGCCGAGGCCGGGCTGCGACAAACGGTGGCATGGTACCTGGCGCATCAGGCCTGGGTGGAAGGCGTGCGCACCGGCGCCTACCGGCAATGGCTAGACCAAAACTACGGCGCACGAGGCAACGCATGAAGGGCATCATTCTGGCCGGCGGTGCCGGCACGCGCTTACACCCGGTTACCCAGGTGGTCTCCAAACAGCTGCTGCCGGTATACGACAAACCGATGATCTACTACCCGCTGTCCACCCTCATGCTGGCCGGCATTCGGGAGATCCTGATCATCTCAACCCCCGAAGATACCCCGCGCTTTTCCGCCCTGTTGGGCGACGGCGCGCAGTGGGGTCTTGATCTCTCCTACGCGGTGCAGCCCTCGCCCGACGGGCTGGCGCAGGCGTTTTTGATCGGGCGGGAATTCATCGGCAATAGCACCTGTGCGTTGATACTGGGCGACAACATTTTCTACGGCCATCAACTGGGCGCCATCTTGCAGCGCGCGGCAGAGATGAGCCGCGGCGCTACCGTGTTCGCCTACCCGGTCAGCGATCCGGAGCGCTACGGGGTGGTGGATTTTGACGCTAACGGGAAAGCGCTGAGCATCGAAGAAAAGCCGGCGCAACCGAAATCAAGCCTTGCGGTGACGGGGCTTTATTTTTATGACCAGCACGTGGCCGACATCGCCGCCAGCCTGAAGCCATCGGCCCGCGGCGAGCTGGAAATCACCGACTTGAACAACGTCTATCTCGGTCGTGGCAGCCTGCAGGTTGAACTGCTGGGACGCGGCTATGCGTGGCTGGACACCGGCACGCATGACTCTCTGCTGGAAGCCAGCCAGTTCATTGCGACGATTGAGAAACGACAGGGGCTGAAAGTGTCCTGCGTTGAGGAAATTGCCTGGCGCAAGGGCTATATCGACACCGCGCAGCTATTGCGTCTGGCGCAGCAACTGGGCAAGAGCCCGTATGGCGATTATCTCGCCCGCGTGGCGAAAGAGACCGCTTATTAGCCCCGTTGGCGGCTAGCTGATAATCAAGAAATCCGCCGCCACCGGATGCGCTGTGCCGGCCATCGGCGGCCTCCAGTTCCTGCAAGGCGACCATCGCGTCGGCCAGTTCGCGTAGGTTACGGCACTGCTCCAGCCGGCCCAGCAGGCAGGCGCCTCCCCTTGCGACATCAGCGTTCAGGCCTGGTTTCTACTGGCAGCAACGGCCTCAAACTGCGGCCGCGTTCACAACAAATCCCGCAGCCGGTAATACATCATCGCTAGCATCAGCGAGGGCGTGCGCAGCCAGCGTCCGCCGGGGAATACCCGGTGCGGAATGCGCGCAAAGACGTCCAGCCGCCCGCTGTCGCCGGCAATCGCTTCTGCAATCACCCGCCCGGCCATCCCGGTAATGGCCATGCCGTGGCCGGAGAAGCCCTGGGCAAAGTAAAGGTTCTGCCCGATGCGCCCGAAATGCGGCGCGCGGTTCATGGTGATGTCCACGTAGCCGCCCCAGGCGTAGTCCACGCCCACATCGGCCAGCGTAGGAAACACCTGCACCATGCGCCGGCGCATGGAGGCCGCCAGATTGGGCGGCGTGATGCCGGAATAGCTCACCCGCCCGCCAAACAACATGCGGTGGTCGGCCGACAGGCGGAAGTAATCGAGCACGAAGTTGATGTCGGTGATCGCGGCGTCGGTCGGCATGATTTCGCGCGCCCGCGCCTCACCCAACTGACCGCTGGCGATGATGTAGGTGCCCACCGGCATGATGCGGGCATCGAGTTCCGGCACCAGCGGACCCAGCCAGGCATTGCCGGCCAGCACCACCTGCCGCGCCCGTACCTGACCCTGCGCCAGATGCACCACCGGCTGCGCGCCGCGGGTGATGCGCGTGGCCAGCGAGTGCTCAAAAATGCGCACGCCCTGCGCGCGCGCCGCGTGGGCAAGGCCGACGGTGAAGTTGAGCGGATGGACGTGACCGCCGGTCGGGTCATAAATACCGGCCAGATAGCGCGGGCTACGGATGTGCGCGTTCAGCGCCTCGCGGTCCAGCCATTGGAGCGCGCTGTACCCGTAAGTCTCGGCAAGCTCGTGCTGGTGGCGGCGGAGTTCCTCGACCTGCCGGGGCTTGATCGCCACATGCAGTTGCCCCGCCCGCCAGTCGCAGTCGATGGCGTAGCGCTGAATGCGTTCGCGCAGCAGGTTGACCGCTTCCAGCGACATCGCCCACAGGCGTTTGGCGTCGGCCAGCGCGCCCGCTCTGGCCAGCGTCTGCATCTCGCAGGCATAGCCCGGGATGACCTGCCCGCCGCTGCGACCAGACGCGCCCCAGCCAATCTGCCGGCCTTCCAGCACGGTCACCGAGTAGCCCCGCGCGGTTAGCTCTAGCGCCGCCGAAAGGCCGGTAATGCCGCCCCCGATCACGCACACGTCGCAGTGCTCTTCCCCGCGCAGGCCGGGGAGACCGGCGAAGACTTTGGCGGAGGCGGCGTACCAGGAATCTACATGCGTCGCGGACATCACACGCCCCTCAATCGGCTTGAAAACAGGCCTGCGCATGATGCGCCGGTGGCCTCCGGGGCCACAAGCTGACTAGCCCGCGCCGCGGGCCTGTGCTTATGATGGCTTCAGATCCACACGCGAGCCCGTCGTCGCACCAGCCCTGCCGGGTGGTGGCGCCGCCGGCCCGCACACCGGAGACCGGCATCCATGACATCCCCCATCGAAAACGATGCCAGCAGCCGCAGCGGCTCGCTGGAGCGCTGGCTGCGCGAGCGCAACTGCACCGAAGTCGAATGCATCATCCCGGACTTCTCCGGGGTCGCCCGCGGCAAAATCATGCCGGCCAGCAAGTTCTGGAAAGAAGAGCGCCTGCGCCTGCCCGAAGGCGTGTTTGTGCAGACGGTCACCGGCGACTACCCGGACGAAGACACCACCGACCCGACCGAGCCCGACATGCTGCTGCGCCCCGACGTCAGCACCATCCGTCTCGTGCCCTGGGCGGCAGAACCCACCGCGCAGGTCATTCACGACTGCTACTACAACGACGGCCGCGAGGTCGATCTGGCGCCGCGCACGGTGCTGCGGCGGGTGCTGGAACTCTACGACCGCAAGGGCTGGAAGCCGGTGGTCGCGCCGGAACTCGAGTTCTTTCTGGTCGAGAAAAACATCGACCCGGACTTTCCGCTAAAGCCGCCGATCGGCCGCTCCGGCCGGCCAGAAACCGCGCGTCAGGCCTACGGCATCGACGCGGTGAACGAATTCGACCCGCTGTTTGAAGACATCTACGACTACTGCGAAGCGCAGGAACTGGACATCGACACGCTGATCCACGAATCCGGCGCGGCGCAGATGGAAATCAACTTCCTGCACGGCGACCCGCTGGATCTGGCCGATCAAGCCTTCCTCTTCAAACGCACCTGCCGCGAGGCGGCCTATCGCCACGGCATTTACGCCACCTTCATGGCCAAACCGCTGAAGGACGAGCCGGGCAGCGCCATGCACATCCACCAGAGCGTGGTCGACAAGGTCACCGGCGAGAACATCTTCGCCACGCCGGACGGCAAGCTGACGGATCTCTTCCTCGGTCATATTGCGGGTTTGCAGAAATACATCCCGCACGCGATGGCCTTCTTCGCGCCAAACGTCAATTCCTACCGCCGCATCGCGCGCGGCGGCTATGCGCCGATCAACGTGCAGTGGGGCTACGACAACCGCACGGTGGGACTCCGCGTGCCGGTGTCTGATCCGCAATCCACCCGCATCGAAAATCGCGTGGCGGGGGCCGACGTCAATCCCTACCTTGCCTTCGCCGCCTCACTGGCCTGCGGGTATCTGGGCATGATTGAGGGCCTGCGCGCCGGGCAACCGGTCAGCGGCAGCGGCTACAACATGGGCTACCAGCTCTCGCGTAGCCTGGAAGATTCCCTGCAACTGCTCGAAGCCTGCACCGTGCTGAAAGACCTGCTGGGGGAACGCTTCGTGCGCTCCTACACGGCGGTCAAGCACAAGGAATACGAAACTTTCTTCCACGTCATCAGCTCCTGGGAGCGGGAGTTTCTCCTGCTAAACGTATGAACACACTGCGCGACCAACACGACACCGCCGGCTGGCAGGCACTCGACCGCCAGCATTTCCTGCACCCGTTTACCGACCACAAGGCGCTGCACGAACACGGCACGCGGGTGATTACCCGCGCCGAGGGCGTGTACCTATGGGATTCCGACGGCAACCGCCTGCTCGATGCCATGGCCGGGCTGTGGTGCGTGAACGTGGGCTACGGTCGGGATGAATTGGCCGACGTGGCGGCGGCGCAAATGCGCGAGCTGCCCTACTACAACAACTTTTTCAAAACGGCCAATCCGCCGGCCATCGCACTTTCGGCGCTGCTGGCCGAGGTGACCCCACCGCAGTTCAACCGGGTGTTCTATACCGGCTCGGGTTCGGAATCGAACGACACCATCGTGCGGCTGGTGCGGCGCTATCGCGATGTGCGGGGTGAAACCCAGCGCAAGACCATCATCAGCCGCTGGCAGGCCTATCACGGCAGCACCGTGGCCGGCGCCAGCCTCAGCGGGATGAGCGCGATGCACGCGCAGGGCGACCTGCCGATCCCCGGCATCGTGCACATCGCCCCGCCCTACTGGTATGGCCTCGGCGGCGAGATGTCCCCGGAAGAATTTGGCCTTAAGGCCGCTCGCCTGCTGGAAGAAAAAATCCTCGAACTCGGACCGGAGACGGTGACCGCCTTCATCGGCGAGCCGATTCAGGGTGCGGGCGGCGTGATTATTCCGCCCAGCACCTACTGGCCGGAAATCGAGCGCATTTGCCGTAAATACGGCGTGCTGCTGGTGGCCGACGAAGTCATCTGCGGCTTTGGCCGCACCGGCAACTGGTTTGGCTGCGAGACCTTCGGCTTCACACCGGATCTCATGGCAATGGCCAAAGGCATGTCCTCGGGCTATCTGCCGATCGGCGGCGTGATGCTGGCAGACCACGTGGCCAACACGCTGATCGAGGACGGCGGCGAGTTCTTCCACGGCTATACCTACTCCGGCCACCCGACCTGCTGCGCGGTGGCGGAACGCAACATCCGCATCATCCGCGACGAGGGCCTGGTGGAGCGGGTACGCACCGACACCGGCCCCTACCTGCAGGCCCGCTGGCGCGAGCTGGGCGAGCATCCGCTGGTCGGCGAAGCGCGCGGCGTGGGCTTCATCGGCGCGCTGGAACTGGTGAAAGACAAGGCCACGCGCCAGCGCTTCGAGCCGCTGGGCGAAGTCGGCACCCTGTGTCGCGACTTCTGCTTCAAGAATGGTCTCGTCATGCGCGCGGTGTGGGACACCATGATCATGTCGCCACCGCTGGTGATGAGCCGCAGCGAAATCGACCAGTTCATCGACCTCGCGCGGCGCTGCCTCGACCTGACCGCCGACGCGCTGGCGCGCCGCTGATCCCGCGCCAGCCCGGTGCAAAGCGCACCGCGCTGGCGCCGTCCCGCACGGGCCGCAAGCTCAGGTGGCCAGCCACCGCCGTCTCCCGCGCTGCGGCCGGCAGGCCCCATGCCCTGCGGTTGCGGGCTCTCGGGTGAATGGTTATCGTCGGATCAGGGTTTAAAGTTCCCCCGTCCGTGGTCTGGCCTGCGCCTTGCAGGCCTGATGCTGCAATTCAATCCGGTCTAACGAGGAGCGAGTGTCATGAAGTCGAGAATCCACCACGGTCTGCTGCTGGGCGCCCTGTCGGCACTGCTCTTCGGATGTGGCGGGAAAGACCCGGCCGGCAGCGCGGAGAAAGCTGCTCCGCCGGCCGCGGAGACCGCCACGGCCGCAGCCCCGGCGACAAGCACGCCTGCCGCGGCCACCGCCGCCGCCGAAGAACCCATCCTCAACATCTACAACTGGTCCGACTACATCGCCGAAGACACCATCGCCAATTTCGAAAAAGAAACCGGCATCAAGGTGCGCTACGACGTATTCGACTCCAACGAAGTGCTCGAAGCCAAGCTGCTGGCAGGCAACACGGGCTATGACCTGGTCGTGCCTTCCGCAAGCTTCGTCGCGCGGCAGATTCAGGCCGGCATCTTTCAGGCACTCGACCGCGCCAAGCTGCCGAACTACAAGAACCTCGACGCCGGCATCATGAAAGTGCTGGCGGGCTACGACCCGGACAACAAGCACATCGTGCCCTGGATGTGGGGCACCACCGGCATCGGCTACAACGTGAAGAAAATCAAGGAACGCATGCCGGACGCGCCGATCGGCAGCTGGGACATGGTCTTCAAGCCGGAAGTCGTGTCGAAGTTCAAGGACTGCGGTGTGACCATGCTGGACGCGCCGGCGGAAGTGTTCCCCTCCGCGCTTCGCTACCTCGGTCTGCCCACCGCCAGCCAGACCGAAGAGAACCTGAAAAAAGTCGAAGCCCTCGTCATGGGCGTGCGGCCGAACATCAAATACTTCCACTCCTCGCAGTACATCAACGACCTCGCCAACGGCGAAGTCTGCATGGTGCTGGGCTGGAGCGGTGACGTGTTCATTGCCCGCGACCGCGCAGAAGAAGCGAAGAACGGTAACGAAATCGCCTACTTCATTCCGAAAGAAGGTGCGCTGATGTGGTTTGACACCATGGGCATTCCCAAAGACGCCAAGCACCCGGACAACGCGCACAAATTCCTCGACTACATCCTGCGCGCGAAGGTGATCGCCGCGGTGACCAACACCGTGAACTACGCCAACGGGAATGCCGCCGCGACTGAGTTCGTCAACGAGGACATCCGCAAAGACGTGTCGGTGTATCCGGATGACGCGACCAAGGCCAATCTTTTCCCGAACGCGGTGAACAGCCCGGAATACGACCGCCTGTCGACCCGCGCCTGGACCCGGATCAAGACCAACCAGTAGGCGGGATTACGCGCAGATCATCATCGAGGGCTAGGCATGCTGGACGGCAAAAAGCCTGAATCTTCCGTACTGGAGCCGTGGAAGGACCCGGCGGCCGAGCCCTATATCAGTATCCGCAACGTCACCAAGCGCTTTGGTGACTTCACCGCCGTCAACGATGTGTCGCTGAACGTCTACCGGCAGGAGCTTTTCTGCCTGCTGGGCGGTTCGGGCTGCGGCAAAAGCACGCTGCTGCGGATGCTGGCGGGCTTCGAAGAACCGACCAGCGGCCAGATTTTCATCGACGGCCAGGACATGGCGGGCATCCCGCCCTACCGCCGGCCGGTCAACATGATGTTCCAGTCCTACGCGCTGTTTCCGCACATGTCGGTGCAGGACAACGTCGCGTTTGGCCTCAAGCAGGACAACACCCCGCGCAGCGAAATTCGCGACCGCGTGGCGGCCATGCTGGAACTGGTGAAGCTCTCTCCTTTTGCCCGCCGCAAGCCGCACCAGTTGTCCGGCGGTCAGCGTCAGCGCGTGGCGCTGGCCCGCTCGCTGGTGAAAGAACCGAAACTGCTGCTGCTGGACGAACCGCTGGGCGCGCTGGACCGCAAACTGCGCGAGTCGACCCAGTTCGAGTTGATGAATCTGCAGGACAAGCTGGGCGTGACCTTCATCGTGGTGACCCACGATCAGGAAGAGGCCATGACGCTGGCCTCGCGCATCGGCGTAATGAACCTCGGGCAAATCGTGCAGGTCGGCACGCCCAGCGAAATCTACGAATACCCCACCAGCCGCTTCGTGGCGGACTTCATCGGCTCGGTAAATATGTTTGCCGGGCGCATCGTGGACGAAGACAGCAACTATGTGCGGATCGCCGCCGACGAGGCCGGCTGCACCATCTTCATTGACCACGGGGTGGCCGCGCCGCCCAGCGCCGACCTGTGGGTGGCGCTGCGGCCGGAGAAAATCAACATTTCCCGCGAGCCGCCGGCCGACACCCGCGAGAACTGCGTGCAGGGCGTGATCGACGGCATTGCCTACATGGGCGATATGTCAGTGTTCAACGTCAAGCTCCCCACCGGCCGGATGGTCAAAGTCACCCGGCCCAATCTGATTCGCCGGGCGGACGACACCCTGACCTGGGACGATCAGGTCTGGCTGCACTGGCATCCGGCCAGCGGCGTGGTGCTCACCACATGAGCCGCGCCTCGGCGCTGCCGCTGGGCGATCGTCTGGCCAGCGGCCACGGCGCAGAAGCCCGCCTCATCGCCGCGCTGCCGCCTCTGCGCTTGCTGCTGAACCTGCTGGCCCGCCTGCCGCTGTCGGGGCGCCAGCTGGTCACCGCCCTGCCCTATCTGTGGCTGCTGCTGTTCTTTCTGGTGCCGTTCATCATCGTGATGAAAATTTCGCTGGCCGATCAGCTGATCGCCCAGCCGCCCTACTCGTCTTTAGTCGAGTGGACCGAGAAGGGCTATCTGACCATCAAGCTCAATCTGGGCAACTATCTTTTCCTGCTGGGTGACGCGCTGTACGTCAACGCCTACCTGCGCTCGGTAGAGGTCGCGTTTTTCTCGGCGCTGATTTGCCTCGTCATCGGCTATCCCATGGCTTATGCCATGGCCCGCGCCGATCCGGCCTGGCGGGGCGTGCTGCTGATGCTGGTGGTGCTGCCGTTCTGGACCTCGTTCCTGCTGCGCGTTTACGCCTGGATCGGGCTGCTGAACAACAACGGCGTCATCAACAACGTGCTGATTTCGCTGGGGCTCATCAGCGAGCCCATCGTGATGATGCGCACCAACTTCGCGGTGTACGTGGGCATCGTCTATTCCTACCTGCCGTTCATGATCCTGCCGCTCTACTCCACGCTGGAGAAAATGGACCTCACGCTGCTGGAAGCCGCCGAGGATCTGGGCTGCCGCCCGTTCAAGGCCTTTCTGACCATCACCCTGCCGTTGTCCTTGCCGGGCATCGTGGCCGGCTTTTCGCTGGTCTTCATTCCCGCGCTGGGTGAGTTTGTCATTCCCGATCTGCTGGGCGGGACCGACACGCTGATGATCGGCAAAGTGTTGTGGGACGAGTTCTTCGCTAACCGGGCCTGGCCGATTGCCTCGGCGGTCGCGATTGCCATGCTCTCGCTGGTGCTGCTGATCATGGCCTTCCAGCACTGGCTGGCGCGGCGCGCGGAGGCCGGGCGGTGAGCAAGCGCGCAAATCCTTTCCTCACGGGCTGGCTGGTGGCGGGTTTCGCGTTTCTCTACATCCCGATCCTGTCCCTGATCCTGTTTTCGTTTAACGAATCAAAACTCGTCACGGTGTGGGCGGGCTTCTCGACCCGCTGGTACAAGTCCCTGCTGGAAAACCAGCAAATTCTGGATGCGGCGGCGTTGTCCGTACGGATCGGGCTGGTCAGCGCCTGTTTGGCTGTCGTGCTGGGCACGGCCGTGGCGGTGGCGCTTACTCGCTTCGGTCACTTTCGCGGCCGGGCTTTGCTCTCCGGCCTCTCGACCGCGCCGCTGGTGATGCCGGAAGTCATCACCGGGCTCTCCCTGCTGCTGCTGTTCGTGGCCATGGAACAAATACTCGGCTGGCCGGCCGGCCGCGGCATGCTGACCATCATCATTGCGCATACCACGTTCGCCATGGCCTATGTCGCGGTGGTGGTGCAGTCGCGCCTGACCGGCATGGACCCCTCAATTGAAGAAGCCGCGATGGACCTGGGCGCGCGGCCGGGCAAGGTGTTTTTTGTGATCACCCTGCCGATCATCGCGCCGGCGCTGGTGTCCGGTTTTCTGCTCGCCTTCACGCTGTCGCTGGACGATTTGGTCATCTCAAGCTTCGTGTCCGGCCCGGGTGCCAGCACCTTGCCGATGGTGATCTACTCGAAAGTGCGGCTGGGGCTGTCGCCGGAAATCAACGCGCTGGCAACGCTGATGGTGGCGGTGGTCGGCATCGGCGTCCTGATTGCAGGTGTGCTGATGAACCGCGCCAGCAAAGCGCGACTGCGCGACGAACAAATGGCCATCGCGGGCGATCGCCAGCCGGGCCAAGCCGCGTGATCACCGCGCGCGAACTGGGCGCGGGCTATCGCAACAGTTTTGGCAACGGCCGCCTAACGGGACAGGGCGACATGCCGGCCGACAAAGGCGGCGACGGCGACGGCTTTCGCCCGCACGAGTTGCTGGAAGCCGCGCTCGCCACCTGCATGAGCATGACGGTGCGCATCGCCGCCGAGAAATACGCCTACCCGCTGACCACAGTCGCGGTGACGGTCAGCCTGGACCGCAGCGTGCCGGATGATTTTGCGTTTGATTACAGCCTTGAACTGCAAGGCGACCTAAGCGACACCCAGCGCGCGCACCTCGCACGGGCCGCCGCGCAGTGTCCGGTCAGCAAAACCATTGGTGCCAAGCCGCGCCTGCGCGCGGCCAGCCTGAGCGCCGTCTAGGCTCGCGCCTCGTCTAGGCCGGCTGCTGCTGCGTGA
>Ga0255092_1000034_pt1 | contig 86200 bp, 85 predicted proteins | sample Colum_Yuk_RepC_8_2_FD_188454 | JGI IMG/M metagenome (GOLD analysis project Ga0255092, IMG submission 188454) | Freshwater microbial communities from Columbia River, Oregon, United States - Colum_Yuk_RepC_8d | ecosystem: Environmental > Aquatic > Freshwater > River | place: USA: Oregon...
GGAAATTTGGCTTCGTCGGGATCCCATTCGTTGGTTATCAGGAGTACTAGGTGGCCTGGTTGCTGGTGTGATTGCCATGTTAGTGGGGATGCTCATCGCAACCTCTACCGGCATGGAAGCATCCTTCCCTATTAAGCTTATGGGAACCATTGTTCTAGGTGCCTCAGCTACAGAATTGAACCAAACCCAAGGTGCTGTAGTGGGCTTCTTAGTTCTTGAGTTCATTTGTGTTTTCTGGGGAGTCATCTTTGCACACTTCACCGGCACAAACTCTCTGAAGGCATTACTCCCGATGGGACTCGTTTGGGCAGCATTTTCTTGGATCTTCATCTGGAATCTGTTCTTGCCTTCCTTCAATACGATCTTAGCAGCGCAAGTTTCAGCTGGCGCAGCGCTTCCCGTATGCATTGCTTATGGCTTAGGATTATCCACGATTTCATTTTTCGACTCAGCCTTAAGAAAAGCCAAGCAAGTATAACTTCCTGCACCGAAGTTAAAGGTATTTTGGACTGCATTGATCTCTCGATCATGTGAAGCGATACACCCTGAGCATGTCCAACTTCTTAGGCCAAGCGCTGATATACCTTTCAGCACTCCTTCTGATATCACTCTACAGAAAGAGCATGCCTAAAATGACAAATGTTGAAGATACAGATCGATCTATCGAGTAGGAGGCTGTGATGAACCGCCTCTTACTCAATCTTTCCACCGTGACTACTCCCACCGCCAAGCCTTAACAATCTTCGATCCCCATGCCCTGTTGCGGTTAAACCCGCCAGTCGTGGCATGACTCATAAACGTTCAGGCTACTTCAAGCTTAAGAGAAACAATCACGCTGCTTTTCGTTTGCGAGAAGTTCTCTTCTGCTTTCTCTTGGTGAGCTTAACCTCTTTCACTCCAAACCTGACACTTCCCTGCTCAACAGTTACTTCAACTTGATAACGATCAAACTCTAAAACCTGATGATCTTTCCTCTCCTCAACATCATCGAATTCAACCGCAAGTAACTCGCCACTTTCCGAAAAAAATCCTACTCCAATTTCGTTCTTGGCTTCAACCGCATTACCTTTTGGTCCCTGAAACCAGGAAATTGAAAGCGGCCCAGAATCACCAATGACTCGAAATGATACTTTTCCTTTTTTCATAGCTTAACCCTTTTGAACTTCTTGTGCTTATTGCGATGTTTCTTTCCTGTTGGATAGAGACTAGAAAGATATGCGCCACCTGGGATGATTTTTACTATCGCGACAATGAAATCGCCGCTTTCCAGTCTGTAAAAAAAGTCATACTCCTTACTCTGATCACTGCTATCTCGGAAAAGATCTGTTGGATCTCGCAAAACCCGCTCAATTGCTTCTAAAATAATATCTCGTGGAATCCCTCTAAAATGCTCTTCAATCACATGCCTTAGAGCTTCATCCGTGACAATAACGCGATCCCCTGTAACTGCTGTAATTACAGCTATAATTTTCCGACTCATTAGGTGCTCACCCCTTTGTCTAGCTCTGTATTGCTTTGTGGTTTGCTTTCGCGCCTCATTACTCCTGAGTCGTTACTCTTTATAATCATTTGATGATATAATATCAGTATAACATTTTAAGAAATATTGTGAATAGCCACTTGGTCCAAAGACCAGGGCCTCCAAGGATCAGCTCAGCAAAAAATTTGATGAACTTTCAAAGAGAGATCACTCCTTCTGATCAGATGGATGATTTCTCTTTTTTTTGTTCAGATGCTCTTGCTTTTGCAATGAGTTGAGTCGTGCTCTTTCCCTCAATGTACTGAATGGAGCGCACCTTCCCTCCCCAACCCAAAACCTGCTCTGCACCGACAATCTGATGAACCTTCCAATCGCCGCCTTTAACCAGGACGTGGGGCTTGAGGAGTTGAATCAGCTCAAGTGGAGTATCCTCCTCAAACCAGGTCACTGCATCAACAGATTCAAGTGCTGCGATGACCTCCATGCGATCAGCCAAGGTGTTCAGGGGTCTTTCAGGACCTTTGAGACGCTTCACCGAGGCATCGCTATTGAGGGCTACAATCAGCAAATCCCCCTGAGCTCTGGCCTTTTCAAGGTAGCTCACGTGTCCTTGATGCAAGAGATCAAAGCATCCGTTCGTGAACACCCTCTTTTTTTTCTTCTGAGGGGCTGCGTTCAACCAGCGCTTGAGGGACTGAGGGGATCGAATTTTTTTTAATAACGAACGTGGAGATGACTTCATGGGCATGGGTTCTTTTTCTAATAAAAGTTTTTCATTTCCAGGGGCTGTGATCCCAAAAGTCGATCATGAAGACAAGCTTTATTTGGATCAAAGCAGGCCCACAGGAGCCCTAACCCCAATGGAGCACAACTGAAGGGAAACAATAACCCACGGATCAAGATCTGCCCTCGCCCCCCCGTGAGCATCAAGCGGAAGAAGTACTTTCCAAGACTCGTCTTAAAGACAACTTCCTGGAGGAGGACTAAAATCCAGTTCATAGAGAAAAGGACCAAGGCCACAACGGCAAGCATGCTTGAGTGAAGAAGGATCTGAGTGTCGACTTCGTAAAACCAGACGGTGACGGAAAGAACGGTGCCAAGGAGAAGGGAGTTAAAGCCCAGGTCTATGGAGTAGGCCAAGACTCGCTTACTCAGGTAGTGCTCAGGTAAGGACTCTTGATCCACGACTTGATCTAAAGACGAGGCCGGATCAGAACCTACAGTAGAGGTCATCAGAGAAGACTGAGGTGCAATGGGGGAGAGAGCATCGGTTGTTCTCATCTGAGGAGTCGAGACACTCGGCATAGGGCCTCCTCGTACTCGAGCTTGAGTGGAGTGAGAGGAGGAGACAATAGGCACGTCCACTCGTGGAATACCGGCTTGGGCGCGAGTGAGTGGGGGAGCGTCCTGCGGTAGTACTGAAGTCTGTAGGTCCTGCTCTTGAGGCTGAGGTCTGAGGGTCTGAGGGTGTGGCTTCTGAGTCTTAGGCATACTGTAGCGATGAGGACCAGCTACAGTAGCTCCTGCACCTGTCGTGGAGATGGCAGCCCCACGTGCACTTTTGCTTAAGGGTGCATAAGGTAAACCATCTGAGAAGGGCTGAAACCCTAATCCTTCGGTGAGGGGTTTAAACTCTAAATCACTCTCTTGACTTACACTCAATTTCTCAAACTCAACCATAGTAGAGTCAGGATCTCTTTCTTTTTAGAATATTGTCAAGTCACCTCAAAAAATGAACCCTCTCTCAGGGTGTGAACTCCCATCGCTCTGAGTATTTGGTTAAAGACTGCTCTACTCCTCTACTGCTCCGCCACCCTATCACTCTGCTACTTCCCCACTCTACTCTCCACTCACTCACACCTTCATGCGGGGTAGAGCAGGAACTTTCTTCTCTCCTTGAACCATTGAGACTCCTCTTTCTTGAGGATTGCCTCCAAATCAGAAGGCAGCGCATTTGAATCCTCTACCCATTCTCTTAGGCGTGGGCCTCCGTTAATGAGGTCAATAGCTAGGCGATCAAACTCATATTCATATGGGAATGACCTCCAAATCTCGTACTGAGGATGAATCATCCTCAAGGCTTTAAAGAACAGGGAGTAAATCCGGTAAGGCTTAAAAGCTTCATGCTGATAATGATGAGCCTCGACATGAAACTGGATCCCTTGACAGAGCTTACCCTGGTGCTTATGAAAGGTGGGCTCAAAGTAACACAAGCGAGGCACGCACCCGGTTAACCACTCTGGGGCGAGTTGAACCATCTGCTTTAAGACGGCTTGCATATCCACATCAGGTGCTCCCGGACCTTCCAAAGGACGCGTCGTGCCTCTACCTTCTGAAAGAGTTGTGCCCTCGAGAAGAACTGAGCCTGGGTAGTTTCTCGCCATACTGAGATTGGGTGCGTTAGGACTGGGATTCACCCAAGCTCTCTGCCCGAGGGGCCACCCAAAACCAGGGGCTTGAGTAGGGTCATAGCCCTCAATCTGAATCACACGGTAATCAAGAGCCAGTTGGTAGTGCTCCCGAAACCAATGACCTAGCTCTCCTAAGGTCAGGCCGTGACGCATAGGCATAGGACCTGCTCCAACAAAACTCTCCCAGCCCTGCTCTAGACAGAGCCCTTCAATGGGTCGACCTACAGGGTTGGGTCGATCCAGCACCCACACGGATTTTCCGTAGCGAGAGGCCTCTTCAAGGACGTAGAGGAGGGTCGTGATGAACGTATAGATTCTGCATCCCAGATCCTGAAGATCGACTAAAATCACATCAAAACTATCCATCATCTCTCGCGTGGGTCTCCTGACTTGTCCATAGAGACTATAGACAGGAATACCGTACAGGGGATCGATATAGAACTCAGACTCCACCATATTGTCCTGCTTATCTCCCCTCATGCCGTGTTGAGGACCAAAGGCAGAGCTCAGGTGAACATCTCCCAGGGCTGCAATAGCATCTACGGAGTGAGTGAGGTCCTGAGTGACTGAGGCAGGGTGAGCTAGGAGAGCCACCCTTTTTCCCGACAAGGCGGCTCTGATACTTTTGTCTTCGCAGAATCGATCTATTCCGAATTTCATTTCACAAAATTATCATAGATTCGGATCAATCTAAAACTCTCTTAGAGCGTTTCCTTTGTTCATTCTTTGAGCAAGGTACAAACAAAGTGCACTGAGGAGGAGGACCAAGCCAAACTCAACCTCAAAACTCAAGCCCATCTGCTTGGAGTAGAAACTGAGTGCTGCAAGCAAGACCATCTGAAGAAAGAACCAGAAGGAGGGATAGACTTCAGAGGTAAGATCGGAGGCTTTTTTCCCGTAACTCACTTCATAGGCGAGATACCCCAGGAACAACGTGCCTGAAGTGAAGAGGAGATTTCTCAAAGCCATCCAGCCGCACGATAGCACCATGAGGTTGGAGAATAAAACAGAGAGAAAACACATGAGAGGAGCAAGCCTGAGTCGAAATGGGCGGTTTAGGGTAGGCTCTAATTTTCTTAAGACGAGCAGACTTGCAGGAGCCACCGTGTAGCAAAGGACAAAGGCTGCCACGAGAATCGAGATCATCCCTTTTAGGCTGGGTAGTACGAGAAGAGCGATACACTCGAGAGCAAACGTGATGACAATAGATAAATAAGGCACCCCAGCCTGATTGAGACTAATTAAGTGCTTGAGTGACTGATTCTGCTTACCGAGGGAAAAAAATAGGCGTGGCGCTGCGCTAGCATAGCTCAATGCAGTTCCAGCCGGAGAAAGTACAGCATCAGCATAGATCAAGCCCAACACGCTCTTCAGTCCAAGTAAAATTGCAAGACCTGCAAACGGTCCCTGATCTCCTGGAAAGGAGACCTTCTTCCATCCCAGGGATAAACTCTCCTGGGGCACGGCCAGGAGAAAGACTCCTTGAATCACGAAGTAAAAAAGCCCAGCAAGGAGGATTGATCCTAGGATCGCAAACGGAATACTTCGTTTTGGATTCTTAGCCTCAGCAGCAAACACTGTGGCCTGATTAAAGCCGTTGTAGGAGAAAATAATTCCACTCGTTGCAATGGCCTCAAAGATCTCCTTCCAAGAAGGAGCACTGAGGAGTGAGACTCGGTCGAGATGGAACTCGTTTCTGGAGGACATCACGGAGATGAATGCCGTACAGATGAGAATCGGAGCAATCATCTTGAGTACAACAATGACGTTATTCACCCGAGACATTTTTCCCACACCTAGCAGATTCAGTGCATGCAAAATGGCCAGAAGTCCAAATGCAAAAGCGTACCCTGTGATTGAAATTCTATCCTGATCGAGCATGAGGAACTTAAAGTGAGAGGCTGCATACTGAATAATCGCTCTGACTTCAAGCGCAGGCAAAAGGACAAAGACGAGAAGATAGAGGAGAGTCACGACAGTACCCAAGAGACTGCCGTGCGTCTGTGCACTGACTGAGTTCACACCGCCAGCTTCTGGATACAGCGTGATTACTTCAGCCATAGTCATACCAATCACAATCGAGATGAGTGCGCCCAATACCCATGAGAGCAGGGCTCCAGGGCCTGCAATCTGAGCAGCATAAAAGGGCGCAAACAACCAGCCTGAACCAAAAATCGCAGCAAACGAAATGAAGAGCAGACTGAGAGAACTCATCTCTTTTTTGAGGTGATGGGACTGCATAGAGCGAGCTCCGAACTCTGTTAATCAGCGTGAATTTTTCTCATCCTTTGAGCAATAAAGTCTTTATCGCTAGGAGAGAGTCGTTGGGTTTCTTTTGAACCTGCGGTAATTTTTGAAATACTGATCTTAAATTGACTGGAAATTTCTCGCTGAGACATCTCAGTCAACAGAAGGGCTTCAAGAATCTGATAGCGATCAGAGATCATCTGCTTTTCTTTTTCAGTAAAAAAAACTCGAAACAGAAGATCCATCTTTTCAGGATCAGGAACGCCTTGAAAGAATCTAACGATTTTTCCAAATCTATTTTTCTGGGTGTTGCCTGCTTTTCGCGATTCACTCGCTTTTTTCTTCATCACTTCTCTACTCATACATCTTAAATCTCTTCCATCATTTCACGTGAGCTCAAACACCCATGCACCATCATCATGAAGTTTTCTAGTCTCATCTCAAAGTAAAACCTCAAAACAAGACCTATGATCACTTCATGATGAACTGCCCTGTTCCCCCTCAACTCACCTGCCAGCCCCCATGCGCTTGTACTTATGTACTGATTCATCAGTACATTTGATCCACTCTTCTACCCACCCTAGATCTATTCGTCAAGATTTTTATCGGTTTCTTCAAGATTTAGAGTTTCCCAAGAAGCAATGATAAGTATTTCCTCAATGCGTGCCAGGACTGCTCTCACTACCAGGACTGCTCTCACTACCAAGCCTGAACCAACTGTAACAGTGGGAGTAGTCACAGTATTTGCCATAGTTACAATCGGTTACCTGAACATTTAAAAGCCTGTTGACATTATACCATTATACCATATACTGTAATAATGATTGTCAGCTTTGGGAATAAGGCAGCTAGAGATATTTGGGAAACAAATCAGTCTAAGACTCTCCCTAGAGAGTATTGGATTAGAGCCAAAGCCCTTTTGACTATCATGCATTCTACCTCAGTTCTTGAAGACTTGAAGATACGAGGTGAACCCCCTCATATTCGTCTTCACAAATTGCAGGGAGATCGAAAACAGTTTTGGAGCGTGACTATCAAACTTCCTTGGTGCATCACCTTCAAGTTTAAGGACGGAGAATTTTCGGAAGTCGTAATCGAGAATTACCACAAAGGATGATGATATGATTAAAAACCCAGCCCCTTTACATCCTGGACAAGTACTCAGTGAAATCTATATGGCAGAGATGAATCTTAATCAAAGTGAGTTCGCGCGACGTTGCGGATGCTCCCCAAGAAAGATCAATGAGATCGTAAATGGTAAGCGGGGCATTTCTGCTGAATTTGCCATTATTCTTGAAAACGTTCTTGGAACATCTGCTGAAATGTGGGTAAGGATGCAGGCCGACTATGATCTATGGGAAGCAAGGCAGGCGGCCTGAATTCTATGTGATTTGTCTTATAATATCGGCGTGAAGCGTTTCTCGTGATATCATTCCAAAGCCTATATTCCTGATTTTTACGACAGCCTCATTTATACACAAGCTCAAATGTGCACTTGCACACGCATACATAAGCACATCCATAAAAAAAGAGGGCACACTGAGAGGAGAGGTTACTCTCCTCTCAGTGTGCCCTCAACCTATGAAAAACCCTAATCTGTGCAAGCCAGCCCCATCAAAATGATCGGGCAGACTCGCGTGTCACTCACCTATCTAAAATACCTCAGAGGAGAGAACACTTCTTGCGGAGCTACAGAATCAATCTCCCCAGTCAGTGCTGCATGAGCTGCTGCATAACCTGCTTGAGCACAGAAGCTTCCTCCGTAACCCTGAAATGCCACTGCCATGACAATGTCCTTGTTCTCTTCCCCTGCTTTCTTAAATGAAGGCATGAACCCTACAATAGGAGTACGATCCTCGGTAAATGCCATAGGACCTGTCCATACACGTGTAGGGGGTTGACCCACAGTATCAGGAAACCTCTCATCCGTCTGAGCCTTCATCTCAATAAATAACTCAGGTGATCGAGGCAGATGCGTAGGATCTTCAACCGAGTGTCCGTAATCCAGACCATAATGAAGCATGCCACGGCTCACACCCGAGGCATCTACATAATGCTTAGAAAGAGGAAAGTTGTAGTAAATATCCCCACCTCTTTCTGTAATGGTTGCTCCCTTCAGGGGATTCTCGGCATGCTCAAGATTCATGACCTGAGACGGTACGGTTTGAATCATCCCAAACTCTGGAAAAAGCTGTGGCGTAAACGCATTGGTTGCTACAATGACTTTTGCAGCATGAATCACGCCGATTGGAGTCTCTACTCGCACTCCACCCGAAGCTACTGATTCAACGTGAGAGACCCTCACGCCCGTATAAAGCTTTAACCCACGAGACAACATAAGCTTAAACACATTCACGAGATACTTGTAGGGGTGATAGTTACCGTTCTCAAGAGCAAATCTCCCGAGATATGGGCTCTTCACATTGAACTCAGCTTGCATCTGCTCAGGAGTTAAAACCTCCATGTGAGGCTTAATCCCCATCTCAGCCAGCCACTTCGTATCTGCAAGCATGACCTCTTCTTCAGCACGTGAAGCACAGGTCCTCAACCAGCCGCTTCTTGAAAAATCACAATCGATTTTTTCACGACTCACTAGACTGACAAAGCGTTCAAAATTTGCTTCACTGAAGCGAACCAAGACATCAGCTTCTCTTGCAGCCTTAGCCGCTAAAAGAGACGGATCTTCATCTGGATACTTCTTGAGGAGTATCTTCAATCGCTCTTGAATCAGTCCTTCATAAGCATGTCCTGTGTAACTTTCTGAGAGCAGCTGAAAATTTCCTCCATTATGTCCACTCGCTCCAGCTCCAGGCTCCCCAGCTTCAAGAACAACAACACTTTTTCTTCCATCCCTAATCTCTTCACTCAAAGAAAAAGCGTGATACGCTGCTGATGCTCCCGTCAGTCCAGCACCAATAATCACCACGTCAGCTTCATGAGGAAGCTCAGTTGTGGAGCGATACCCTGCAAGCTCACCACTTTCCATTAACCAAAAAGGCTTACTCACTGCAGGAAGCTGAATGGGATGCTTCATCTTAGCACCCAACTCAGCAACCAAATCCTGATACGAACCTCTCGCTTCTTCAGAGAAGATTGAATAAAACTCATCTTCAATTCGATACAATGCTTCTTGTAAGTCCGGCGTCACCCTTCCACTTACAGGGTCTGCAAACTTTTTTGACTCAGCTTTTAAGCTTTGGATGAATGAATCACTGACTAAGCCTTTTTGACTTTCAGCTTGTACGAGCTCATAAATACGATGAAAAGCAAAAGCATGAGAAGGTTTAAAGAGTAAAAAAGCAAAGGCAAAAACCAATGAGATGGAGCTTAAACTAGCCCTCATGATTTCATCTCCTTAAGAATGTTGATATCTTAATTAATTTTTATGAGTTGAATCGTTAACTGAATAATACCCCTAAAGAATGATGCAACCCCCGCCTGACCACACACCTCAGCAAAACAGGTGCACATTTATCCTAGGCATACCCAAAGATCAATCCCAAAAACTCTTAAACTCCATGAAAACTTTCAATAATTCCGTCTACCAAACAGAATTGTTCCTAATCGAATATGAGTGGAACCACACCGTAATGCCACCTGAAAATCAGAAGACATTCCCATGGACAACTGCCCTTGTGTAAAAGGCCTGCACTGCAGTTCAAGCTTCGCTAAACTCCGAAAAGCTTCAGTAGTATCTTGATCCGGATCGGGCACACACATGAGTCCTAGAATATTCAATTGAGGATACTGAGAATGATTTTCAACAAATGATATCACCTCCTCGGGAGTGACACCTGACTTGGATGATTCTCTGTGGAGATTGACCTCCACAAAGATGGGGAGTTTTTCTAAAGGAGGTTGAATGAGAGAAACCCTACGAACAATCTCTTGAGCTAATTTCGATGAAGATACGGTATGAATGGAGTAAATCCTAGGCAAGACGCTTTTAACCTTGTTGGTCTGAAGATGACCAATAAAATGCCAGCGAAGATCCAAAATGCCCCTTGCCTTGAGCTTTTCATCTTTTTCAATCAACTCTTGAGCGTAATTTTCGCCAAAATCCCTCTGACCTAGCTCATATAACTCTAGAATCGATTCAAAACTCTGTGACTTACTCACAGCAATGAGGGTAGGAGCAGACCTACCGCACTCATCTTGAATGGCTTGAATCTGATTCTGAATCTTTTGATACTGAATCGCTAAATCAGACATGGATCTATCGTCTCTATCTCATCTTCCATTGAAGACGCTTCATGCCCGTCATTTCCTCAAGATCCACACTGAGATGAGAAACAGGCAAGCCCACTACATTTGTAAAACTTCCGTGGATCTTTTCAATCAAGGAAGCTCCGATGCCTTGTGCACCATAAGAGCCTGCCTTATCAAAAGGTTCACCTGTTTTTAAATAACTTTCAATCAACTCACTCGGTAACTTCAGTATTTTGACCTTCGACTGAATCACACGCGTCAAGCGCTTTGCCTGATCACGATCCTGAAGGATCTGAATCGTATAGCCTGTGAAAACAGTGTGGGTCTTTCCAGAGAGCATCTTGAGCATCTTTCGCGCATGCTGCTCTGAAGTAGGTTTTCCCAAAATTGTTTTACCATTCGGTGCCACTACGATCGTATCTGCAGAAATGAGGACGATCGGATGAGAGTATTCTTTCCTGGCTCGTTGCTCAAGTGACTGAGCCTTCTCACGGGAAAGTCTTCTTACGAGCTGCCTTGGACCCTCACCCGGAAGCGGAGTCTCATCAATCTCTGGAAGCAAGATACTAAAATCAAGACCTAATTGCTTAAGTAACTCAGCTCTTCTTGGAGAGCCTGAAGCAAGAACCAACTTAAAACTAAAATTTTTCTTTGATCTCACTCCACTCTTTTAATCTAAGTTTGAAAATGAGTCGAAACAAATTTCATCTGTGTTCGAAAATCCTTGTAATGATCTACTCGCTTAAAAATGAGGGTTACTTCCGTTTTTTTCTTCTGTATACAATGAAAGAATAAGGAAGCGCCCGTCCTAAAGACTGTAGCAAGGCCAAGACCTGCACCCTCTCCATGGCGTCTGAGCTTGTACTCAGTACCACTATACTCTTTACCCATCAAACTAAAGAGCTCTTCGCGATCTAAGGTGCCATGAAGATCCGTCACAGTAATCGCAAGGTACTGACCATCAAAGCCCACACTCAATTCCACTTGATTCTGAGCATCCAATGGAAAGAGAGCACTGCGAGGAGTCTGAGCATGAATTGGAGTTCCCTTTTCATCTTTAGCTGCATCATAAATTGCATTCATTAATAATTCATCGGTCGCATTCACGATCAGAGAAATCATCCGAGAGTTAAACCCGGCCTTCAAAACGTACTGACGAATTGCCTCAAGGACATCTTTCTTTTGGCCACTTTGAGTGAGCTTGACCTTCTGAGTTTTGGTATCTTTTTTCAATAATCCCTCAGCACTGATGGATTGGGGCTGACTCATCACCTGCTGAATCAACCGAGAGTAGTCTGCAATAGAACTTCGATAATGAGACCCACCTCTGACTAGGAGATGACTAAATATTGGACTCCTAAACAAGTAGGAACAAGACTCATCTTGATCCGAAAGAAAATGGATCCTCTCAGGAAAAGCTTGATCTCCAAACAGCCCAACAAAATTCTGAAACTCATTTTCAAATTGAAGATAAAGGGGCTCTGTATTGGCATCAACCAAAGTAACTGTAGGCTCTGATTTTGCAATAAATTGGGCTGCTTCCTTTGGACTTTGGGTGTGATTAAACCGAAAGCCAAATAGCGCTGCTAGCTGACTTCCAAACTCCTGATCATCTACTCTTGAAGATAAAAGCAATAGCTCTTTATTATTCAATCTCACCTCACAAGCTTCCGTTCGGGTACAGATCTCACGCCATTTTCATGATACGATCATAGATAAACGAGATGCCTGAGTGCTCCTAAGAGCCTCTAAGCTCAGTCATCTCATCCCTCACGCATCAGATCTAAGGAAGGAAATGAGCGACATTCACTCCTTATCGAGTGAGAAACCCCAGATACTCCTCAGGAATGTCATCAAACTCTGCTACATTTCCACACTTATTACATTTTTGATTCGGAATATCTGAACCCAACTTTCTCAACTCTGACACAGGAAAAAGAGCAGCAAGCTCGCTCTTACAGCCCTTACAGGAATAGGGCAAGAAAATGGAATCCACCTTACCACCACAGAGAAAGTTTGAGATGAGATTAATCTGCTCTACAATTGCACTTGAGCATTCATAGAACGTGATTTTAGTGCCACTTTTTTGACAAGTTTGAAAGTAAGCAATCCAAGACTTCACACCAATTGAGTTAATTCTCGAGATTCCCTTACAATTAACATGCATCTCTGGAATCGGCTGTCCAATAATCGTCTCAAAACTGACACTTTCCTCAATCGATCCATTTAGGAAAATCATATCTACTGACCCTGATTTCTCTCTCTTTACCTCAATCATTGATCATCCCCCAGAGTATTATTATTGAATTCATATGTAATATTATAGAAAATAAAAGAATGGAGCAACATCAAATCAAAGTATCTTTCCCTATTGGAACAAAACTCATTATCGGTGCAGTCGCACTTTTATTCGTCTTCATCTTATCTCTGAACATAATTACCATTTTTCTATTCAGAGACGACAAGTTGGCGTACATTTATAAGACTCAGGCAATTGAAGCTCAGCTTTTTGGAAAGCAGTTCATCAATAGCTCGACACACGCAATTGAAACTCTCAAAACCATTCTTGCAGCAATTGATCCTGGTCGCCCAGTAGAGCACTCCCGAAAATCTACAATTCAGTCTGTGATGAGCAATCAGTCAGACGTACTTGCTTCTCAGGTCTTTCTCGTAAAGCCTGAGGCTAAACACATGACTCTACACACTCAATCATTAAAAGAGACTGATCTTGTTAGCATTGGCTACAAGGTGGATCAACCTCTCATTACAGAAAAAGAGCTGAGTGACATCCTGCCAGAGATCATGAAAACAGGATTCTCCTTCATTAATCTCACACGTGTCGGAGGACACCCCATGATGGGACTGATCCTTGCCGATCGCCTCTACAAAAATCACCCCAAGGGAATGCCTGTTGCCATCGGCTTGCTCACCTTAAAGAGCCTTGCAGAGACGGTTCAAGGGACCCAGATCACGGTGAGCAATCGCAAGGGATGGGTGCTCTTTGATTCAGATATTACGAAGGGGCTTCCTCAAAATAACGTCTCACAAAGCCCTCTGTTTCAGAGTGTTTTCAAGAGTAAGCTCAATAACGGAACACGTGAATTTGACTTTGAGGAGAAGCACCTTTTAGGAACCTATGTCCTTCCCGGGTTAAACCTTGTCGTTCTCACCACAACAGAATGGGAGAACGCAATGAGAGCGACCTACATGCTCATTGAGAAGTTTGCCCTCATTGGGGCAATGGCCATCGGCACAGCCATTATCCTATCCATCTTTTTTGCAAAAACTCTCACTGCACCTCTTGTCAAGCTCTTTGAAGCCACAAAGGAAGTGGGTAACGGAAACTTCCGACTTAAACTTGAAGAAAAGGGTAAAGATGAAATTGGCATTCTCTCCCGCTCTTTCAATACGATGTCCAAGAAGATCGTCCAGCTCATTCAAGAGAGCGTGGATAAGGTCATCCTGGAAAATGAGCTCTCCATTGCTTCTCTCGTTCAACAAAACCTGATTCCGAAGGGAGATTTTAAGAACGATTGGATCGAGGTGCAGAGCTACTATCGCTCAGCTTCGCAATGCGGTGGGGATTGGTGGGGGTTTTTTCCTATAGGAAACAAGATGGCATTCATGGTTGCTGACGCTACTGGTCATGGCTTTCCAAGCGCACTGATCACGGCATCTGCTCGAAGCTGCTTTAGCGTCATCCAAAAACTTTCACAAAATCAAAAAGACATTATTCACTCCCCAAAGTCACTTCTCTCCTTTGCGAACCGCGCAATTTATGACTCAGGGAATGGTCAAATTATGATGACTTTTTTTGTGGGAGTCATTGATCTAGATCAGAGAACACTCACCTACGCTTCTGCAGGTCATAACCCACCTTGGCTGTTTAAGAAGGAGGATGGAAAGTACGCGTTGAAAAGCTTGGCAGCGAGTGGCCAGCGCTTGGGTGAAACACAGGACTACGATGATTTTGAAGAAAAGAGCATCTCCATCGACAAGGACGATATTTTGTTTCTCTACACAGATGGACTCACGGAAGGGAAAAACACTTCTGGAGATATGTTCGGAAAGAAGAAGGTCCGACAAACCCTTGAAGCTCAACTTCAACTTCCTCCCAAGAAAATTGTAGATAACCTTGTGTCTGAATTTCTCAAACACAATGGGATCAAAGCCCTCGATGACGATGTCACTATCGCCGTTGCCCAGATTTTAAAATAGGAAGAGCTCAAATGAAGATAAAAGATATCCAAATCAAATCTGACTTGAATTTGAATCGCTGGGAGTTTAACCTCTTTTTATTCTCCTTAATACTCCTCATCATTTCACTCTACTTCTACTTCAGCCATCTCCCACTCAAGCTGATGGTCCGAGAGTTTAGCAATCGAAAAACTGAGATTGGGAGACTTGCTGAACAAAACGGATCCGTAAAATCAGAATCACTAGGGGATGTGGGCTTCAAACCGATTCAAAAGGACGAGCACCTCTTTAATCGAGATGTGATCGTCACAGGCGAAGCATCTAAGGCTACTCTCTCGCTGACTGAATCAGGAAGCATTGAGCTTGGACCCAACACCATGGTCACCCTCTCATTCGTCTCCAGCGGGAGTCTTGCTGGAATCAACCACATGCCTAAGCTGACCGTTGTTGCAGGGCAGATTAAAGCTAAACCAGGAGAGAAGGCATTCAAGATTGCCAACGGTGCTCAAGAAATCATCATCCCAGAGAAGGCGCCTGTAGCACCTTCTGCGCCAGCAGCTCAAACTCCAGGAGAAATTGGAAAACCTGCAGAAGCACCCGCAGCTGTTGTAGCAGAGCCTCAGGAAATTGTTCTAGCTGCAGCTCCGCCTCCTCCTCCAGTCCCTATGGTTCAGCCAGATTCTCAGGACCGGAGCGTAGCTTCTCTTGAGCAGGAATCCGCCCTGAATGATTTGGTGGAAATCGGAATTGTTCAAACCTCTCGGGTACTTGCTCCTACTCCAGGGAGTCACTTCAGTCTTGAAGTCAAAGAAGGGCAAGTCATCAGAGATCTCTCATTCCGTTGGACCACAGAGAAGGAGTCTGAATCCACACAGATTCTACTTTGGAAGGTGAGCAAGACCTCCTCAGAATCAGAACTCGCAAGGCAGCTCACGGATCAAAACCTGGTCCTCAGAGAACAAATCACCTCTCAGCATCATGATGCAATATTTAATTGGATGATGTCGGCTCCTGGTTATTATGTGTGGAAGGTCAGGGGAAAAAACAATCAAGACATCTCTAATGATGAGAACATTCCCAGTGACTTCACAGTTGAACCTGAGTACGCTGCTATTGAACCTCGCGATGCTGTCTTGAGGACCAAAGAAAATGGATACGATGTAACCTTGAACTGGAAAACCTTAGGCGAAGCCGAGCACTATGATACTTTAATCTACGAGAACTTCAGCTCTGCTTCTCCTTTAATCACTCAAGCTTCTCAAATCCAGTCAGTGACTCTAAATGATACGCAAGTCAAGAGCTCTCCAGTGTTTTATTATAAAATCCGTGGAACTCAAAAAAGTGGTTTTATCCTGACCTCGCCATTGAAGAAGATAGATATTGTGTCATTTCCCCCAACACCCACCTTACCTCAGGAAAACTCTGAGATTGACCTAAACTCTCACAAGGAGGAAGGAGTCATCCTGACTTGGATTAAAGATTCACGTTTTAAGGAATATTCTGTAGAGATTTCTTCAGATCCAACCTTTAGAAGTATTGCAAAACAAGATAAAGTGACTGACAACTTTTATCTATTTAAGAATCCTAGACCTGCAAAGTATTGGTGGAGAATCAGGGGCATCAACGAAACTACAAAGAGTGATGCTAGCGAAGGGCGAGCTTTTCTTGTGAAGTCTTAATCTAATATTAATTCAATCGACGGGATGGAGGAATTTCATCCTCCTCCTGTCCTTTTCCTTCTAAGCCTCTCTTAAATGCTCCCACACCCTTCCCTAAAGCATGCCCAAGCTCTGGTAAGCGTCTATGGCCAAAAAGCAAAACAACCACGGTCAAAATTAATAAATGTCCTGTACTGAGTCCAAACATTCTCCTTGGTTATCGCAACTGGGCAGTGGCGTCAAACAAGATTCTAAGGTAGGATGGGAGCCCTCAAAAGAGGACCCGCTTCATTATGAAACCTACTGAATTTCATTGTCAGGTAAAATCATTTAAAACATTGACCCCAACAGTCTTTCAAACGACTTTTGAGACCGATAAACCCTTACCTTTTAAAGCAGGTCAGTTTATCAGCATTGTTATTCCAGGAGCTGGCCCCAAGGGTAGAGACTTAAGAAGAGCTTATTCCATTGCTTCTCCTCCCGAGAACCCACAAATTGAGCTCTGCATTAAAATCGTTGAGGATGGTCCTGGGACAACTTACCTCAATCGCTTAAGACCTGGAGATCAGTTTAGAGGCTTTGCTCCCTACGGTGATTTCGTCTATGAACCCAAGACGGGCCGCAATGTGTGCTTCATTGCTACTGGAACAGGCCTTGCCCCGTTCAGAGCTATGGCGTTAAGTGAGGAGTTTCAAATGACCTTGCCTCAAAAGAGCTTCTGCCTTTTAGGAGTGAGAACTGAGGATGAGCTCATTTTTCAGGAAGAGTTTGAAAAGATTCCTGGAATGAAGTTTGTTCCCACTGTCTCCAAGCCTCAAGGCCAATGGAGTGGTTTTGTAGGAAGAGTGACCGATTACTTAAGATCCTTGAAGGATCATGAATTCCCATGGAGTGAAACTGAGTTCTACTTGTGTGGAAATGGCGGCATGATCACTGAAGTCAAATCTATTTTGACTGAAAAGGGAGTAAATACAGACTCTATTCATCAAGAAATTTACTATAAATGAATCGTGGTGCACACGGGAGACTGAGTTGAACTTTCCGTTTCTCATTATCGCAGGAATAGTGACGGGATTTATTGACTCAGTGGCTGGGGGAGGGGGACTCATTAGCCTTCCCGTACTCTCCCTTGCTCTTGCACCAGGTGCAGAGGCTATTGGAACGAATAAGATTGTAGGCACACTGGCAGCCCTTGTTGCTCTGATCGTCTATGCACGAGCTGGACACATGGACCTTAAAAAAAGCTTACTCTTTGCACTCTTTATTGCGGGAGGCTCTTTTCTAGGTAGCCTCATCACGCCTCATCTCCGGCAAAGCTCCTTCCGCTGGATCCTTTTAGTGATGTGCCCTTTCATTCTGTGGGTTGTCTTAAAAAAGGACCTATGGACTCAAGAACGACACTCTCGCCCTTTAAGAAAGCATTCTGCATTCAAGATCGGCCTATCAGGACTCGCTTGTGGGTTATACGACGGTGCATTTGGTCCTGGAGGAGGAACATTCATGTTTCTCTCACTCCTTTTTTTTGCAAGGCTACCTCTTTTTATAGCATTAGCAGCATCTAAACTTGCCAATACCACTTCTGCAGGAGTTGCGCTCGTGAGCTACGCTTCAAGGGGCTTTGTTCACTGGACTGAGGGCACACTCATGGCTATTGGAGTCATTGCAGGAGCTTTTCTCGGTGCTCGCTTTGCGACAAAAAAAGCAGCCGTTCTAGTACGCCCCGTGTTGGTGACGGTATCAGGTTTACTCATCCTTAAACTTCTGCTTGAGTAAAAACTAACTTCATTTTTTCCGACAAAACTGAGGACTCATCACTCTGCTGGCGCTTCATGTACCGATGCTTCAGAAAGAGAAAATCTCGATCCTTCTGAGCTACTGGATAATCTGCGTATCCTACCTTTTGACAGACCTGAGACAAGGGCAAGGCTTCATGCTTCCAAAATCGAAGCAAATCTTCAATCCAACCCTGAACTTCAAGCTTTCTCATTCTTGCACCGGCGTTCTCTAAAAGAGCAAAAACCAGGGTTTCTAAAAGCTCTTGCGACTCTCCCCTAAAGAAGCTCTTAAATTGAGGTTCCCATTCCATTGGGATCTGCCTTAATCCATTCACAAAAGAGAACTGAGGGATCTTCTCTGCATAAGCGTCTTTTCTTTTCAGGGGATGACCAACATATTGAAGGATTTTGATCAAGCTGAGGTAAGCACTTTGAGTGAACTCACGTGAGCGATAGGCTCCAAAAAACTGAAACCCATTCCAGCCCTGCTCAGGCTGAGTCGTGTAGCAGAAAACAAGATGTCGCTCATACACACGAATTCCAATCATTGGATAAAGAAAGTAGAAGGCTCCTACCACGTTCCAGCGTGGCCGATGTTTTTGAATGAGAGTCGTCTCCAGTGCTTCTGCCTCATACTCGCTTGAACATAAGATCAGCTCAATGGACTTTGCCTCACGTGAGATTCTCCACATTTTTCGATGTTTTCGGGTTCGCGAAGCGTTCTTATACTGCGCAAGCCGCCTTCTCAAAAGCTTTGCCTTACCTACGTAAATGAGAGTATTTTGAGAATCAAAAAACTGATAAACTCCGGGACTTAGCGGAAGCTCTCCCAAGTCTATAGACTTCCACTTTTGATCAAGATCAATCCTCATCTCAAAACTTAAGCTCAAGACCCTCAGAGGCAATTCCCTGATCTTGCATCCATTGCTGCTTAAATGTTTCTAACTCCTGACTCACTTCTGCAATCCTACTTTCAGCAGCTTGAAGCTCTCCTTGGACAAGCTCTTTTTCCCTTCTCTCTTGCTCTAACAAATCTTCAAGACACTGGCGATGCTTTCTTTCCTCCTCAAGAGATGTAAAACCAGAACTCTCTGCCGATGCACCCTCACCTTGACTCTGAGAGAGTTTCAACTCTGCTCTTTCAAGTTCACTTTTCATGCGCTGAGCCTCGGAGTGAACCCTCTGATAAGCTTGATAATACTGAAGAAGCCTTGCCTTTAAGAGCTCTCCTTTTCGCCTCAGCTCATCCCGCTCCAAAGCTCCTCGTTTCTGTCCCTGACCCAGCTCTGCAATCTGAGTCTTGAGTGCCTGAATCTGATCCTTCTCCGTACTCATCTGCGTATGTAGACGAGAAAGATCTTCTGCCAAGCGTTGTTTTTCTGCTAAAATCTTAGACTTATCTTCCGCAAAAACCTCTAAGATTTTTTTCTTCTCCAGGGCATGCTTTTCCTGAGCCAGGATCATTTGTTGACTCCAGCTCTTCTGACTCTGCTGCCACTTTTCACGAATCGCTAAATAATGAGAGTACAGCTTTTTCAGCTCGTGATAGTACTTATGTGTACGTTCTCTTTCTTGATTCACTGCGCTCCACTGAGACTTTTTGCTCTCCTCTTGGATTCGCTTCTTGTCTTCTTCTAAAGCCTTTAGTTTTTGCTCAAGCTCACAGAGCTCTTGATTCAACTTTTTTTCAGTTTCAAGTGCTTGGTTCAAATCCCCTTGAAGCTTTTCTTGGACTAAGACTTTATCGGCAATTTTTTCCTCATACTCCAACTTAACTCGATCAAACCTTGATCTAAAATCCCTCAGCTCTTGCCAGATCTGAAGCGCCTTTGTTCTCTCTTGAATGAGAGCAGCCTCGGCGTTCTTGAACTGACTCACGAAATTCTCAAGCTCACTCATAATATGAGGCACACTCTGCGATGAAGATAAGAGATCTACTCCAAGCTCAGAGCCTTGATGAAACTGCGAAATTGGCCCTTGAGAGATGGTAAAACCACCTGTATTTTTTTGATGAAGATAAGCACTCATGAATCTATTTTGATCTTAAATACAATTGATGTAAATAGGCTGAGATTTCCTAGACTTACTGATCAATTTCTACCTATTAAACGGAACCCCAGTTTGATTTCACGCCTCATCAAAAAAAAGTGCCATAGAAATTGATGAGGTTGGAATTAAAAAGAACTGAGTAAAATCACTTCTTACTCACTCTGAATTCAATCTGAAGCAGAATGAATTAATTATGATATTCATAATATGTAGTAATCTTCACTCACTTTTTTGAAAACCATGATCAGAATTCATATCAACAAAACTCTTAAGTTCTCCAGATCTGAGGTATCTCAGTATTTTAGAATACTTCATGGGTTTTGACATTTTACAAAAGAATTGGAGCTGGTTTGCTGTGCGAATCATTTGAGCGAGCTCTTCTAATTTGAGTTGGGAGAAGTCCTCCTCGGGAACTTCAAAGTATCCATGCACATCATGTTTTTTACCCTTAAGATCGTAGAAAGCTTCTTGTAGGGTCTTCCCAGCTCCGGTATTTGCCTCTGAGATTAAGTCTCTTGCTTTTTTGAGTTTATAGAGCGACATGGAATCAGATACGATTTGAGGAGCATAAATGATATTCCAAACATTAGGAATCATCGCCCTTACAAGCTCATTTTCAATCGCGTAGATTCGCCTATCGTAGTCAGTGAGGCACTCAGCATGAACTTTTTGCTCAGGAAATAGACTATAAATAAAGAAAAATGCTACCAAAAACGCATAACTGCATCGGATAAAGCAATGTAATGGATAGGATTGATGAGTATCATCAGGCTGTTTTTTTTTGGAGATTGATTTCAAAAAAGTTCCCCTTCCCATTTAGAATAGCGCATCAATTGGTTAATGTTGCAGGTGCCAATTGTCAATGAGAATGTAAAATATTATTCTCAGACGACTTTTTTAATGATTAAAAATCGTAGCTCAATCTTCCCTGACTTTTTTGATTAAAGCCCAGTTGCTCTAAAAAACACTACTTTGACGGGACAAAGCAAACGCAAAAGTTCGGAATGGGGATCTCATCCTCTAATAAAATATCTAATGAAACAGGCTAAAAATGAGGGGTTTCCGTTGACGACTCTGAAAAAAAACCTCCCTGAAATTAGTAAATGCATGAAAAAAGCTGTGAGAATGACTCAACTCTTCATGAATCACCTCACAGCTTTCACACTCTCAGTAAAGCTTCCCATTTGACCCGCCTGAAATGAGATTTTTATTTGGAAGCTTTTGTAATGAGAAGGTTATTTTTCAACATCAAAATCAATCTATGCAGGATTCACAAGAGATTCCGGGAGGGATGTAGAACTGATTTTTTTGCTGAAACGGCTCATCTAAATGTTTTGCTGAGGTCGATGTATGCCTTTTATTCTGCGATCATTCTCATTTCTCAATACTATCAGCCTCCTCTCTTGTTTGATTAATTTTGATTTATTTGGGGAGTAACTTCTAAAAATTGCTCCTCTTTGGCTACAGAGCCTGTATTAAAATTTATTCTCCAAAAAAAGCATCATCATAAATTTTCTCTCTTTTTCGTCTCTCATCTCATGATTGAGTGAGCTTCATCGCTTTCACAGTGCGCTCTAGAGCAATAGTTGTACCAACTTATAAATATATTCATTTAGGTTTCAATCCACCGGATGAGTCAATATTTCTCAAGAATAAAAAAAATGAGTACTTATGATGGAAACATCTGTGATCAAATCGGAATGGACTTGAGCAAACATGAACTGATGCACATTTTTCAGGAATCAGAAAGACGAATCGATCCATGAAAAAAACACACCAACCTGAGCATGAGCACGGACCTGACTTTAGATCAGGTTTGAAGTGAAATTGAGGCAAATCAGGAAAAAGATTTAAAATGGCGGAGAGAGAGAGATTCGAACTCTCGAGCGGTGTTACCCGCTGCTCCCTTAGCAAGGGAGTGCCTTCGACCACTCGGCCATCTCTCCGGGAATGGTCTGCTTTTGGACTTAGAAATCTATAACAGAGTCTTGTATGAAGTGAAAGTGGTTTTAAACTATACCAAGAGGAACTGTGAACATGATGAAAATAAAGCTCCACCCAGTAGTCTTGTCTCTTAGCTTTTTCCTTCTCTCTCTCCAGAGCGCCCTATCCCAAGCTGATTCGATCAAACCCAAGTACGGCCCTGAAGCCACCCCACTGTCTAGCTCTCACGAGTACTTTCAGGAAAACTCTCAATCCCAGTTTTGGTCCTGGATTCCCTACTACGTCCCTCAACGAGATGGGCGTTCCTGCTCACTAGCAAGTATCACCATGCTGATTAACTCTTCGAGATCACAGTGGAAACTGACACAAAAAGACATGCTAGTTACCCAAGATGAACTTTTTAAAAAGGTCAACTCACCGATCTGGAACCAGGGATTAGGAAGCCTCGGAAGAGGTGTTCAGCTTGATCAACTAGGCGAGCTCGTCAAATTAAGCCTCAAAGCTTATGGGATCGCATTCCGCTCAGTTGAGGTCCTTCATGTGGCAGACACCTCTGAGAGTTCTGAGAAAAGAATCCATGAGGCCCTTCTTGAGGTCGAAAAATCTAAAAAAGTCCTCATTTTAGCCAACTTCTTAATGAGTGTTTATCTAGATGATGCTGAAGTAGGGCATATTTCTCCAGTTGGAGCCTATGACTCTAAAAGGAAAAAAGTCCTCATCCTAGAATCTGATCGTAAGTGGTATGAGCCGTATTGGGTCTCTGAAAAAGCTTTTCTCAAAGGCATGGCCACACAGGATACAGATGCGCAAAAAAACCGAGGCCTTGTCCTAGTTAAGCTCGCTGACTGAGGTAGCAACCCTTCCAGATCCTTACCCCAGCTGCATAGCCTCTAATTCTGCCCATCTTGCATAAAGTTGGTCAATTTCATGATGCAAAGACTCCATCTCGCGAGTGATCTCGAGAAGCTGCGTGGCGCGGGAGGCATTCTCAGGCAAAAGACTTTGCTCAGTGAGCTGAGCCAAGCGCTTTTCCTTATCATGAATGACGGACTCCATTGAATCAAGCTCCCTTTGATCTTTATAACTGAGCTTCTTTCTCTTTGAGGGGTCCTTTGTAGCAGGTGCTTGTTCGACTTGAGCTTGCACCTGCTCTTGCTTCTTAGGGGATGAAGCTTCCAATTTAGATTGCTGCTTCAACCAACTTTCCCACTGAAAAAGATCTGAGAAGGTTTGGATCCTTTGATCTGGACTTTCTGCTCGAGTATCAAAAGCTAGGATCTGAGTCGTCACCTGATCCAAAAAGTACCGATCGTGAGTCACGAGGATGACAGCCCCTGGAAACTCGACCAGACAATCCTCAAGAATCGAGAGAGTGGCCATATCAAGATCATTTGTAGGCTCATCCAGAATCAAAAGGTTTGCGGGATTGAGCATGAGTTGAGCAATGAGTAAACGACTTTGCTCACCCCCTGATAGCTTTCCAACCGCCATTTCCATCTGACCTGCTGAGAACAAGAAACGATCCAAATAACTACGAATATGAACCCTCTCACCTCGGTAAGTCACTGAATCCCCAGTGGGACAGAGCGTTCTCATCACACTGAGCTCAGGATCTAATGCCTCTCGGTTTTGCTCAAAATAGGCAATACTCAAGTTCTCTGATCGATAGATAGAGCCCGAAGAGGGTTGATCCAACCCTGCAAGGGTTCGAACCAAGGTCGATTTTCCACAGCCATTGGGTCCTAAAATGCCGAGTCTAGTTCCTGGCGTGAGAATTAAGTCCAATTGAGAAAACAGAGTTTTCCCCTGTATATCACAGCTCACTTTCTGGGCTTCAATCAGTTTCTTTGGATTCTTGCTTGCACCCTGAAAATCAATCTGAACGGAGCGACTTTGATTTCTCACTTCAAGCTCACCGACTTCATTCTTTAAAGTCTCTGCGCGCTGAATACGAGCTTGCTGCTTAGTCGTTCTTGCCTTTGCTCCTCGTCTCAACCACTCTGTTTCTCGCCTCAAAGTGTTTTTTAAAATCACTTCGCGGCGCTCCTGAGCTGCCATCATCTGAGACTTAGTTTCCAGGTACTGAGCGTAATCGCCCTGAACACTAAGTAAACCTCCAGGATTTCTGCGATCTAACTCTAAGATTCGACGAGAGACCTTCTGCAAAAATGCACGGTCATGAGTAATTGTGAGGGTTGCAAATCGAGCTTGAGCCAAGAACTCCTCAAGCCATAAAATACTCTCCACATCGAGGTGATTGGTCGGCTCATCGAGCAACAAGAGATCTGGGGTTTTCATCAACTCGCGAGCAAGAGCTACCTTTTTCTTCCAGCCTCCAGAGAGCTGCGAAACTAGCCTTTCATCTTCTCCTAGAGATAACTGAGAAATCAAACTGTGAGCTCTTGCATGATGCTCCCAATCCTCCTGACTCGGGTGATCCTTGACTGCTTCAAGGAGAGTAGAGAGAATTGTCGCCTGGGGAGAAAACGTGGGTGTTTGCTCCAAATACCCCACCCGTAAGCCTCTTTGAAAGGAGATCACTCCCGAATCAGGGTGATCCAAACCAGCCAAAAGTCTTAAAAGGGTGGATTTTCCTGCGCCATTTGGCCCAATTAACCCAATCCTTTCTTCACTTTCGATAGCAAAAGTCAGATTCTCAAATAAAGGACGAGCGCCAAAGGCTTTTGAAATACCAGCAATACTTACTAAAATACTCACTTAAGCAATCTAGCAAGATTTTCTCTGAATGAAAATGTGAGAATTTAGTTGAAACGACACGTTTTTCTCCATTAAAACTCCCCTTTGTCCCAAAACGATTTGGTCTTGCATGAAATGCAGTCCTTTACTTTGAGGTAAGTATTTGTGAATTTTGAAACTTGGTTCCAATCTGCGCATCCTGAAATCCCTACAACATCCGCTTTGGCAGTGCTTGCACTTGTTGCAGACGGAGCTACAGTGCCCTTCATTGCACGTTACCGTAAGGAAAAAACAGGTAGCCTGGATGAAGTAGGAATCCAAAACGTCATTGATGGAAAAGAAAAATGGGATCAGATCCTCAACCGACAGGAATTCATCCTCAAGGAAATTGAGCATCAGAGAAAACTCACACCAGAACTCAAAGCCCAGATTGAAAGCACCTTCAAACTGGAGCTCTTAGACGATCTTTACTTACCCTATAAACAGAAGAGAAAAACTAAAGCTGCCATCGCTAAAGAAGCAGGCTTGGAGCCTCTTGCAGATTGGATCTGGAACTGTGGACATGACTTAGAAGCCCCTCAGCCTGGCCAAACGCTTGAGCTTTGGGCTTTTACTTTTAGAAATGAAGCCAAAGAAATTAAGGATGCAGCGACCGCCATTGCAGGTGCACAGGATATCTTAGTTGAGCGATTGGCGGAGATTCAAGAGCTCCGACAAATGGTGAGAGCTGAGGTGTTTGAAAAAGGCTACATCCGAACTGAAAAATCTAAGAAAGCAAAACCTAACAGTAAGTTTGAAAACTACTTTGATTACAGAGAGTCCATTCAGTCGCTCCTTCTCCCCCAGAACTCTCATCGCTACCTTGCTCTGAAGCGCGGTTGGACGGAAGAAGAGCTCACGCTTTCTATTGAAGGAAGCGCAGAGGACACAGAGTTTGAATCCAGAATGCTTCAAGTTTTTGAAAGCACCGCTTGTAGCTCTCCAGACTCTCCTGGTGCAGCCATTCTTTTAAAAGCAGCCAAACTTGCATTTAAAGCTTACGTTCTGACGAGTATTGAAGGCGAAGTGCACAAGTCGCTTCGCGAAGTAGCCGATGAAGCTGCGATCAAGGTTTTCTCAGAAAACGTAAGAAAACTCCTCTTAGCCTCACCTTATGGATCTAAATCTGTTTTAGGAGTAGATCCAGGACTTAGAACAGGCTGTAAACTCGCTGTCATTGATGATGCAGGAAAGTACATTGCTAGCACGGTGATTTACCTTCAAACTGAGGACGGCAAGGAGAAGGCTAAGATCCTCCTTCCTGAAGTTGTGAAGACTGGAAACATTTCTGCAATTGCAGTGGGCAATGGTACCGCAGGCCGCGAAACAGAGCAGTTCATCAGAGAAACCCTCAAACAAAACTCTTTGAATGTTCCAGTCATCATGGTCAGTGAGGCAGGAGCCAGCGTTTATAGCGCAAGTGAAGCTGCTCGTGAGGAGTTTCCAGAACTTGATGTCACAGTTCGAGGAGCCATTTCTATTGCTAGAAGATTACAAGATCCACTTGCAGAGCTTGTAAAGATCGATCCCAAAAGTATTGGGGTAGGACAGTATCAACATGATGTTTCACCTCATTCCCTCAAGAGAAGCTTAACTCACGTCGTCGAATCCTGCGTGAACCAAGTTGGTGTGAATCTCAATACAGCATCTTACCACCTACTCTCTTACGTCTCTGGAATTGGACCGTCTCTAGCTAAGTCCCTCGTCGAGTACCGAGGGCAAAAAGGATTATTCAAATCTAGAGAAGAACTCCTTCAGGTTTCTCGCTTTACCAAAAAAGCCTATGAGCAAGCTGCAGGATTTCTCAGAATTCCAGATAGTGAGAACCCTTTGGATCACACAGGAGTGCATCCAGAGAATTATCAAAAAATTGAGCAGTTTGCGCTCAAACACGCCAAAAGCTTGAGTGATCTCGTTGGTTCTGGAGTGCAGATCTTAAAGCAAGACTCTTCATTTAAAACTGAAATTGGGGAGTTCACATTTGACGATATCGTCAAGGAACTAGAAAAACCAGGAAGAGATCCTCGCGATCCTTTTGTGGTTTTTCAGTACCGAGACGATATTCATGAAGTTAAGGATCTTAAGGAAGGCATGCTTTGTCCGGGCATTGTCACCAACGTTACAAATTTTGGGGCATTTGTAGATATTGGAGTTCATCAGGACGGATTGGTCCATATCTCCCAGCTCAGTGATAAATTCATCAAGGACCCAAGAGAAGTCATTAGCCCGGGTGACCATGTGAAGGTCAGAGTATTGGAAGTCAATGTGGAGAAAAATCAAATTTCTCTTTCGATGAAAAACACTCAAGAGCGCCCTAAACAGCAACCACAAACGCAGGTGAGCCCTCCTCACAAGAGAGCAGCTCAACCTTTTGGAAAAGGGACTATCTCACCTCAGGATAAGGGTGGCACTTCTTTGAGAAAACCCAATCCTTCCGCCTCACCAATTGCTCCTAAAAAACCTAAGGAAGCTTTCAATAATCCATTTGGTGGTCTGGCATCTCTTCGTGGGTCACTCAAATCTAAGTAACTCATTGAGTTTTTAAAAAATAAAGGGAGTGACGAGCAGCAGATTAATCCACATCTAGTGCTCGTCACTCGCTACAAATAGAACATCAGCATTTTAGATTTTTTTTTCTAGATCAACACCCACCTCAATTCAACGCTAATGAGAAGGAACGAGACATGCCGAGCACTCCATCTTTGCCTAATAAACATGAGCTATACGAGCTTTCAGTACAAAGCCCAGATACACATGCAGCCTGGTTTGATCAAATTTATTCAAATACATTTAAGAAAAAGGCTCTCCACCTGAGGGAGGACTTCTGCGGAACATTTCAACTCTCATGTGAGTGGGTTAAGCTCAGAACCAAAAATACAGCTTTGGGATTGGATCTTGATCCTGAACCGATTTCTTATGGAATGAATCATCACTTCTCCAAGATGACCTCACACCAAAAGAAGCGGTTGAAAGTTGCGCAACAAGATGTACTCTCTCCTACACGCAGTAAAAGTGATCTTATTGTCGGATGTAACTTTTCATTCTGTATCTTTAAGAAACGAGATCAACTCCTCAAGTACTTTAAAAGTGCTCATGCCTCTCTCAATTCCAAGGGCATGTTGCTCCTAGAAATTGCAGGGGGACCAGGCATGATTGCACCCATGAGAGAAAAAAAAGAAGTTAAACGAAGTAGAAAAGAAAAATTTACTTACATCTGGCACCAAAAATCATTCGATCCTATCACGAATAATGCTCACTACAGCATTCACTTTAAGCTTGGAAATGGAAAGACCCTTAAAGATCAATTCACATACGATTGGAGACTCTGGAGTATTCCAGAGCTGCGGGAAACTCTTCAAGATGCTGGATTTAAAGAAACTATGATTTACTGGGAAACAGAGCATGAGGGAGAGGGAACAGATGAATATGTTCCTACTGAAAAAGGGGATAACTCCTATGCATGGGTTGCCTATGTACTAGGAATAAAGCGCTGAGACTTTTACCCATCATACCATCAGAAAACCCCAAGGGTCTTACCTGAGAAAGGAGGAGTTGAATCGGATATGATGCAAATACTTCCTTTCTCAGGTGAAAATCATCCTGGCTATTACCGAACCTTACGTCCTAGCCGATACGATAAACAATTGTACACTCATTAGAAAAAAGGCCAAGCAACAAGATTTGTGGGCAACTCAAACCAACCCAAAGCAAGATTAAGGGCATAGACAAAATCAAAAGGAAGAGCTGAAACTCGAGTGATACCACCCCACACCCAAGTCCATGGCAAGACGATCCAGAGAAGAAGAAAGAAAGAAGTCTCTCTCTGAGATAACTTTTCAATGAAGTTTTGATTGAGCAGCCAGAATACAAGAACCAATGGAAATGTAATGATTGCAATCACTCGGGTCTGGTCCTCTACGATAGGAAGCAACATCAGAAGGGCTACTAGAAAGATAAAAAAAGGCAAAGCCGATTTGCCCCAGTCCATAAAACGCAGGGCAACTAACCAACCTAGACCGAGGGTGGACCAAAGCACTATCTGAAAATGAAAACCAAATTGCTGAATCAGCCTGGGAAGATTTTCTAAAAACCAGGCTCTTCTGTCGAGTCTAATATCGATGGAGTAGAAATGAAAAAGGCTATAAAGTAGGAATTTTCCCCCAATAACGCCTATGAGTAAAGCTATACAAAATCTTGAAGAGTACTTCACACGATACCCTAGCTTCTCACTCAAAAGAACAGCGAAGAAAAGCCCAGAATAAGCAAACACTCCTTGCTCAAAGTGCTGCATTCCCAAAAGTATACCCATCAGCACTGCAAACATGACTTTCCTTGGAAAGAGAAAGGGCAAAATCATCAGTAAAAGAGTTAGAGAATCCATTCCTACCCAGTAAAAGGAGGTGCCTGCTACGGGGAGACTAAGAAAAATAATAAGTGTTTTTCGAGCTAAAGTATTTGGGAAAGACTTAAAAGCGAGTCGAATAAAAACTAAAATAAAGAGAAAAGAACAGATGAGATGAAATAAAAAAAACAATAACCAACTCTGAATTCCCAAAGCCCAAGTTAGAAAAGGCCCCAACCAATTCCAAAAGATATACATATCTGTGCCATGGAAGGGATTAGAAAATGGATTTTGTGATACAGCACGACTAGAGCCCAAATTGGGCATGAACCAAATCCCCACCTTAAAAATAAGGAGTAGGAATAGAACCATCACAAAATGAGAGTTCTTCGATTTAAAAATAAAATCTTCTAACTTAAGAATCACCTTCATTTTTCCCCTCCTTAAGAGTTCCTCTAAGATTTAGACTGGAATTGATGATTATGTAGCATAAATTACTGGTGTTAGTCAGGAAATAAACCCCACTCTTATAGGCTAGGTCGATCTCTTGATCAACCGAGGTAAAACTACTTTAATGATTAATGATTAATGATCAAAGCTCTAAAACAACCAGAACTGCTGAGATCAAACAAAAAATGACTAGTGCGGGACTGAGCTCTTTTCTTCGCCCTGTGAACAAATACAAAATAGAGTGGGTAATTAAACCCCAAAGAATCCCCTGAGTGATGGAGAAGGTGAGGGGAATGAGAACAATGGTAAGAAATGCAGGAACTAGATCCTCAAACTGAGAAAATTGGAGACTCTTTACATTTCTAAACATCATTGCTCCTACCAAGACCAAAACAGGAGCGGTGGCTGACACTGGAATCACCTGAACAATGGGTGCTAAAAATAGACAAGGCAAGAAAAGCAATCCTGCAACAATTGCAGTCCACCCTGATCGACCACCAGCCTCAATGCCTGCAGCACTCTCAATATAGCTTGTTCCTGGAGAATTGCCGAGGATACTCCCTGCAATCGAGCCCCATGCACTCACGATCATTCCTTCTCTTAATCGAAGAGGTTGCCCATTTTTATCCCTCATTTCTCCTGAATAGGAGATTGCAACAAATGTGGAGATGGAATCAAAAAGCGCTGTAAAAAAAATGGTAAAAATAGCAGGAAGAAACACTAAGCTCAGTGCACCTCTAAAATCTGCTTTAAAAAAGGTACTTGAAAAATCAGGTCTACTCCACAATTGAGTGGGCAATTGGGTTTTACCTGAAGCTAGGAACAAGCCAGTAATCAGCAGGATACCACTCAAAAAAGCAAATGGGCTTTTTTTCCTCAGGAGTACAATCATGAGGCAAAAGCCCAAAAACACGAACGCAGTTTCCTGATTTAAGCTACCTAATTGCACTAATGTGGCAGGGTCAGAAACTACAATGCCCCCATTTCGTAACCCAATGAACGTCAAAAATAACCCAATTCCGGTGGCAGCAGCAAATCTTAAATTCTCTGGAATTGCGTGAGCAAGCTTCAACTGTAGTGGAGAAAGGGCGACCAGGAGAAACAAGACTCCCGCCCAAAATACAATCCCTAAAGCAATGGGAGCAGGCACGGAATTACCCAAAATTAATGAGTAGACAAAAAATGCATTCAGTCCAATTCCAGGAGCAATCGCGTAGGGTAGCTTTGCATAAATCCCCATACACAAAGTCATCAGAGTCGTTAATACAATCGTCGAAGTTAAGCCCCCTGAGAAAGGAATCCCTGTACCCGCTGTTGAAAGAACGGAGGGAATTACAATGACAATGTATGCCATTGTTAAGAACGTAGTGAGGCCTGCGAAAATTTCTGTCTTTAAAAAGGATTGTTTCATAAGGATGATTTTGCTGCAAACTACAAGAGTTTAGCAAATTTAGCACTGAAAAAATCAAATCATTACATATCAACCCCTCAGCTCTTACCCTCAACTACCTAAGAAGTGCTCATACTCCATCAGAGAACACTCTAAAAAATTGAGAATAGACAGGTTCATTTGATGTCGCCAATAGTATTAGAAACAATAAAAATCACATCACGCGGCGCTTCAATTTGATTAATTTTATTGATCTTTTTCTAAAAAAGAGTGAAGCCTTGGCTGCAGTTCAAATGGAATAAGAGCACTCCAATGAATACACATCGAACCAACTCAGAGTTAGATCCAAATACGAATCTCAAAAAAAAATTCAGACCTACTCAGGCATACCCTTCAATAAAAAAACAACAGTCTCAGTTGTTTAGTTCTGGTTTAAAAACTCCAAATAAATATCCTCACAAAATAACCCTATCAAGAGCGAGCTCTCGTTCCTATTTTTTCACTTCGATCGGACTCCTAAAAAAAGCATTTCTGACCACACCTCAAGCTCAGAGGATCTTCCATCTCAGGTGGCGTTTTTTTGAGCAGAATCAGGATCTCGCTGGCTTGTCGCTTCAAGGGATTCTCAAAAACACCCAAAGCAACCGAACGAGATCAAAACAGAAGAAGCTCATGATTGAAGAGGCAAAAACACAACCCTTCATAGGATGGATTCACATCACCTCAGAGCATGAGATCAAGTCTATTAACAGACGAAATTGCTCAGCTGGCATGAAGACCCTAAAAAGGGGGCTACATTTCACTCAAGATTGGGACAACCACTCTGAAAGAAAACCTAATAAAATGGGTAAACAACTGATCTCTTGTGTGTTAGATGGACCTTATTCACATGGTTTAAGTCTTAAAATGGAGTTTTAAGTGGTTTAAAACCCAAAGGAGGAGCATTTTATGACTAACGTCAGCTATTTTAAAAGAGCAGTGGGAGCTATTCTTGGTGCAATGATTGGAATTCCTAGCATTGCTGCAGGTTTTTACATTACCTATCAACTAGTTACAGCGATTGGAAACTAAGCTCATTGCTCCATAGCGATCCATATTCCTAATGACTCAACAATTCCTAGTTAAAACAGCCCTTGCCGGCTTGAATGAGGGGCAAAAGATGGCTTGCTGTCTGCAGTCGTTGACCTGAGCAGATGAGCTCGTGGTGAGTCACGCTAAAAGTGCTGGTCTAACAAAAAAATATTTTTGATGATCCTCAGCTCCTTGAGCAGGCAAGGTCAAATTCAAAACCTAGGCCTGAGAGGGATTCAGAACTCAAAAAAACCTCTGAATCTCCTCACTTTCTGTGCCATCCTGAAGTCACTCACTCACCCAATGACCATGACTCTCATTTTGGTGTTCAGAGGCTCCAGAGCAAGGCGACTAACTGTAAGACAATTGGGGTAAACGCTAGGTAAGATCTGGGAACTCCAACAAAAAGAAAAAATAAAGGCAAAATAATTGAGCTCACTCAAAGCAGCTTTTATCTCTTTCCAAACACTTCCTTCCTGGGATATATTGCATGCTGTCAGATGAATTAGGAGAGGTGTGAGAGTGGTTGAATCAGCACGCCTCGAAAGCGTGTTTAGCTTAACGGCTAACGAGGGTTCGAATCCCTCCCTCTCCGCCATTTATCTATCAGTCACTAGGAACAGCACTCATCACAAATCTTCTCTTAAAACTCTCCTTTGACCACTTCCTCGCAGCTAAGCTAAAATAGATCTAGAATCTCAAAAACAACCATTCATAAAAAATAAAAAAATACTTTAAGAATAAGAAAAGGAATTCTTATGAATAAAATTCAAACCGTATTGACAGCTGCCTTCATAGGCATTGCACTGATCATTTCGGCCATTCAAGGCTGCGGATCTTCCTCCTCAAAACCAACCGTGACTTTAAAAGGAGGAGCCTCTTAATGAATAAGATCGCTCCACTCATTTTTTCCTAACCCTAGGCCTACACTCAGTGTGATATGCAGGCAAGGGAACCATCAATGCTGCAAAGATCAAAGTGAAAATATGTAACTTTGCTGTATCCACGAGCAAAGCATGTACGTCCCCTATTACCATTTTTAGTGATAGTGCTGGAGTTGAAAGAGATCTGCTGAGCTCTCCTACGTTTGGATCAGGTTCGGTGGATGCAGGTACTTATCCTTGTATCTTAATCGAAATCTCAAAATTGATAAAAACCACGGGCACTACAGACTGTACAGAAGAGTGGACGGATATGATTTGTCAGGACAACACTCAGTCATCAAAACTCATCGATGGAACTTCAGTCACTTGCTCTGGGGGAAAGAGTAATGATCAGCACGTCACACTTTACATCACGACAGCAAGTACCGGAAGCAGTGGGGATCGAGCTCTCTTACCTCCTGACAATGAAACGGATACTACAGCAGGATTAAAGCTCACTTCACCCTTTATCATCTCTGCAGACACTTCAGGGACCCTAAAAGTCTCTCCTACTGGATTCATCGACAAAGCTGGGGCAATCTGCGGGACGAGTGCGCCAACATTTTCATTTGAGTAAAAAAGTGAGCCAAATACACTCACAGGAGTGAGTGATTATTAAAAACGTAAGAGCCTAATTCAGCTCAAACACAAAGCACTGAATTCCAAGCAGAGGATTCAGTGTTTTATACTGCATCTCTCTAGAAAGTAAGCCTAATCGCTCCCATTTCTCTTCCATCCATCTCGCACAGAGAAACTGAAAGAGAAGAGATCTTTACAGACGGATTTTTATCTATAAAGTGCTCAGAAATCATGAACTGAAGCCGATCATGAAAAAATACACTGAGAGTCTCGCACGTGGGAAACTCTCTCACTTCAGGAGATACTCCTGAAAAATCATTCAAATAAACGTGATTGAGTGGCCTGACTAACTCCAATACTCTTTCTCTCAACTCCACAATGTCGATGATTTTACCATCAATGGGTGTGCCTGATAGAACAAACTCCAACCACCACAAATGGGGGTGGGGAGTCTCATGCCCCTTCAATGAGTGGCTTGAGATAAAGTCAAACTTTAAAACTAATTCCATCTTCATAAACTTCACTACTACTTCTTACTTCTCCACACACAAGTACCACCTTGTCCTGGAGACTCCTCGACTCTCACTGATACAGATTGAATCAGAGAAAACTCAGGCAGCTTTTTCAAACCCAGGATAAGCCTCCTCGAAAACTCACCTGCAAGTGTTTCAGAGGTGATGTTATCCAAAGCTAAAAACACAACTTCATCTGCAGGTAGAACATACCTCTTTTTACAGAGAGAAAACTCCACTGCCTGCTCGTCCTCCTTGAGTAACTCAAAAAAAGGACACTGTGATGGCAACAACACTTTCTCATCCCAGGCCTCACAAATCTCGCGCATGATCTTCTTCACTACAGAAAATGCAATGGTATCATTGAGAGCAATACTGGATAACTCTAAGGAAACTTCAGTTGAGTAATTATGACCATGCAATGATTCCTTACTTCCATCAGGAAACACCGTCATATGGGCTGAAGCAAACTTGAGTGCCTCTTTTCGAATATGAAAATGATATTGTTGTATGGACATGTCCAAATGTTATACCAGGCTTGGGTCATAACTTCTAGCATTTTGGGTCATTTGATCTAGCACTTCTATGATAATGGTTGAAATTCAAATCTTTGCATTATTTCGATGATTTAGCATATTTTTTCTGGCTCCTGATCCTTATCCCACTCAAGATACCTTCTCTTCACCCTCGCTCGTGCCACTCTTCTTTCTAGAGTATGTTTCGGAAAGATCAACCTTAAGATAGGTCAGGCTACTGGGGTGAGATCGCCTCGAGGCTCAGCTTTTTTAACACTTCGCAGCTCAGGATTCTTTCGAATCATAAACCCTACAGCAACACCTAAAGCAAGCGCTGTCATTGCCAATCCTACTGGGTTTTTCTTCCCAAACTCCTCAATCTTCTGAGACACCCCTTGAAAATTAAACTCCTCGACGATCCTCTCAATATCTTCGCGCACCATCGAGGCAGCGTGCGAAAAGGGATCGGAGTTCTCTGATTCCTCGTCTTGAGATTTCGACTGATGACTCGGATCTACAGTAGGGGTGGAATGACTCACGGACATGGATTGCATCCTCCTCAAGGCCTTTGGAGTCCATTAAGCAACCCTTATGCCAAAAGCGTACTTGGCATAGTGCTTGTAACTCCTCTCAGAAAGAAAGCTCAACTCTATGCTCAGTGAAATTCAAAAACGTTCTGATCACAATGATCAATCGCGCCACAGACCCTTGAACTATCACCCCATGATTCTGGGTGTATCTGCATTTTTCGTAGGCGTGGCTCTCGCTACAAGGCGTATGAAAACTCTCACTGCTCAGACCAAACAACTCTCTCTTGATCTTACGCAAATGATCATTGCCGTATTTGAGCACGAGATCAAACGTAAAGGTGAGGCGATCGTTCAAGACATCAAGTGCAACTCATCTAAAATCAGTTAATCTCCTCACTCATTCGAGAAGATCCAATAGCATGTTCAACTTTACGGTCTTCAAACTCGTATTTCTTCAGAGTGTCAATGGCTGCATGAAATCCGCTCCTCACAATTTCAGCCATTTTTTTTGGGGATAAGCTAAAGTGCTCACCAAAAAAAAGCCTAGAGTCTGTCGGCTTGGGATGGATGTAAATCGTATCAACATCCATTCGATGGTGAAACTCTTTCTCTAAGATATTACAAATCATACGCCGATGCTCTTCTGAAAGACCTACGCTTTTGCAGTAATCAGAAACTGATGAGATTGCATTTCTTTGGCTCTGCTTGTTGTAAATGTGATTATTAATCTTCTGTTCAATCACAAGATAAATCGATTGAATCACAATGGAAGGCAATCCGTAGTTAGTCAAAGAACCAAGCTCTTGACTCAAATGATAGGGCTGATGAGTGTAGCTTGCAATCACAAGATCAGCTCCATTATCCACTGCGACGTGAGAAGATAGAGTATCTCTTATTTCACCATCGATGAAGTAACTTTCTTTCTCATCTTGAGTCTTGATGAGGTGAGGAGAAAAAATCACGGGCAGCGCCGTGCTTGCTGCACAGGCATCAGAGATCAGCGCATTACTCTCGTACTGACAGCTCAAATCATGGGGAGGGGGTTGAAAATTGTATTTTCCAAACACGACTTTTCTGGAATGATCTAGCTGAGTTGCCACTATGAATAAATCAGCTAGGTAATCTTGGAATTGATTTGAAAAAAGGACTTCCTCTCTCATGTACTGCTCAATCCCTGCTGTTGAAAATAATCCAGATACTTTAAGCCACTTAAATTGAATGAGATCTTCCCAGTGAGCGTCCACCAGGGATGAAAAAATTTTATGAAGGCGAGTGAGCTGCCCTGCTTGTCCAACTAAACTGGATGACCTGAGTTTGAACATCTTCTGATAGGTGAGCCTGGGCAGCCTCTTGGGATAAAGATCGCGCTGATCTAGGTGCGCAACGTCTTTACCTAAAAAGGAAGAGAATATATTCTCAAGAGAGTACCCTGCAGCCAAGTATGAGGAAATAATGGATCCAGCGCTGGAACCTACATAGGTGGAAATTTCCATCGGCTCAGGTGCTGAGTGAATCTGGGTTGAGGCGCGAGTGCCTCCCAAAAACTTAAACCCTTGCTCCTTTAAGGCGAGAGCTACACCCAAGTGAAATGCACCTGCCTTAGTTGCACCCCCACTACAAACAAACGCTATTTTTCGTTTAGATCCTATTTTGATTTTATTTTCCGAGTGATTTTGAGGATTATCTTCCTGCCTTAACATAATACTGATAACAGTACTTGAATTTATCGCTCCTGGAAATACAATTGATATAAGGCTATGGATGGCAAAATCTTGGAGCAGGACCAAAAAAATAAGCTCAGCATACACATCACTTTTATAGGTGCTTGCTGGGCGAAGGGCGACCTGGCCCGGATGAGGCGAATCCATACCTCAAGTGCCAAATCTTTGACCTTCAGAGAGTTATTTCTCCACCCCTACAACAAGACGTCTCACATTGATTTATTCAGGATTAACCCAAGGAGCTAAACATGAAGCTTGATACCTACCGACTTTACTCCCACTTGCTCCTCTTAATATCATGGGCATTCCTTTTAACTGATGATGGGTTTGCTAATGCTCACCTTGATCGACAGTACCGTTTAGAGTCCTTAGGCTTACTCAAGAGCCAGGACAATGTTGATCATATCCTAAGTGAATACTTGGAGAATGCCTACCAGAGCTTTTTTTCTCAGCAGTCTCGTTTTCAAGCAATCAGCTCAAGGGCAGTAGATCAGGCCTTAAATGATTCAAAGCTTCCTTACTCGAAAATTATCACTGACCCCGAGGTCCTGGCTCAAATTGCAAGGGTAACCCATGCAGATAGCTTACTGCGCACCCAGGTTGTCAAATCAGGAAGAGCTTTTCATTTCAAGGTCGACTGGTTGCACTCACCTCAAACAGAAGTCCTAGGATCAGTCGATTTTGAATTAGATGTACCAACTCCTGGAAGTTCCTTTGATCAGAATCAATATGCACAGGTTATCCAAAAGAACTTGGCCTTACTCATTGCCCAGGTTCCTTTTCATGGACAGGTGACAGGGCGAGATCACTCCTCAGTCACTCTCAGCCTGGGTGAGCGGGACCAATTGAAGTCTGGAGATATTCTCACGATTAGCACACTAGATGAGGTGAAGCGACATCCGCTATTGAAAAACATCTCTGAATGGAAGCTTTCTCCAACAGGTAAGGTTAGGGTTGAAAAAGTGGATCGAGAGATGTCTTTTGCAAACATCATCGAAGAGGAGCCCGGCAAGCAGATTAGTAAATATCAAAAAATCGCACTCGTTCAGCACTCTCCATTACTGGCATCCAATACCGAGTCAGTTCCTCAAGAGCTGAGCGTTACTCCTGATTATGATCCTGAAATTGGATGGGGAGCATTTAGCTTACCTTTTGGTTCTTATGAAAGAAGCTTTAGCTCGAGATCACCTGCATACTCCTATTTAGGAAACCCCTTCACTTATGGTGCAAGAGTGGAGAGCAACCTCCTCCTGAATCGAGAGTTTTTTACCTACATCAGGCTCGACTATCAGATGTGGAACCATCAACAAAATGATGCTTCATCAGGCTTAGCAACTCCTGCCAGTAAGAATGGTGGTGTGCCTGGATCTCAGACCTCAGTGCTCATCAGTGGTGGATACCAGATCTCTCTGACTCACAGCCAGAGTGGACCTCAAGGGTGGGTGGGATTAGGATACAAAATCACATCAGTGAATCTTCCCATCTCTTCCAGTGAGGCTACCTCACCTTATACGTTTAAGTCATTACTCTTAGGAGCAGGATTAAATCTAAAGTTAAAACAAAGTCTATCTCTTGAAACTTCGCTTCGTTACCGAATCTTCTCCTCAGTTGATGCTTCTAACCTTGTACAGGGAGCATCAGTCAATGGCACCTCCGATGTTGAGATCTATCTAGGACTTTCGTACAAATTCAATGAGCAGTTTGGTCTACGCGGTGGTGTTGAGATTCAGTCTCTGAGTGCTCAATTTGATAATGGAAACTCATTGAGTCAAAAAACAATGACATTTGCCCCTGCCCTCTTGTATTACTTTTAGGTGCAATGATACCAAAAGAACAAAGTATTGCTGAGAGAATTCGAGAGTTAACTGCCCTCATCCATCATCATGACTTTAGGTACTACGTCTTAGATGATCCAGAGGTTTCAGATTCACAGTATGATTCTTTATTTCGGGAGCTCACTGAGCTTGAATGTCAATTTCCGGAATTGAGACTCTCAGACTCCCCCACTCTCAGAGTAGGAGGCAAGGTACTGGAGCAGTTTAAGAAGTCTCCTCACCGTGTACCGATGCTCTCGCTGGCCAATGCATTAAGTCGGGAGGAGTTTTTGGCTTTTGATGAGAGGGTGCATCGATTGGTTGAGAAACCCTCAAGTGAGGAAATTGAATACTTTGCAGAACTCAAGTTTGATGGGTTATCGATTAATCTCACCTATGAAAATGGGATCCTAGTGAGTGCTGCCACTCGAGGGGATGGGGAAGTAGGGGAAGACATCACAGAGAATGTCCGAACCATTCGCACAGTTCCTTTGAAGTTAAAAACTGAGACTCCACCTCAGCTGATTGAGATTCGCGGCGAGGCAATTTTACCGATTGCAGCATTTGAGGAACTGAATCGCCAACAGAGTAAGGATGGCCAAAAACTTTTTGCAAACCCTCGCAATGCAGCAGCAGGATCCTTGAGGCAACTGGATTCAAAGGTCACAGCCTCTCGTCCTCTTCAAGTGTTTTGTTACGGCTTAGGCTATGCGGAAGGATTAAAGCTAGGCACCATCGATCAGTACGAAAAGCTTCTAGAGAGCTGGGGCTTCCAAGTCGGGAAATGGAGAAAGCTTTGCCGAGGAACAGATGCTGTACTCAAGTTTTATGATTCGATTCATGAGCAAAGAGATCATCTGCCTTTTGAGATTGATGGGATTGTAGTCAAGCTGAACCAGTTTTCTGAAATCGATCAAGCAGGCTATATTGCAAGAAATCCACGTGGAATGGTGGCGTTTAAGTACCCTGCACGGCAGGAAACCACCACAATTGAGGAGATTATTGTTCAGGTTGGGAGAACTGGAGCACTCACACCTGTGGCCATCGTTCAACCTGTGCGGATTGGGGGTGCGATAGTCAGAAGAGCAACCCTACACAATCAAGACGAAATTGACCGAAAAGACATCCGTGTGGGTGATCGCGTCATTATTCAAAGAGCTGGAGATGTAATTCCTGAAGTCGTCAAGGTCATAACTGAGTCCAGAACTGGAAAAGAAAAAAAATTCAAGCTCCCTCATCAATGCCCTGTTTGTGATTCACCAGTTGAAAGAAAAGAAGGAGAAGCAGTCGTTCGCTGCATCAGTCGCAACTGTATTGCGCAGCTGAAGGAAAGGATCAGACATTTTGCCTCAAAGGATGCTATGAACATTGAGGGTCTTGGGGAGAAGATTGTAGAGACTCTTGTTGATGCAGGCTTAGTGAAACATTACGCAGACTTGTATAGACTTGAAGCAGGGCGGATTCAAACTCTTGAAGGTTTTGCTGAGAAATCGAGCTTAAACCTCATTGAGGCGATTAAAAAATCTCGCCGGATTGAACTTTACCGAGTGATCTATGCACTTGGGATTCGTCATGTGGGAGAAAAAACAGCAAAAACTCTAGCGAGACACTTCAGAAGCTTTGATTCTCTTTATCAGACTCAAGAAGAGGAGTACTTAACTGTTCATGAGATTGGGCCTGAGATTGCTCGAAGTCTATTTGAGTACTTTCATGAAAAAAGCCACATCCATGAGCTCCTAGATTTATTAAAAGAAGTCCATCCCATTTCCCCTCAATTAAAATCAGGGGAAAATGGACAAGCCAAGTTTGCAGGCAAAACATTTGTATTAACAGGCACCCTACCCACCTTATCTCGATCTGAGGCAACAAAACTCATTGAAGAGCAAGGAGGTAAGGTGTCTTCAAGTGTTTCTAAAAAAACGGATTATGTACTTGCGGGTGAGGAAGCAGGAAGTAAGCTCATCAAGGCACGGGACTTGGGAGTGAGTGTTTTGGATGAGACTCAGTTCCTCTCACTCATTTCAAATTAGCGACGACCCTTCTCAAGATCTTTCAGCTTCTTATCCCAACGATCGCGATAAGACTGAAAACGTGAGACTAAGCTTGAGTACTTGAACTTTTGAGATGGGGTAGATTTTTGCTGGTTCTGCAAGCTCACCATGATTTGATCAAGAACACTTCTAACCTGATTTGGTGGAAGTTTTTCAACCCCAGAGAAATACATCCCGTAGAGGTGATCGATCTGATCGATCATCGTTTGTGCTTTTTCTAAGATCGCATCTAAGGATACAGAACTAGATTGAAGAGGATCAGCTTTACCTAGAGTAGGTTGAGCAGAACCTTTTCCAGAGATACGTTTTTTAAGAGCTTCTTCAGCTGCCTCACGTTCTCTCTCATCTTCTCTTTCTCTTTTTCTTTTCCAATCGTCATCATCTCGAGCCATTATTCTATTTTATGGGTTTATTTTATAGTTTCAAGCTCTTCAATTCTAGAAAGATAGATGAGTTTAATATCTGTTGATTTGGAATATTTTTCTTTGACTGATTTTGGGGTGTTTTCAGGGAGAACAACCATTTTAAAACCCAATCTTCTTGCCTCTTCGATTCGAAGCTCAGATTGAGAAACCCTTCTGATTTCCCCCGTGAGTCCTAGCTCACCGATAAATACTGTGCCCATGGATAGTTTGCGCTCTTCTGTACTTGACCAAATCGCTGCAGCCACAGCAAGATCACACGCGGGTTCAGCAAGCTTCAACCCCCCTGAAACATTGAAGAAAAGATCTAAATCAGCAAGAGGAAGCTTGAGGTACTTCTCCAAAATAGCGGCAATCAGTGAGACTCGGGAGTGATCCATCCCCACGGCCGTCCTTCTCGGAACGGCTAGAGTTGACGAGGTGACTAAGGCTTGTAACTCCACGAGAAGGGGGCGGGTACCCTCAAGAGACGCAGCAACGGCCGTGCCTGTGACAGGGTCTTTACGCTCAACTAAAAAGAGTGAGGATGGATTTAGAACCTCTCTCAAACCCTCTCCGTCCATCTCAAAAACTCCAAGCTCTTGATTACTCCCAAATCGATTCTTTACAGTTCTGAGTAATCGATAGGACTGACCGCCTTCGCCCTCAAAATAAAGCACCGTATCCACCATGTGCTCAACTGTCTTTGGACCTGCAATACTTCCTTCCTTAGTGACATGCCCCACCAACCAGACTGAAATTCCAGCGGTTTTAGCAAGAGTCATGAGCCGAGCGGTCACCTCACGAACTTGACTCACACTACCAGGTGCAGACTGAATAAAGCCTGTTGAAAAAGTCTGTAACGAATCCATGATCAGGACATGGGGCTTCAACTCTTTAACGGAAGCAAAAACACGCTCCAGCTGAGTTTCAGCTCCGAGGTAAATTTTTCCGGAACTCTTAACCCCAAGGCGTTTTGCTCGACTACGAATCTGATCTGTGGATTCTTCCCCACTCACATAAAAAATTTTAAGATGACTCTGCTTTTCTGAAATCCCCTGAGCCATTTGCAAGAGCAGAGTACTTTTTCCAATTCCGGGATCCCCTCCCAGAAGTACAAAACTATCAGGAACTAGGCCTCCACCCAAAACTCGATCTAACTCTCTCATTCCTGTTGCATGGCGTTGAATCACACGAGCTTGAGCATGCCCTTGATCTTGTGCCTGCTCATCATCTTCGAGCAATACCCAGTTCTCAGAGGAGCGCAGGGAGTCGTGCAGATCAAATGGAGAATCCGCTAAAGGAGACTCCTTAGCCACTTTAAACTGGTCTCTCAACTCAGCTAAAGACCCCTGATCATTCACTGGCGTGAAGGATTCTTCAACAAATGAATTCCATGCATGACAAGAGGGGCATTTTCCAAGCCACTTAGCATTGACATGTCCACACCCCTGACAAACGAACTGAGACTTATTTTTAGCCACGGTACATGACGCGACCGACTGCCTTTTTCCACCTCATCATTGAATCAGATCTCTCGGAGTTGCTCATCGCAGGTTTAAAGGTTCGGTCTTCCTTCCAGGTCTTCTCAATATCAGACAAGTCGGTCCAAATACCAGCTCCTAATCCAGCAGCAAATACTGCTCCCAAACTAGTACTTTCAAGATAGGCAGGACGCCTCAGCTCCACACCTAAAATATCGGCTTGAAACTGCATCAAAAGGTCATTGGCCGATGCACCACCATCTACATTCATCTGGCAGATGGGTTTGCCCAGATCTTTCTGCATTGCTGAGATGATATCCGCATTTTGAAAGGCGATTCCCTCAAGTACTGCTCTTACCATATGAGCACGCGTAGTGCCTCGAGTGAGTCCTGTGAACATGCCTGTCGCTAAAGGATCCCAATGAGGAGCACCCAACCCTGTAAGAGCTGGAACAAAGGTCACTCCTTCTGTAGAAGAAACAGATGCTGCAAGGGCTTCGATCTCAGAGGAGTCCTGTATGAATTGAAGCCCGTCACGTACCCATTGAACTGCAGCTCCTGCAATAAATGCACTGCCTTCTAAGGCGTAGGTGTAATCGGTTTCACTCAACGCCCAAGCCACTGTAGAAATTAAACGGTGCTGACTACGAACAGGTTTTCGTCCTGTATTCATGAGCAAGAAAGCACCCGTTCCATACGTGCACTTGACTGATCCTTCTTTGACGCAAGCTTGCCCCAGGAGTGCCGCTTGCTGGTCCCCAAGTACTCCTGTGATAGGAATACCATCAGGCAGCCCAGGGAATGAGCGAGTTACGGCAAATGTACCCATTGAGGGGTAAACTTCAGGCCAGACCTCTTGAGGGATACCTAGGCCTTGGCAGAGGTCTCGATCAAACTTATGTTTACTCAAGTCAAAGCACAACGTACGAGAGGCATTACTGGGCTCTGTGGCATGCACAGATCCACCTGAAATCCTAGCAATCAAAAAGCTATCAATTGTTCCTAAGGCAAGATGCCCCGAGCGATACGTTGACTTGACGGAATCCAGATGATTCAGGGCCCATGCTGCCTTTGTCCCTGAGAAATAAGGATCAATGAGTAGGCCTGTCTTCTCTTGGTAAAACGGCTCCATTCCCTTTTGTCTCAACTCCTCACAATACTGAGCTGATCGTCTATCCTGCCATACAATGGCGCGACTCACGGGCTGCGTTGTTCTTTTATCCCAAAAACAGAGGGTCTCTCTCTGATTGGTGATCCCTATGGCTATAATCTTCTTTGAATTGACGTGCTTAGTCACCTCATGGACAGTTTGAACGACAGTACTCCAAATATCCTCTAGGTCATGCTCCACCCACCCAGGCTTTGGGAAGTGCTGCTCAAAATCTACTCCTGCCTCTGCAATCCGGTTTAAACTCCTATCCATGAGTAATGCTGTTGTTCCCGTAGTGCCTTGATCAATCGCAAGAATGTATTCCATAAATTGGAGCCAAAATACTCCTTTCACGACTTCTAGGCAATGCCTTAAGTTTTCTTCAAGAAAGACCGAAGGGATCAAAGTGAAAACATCTCTTTTTAAAAAGCTGTTTGCTTCAGGAGTTGCCTCTTTCGCATTAAGTGTGACTCTATTTTATTTCGAGTCTAATCATTCCTTCAAGGTTAGGAAAAACTACTATCTTCAATGGGCAAAACAAATCAGCCACCAGGTCAAAAAGGCAACAGAATACGCATCTCAAAGGAATGAGAAAAATCCGCTCCTCTCAGCCATCCAAGAGCTGAGTACTGGTGCCGATGATCAACTCATTCAAATTTCTATGATTCGTCAGATCAAAGGTGCTCTTCCCACTGAGTCATATGAGTTTGAGGCAGATCAGGGGATTTTTCGGTTGGACGAAATTATAGAATCTGATCAGAATCAGGGCGTTCGAATCCTCATTCAAACTCCATATCGGGGTTTCTTAGGTACTCAAAATAGAATGACTCATGATGTTGCTCTCATCATGGCATTTCTCCTATTTTTCAATCTCTTTTTCTTTCCTCTCCACTTTATAACCTCTCAAACGGACTCCCTAGATCAGGATTCAAAGAATTCCTCTGAACCATCCTCTCATCTACTGACTCAACAACTCATCAAATGGATTGGAAACACTCAAGCCTTACTCTTCTCCATGGGAGAACACCTCAAAGAAAGCACAAAGGGAATGAGTCAACTCATTGCAAATACAGTTGAATTTCAGGCACACCTTCTAAAACTCAGAGATCAAACCTCTCAAGCTATAGAATGGACCCATGCACTAAAAATGGAAATAAAAACTCAAGAATTGACGAAAAAGATCGACCTATCACGTCTTCATCAGCTTGAAACCACATTAGAGCAAAGTCAAAATACACTTGAAAAAGTACAATTGCAGTATAGGGATACCTTCAAGCACACTGATCAAATCAATGCATCTATTTCTCTCATGGCTTTAGACCTTGGCGAAGAAGCCCAAATGATCGAAGATCTAGGCCAAGAAATGAAAGGCGGCACTCGCAGCTAAACGAGCGGTTCGATCACCCACATCATGCTCTGGATTCAGCTCAAATACACCTAAAGAGATGCATTTCTTTTCCTGACCTGCAATTTCCATCATAGACAATACATCTTGAGGAGTGAAACCCTCACTTTGAGGTGCTGATACGCCTGGGGAGAAAGCTTCTGCTACCGAATCAAGATCAAAACTCACGACTACTGCATCTGTGGATCGAATGAGACGGCTCAATTCCTTTTTAAATTGACTAGCTGCATTAGGTTGCCTTAATTTCTGCATCGGTACGACTCGAATCCTCTTTGACTCAACATAATCCCATAGACTTGAAGCATTGCAATGCGATTGAATCCCAAACTCCACAAAATTCTTCGGCTCTAGGACCTGGCTCTCAATGGCTAAGAAAAACGGAGATCCACTGGTGATCTTAGGCAGTGATGACCTGACATCAAGATGAGCATCCACATTAATACAGCCTAATTTAAACTTCCGATGTCCCTTGGACTCAAAGGCTCTTTTAATCCCAAGTAAATGAGAATAGCCATGATCGTGGCCTCCTCCGATCACAATCGACTTTTCAAACTCAAGGTGAGCCTTTCGAACTAACTCTGCTGCATTCTCATGATTTTTTTCAATCGATGCTGTCAGACCTGTCACATCGCCTAGATCAGTGACCCAATCAGACATTGGGATTTTACCCGAGAGCCTTCTCCATGCCTTTCTGAAAGCTTCAGGTCCGCGACGCGCACCGAGTCGACCAATAACAGCTTGGTGATCTGGAATTCCAATAATGCAGTATTTGATTCGTTTCATCATTTCTTTTAGACTTAGTTCTAACCTGGAATTAAAAAAAATGGACCCACTTACAGAAAAAAAATGGTTTCTCTACATCAATGATCATCACGAAGGCCCTCTAAGCGTCTCAGACATCCATGAAAGGATGAAACTTGGGAGCGCTCACCAAGAGAGTTTTGTTTGGCAAGAGGGAATGCCTACTTGGCAGATGATTAAGGAGCGTCAGGAGTTTGTCATTCAAGAATCATCTCACGCCTCAAACCTAGCTCAGGCAGAAAAGCTCGAGGCGACTCAACATGAACAACAGGTCACTCCTAATGAGATCATCGATGAAAAAACTGGGGATCTCAACCCTGACGAACTCAATCAAACCCGAATGATTGGTCGAGCAGCCCTACTCAATAGTAAAAAGGAAGAAAAGTCTCAAATTACTCCAAAAACCAGGGATAAGAAAACGACCAAGACAAGAAAAGTAATCACCCTCCTCATCTCAGCCACTCTTGTTATAAGCTTGTTGGGCACCTACAGGCTTGGATACCTCGATCCCTTCCTTGAGATCCCAATTTTTCGTGCAACCCTACACAAAGCATCAAGCCTGAGCAGACCCTACTTGATCAAACTCACTCAAACTATCCCTGCCCTTGAAGGCATTATTCCTCCGCTCCTTAGGCTCGATGATGTTTCTATGATTGAGTATGAAGAACTGCACACTGCCGCCTCTGAGACCCTCAAGGAAAAGGGACCCCAGTATGCATTGGCTTTAACTCAGTCTGATCCCTACACTCCCTCATTTTACATCGGATCAAACCTACCTGAGGGGAGTAAATTTGATCTTTATGTGATTGGCTTACCCGATACTCTCTTAAATGAAGTTTCCTTCACTGGTCACTTAAGTGCCACGCTTGAGAAAAATCTAGCCAAAACCTCTCCATTGAGGAGGAGCGATCAAAAACCCATTGCTCGCGGAGAGTATGAGCTTTACCTCGTCTCATCTCTTTCTCAAACGGCAACGACTCGATCCATTATTGAGGCTCATCCAGCCCCTCCCGTTCGAATTCCTGCAGAACTCCCTCCAGGGGCAAGAATTTTATTTGTGAAAAAGTACTTTCTTGGAGGAGCCAAAGATGCCAACTATCAGAACAAGCTCAAGGACTTTCACTCTAAGCTCAAGGCCAGGGCACTAACAGAATTGAATGAAATCAAACAATACACCTCTACACTCGATCAACAACTTCAGGCTCTTATTAAGGAAGCACAGAACATGAATCGATTGACTCAGACTTCTCCTAAGAAGAGAAAAATCTGGGATCTATTCAGTGCACAGTGGGTCAAAATTCAAAATGAGATGAATCAGATGATCCAGGCATGGACTCCTGAATCTCTTCAAAATGAATACTACTACGGTGCACTCTACACGCAGGTACAAATCGTGGCTCAGTCCATTTGGAAACTCTATGAGGCTGAAGTGAGTTTCATGAGTGGACAAATCGAACAGCAATCATTCCAGGAGCAATGGAATATTTTTTCAAATCAAGCAAACGAAGAGATCTCTCGCATCTATAATAGAGTTAAGTCCCTTGAGTTCATGCCCTCTGACGACTCCAAGCTTCCTAAGAGGCTTTAGAAAACATATCAGACTTAGATCGGCTCTCTTGTTCTGAATCTAGGCATCTGCTTATGCCCTGCCTATGGCTACTGTTAAAACGATGTGCACTTTAATTCGGTTACTTGGCTAGTCAGCAGCATTGGGCATAATATCCCGAGTGAATCACTCCAAAATTAGAGACTCTCTCTGTAATTCAAACCTTCACGCCTCCTACTCCTGTAAAAATACCCTCTTCTCACGCTTCATAAAAAAAGATCTCATATTAAGGGTCCTGCATTTGCTTCCGATACTCCTAATGGAGGATCGGTTCATGTCGACAAAAATAGGAAATGGTAAGAGCCCAGACTTAGAGGTTAACCCTAAGCATCAAGTCATTGATCTGAATCAGATCCGAGAAAAAAAACTCATCCAAAAAAGACGGCAAACTGAACGAGTCTTTTTTGAGAACTTCGTCAGTGTGTACTCCGTAAAAAATGCAAAAGAAATCATCCCCGTTGAAGTAGTCGATGTGAGTGAGGAGGGATGCTCATTTCAGATTCCTTACCACCCTGAGCAACCCTGGACGAATAAAACCTCAGAAGTAACACTCCGATTCTACTTTAACTCAAGTTCATACATGGAAATCCTAGGTCGCATCGAATACTCTAAACCCTGCATTTTTAACTCAAAAAGATACATTCGATTTGGCTGCTCCATTGATAAGACTACTCAGTCCTATTCAGCCTATGAACACTTCGTGAAATTCCTTAAACTCTATGCAGAAAGCTCACATCCAGAATCAGGAAAAACAACGATTCAGAATTTCTAGAACCAATTCCTTCTCCTTGGAAGAGGACACCAACACTGGAGTGAGGACACGCATCTAGGCATCCCAAAATGAGCTCTGATGAAGTCAGCATTGATCAATAATAAAAATAATATTGAGTCTGTGACAAAAATAGAAAGTAGTTGATTTGAGCCTACAATAGCCTAGGCGAGAATGCCTTTGTTAGACTAGGGTTCTTCACCCTACAAGAGGCGAGTCGATCAGATCTCCAACTCAGACGAGTGAGCTCAGGACGTGAGATAGACGACTCATTGATCAAATTCGAATCTTTTTTTGATCAGAACAACCAGAGACCCCGGCATTAGTCAATACTTTATAAACGTCCTAAAAACCTTTGGGAACCTTATCATCCAGAAGTGCTATTTTAAAAATTCATGGAGTGAAAAAAATCATAAACCTTAATTTATCTCTTTTTCTTCTTCTCATCCTCATTTAACCAAGCCTCTAAAATCCTCACAGTCTGTTCACTTTTGAGATCGACGAGTTCAAGAATTTTTTTTCTTAACTCCTCAACCACTGCTCTAGGGGATTTCTCCCCAATTTGATCTCTGAGTATACCCTGACTAGACTTTCTTAGAGGAGTTTCTCTTTTTTTTCTATGTTGTGAGTGCATAGCTATAGTTTGGGATTACTAAAGATTTCTTCCTAGTGGAAGGCGATGATTCAACTCCAAATCAGTGACAGGAATAGATCCTACAAATACTTCGTCATCAATAAGAGAGAAGGCATACCAGCGGTCACCCATTCTTTGATAGAGAACTTCTACTGTCTGCTCTTGAGCTTGATTTTCTTTGACATCCTTGTTTACTCTATTTTTCACATTCCTTGTGTTTTTCATTTATCATCCCTCGCTTGAAAACCTATCGGTTCTCGAAGTTTATTCTAAAGAGGGTAAATTTTTCCTATTCCTCCTTTCAAAAGGGCATATATGAAAAAGATCAAATACCTTGTGCCATAACCCATTCCAAGTCGATGCAATATGTAATCCATCTCCGCTTTGAGGATGATTGAATTCTAATGAATAACACTTAAGTAGGAGTCCTGAGATACCTAACTCCTCTCTAAAAAATCGATTATGCTTCCCATCTCCATAGATCGTGTCTCCAATGAGGGGATGGGAGATGTGGGCAAAATGCCTACGAATCTGGTGCATCTTGCCCGTCAAAGGTTTTACCCTCAAAAGAGTATAACGCGAGGTGGGATGCCTATTCGTTGCAAACGGTAGCTCTATAGAAGCAATGGGTGTGTAATGCGTCATTGCGTCGTACCGCTCAAGATCCTGACGATCAACATCACTCCTTAAAGGGTGATTAATCACTCCATCTGAATTGATCTGACCACGCGCCACACAATAATAGACCTTATCAATCTCTCTATTTTTGAACAGGTCACAACCTAACCGTGCTGACTCTGAATCCAATGCAAATAACAACACACCAGAAGTAGCCCGATCGAGTCGATGAACAGGATAAATGTATGAATTCAGCTGCTGATTGAGAATATGCAAACAATTCAAGGATCTTGCGATCTTGTGACGCTTATCCTCTGGAGGGTGCACATGAAACCCTGCAGGCTTATCAACGGCTACATAGTAAAAATCTTGATACAGAATCTTTAAACTCATTTTTGAAATGATTTAGCAGATTTTGACCTTCTTCACAACGCAGCAAATCAAATCTCACGCCTCAAAAAAACTTAGATTCTACACACGTTTAAATATTCATCGAATCTAGTTTAGGTAGATTAATATTCTAAATTGGATATATTCTCGCTCCAGGGGTTCACGTCTTAGAAAAATAAGGGGAGAGTTCATGACTCGGATCTTGATCAGACATTTTGGAGTTCTACTCACAACGCTCGTACTCTGTACAATAGAGATAGCACGTGCATCAACACTGAATGCCACGCCACTATTAAACAACTCAAATTCAATCCCCCTAGTCTTGGGGCATATCAAAGCCACCACTCCTCAAGACCCTACGCCCTGGCTGATGGGCAATACTCAAGTATCTGAGGGCTTTTACGAAAATTCAAAAGCACCGGTCATCTATGATCTCATCAAGTCAGCTCACAGCACTATTGACATTGAAATCTACGAAATGAATGACCCTGAGATCAGACGCCTACTCAAGGATGCTATGCAGCGTTCTGTAAGAATTCGAATCTTAAAAGATCCAACTCCCATGGGTTCTCAATGCTCACTCTTCACACCAAGCAGTTCTCAGGACTCTGAGGATTGCCTTGCACAAAAGTCTCTTGTGAGCGAGCTCAGATCTCATGGGCATGTTTTTGAGGCTTTTAATAAGGATGCGCTTTGTGGGGAAAAAAACAAACCCTGCTTTGAGCACGGAAAAATGGCTATTTTTGATCAGAGCAAGGCTCTCATTAGCACTGGAAACTTTGATATCACTAATTTATGTAATTTACCTCTGACTCCCAGAGTCTGTAACCGTGATTATACCTATATCACCCAAGACTCAGAGGTGATTCAAACCCTTAAGACCATCTTCGAAAATGACCTGAAAGGACAAAGTTATTCCTTACCTCTTTTACTCACACAGAAGGTCAGACAAAAGCTTACTATTAGTCCTTTTGCAAAAAAAGACATCTTAGCCTTTATTCAATCCGCTAAAACTTCGATTCATATCGCAAATCAGTACCTCAACGAAACTGACCTCAACCAAGCACTAATTGACGCAGCAACAAGAGGCGTGCAAGTCTATATCCTGGTAGCAAGCGCATGTAGCTTCGGAAAACCCGATGAGGGCGCACAAAATAAACTCACTCAGATCTACTCATCCTTTGATCGTGCCGGTATCCAATCGCGATTTTTTACCCATAAAATTCTCATCAATGGCAGACCAGGGTACATGCATGCCAAGGCCATCGTTGTAGATGAACAAAGAGCCTGGATTGGATCCATCAATGGATCTATGACTGCCTTTCATAGAAACCGCGAATTTGGAATCTTCTTTGACGATGCCAACTCAGTGAAAGCACTTGTGCAATCTTTCAAGCAAGACTTTGGTCATTCAGAGACAGAATCTTGGCAAGAAAGCTTAGCTTGTTACCGGGACGGGACTTAGAGGATTCGCCTTCCACACTTTAATTCGAAGAGAGTACCTGGGGAGGGGAGAAGACTAGAGTTAACTCCCCTCAAAATATCAACCACTACATCTCAGTTGAGTTCGAGGAAATCCAGAACTTGACTCAGTCCCCATGGGTCTTACACTGGAGAACCGTAGGGCCTGGTACTTAGGCCACCCTATTTTTTTGTTCTTTTTCAGTAAAAACTAGAATATCTCTAGATTTTCTACTTGATGATAAGCTTTTAAGAGTTTTGTGGTATGACATCACTCAACTCTCCTCATAGAAGTTTTACTTTCAAGCCAGACTCAGATGGAAGTCTGTGGGATATGCCCCTAGAAGCCCCCCTAAAAATTTAGTGGTGGGAGCCGTCACAAAAATCTAACTCATGATAAGCTTAAACACTCTTGAGGAATATATGAGTGACTTTTCTTTTCAGACGCTGCTTCCCATCCAAGAAGATCAAACCCCTTATCGCTTAATCACTAGTGATTTTGTGTCAGAGTTCAAAGCAAGCAACCAAACCTTTCTCAAGGTTGAAGCCCAAGGACTCACTCTTCTGACCCAAGAAGCCATGCGCGACATTGCTCACTTACTCAGACCAGGCCACCTTGCCCAGCTACAGAACATTCTGAAAGATCCGGATGCCTCAGACAACGACCGATTTGTAGCGCTTGAGCTCCTCAAGAATGCCAACATTGCATCTGGCTTTATTCTTCCCTCCTGTCAGGACACAGGAACTGCAATTGTGATGGCGAAGAAGGGTCAAAATGTATTCACGGGTTTCAATGATGAGGAGGCTATCGCCCGAGGGGTTTTCAAAACCTATCAGACCTCTAACCTGAGATACTCTCAGCTTGCTCCTCTTGATATGTACAAGGAAATCAACACGGGAACCAACCTTCCTGCACAAATTGAAATCTACGCGACAGAAGGGGATGAATATAAGTTTTTATTCATGGCTAAAGGAGGAGGCTCTGCCAATAAAAGCTACCTCTACCAAGAAACTAAAGCTCTCCTCAATCCGACATCATTACTCAGCTTTCTTGAGAAGAAGATTAAGACCCTGGGAACTGCTGCATGCCCTCCTTATCATCTAGCCATTGTTGTCGGAGGTACTTCGGCTGAATATGCCCTTAAGGTAGCAAAGCTTGCTTCAGCTCGATATTTAGACACTCTGCCTGAAAAAGGAAGCATCCTAGGGCATGGCTTTAGAGACCGAGAACTGGAACAGCAGGTCTTTCAACTCACTCAAGCCACTGGCATAGGTGCACAATTTGGCGGAAAATACTTTTGCCATGACGTCAGAGTTATCCGTTTGCCTCGCCATGGAGCATCTTGTCCTGTAGCTATTGCTGTGTCCTGCTCAGCTGATCGGCAGGCTCTAGGTAAGATCACACGTAAGGGAATTTATCTCGAACAACTTGAGACCAACCCAGCTCATTATCTTCCAGAAGTTACAGAAGATGCTCTGCATAGCGAAGTTGTAGAAATTGACCTGAATCAACCCATGAGCGTGATTCGCCAAGAGTTATCTCGATATCCAATTCGCACTCGCTTATCCTTGTCAGGCCCAATGATTGTGGCCAGAGACATTGCTCATGCCAAGATTAAAGAACGAGTCGATCGTGGAGAAGGCTTGCCAGAGTACATGAAAGACTACATGGTCTATTACGCAGGACCTGCCAAAACTCCTGCCGGATATGCATCAGGGTCTTTTGGCCCAACTACAGCAGGACGAATGGATTCCTACGTCGATTTATTTCAGTCCTTAGGTGGAAGTATGATTATGCTCGCTAAAGGAAATCGGAGTAAAGTTGTCACCCAGGCCTGCAAAAAATATGGCGGCTTTTACCTAGGCTCTATTGGTGGCCCTGCTGCTAAACTTGCTCAAGATTGCATTAAAAAAGTAGAAGTTCTTGAGTACTCTGAGCTTGGAATGGAAGCCGTTTGGAAGATTGAAGTAAAAGACTTCCCTGCATTCATTGTAGTTGATGACAAGGGAAATGACTTCTTTGCTCATCTAAGTGCAACTGAATGATTGAGAAAGGATAAGAGAAAAAGACCTCAAGTCGTTTTCTTGGCTAAAAGTCTTTCAATCGTATCAACAATGACTTGGGTTTGAGCATCAAGCTCGACGTTGACCCAGTCTCCGACTTTTTTAAAGCCCAAAGTGGTCATTCTCAGAGTCTCAGGGATGAGATGAACAGAGAACTCATGAGTTCCAACATCTACAAGAGTTAAGCTCGCACCATCAATTGCGACATAACCTTTAGTAAAAAGGTACTTAATCGCTTTAGGACTAAACTCAAAAAAGATCTGGGCCTGATTTTCTTGAGTGATCACTTTTGAGATTCGAGCTTTACCAAAAACATGCCCTGACAAAAGGTGCCCACCGATCTCATCACCTAATCGAGCTGATCTTTCAACATTAACTCTTAGACCCACCTCAAGCTCCCTCAAAGTTGTACGGTTGAGCGTTTCTTCAATTGCGTCAAACCAAACATGATCACCTTGAACGGAAACCACCGATTGACAAACTCCATCAATGGAGACACTAGCACCTATCTGAAGTCCCTCTCGCATTGAGGCAGGAAGAATCACACTGTACTGAGTGAGGCCATTATGCTTGATCACATCACCAATGAAAAAAAGTCCTTTGACAATACCTGTAAACATAAGCTTTTCATCCTAACTGAGCCCAAACAAAAGAGCACCCAAAAATTCCCCCTCAAACCACGTTCTCAAACACCTTTCTCACATTCAATCTCAGATGAGCACTCTCCAGAGTTTCATATAAGGATAATAACATCACGCCTAATGCTGAAAACTCAGCATGCACATGCACACCTTTTTTTGCGCATGCAGCAAAAACTTGAGCAAAAGTACTCTCCAAATGAGCCAGACGAAACTCAACTGCAGTTTGATCCTCATTCCCAAAATGCTGAAATAGAATGTCGCGCGCGGGATCAACCCCAAGAGCTTTTAGACCAGATTGAAATAACTCCGGTTGATCGAGATAAAATCCTAGATAAAGATTCTGCACTCCTTTTTTAAACTCTACAGACGGTTCAAAATACAGGGCCTTAGGGGCCCAATCTAGCCAGGTTTCAGAATCTAATCCCCAGCTTTTTCTCCTAAAATCAAGAATCCAGTGGCGAGAGTAAAAAATTTGATAAAAAAACCAATGTAGAATCCACTCACCTTGTACTGAGCTTATACTCAAACTGGATTGAGCTTGTCTTCGGTGGGAGTGATCAAGTCGAATTCGATCCCCTGAATCTTTGAGTAAGTCATGAGTCTCAAGACACACTTCCCTCCATAAAGCCTCATGACTTGAGTTTTTTCTAATTCGGTTGACAACTTCCAATGTCTTGACGAGATCTACTGCCTTAAAGAAATTTTGAGGTCCAAATTTTAGAATAGCCTTTAGGTCTGAGTTTTCAATAAGATACTTCAGCATAAACCTTTTACTGAACCTCAAAATAAAAACGAACATCAGTCTTAATAGATCTTGCCACTAAACATGAAGCGGCTGTCTTCTCAAGAAGATGCTGGGCACGTTCCTGGTCCTGCCCACCCTCAAGCTGAAGCTTAATCTGTACGCTCATTGCACTCATCCAAGGAGCGCCTTTCTCATCACGATCAACAGTGAGCTCACTTTGGGCATCTATTTCAAGAAAAAGTAGTTTTGATCGCTCAGCAATCACCTTAAATGTAGCAATAAAACAGTTCATTACAGCAAGTCCAAAAAAATCCTCCGGTGAGTACCCTCCTCCTGGACCTTCAAATTCGGGAGGAATAGCACACGCAAGATTACCTCCGTCTTGAGTATTCGAAGACCATAGGCTTTTTACGCCTGAACTTGCATGCGAAGTAAACTTAAATTTTAAAGGATACTGAATCATGATTGCACCTTTCTCATCTTTTTCTGATTAAGCTCTAAATCTTAATAATCTGCAACTGCTTGGTGGGCTCACGAGGAAGCTCCTTTGGAATACACCTCTGTATACTCATGAAAAGGGCTTGTAAGATGGGAAGTTTATACTGGGATCGTCTATAGATTAAACTTACCTCTCGACTGGGCGTAGGGTGAGTGAACGGCTTTAAAACACCGCATGAAAATCGCCGACTCAGAGTAGCCAAGTACGGCAAAAGTGTATAGCCATGACCCTGCTCAACCATTCGAATTACGGTCTCCAAACTTCCACTTTCAAACTCAACATTTTGAAACACTCCAGGTCTTCCCTTCACTGAGCAGACCCTGACCACCTGATTCCTCAAGCAGTGCCCCTCTGCTAAGAGCCAAATATCTTTTGCATCTAGCTCACCCTCATCTACTTGTTTCAAATGCGACAATGAATGAGAGGTGTGTGCGAAGACAAAAAATGGCTCGTAAAAAAGGGGCCTCCCTTCAAATGAATCTCCCTTCAGTGGAGTTGCTAGGATTCCAGCATCAATTCGATCCTCATCCAAAGCCTCCAGCAAGTTCTCAGTCGTCATCTCTTGGATTATGAGATGAACATCAGGGTACGTCTTCGTAAAATGCCCCAAAAAGAGTGGGGCCAAGTACGGAGCAATGGTAGGAATCAATGCTAATCGAAACTCACCTGCAGGACTCTGGCTCCGATTCCTAGATAAGTAATCCAATCGTCTTGCCTCTCTCAGCACAGCCTTTGCCTGCTCAATCAAAGGTATTCCTTCAGGAGTGGGGAGAATAGGTTGTTTACTCCGATCAAAGAAGATCACTTGATATTCGTCTTCAAGCTTTTGAAGTTGCATGCTGAGTGTAGGCTGAGAAACATGGCAGGCCTGAGCGGCTTTACCAAAGTGCCTGAATTTTGCTACTGATACCAAGTACTCCAACTGAGTGAGTGTAGCCATACTCATAGATTATATCTATCGATACATTAAAACAATCGATTTTACTTCTCAGTCAAAATCGACGAAGCTCATGGGAAGGAGATTAATAAAATCATATGAATACATTAATCAATCAGTCTCTTCCTGAGTTCAAACTCCAATCCTTCCACAACGGTGCTTTTAAAACAGTAACCAATGCGGACCTCAATCAGAAGTGGTCAGTACTGTTTTTCTATCCTGCTGACTTTACTTTTGTATGCCCCACAGAACTAGGGGACATGGCAGACAAATATGAGGCTTTTAAAAAAATGGGAGTAGAAATCTACTCCGTCAGTACTGATACTCACTTCACACATAAAGCGTGGCATGACACCTCTGAAACGATTAAAAAAATTCAGTTCCACATGCTTGCAGATCCAACCGGTCACTTAACCAAGGCTCTTGGCGTTTATGGAGAACATTCTGGATTGGCGAATCGTGGGACTTTTGTCATTAATCCGGAGGGAAAGATTAAGATTGTAGAAATCACAGACGATGGAATCGGACGTAATGCTGATGAACTATTGAGAAAAGTTCAGGCTGCTCAGTTCGTAGCCTCTCACCCAAGCGAGGCATGCCCAGCTAAGTGGAGACCAGGCGAGAAAACTCTCAAGCCTAGCCTTGATCTCGTAGGAAAAATCTAAGACTGAAGATGCTTTAGAAAAAGAGACACTTGCAGATTAGAGCCCAGAGTTTCACTAGGGCGATGATTAAAATGAACAGGGACACTGTCCCAGGGGGGAGGCTTTCCTCCCTGGGGAGTCTGAGCTGAGGAGATCACTATGTTAGATCACGGCATGATTGAACAACTCGAATCAGTTTTTGCAGGGCTGGAGCGGGATTTCACGCTTTCGGTAAATTCCTCTCCACACTCAGATCAAGAGAGTCTTTTGCAACTCCTCCAATCACTCACTCAGTCTTCTCCTCGGATGCAGATGGAGCTCCTAAGCGAGATCAAATCTACTCCTTATTTTTCAGTTTCAAAAAAGGGGGCGACCGCGAAAATCCACTTTCGCGGAGTACCAGGAGGACATGAGTTCAGCTCATTGGTTCTCTCCATTTTATACAGTGATGGAAAAGGCAAACAGCCTGACTCTGGAATTATTCAAAGAATTCGAAACCTCAAGGGACCCATTCGTCTAAAAACGTACGCCTCTTTGAGTTGCGAAAACTGCCCTGATGTTGTCCAAGCATTAAATCTCATGGCAAGTCTGCATGAGGATTTTCAACATGAAATGATTGATGGAGCGCATGCACAGGATGAGATTTCCCAACTTGGAATTCAGAGCGTTCCAAGTATTGTTCATGATCAAAAAGTCATTCACGCGGGAAGAATTCAGTTTATTGACCTTCTTGATCTTTTAGAAAAGACTTTTGGCCAATAAAACTCGGAGAAAAATAATGTTCACTTAGGATCCTTTAATGTTGTCATTATTGGAGGAGGTCCTGCTGGAGCTTCCGCAGCGATTTATAGTGCTAGGAAAGGATTAAAAACAGCTCTCATTGCAGAGAGATTAGGCGGACAACTACAGGAAACTCGCGGAATCGAGAACATGATCTCCATTCCGTACACCGAAGGAGTCAAGCTTGCTCACGAACTCCATACACACCTTTCAAGCTACCCTGTTCAAATCTATACCCATCGAAGGGTAAAGGAAATCACCCCAGGACCAAAAAAACTCATCCGACTGGAAAGTGGCGAAAGCTTAGAAGGTGAAACCGTGATCATCGCCACAGGAGCACGCTGGCGAGAACTGGGGATCCCAGGTGAAAAACAGCACATTGGAATGGGAGTAGCATTCTGTGCTCACTGTGATGGCCCTTTTTATAAAGGAAAGAAAGTCGCAGTAGTAGGTGGGGGAAACTCTGGAGCAGAGGCAGCCCTTGACTTATCCTCAATTGCAGAACATGTGACCTTGCTAGAATTTGCAGACACACTAAAAGCAGATCGCGTTCTAGTGGAAAAATTGAGCAAAACTCAGAACGTCTCAGTTATTACCTCAGCTCGATCAACCCAGATCAACGGGGATGGTAAAAAAGTATCTGCAATTGAATATGAGAACACAAAAACTAAACAAGTTGAAAAACTCAACAATTTATGCAGCAGGTGATGTAACAACAATTCCCTTCAAACAGATCATCACTGCTATGGGCGATGGGGCTAAAGTCGCACTCAGTGCTTTTGAAGATAGAATGCGAATGGAGAGTTAGGACTGAGCTTCATTTTGAAATGTCCCCCAATCAATAAAAAGCTCACTCAAGTGCACCACCTCCATTGAAAAACAGGTAATCCTCACTTCGATGATCAAAAACTAAGCGGCTTTATCCGTTGATTTACTATCTCTTGAAGGATTTGATTCTTGAGTCTTCTTTGCCCCCTGATTGAGCTCAACGAGCTTTTCTTGGCGGATATCCGCTAGGTATTTTGATTTGATAAATCCATAACTCATATACACACCAAAAAGGAGCGGAGCACCAAATATAGGAGCTGCAATCACTGCAAATCCAATCACATCGCCCGCATTGAATCGATCCTCAGAAATTGCAGTAAGAATTTTACTCGTGCTCTCCCAGCGATGAGCCAACATGAAACCGACAGTCAAACCGTAGATGATGTGGCCCAGAACGTGACTCACGGCTACTCCAAGCCCTGCTCTCTGGAATCGATCAATAGGGTGATGCTCTGCAACCTCAACCATGAGCAGCAAGCCAACCATCAATCCATGAACCAAGCCTGCCAAACCTGCAATAATCTCTGTACTTCCTGGGGATTGAACTGGAGCACTTGAAATCAAAAGAGTGTAAATAAAGCTAAAACCAATACCTATAAGGTAATGCGCCATTAATCCAATAAAAAATGAATTCTCGTAAGCGCCTGTGATCATGCTCCCCACGGCTCGGACCATGTCAGCATTTGCCCATTTCATCTTGTGGATCAGAGTCATGACTGCAATCATCGCTGTAGTGGCTAAAAATCCTGACAAAGCAATCGTTAAAAATTCCATAGATTCTCCCGTTCGGTCACGCTTTGAGTTAGGTAACTGCATCAAAGCCACTTTCTTATTATCTGATGCTATCACTCTATTATCAACTCGGTCATCCTGGACCCTCTGTGTCCAAAAGAATCGATAAAATATACCTTAGACTCCCTTAGACTTAAAACTATGGAAACTCGCCCATTTCCCATTTCTTGAGCTCCACTCGAGTATTCTCCACACACGAGAATGATTGTAGAGATCAGTGCATTTCTAAAGTGAACTATGCTAGATAAAAAAATTCCCGTTATGAATCTTTTTATTGAAGACTTTGAGAAGCTTAATATTCGCTCAGGAACCATCATTCAGGCTCAAACTTTTCCGAAAGCCAAAAAACCTGCTTATAAAATATGGGCAGATTTTGGAACTGAAATCGGTGTACTTCAGACCTCTGCACAAGTCACCATTCACTACACTCCAGAAACTTTAATCGGCAAGCAGATTGTTGGCGTAATCAATTTAGGAACGCGTAACATTGCAGGATTTGAATCCCAGTTTTTATTACTCGGATTTTCAGATAAAAATGGAGCCATATCGTTAATTACCCCACACCTGAGAATTCCAAATGGGCAAAAACTTCGTTGATTGAAGATTTTTGAGCTACTTTTTTATTCTTTTTATTCTTAAATTATATCTATTCTATATATAATAAGTCTCGCCTGATTACTATTTTGGGTATTCATGTGTTCAATTTGTGAGGCTTTATGAAGTCAGCTCATAATTTCTCTATCGTATCTATTTTTTACTTTCAAATCTTATCCAATCAAATAATACATTTGGAATGGAGTCTGGGTCTGCCGCTGCTGGCACTACTCCTATTAGTGAAGCTTCACATTACGTCAGAAAACACATTGCACTTAAGATCGAAGATGTTCGCCAACTGAATGCAGATGGCTCTGAGGGAGAGGCCAAGAAAGCTGAAGCTTTTTTAGCGGGTGAGAAAGTTATTTACAAAGGTGCTCCAATCATGATGACTGCTACAAATGGCATCAGCTCACTTTTTTCAACCTCGGGTGCAGCTTTATACTTGAACGCAGGGCAAATCCTTGTCGTTTGTAGAAATCAATATATTGACCATAGAGACTACTCTTTCAGAGAAGGTGAAGCAGGGCCAAAAGTTTTGAGAGCTCATTTCCTAATAAAGGCTTCAAGCACAAGGCATGCCATAGTATACCGATGTGGAAGCTGTAGTTATCGTTTTGATATCGTACCAGATCCAACAACTGTAGATGCAGAAGCTTGTGGATGCAGACAATCTCCTCCGATCAAACCAGAGTCTGAACATTGCATCATCATGTAATTTTGATTTGAGACTCACCGATCAATACGAGATTCATCAATAAAGTAGAGTTAAAATAAAAAAGAGTACTTCCAACCCTCGATCGTTTTGAAAGTACTCTTTTTTTTGACCTATTTTTCTGTCCCTCGATGACTCAAGTCATCTGAAAATGATTAGATTTGAATGAGCTGTCGAAGCTTACCCATTAAAGGTGAGTCATGGAGTGCAGGAATATTATTCCATGACTCAACAACTGCTCCAAAATGAGGCTGTCCAGCAGCATGCTGTAGTGCACGAACAAATGGGAGCCTTGCTGCATCTTCATTGGGCATAATCCAGTGCAGAGTCACTGCAGCTCTGTGTCCATCAATCACGACTGACCAGAAGGAAATAGGTCTGACGTCTCGAAAAAGTCCGAATTCTCGAAAAAGTCTGCCGTTTCGAATTGCTCTGTACTGAAAACTTAACCCTCCTCCGGTTCTCCCAGGAGGTGAGTCAGTTTGATCGTGAATATTAACATCCACACTCGTCCATTGACGAGTATTAATATGTTGGTCAATTGGGTAGTCTGACTCAGAGATCAGCATCCAGTGATATGCCTGATAGAGCGGTCCAAACTCTGCGGGAGTATCTGGCATAACCCAGTAATGAGCTTTCAAAGCAGAATCGCCCTCAGGGTCAGCCGCGTAATTTCTAATATTAAACTGAGGAGTGAAATAGATTTCTACATCCTCAATTTCTGAATCTTACAGGAGAGCTTCTCGGAGATCTGCTGGAAGATTTCTCGCAAAAGAATCTGGAAAACGAGCACTAAAATCAATAGGCACAGCCTCCCAGTTGTAAGTATGCACAATGGGAGATGCCGGATGGGCAAAAGGAGTACTACCTGGCAGGCGAGCTTGAATATGTTGATGATGAGCAAGTCGGTGATTCAGCAGATAAGCCGGAATAGGCTGCCCTAAATAATCTCCTCGATCTATCATCTCAACTCTAGTTTGAGAAAGAAATTGGTGACGAGCCATTCTATCTGAATCTACACTGTCAGCCCTTAAAAAGTTTTTTTCTCTCATAGTGTTAGAGTGAATTGCGCGGGTAGGAACGGGACTCTCTTGTTTTGACTTGGACTTACAGGCAGCGGTAACTAGAATCGAAATTAAAATCAAAACAATACTGATTCTGGGCATAATTTACTTCCTCAAAGTTCATGAATATAAGAACTGAACTTTATTTTTTTTAAAAGCAGCCCAATCTATCACTCCCATTTTTTTATTCAAAATCTAATTAATTAAGGCTTTGTAGAGGATTCAATCTTAATGACTTTTCAACTAAAGTAGTAGTATCTCTGGATGAATAATTTAAAAAAATTCAATTCTGATGCCTTACACAGTGAAACCTCATACAATAAAGTTTAATCACTGAGGTTGAGATTAAAGCCCTCGCCCTATGCTTCTTATCCCGCCGAGCAAAGCATACGCTCTGACTGCGCAACACCCATAAGCTATTATGATCATGAATGTGACGTGAATTTTGATAAGACTAGACTTGCCTGGGCTGAGCAGCTGATTAGGACGAAAAAAATGAAAGCTCGCAACTGAGGGAATGATCCTAGCACTCATGGAGTGAGAGAAAAAACACCTTCTATTTAGTGCAGCTCTCATATGAACATTTTTTGTTTTTAGAAAAGAAAAAGGGGCAGCGATACTTTGCTAGCCCCTGTATTTTTTCAAAATGGCGGACCCGACAGGGCTCGAACCTGTGACCTTCAGATCCGTAGTCTGACGCTCTAATCCAACTGAGCTACGGGTCCTCATCTTGACTTTGATTGAGATACCCTAGCAGAAGTAAGGAAGATTTTCGAGTCCTTTTTTGAGTGAAGTTCAAAAATGCCTCCTTAAAGGCTCACAGCCCGCCCAACGCCCTCTTGATTGAGTGAGAATGGAAAGAAAAAACTAAGGAAATCAGCATATTCCATACACTAAAAAAAAATACCAATCTCTTCTAATCTATGTAAAAGTCTTCAGCCTCATGAGTGCATCGGTGCAAATTAGCAATAACTCCCTCCTAACGAGAACCTTTATCCTAATCTGGGTTATTTTCAATACCTTGGGATGTGGAAAGGACTCAACTCCCAGTGCTTCTGCCGGAGTCAACGCTCAATGCAACTCTCAGTCCGCTAGCTTTCTCGTTGCAGATGGATTTTTAGTCCATCTATGCGGCTGTCAGGGAGCACAAGAACAGCCAGGAACACGATATACTCTGCAATCTCCTATACCCTTGACGTGTCATCTTTCCTCAACTCAATCTGTTGTATTTTTTTACTTCACAGGAACTGCAGCACCTCACCAGATTCTTTCGGTCGGCACTCCAGGATTTATTTCAAGCCCTATTCGCTTTGATCAAAAAGACAAGCTTGAGGTTTATCCTGTCGCTTTTCAAAATCCTGGAACCTATTCTTTTGAAGACCCTTATACACGCATTTCTGGCCAATTTATTGTCCCCTAAAATTCAAGTTGGATTATGTAGTTTTACTCGTTTGTTTTTTGTTGACGCAGCCGCCTGAAACCGCCATTAGATAGGCATGGAACTTGCTCCCTTAATTCGAGATTTAGCCATTATTCTTGGCGCTGCTGCTATCTTCTCTCTCATTTTTAAAAAGATTAAACAGCCGCTTGTTTTAGGTTACCTCGTGGCTGGGCTCATTCTAGGACCACACACACCGCCCTCTCCATTAGTCATGGATTTGCCTAACATTAAGGTTTGGGCAGAGCTTGGAATTATCTTTCTGATGTTTTCACTGGGTTTAGAGTTCAGCTTCCATAAGCTCAGCCGTGTGGGAGTGCCTGCTGGGTTTACTGCAATCTTTGAAGTCATCTCGATGATGACAGTTGGATATTTTGTAGGCAAGTACCTCAACTGGTCGAGTTCAGATAGTTTATTTCTAGGGGCGATGCTCTCGATTTCCTCCACAACTATCATCATTAAAGCCTTGGATGAGCTCAAGCTCAAAAAAAGAAGATTTGCTGAACTCATTTTTGGAATCCTCATCGTTGAAGATCTTGTTGCGATTTTAATTCTGGTCTTTTTATCTACTTTTGCATCAGGCTCTGGGTTCTCTGGAGTTGAGCTTGCTTTATCTGCTGCGAAACTTATTTTTGTAGTTGGGATTTGGTTCATCACTGGATATTTCTTTATCCCTCGCTTAGTTCGCTATGTCGCAAGAAATGGAAATGATGAGACGATCACGATTTTATCTCTGGGATTGTGCCTATCCCTCGTAGTGATCGCAGCACAATTTCATTATTCAGCTGCACTCGGTGCATTCATCATGGGATCTATCCTTGCAGAAAGCTCTGAATCCCATCGCATTGAGGAACTCATCAAGCCATTACGAGATATATTTGCCGCAGTATTTTTCGTCTCTGTGGGAATGCTCCTCAATCCCCACACGATTTTAAATAATATCGAATATATTCTGCTCATTGCCTTAGTCACAATCGTGGGTAAAATCTTAAGCACCCTCTTTGGTGCTCTGATCATGGGTCAGAGCTTGCGAACCTCTCTGCAGGTCGGATTTGGTCTTGCTCAAATTGGGGAGTTTTCATTTATCATTGCAGGATTAGGCATGTCTCTCGGAGTGATTAGCGATTCTCTCTATCCAATTGGAGTTGCTGTCTCACTCATTACAACATTCACCACCCCTTATTTGATTCGTATTTCTGAACCTATTGCCACATGGATTGAAGGACGTCTCCCTCACCATGTTAAGGCACTGCTCACTCGCTATGATACCTGGCATTTGGAAAGACGAGCTGATTTTGCTTTAAGAAAACTGTTCTATAACAAGGCATTAAAGTGGATTTTAAACGGAATCGTTGTCACAGCTTGTTTTTTAATCATCTCGAGATACGTCACTCCTATTTACACTACCACTTTACCCAACCCTCTTTGGGCTAATTTGGCTGGCTGGGCTACGTCTATTATCTCTGCAGCCCCTTTTATCTGGGGCATGAGTGTTGCCTTTGCAGAAAAACCTAATGAAATGAAGATCAGTCCCGATCGCGTTCGGTTACCTCAAGGTGCTGTCATGTTTCTCAGCCACATGATGACTCTCTTTTGGATTGGGTTTCTGAGCTTAGAATTCATTTCAGCACGCTACATAGCGGCTTTGATTGCAATTCTAGCCATACTTCTCTTTGCACTGCTCTACAGACGCCTTGAAGCTTCCTATGCTTGGTTTGAATCCCAGTTTCTATCGACATTTGAGGCAAGCGCTACATCAAGAAAGGCGGAAAAGTTTCAAGAAGAATTTGCCCCTTGGGATGCTCACTTAGTCAGAATTAAAATTCATCCAAATTCTCCATTTGTCTTGAAACATCTGCATGAGACTAATCTCAGATCTCAGTTTGGGTTAAATATTGTTGCAATCCAAAGAGGAGAAAACCTCCTCATTGCTCCTGGGAGAAATGATCTCATTCTCCCTCAGGATGAGATTCTTGTCTTAGGAATGGATGATCAAATTGAAAAAATTCGCCCCTCACTCGAAAGCTCTCCTGAAGGCTCTGAAAGAGAGGAGCACATCTCAGGGTACGAGCTCAAACAACTCAGAGTAGAAGAAGACTCTCCTTTGGTGAATCTACAGATTAAAGACTCAGGAATGAGAGAGATCTGTCATGGAATTATTGTGGGAGTTGAACGAGGTTCTCAACGACTTCTCAACCCAGAATCCGATCTCAGACTCATCAGTGGGGATATCATCTGGGTTGTAGGAAGAGCAGATAATTTGGAGAAGCTCCAAATCAAGACTTCCCCTTCAATGGATTAGGGAATCTGATTCATTCTCATCTTTACAGATTGAGAGTCTCATTGTTGACTCAGGTGGATCAACGCATCTTCCTGAGTCTGCTTCTTGCACACCTTAGAGCGTGGGTTAAACAAGGTGTTTTGACTCAGGGTTGATGATTTTTACTCTAGGGGAGTGCTCACGAGTGAAGCAAGGTCAACACAAAGATCACGCTCAATACAAACTCTCTCGCTCGATGAGCGGCTTAATAGAAGGTATTCAGCGACTTGCACTTGCTGAGGTCATCCTCTTTAGAGAAGAAATCAAAGCGTCAACACTCGATACCGTAAAGCACCTTTTTTTACTCACTCTCTCCCTTTGGATTGCATCTCTTGGGTTACTTCCTCTTCTAGGCTACTTAGTCATCACTTTAGGATCCTCTCTCAATGAAAGATACGGGCTGAGCTGCTTGATCATTGGTCTTGCAATCATGAGTCTGGGTGCAACATTTGCGTATTACTTCATCAGAAAACTTTCGCTCATTGGACTTCAATCTCCATTAAAACGAAAACCTCAAAAGTCAAAAGTCCTGATTTTTCAAAAAAAATTAAAAAAAGAAGCTGAACCTTTCACACAAGAAGAACCTCAAGAGAAACGAGCTGCCTCATGACTCCCATCTCAGAATCTCAATTTGCGCATCAAGCACAGACTGAAGCACACGAAGCCACTCTGCAAATTGAGCAGTCGATTTCGGATCTCAAGGATCAGCTTGAATATGGACTTGAACAAGCACATGAGTATTTAAGGATCATGAGGAGCCCTTTCGTCCTCTTTGGTTCTATACTCGTAGTAGGAATCTTTCTTGGTGAAACGCTAAGTGAACGCATGGAAAGTAAACAATCTCTAAAACATAAACAGTAATGCCCTCTTTAACTTGATGGCTTGCCTTTTGTTTATCTACTGACGCATTCGAAAATTCCCTTAAGCGACTTTCATCTGATTCTGCAATTTACGTCAGAATCGGAGAATACTCCTCCGCTTGATAAAGACTTCAGCCATCACCACTCATTCTTGTTTTATTTTAGTGATTCAATGATCTAACTTTAGTCCAGATTGCAGCTTGAGGCTACATCTACGACGGGTGTGATCATCTTTTGAATGGCTTAAGACAGGGGAGATGGAGTAAGAAGATCATCACCTTTTATGAAAGTATTATTCATAGGCTATGTTTGGCCAGAACCCCTATCCTCAGCTGCTGGAATCAGAAGCTGGAATCTTCTTGAAGCTTTACTAAAAGCAGGGTGGGAAGTCACGTTTGCTTCTCCGTCACAAACAAATGGATTTACACAAAACTTGATAGAAAAAGGAATTCAGACTGCTTGTATCCAAGCCAATGATTCTGCATTTGATGTTTTTATCAAGGACTTAAATCCATCACTGGTCATCTTTGATCGCTTTGTCATTGAGGAACAATTTGGATGGAGAGTTTACGAAGTCTGCCCCAATGCACTCAGAGTACTAGACACCCAGGATCTTCATTTCTTAAGACGAGCCAGACAAAGAGCTTTAGAGAGTGTACAGCCCATCCAACTCATTTCTGAGGATACTTATAGGGAGATTGCATCGATCTATCGATGCGATTTGACTCTGGTCATTTCAGATTTTGAGTATAATCTTCTTGTGAATCAATTTCAAATCCCCCAGGAGCTTCTCCTTTTACAGCGATTCAGCTATCGCCCTGCTCCTGCTTCTCGATCGTTTCAAGAGCGATCGCATATGGTGATGATAGGAAACTTTAGACATCCTCCTAATCGCGACGGGGTGATCTGGTTTAAAAATCACATCTGGCCTCTCATCCGAAAAGAAATTCCTGATCTCGAGATTCATCTCTATGGTGCATATCCTTCAAAGGAAATCATGGCGCTCACTCATCGAGCAACAGGATTTATCGTGAAGGGTCCTGCTCTAGATCAGTATGAGACACTTTCCCAATACAGAGTGAATCTTGCGCCACTGAGATTTGGAGCCGGAATTAAGGGCAAGATTTCAGATGGTTGGTGGTGTGGCACTCCTGCTATATCCACTTCTATCGGAGCCGAGGGCATGCACGAGGATTTCCCATTCGGAGGCTGCATTGCAGATCATCCGCAGGAGTTTGCACAACACGCATCTGAACTCTACACAAACGATGAGCTATGGCTACAGCATCAGAATCATGGGCTTTCGCTGATAGAAAAGCTTTATTCCTCCACTCAATCTTTTCTAGCACGGGTTCAAAGCATCTATGATCATCTTCAAACCCACCGAGAAATGAACTTCATGGGGCAGCTTTTTTCATTCCATGGCTTGAGAAGTACGAAGTACTTCTCAAGATGGATTGAGGAGAAATCAAAACGCCTTAGCAGTGAGAAAAGCCATAATTGAAGTAGAAGCTAAGGTGAGATTGCCTGGATAAAGATTCAAAACAGGATTGATACTAATATTGTCGGTAATATCAAAATTCAAGCCTGGCTCAATGTCCACAGTCCCTGCTTTAAGTCCAGAGATCAGCCCGGTACCTGCTTTTCTCGTAGCACTTAAGAGATCGATCCAGAGTGTTGCAGCAACTCTCTTAGTCAACTGATAATTGGCATAAGGTGCAAGATAGACCTTATAGGTGGGCGCGTTTGCAGGAGAAGTTGATGTAGCAATATATCCTCTAAGATAACCAAACAAACCCATAGTAAGCTTTGTAGTTGGAACATCGATATGAGCATTAAGTACAGCTGACAGTGCTGTAGCTAGGCCATTGGCTTGTAATCCATCGTTTGAACTTAAGGGGAGTTGAGAAGTCAGACGACCATCAACAACAAGCCCCTGATACTCAATGAGCTTACTTCTCGAGACATAAAGCACTGGATCCATGAAAGTAATTCTATCTCCTGCTCCAACCGGATTACCGATGGGGAAATACTTAAAGTGATTAACAACTCCAGCAAAGGAATATTTAGAAAGGCGGTACCCTGTTGTAACAGTGGTATCAAAAACATGAGGACTTGAAGTATCAAGTGTACCATCTGAAGAGGGCTGATATGAGCTACCCAGATTATTGATTGGACTCCCTGCATAGACACTGTAAAGACTAAGAGTTCCAACCTCAGAAAGCCTTTCAAGAAGTGGCTTTTGAGTCGTCGCTGTAGATGTATTTTGCGGTACTTCAACAGAAGTTGAAGTATCCGCCCAGGATGAATGATCAGTGATGAGTAATCCTAGAGCTAGCTGAAGTGTAGCGCCCACAGAAATGATTCGTCTATATCTTCTCATGAACCCCCCCGTTAAACCCCATATTATGCCTACATGAATTTATGATGATCTTCCACATGAAATCCAGATCGTTGAGGTGCTCAAAGCAAAGGATCTGCCAAAAAATGAACTTCACCTGAATTCCTCAAAAACCGTTGATAAGTCTTGAAGAAGAAGACTTAAACGCAATCATCAAACTCGTCAGCCTGAGAAAAAGATGAGAAATCAGTATCATTGCGACTCCATGCTCAAGTGAGAGTTGGTGCCAGAGTATCCCTATTTTTGATGTATAACTTTTAGTGAGCTGAAATAGAGCTAAGCATAAGAAGCGACACTAGGCGTCATAAATTTAAACCATTCTGATGACTTAGCGCATTTAACTCATGGCATTATCATTGCTCAGGTAGATCTTATCCTTTGCCCCCTATCTAAAGGATACGAGCAGTGCGGTTAACAGCGGTTTTGAAAAGATGTATTCGGAAGGTCTGTTTAAATCAGTTATTTCTTCAGCTCATTTTTATCCTTTCAGCTTGCAGTCAAACGGGTTGTGGAATGAGTGGACAAAGAGATTTAGGAGCATTTGAAAAGTATGTGACTCAGTTTGAAGAAGCTTCGGTTAAAAATCATCGCCCTATTCAAGTGATTGCCCTCATCATTCGAATGGGAAGCTTGCCTAAGCAAACTCTAGCCCTATGCACGATCGGAGCTGGAGCTCCTTTAATCACGGTCAATCAGGAGCGATGGTCGTCATTGTCTGAGAGTCAAAAAAGTATAGTTTTGAATCATGAGTTTGGACATTGTGTTCTGAATAAAAAACACAATGATGCCTCAGATCCAAGTGGGGTGAGAAAAATCAAAAGTATTATGAATGCACATCCTCTACTGGCTACTGATTACTCAGTACACGCTGAGTCTTATTTAGCTGAGCTTTTTTCTCAAAACTCTGATATCTAGCCAGTACCCATGCAATTGATTCAATCTAAAAAGTTTAGGCAATTTATTTACTTAACCCTTTTATGTTTGCTCCTGTGGATGATCTCCCAGTATTCATTTTTAGAAAGAATAGTGACTTATCCGAGCAAGACTGAAATTACTCAATCCTCCTGGTACTCCCCTCTTGAAACCGTGCATGGGGATTTTAAAGAAGACTTACAACCTGCGGATGAAACCATTCTTCATAAAATAAGGCCCTCCATTGAAAAAATTGAAGCTTATGCCATGGAGAGAAACACGGCAGGTCTTCTCGTTCTTCATCAGGGAAAGATCATCCTTGAAAAATACGCTCCCCAGTTTTCGCAAGACTCTACAACCAACTCTATGTCCATGGCAAAAACCATCCTTGCTTTACTCATAGGGATTGCAATTGATGAGGGTAAGATTCACTCTGAAAAGGACTTCGTAGCCCAGTACCTGCCTGAATGGAAGAATGACTCAAGAAATCAAATCACCCTTGAGCACCTTCTTCACATGACCTCAGGCCTTTCTTTTAACGACAATCCGAACTCCTTGTTCTCAGATATCGTCTCCATGCATGTCGGCACTCAAATCAAATCCCTTATCTTGAATATCCATCCCAAGAAAGCACCCGGCCTAGAGTACGAGTACCTCAACGTGAACTCACAAATCCTAAGCCTTGTCCTTGAGAGAGCAACAGGTCAAAGATATTCAGAATACCTTTCCGATAAGCTCTGGAAACGTTTAGGAGCAAAAGATGCGCACCTGTGGTTAGATAAAAAACATGGGACCCCTAAAACTTACTGCTGCTTATTCACCAACGTCAGAGACTGGGCAAGAATTGGTCAGTTATTCCTCAACGCCACGTCACATCCTGAAAATCACACCCATGCCTCAATCGTCTCTCCAGGATGGATCAAAAAAATGATTACCCCATCTCCCCTAAGAGAGACCTACGGCTATCATATCACCGTGGGAAAAAATGCTTTTTACCTCGATGGGAGAGGAAAACAGAAAGTATACGTCATCCCATCCCAAGACCTTGTAATAGTTAGAGTGGGGGAGAGCCCTCAAAACTGGGACGATTCTTTATTCACTCAAGTCAAGCTACCGACTCTTTAGATCTCAAAGCCTGAGAGTTCACTCCTTGATCTTGTTGTAATGCCCTCCTCTCACGGATGTGAAGGGTTTCACCCAGGGCCACAACTTCCTGCACCAAACTCAAAGAATCACTAGCCTCTTTTAACCAAATGCTCCGCCAAGCTTAGGTCAAAACAGGCGAAGAATAGCTTCATTTCAGTGTTTTTCTAGATAGACACTAACTTCTCAAAACTATTCCACTTTGTATCAGTAGTGGAGCAGTTTTTCGGCAGATCAAATAGGCCTGGTTGAAAATAAATTCAAAGCTTCTTACAATAATTGATCATCAACAATGTACGGGAGAGTAACCCTGAGTCTTGAATCAACTTTCATTGCCCGCTGAATAGCAAAAATTGCTTCAGGGTTTCTCGCCCAACTTCGACGTGCAATTCCGTTATTCACATCCCAAAAAAGCATTGACTCTAAACGACGATCTGCTTCAACCGACCCATCAAGGACTAAGCCGAATCCTCCGTTGATCACTTCACCCCAGCCAACTCCTCCTCCATTATGAAGCGATACCCAGGTTGCTCCTCTGAAGGAATCTCCAACAAAATTATGAACTGCCATATCCGCTGTAAAAGAAGATCCATCATAGATGTTTGAAGTCTCACGATACGGAGAGTCAGTCCCTGATACATCATGGTGATCTCTTCCCAATACGACCGGAGCTGAGATCTTTCCGTGACGAATGGCTTCATTGATTGCCTTTGAAATCTCTATTCTGCCCTGAGAATCTGCATAGAGAATTCGCGCTTGAGAGCCCACAACGAGTTGGTTTTCCTGAGCGGATCGAATCCAATTCAAATTATCCTGCAACTGAAGGTGAATCTCAGAAGGAGCATCCTTAAGGATTTTTTCTAGAACTTGAGCTGCCAATGCATCTGTAGTCTCCAAATCCTTTTTTGAACCAGATGTGCACACCCAGCGGAATGGTCCAAATCCGAGATCAAAACACATGGGGCCTAAAATATCTTGCACATACGAACGATACCTAAAACCTCCGTCTGCCTTCAAAATATCTGCACCTGCGCGTGAGGACTCTAAAAGAAACGCATTGCCATAATCAAAAAAATACATCCCTCGAGCACTCATCTCATTGATTGCACGCACCTGACGCCTCAGACTCTCCTCCACTGCAGCTCTAAACTCCGCAGGAGCCTTAGCAATCATTTCTTGTGCTTGCTCAAAAGAGTAGCCTACAGGGTAGTACCCACCACTCCAAGGATTATGGAGAGAAGTCTGATCAGAACCAATATCTACAAAAACTCTCTCTTTTACGAAATACTCCCACAGATCAACAATATTGCCCTGATAGGCTATGGATACCGCTTCTTGCGCAGCTCTGGCCTTTTCTAAGCGCTCTTTAAGTGCCGCCAAGTCTGTGTACACCTCATCCACCCAACCTTGCTGAAACCGTTTTTCAACGGCTTGAGGATTGACTTCAGCAATAATACCGACTGCTCCTGAAATCACTGCTGCTTTGGCCTGTGCCCCTGACATGCCTCCTAATCCTGACGATACGAAGACCTTCCCACGCAAATCACTCGAACCCTTCTGAAGTTTTCTCCCTGCATTCAAAATGGTGAGAGTGGTGCCATGGACGATTCCCTGCGGCCCGATATACATAAAGGAACCTGCTGTCATCTGCCCGTATTGAGTGACTCCCAAAGCATTAAACTTCTCCCAGTCATCGGGCTTTGAGTAATTCGGAATCATCATTCCGTTTGTAATCACAACACGTGGAGCCTCTCTGTGCGATGGGAAAAGACCGAGGGGGTGACCTGAATAGAGGACTAGAGTCTGTTCATCTGTCATCTCAGCTAGGTACCTTAGAGTGAGTAGATACTGAGCCCAATTCTGAAACACAGATCCGTTACCTCCATAAGTGATCAGCTCATGAGGATGCTGAGCTACTTTTGGATCAAGATTATTCATCAGCATCACCATAATCGCTGCAGCTTGCGCAGATCGGTGCGGATACTCGTGAATAGGGCGCGCATTAATCTCATAATCAGGCCTAAATCGATGCATATAGATTCGGCCATATTGATTGAGCTCATTTAAGAACTCTGGAATGAGAGTTGAGTGATGCTTAGGTTCAAAATATCGAAGAGCGTTTTTTAGAGCTAACTTCTTTTCCTCAGAACTGAGGATGGCCTTCCTCTTAGGAGCATGACTCACTTTCATGTCATAATTTTTTTTGGGAGGAAGCTCAGAGGGTATTCCAGTTAAAATCGCTTTTTGAAACGCTTCTACAGAGTTGATCATAAGAATGATTTAGCATTCTTTTATTTTTTTTCCAGAAGCTTTGAAAGCTGAGATAACAAGTCCTCTCGATCGCTGCTTTGAAAGCCATAAGGGTAGGGCTTTCCAGAGCGCTTCCACTTTTCAAACCAAGATAGATCTAAAGGCTGCTTCACATCCTGCTCAAGAGTTGAAGCCAGAGTTGTATCCTTTTTGTCTGACGTCGCAGTTCCATAACCCACACAAAACTGAGAGAGTAAGAGAGCAGTCCTCACTGCAGTAGAAGCACTGTAGGTGATGAGAAGGGTAGAGAGCCCTTGATTTTTTCTAGGGAGAGCTTTTTCATATAAACAACGAAAAGTCTCTACTCCCCAAAGGTGCGGGCATTTTTTTGGTGAATAAAGATCAAAATAAATCAGCTCTGGCGCAGGTGGGTGGGAGAGAGAATCTCTAAAATCTCCCACATCAAGCGTCCAGAGCAACTCCCCCCCGTTCTCAAAAACTACATTCACCTGCCTGCAATCGAGCAACTTTTGAACCCACTCCTCGTAGCCCTGAAGATACGGAAACTCCTCCAGGTGAGAAAGCGCATAAACCATACCTTCAGGGTACTTTTCAAAACTGATGAGATGAAGAGGGCGCTTGATCTCGTCCTGAGGTAATTCTTTCAGAGTTTGAATGGCAGCAATTGCGTTTGCTCCAATCCCTAAACCTACATCATAGAGAACTAATGGACTGAGACCTGGATCCTCACTCAATGGTACAGGGGAATGATTGAGCAATGAGCCAGCGTTTTTTGGTGAAAAGATCAGCCTTTCATGGAGTTGAGATTGCTGAATATAGAGCAATTGAGCCTCATTCCACGCTCCTACAGAGGAATGCATACACTCATCTGTTTCTACGTCTCTTAGGGTTGCCGTTAGGTTCTTAAAATGCTCAATTTTAAATTTTGCCATGAGTCATCTTCAGGTATATAGGAGCCATGGCCTATACACCAAAAGCAATTGAACCGAAGTGGCAAAAATTCTGGGATGATCAACAAGTTTTTAAGGCAGAGAATCAAAGCTCAAAGCCTAAATACTATGTCTTAGACATGTTTCCCTATCCGAGTAGCTCTGGATTGCATGTTGGACATCCTGAAGGATACACCGCTACAGACATTCTTGCTCGTTATAAACGCGCCAGAGGATTTAATGTTCTGCACCCGATGGGCTGGGATGCGTTTGGTTTGCCTGCGGAACAATACGCACTTCAAACTGGGGTTCATCCTGCAATTACCACACAGAAAGCCATTGAAACGTTTAGGCGTCAGCTGAAGGCTCTGGGATTTAGTTATGATTGGACCCGTGAGTTTGCTACGTGCGATCCGAAGTACTATAAATGGACTCAATTTATCTTTCTTAAGCTTTATGAGAAAGGCCTAGCGTACCAAAAAGAGGTACCTGTCAATTGGTGCCCTGGTTTAAAAACAGTCTTAGCCAATGAAGAAGTCATTGATGGCAAATCAGAGCGAGGGGGGCATCCCGTTTATCGAGTGCCCATGAAGCAATGGATGCTCAAGATTACTGCTTATGCTGAGCGATTACTCTCAGACTTAGATGAGCTAGATTGGCCAGAAAGCACGAAAGAGCTTCAGAGAAACTGGATTGGAAAAAGTGAAGGCATTCAGATGAGATTCCCTCTTGAGAAGGGCGCAGGCAGTGTTGAGATTTTCACCACTCGCCCGGATACTCTTTTTGGGGTGACCTATCTTGTTCTTGCTCCTGAACATCCACTCATTGCACAAATCGTCAGCCCTGAACAAAAGACTCATGTTGAGGAGTATCAGAAAACGACTGCTCAAAAATCTGAGGTGTCTCGTCAGGATGCAACTCAGAAAAAAACAGGTGTATTTACTGGGGGCTACTGTACTCATCCGTTTACGGGAGAAAAGTTGCCTATTTGGGTTGCAGATTACGTCCTCATGGGCTACGGCACTGGCGCAGTGATGGCAGTCCCAGCGCATGACGAGCGAGATTTTGAGTTTGCACAAACCTACCACTTGCCTATGAAAAAAGTGGTTGAAGGGGGTGCACTGGAAGAAGCCTGCTTCACAGGGTTAGGCACAGCTATTCATTCTGATTTCCTAAATGGCTTACCTACCGAACAAGCAAAAAAGGCAATCATTGAAGCTACGGAGAAAAAGGGATTAGGTTCAAAAACTATTCAATACAAACTCAGGGATTGGCTGTTCTCCCGACAAAGGTATTGGGGAGAACCCTTCCCTATTATTCATGTCAAAGAGGCAGCAACTCAGGCTTTAGCTCTTGAAGAACTTCCTGTCGTCCTTCCTGACGTCAAGAGTTACGAGCCTACAGGCACTGGAGAAAGTCCTCTGGCAGCCATTCAGGATTGGCTCAATACTTGTGATCAAAAAACGGGGCGCCCTGCCTTAAGAGAAACAGACACCATGCCAGGCAGCGCCGGATCTTCTTGGTATTTCTTAAGATACTGCGATCCTCACAATGAAAATGAACCCTTCAGTAAGGAATCAGAAAAGTACTGGATGCCAGTTGACCTTTATCTTGGAGGACCAGAGCATGCGGTGGGGCATCTTCTTTACGCACGCTTCTGGACCAAGGTGCTTTATGATGCAGGACTTGTGACTCATCATGAGCCATTTAAGAAGTTGGTGCATCAAGGGATGATCCTAGGAGAAGATGGCGAAAAAATGTCCAAGTCTCGTGGAAACGTCATCAACCCGGATGTGGTCGTAGAAAAGTACGGCGCAGACACCCTGAGAGTTTATGAAATGTTCATGGGTCCACTAGACCGAGATAAGCCATGGTCTACATCAGCCATTGAAGGGGTGTACCGATTCTTACAGAGAGCCAATCGATTATTCGTCGATGAAGAAGGCGAAGGATTAAGCTCCAACGTGGTTGACTCCACACCTTCTGCTGAGGATTTAAAGATCACGCATAAGACGATTCAAAAAGTGAGCGAAGACATCGAGAACTTGCGTTTTAATACTGCAATTAGTCAGATGATGATTTTTGTCAATCACATGACCCAGCTCTCTCACCGCCCAAGAAGCTGCTTAAAACCGTTCATTCAGCTTTTAAACCCATTCGCGCCTCACCTTGCTGAAGAACTCTGGTCTTTAATAGGAGAAAGAGAAATTCTCACTTATGCAACCTGGCCTCAGTTTGATGCTGCGCTTGCAAAAGATCAGGTGATCACGATTGCCATTCAAGTCATGGGCAAAACAAGAGGAACCCTAGAGATTGAGCCAGGCTCAGATCAAGCCAGCGTAGAGAAGCTTGCTCGCGCAATTCCCTCTGTGGCCAATCAACTTGAAGGCAAAGAGATTCGAAAAGTCATCTTCGTGAAGGACAAGATCTTAAACTTTGTCGCTCAGTGACTAAAAACTAACAGCCCGGAGAATCTCCCCCAAAAAGGAGTTCTTCGGGTTACGGTTTAAGTACTTTTCAAGTTGAAAAAACTGCGATATTTGAAGGCATGCGCATGCGAAACTGGCTGATTCTTTCGGGGTCTTCTAATCGTCCATTAGCTGAAAAAATTTCTCAAAAACTAAATAAACCACTTGCTGGAATAGAGATTAGGCGTTTCAGTGATGGGGAGCTTTTTGTAGAAATTGGAGAAAACGTTCGCGGCAGAGCTATTTATATCATTCAAAGCACGTCTCGACCTGCAAATGATACATTAATGGAATTGCTCGTCATTATTGATGCACTTAAAAGAGCAAGTGCTAAGGAAATTACTGCAGTCATCCCTTACTACGGTTATGCGCGCCAGGACAGAAAAGTTGCCCCTAGAACCCCTATCAGTGCAAAACTTGTGGCAGATCTACTCACTGCAGCAGGAGCGACTCGAATCGTTTCTATGGACTTGCATGCAGCACAAATCCAGGGCTTCTTCAATATTCCTTTTGATAACCTCTATGCTTCGCCCGTCATCCTTGAATATTTTAAGAACGAGATGAAGGACGTTAAAGATCTAGTTGTAGTTAGCCCTGATGCTGGGGGAGTGGAGCGAGCACGCGCTTTTGCAAAACGCCTCAATGCAAGCGTCGCCATGATTGATAAGAGGCGAGTTGCCCCTAACGTGGCCAAAGCCATGAATGTGATTGGAGATGTTGACGGCAAAACTGCAATCATTTTAGATGACATGATTGATACAGCAGGAACACTGACTGAAGCTGCTCAAGCGATTGCTCAGCATGGTGCAAAGAGCGTTTATGCTGCTGCTACTCACGGGGTTCTCTCTGGTCCTGCAGTAGAGAGGATTAAGAACTCAGCCCTTCAAAAAGTCATCATTACTGATACCATTACAATGTCTGCTGAGGCTGCAGCATGCTCCAAGATTGTGCAACTCTCAGTGGCAGATCTTTTAGCAGAGGCCATTCATAGGATTCATAACCACGATAGCGTGAGCAGTTTGTTTATATGAAAATCATTGTGGGCTTGGGTAATCCCGGGCCTAAATACGAAACCACCAGGCATAATGTCGGATTTCTGGCCATTGATCGCTTAGCTGAACGATGGAAAGCATCAGGTCCAACTCAAAAATCACACGGAGAGATGTACCAAGGGAGCATTTTAGGAGAGAAGTTTCTACTCATCAAGCCGATGACGTACATGAATCTATCTGGAAAGTGCCTTGCACCTCTGTATCAATTTTATCAATGTAAGCCTGAGGATTTGATCGTCATTCACGATGATATTGATTTACCTCCTTTGAGTCTCAGATTCAAAACCGGGGGAAGCGCAGGCGGACATAACGGCTTAAAATCTATTGACGAATGCTTAGGAAAGAATCAAAGTGGGTACCATCGAGTTCGAATTGGGGTAGGGCATCCTGCGCGAACACCTGGTTTACCTGGTCACATCACGCGTTTATCTGCAGCTGACTATGTCTTGATGCCATTCACCGACTCTGAGCTAGCGGATCTAGATCGATTACTCGATGATGTAGTGCTTGCCGTTGAGGAGATTCTTCAAGGGAGAATTCTGCAAGCCATGAATCGATTTCATCAAAAGAACTCAAAAACGTAAATTTTAGGAACGAGGAGTATAATAATCATGGGCTTTCAATGTGGAATTGTTGGGTTACCCAACGTAGGAAAATCTACGATCTTTAACGCACTGACTTCAGCAAAAGCTGAAGCTGCAAATTACCCTTTTTGTACGATTGATCCAAATACTGGAATTGTGAAGGTACCAGATCCAAGACTGTCTCAAATTGCTCAATACATTCCACCTAATAAGCTGGTTCCAGCCAGCATGGAGTTTGTAGATATTGCAGGACTGGTCAAGGGTGCTTCCAAAGGCGAAGGACTGGGCAATCAGTTCTTGGGACATATCCGTGAAACTCAAGCTATTGCACATGTAGTGAGGTGTTTTTCAGATCCAAACGTCGTGCATGTAGATGGATCCGTGGATCCTCTTCGTGACGTATCTGTGATTGATACTGAGCTCATCTTTGCTGACCTGGACACAGTGAATAAGAGATTTGCAACACTTCAAAAAACTGCGCGAGCAGGGAGCGACAAAAAAGCTCTTGCAACTCTTTCCGTACTTGAACCCGTGAAGGCTGCTCTTGAAGCAGGCAAGCCCGTGCGTTCACTCAACTTATCTTTGGATGAGCTTCAGCTCATTCATGATTTTCATCTGATTACAGCAAAAAAAGTCATGTACGTCGCTAACGTAGATGACAGTGATATTGGCAATCCTGAACCTAATGTTTACGTGAAAAAACTCATGGAACATGCGGCAAAAGAGGGAAGCCCTGTGATTCAAATTTGTGGAAAAATTGAGTCTGAAATTGCTGAACTTCCTGAAGAAGAAAAAGCTTCTTTTCTTAAAGATATGGGAATGGATGAGCCGGGACTCAACCGAGTGATCCGAGCAGGCTATGATCTTTTAGGCTTACAGACTTACTTTACAGCAGGTGAAGTTGAAGTACGCGCCTGGACAATTCAAAAAGGCTGGAAGGCTCCTCAGGCTGCTGGCGTGATTCACACTGATTTTGAGAAGGGCTTCATTAAAGCTGAAGTGTACCACTTTGATGATCTGATGAAGCATAAAAGCGAACAAGCCATACGTGATGCAGGTGCTTTAAGACTGGAAGGAAAAGAATACGTCGTTAAAGACGGCGATATCATGCACTTCCGATTTGCAGTCTAATCTGCAGTCTCATTCAATCTCCGGTGAAGACCTAGCGACTCGTTTGGGTCTTCACCCTTTTCATTCAACTTTTCTCTTCAATCTTCTATTTTATTTTAGAATACCCGCCTGCCTTTAGAGCTTTAAGAAATCCGCCCGCAATTATTGACTTAAGTTGATCCCTGAGGCTGTGGTGTGCGTTTCTGCTCAAGCTCTTTTTTGGGAGCAGGATATCCAGTCCAGAACATCTCTACGCTATCTGGGAAAACGCCCTTCAGGTAATGGGAGTACCAAAAATAGTTTCTAATGATTGACCCGACGTACTCTCGCGTTTCCTTGTAGGGAATAGACTCGATAAATTCGATCATATCTTTTTCTGAGGAGTTCTTAATCCATCGATCAACCGCTGATGGACCTGCATTATAGGCAGCTAGAGCAAAAACCGTATTCCCTGAGTATCGATCCAAGAGCCTTTTAAGGTAAAGCGTACCAACTCGAATATTTTCCTCCGCCTTAAAGAGCGAGGATACGGTGACTTTGGGATCCGTCTCTACTGCAGTACCTGGCATGAGCTGCATCAAGCCCATTGCACCTACCCATGAAAGTATATTGGCATCAAAACTAGACTCTTGCTTGATCAGACTCATGACCAGGATAGGATCTAGTCCATGAAGATTAGCATAGGTCTCTATCGGGTCTCGATGAACAACTGGAAAAACCCGTCTCATGATGAATGAAGAGTAAACCTCTGGAGCTCCTCTTTGAATCAACTCAGAGATGATTTGAAATGTCTGAAGTGTGTTGCCCACCTCAGACTGCAGAAGAACGAGGTACATAAGGAATGGAGTTGAAAGGGTTTCTTTAGACTTAATCTCCTTCAACTCTTGTGAGGCAAAAGAATAGGCTCCAGATTCAAGAAATTCCTGAGCTCTTTTGAGATAGTTGGATTCCTGAGAGTTGAGAGCAAAATCTCTTTCTGCTCCTAAGGGAATCAATGCGCTGGCCATTTCAGCTAGATTTCGCTTAGTTTTTTGACAGGATAAAATAGCATGAAAACTCAGGCCTGAGGTCCTCTCAATGGTTTCATAAACGGATTGTGCATCACTTGAGCTTCCACTTCTTTCTAAAGATCTTGCCAACCAATAAAGAGCACGAGTCTTGAGGTTTGAGCGTGGAAAGTCATCTAGAAACTGCCGTAGAGATTGAGCAGCTTTTGAGTACTTTGCATCACCATAAAACTGAAGAGCATCCGTATACGCTGCAGAGTCGAGATCTGGCGCCTTATAGCTTGTGGTAACCTTGGGGTAAGCCCCAGGTGACTTCACTGACTCAGCAAGATCCTTGAAGGTACGTCCCAGAAGCTGAACCTCATTTGATTTCTTTGAGAATGCCTTGACGAATTTCTCTGCCCAGTAACGACAAAACTGGGACTCCCTCTGAACGCAGCTCTCAGCGTAGTGATCTAAGGTTAATGGATCGACTGCAGCAAGCGCGTCTTGTGAGTGCATCCTCTGAAATCCATTCTCAAAAGAAGTCTGAGCGCTTTGGAGCTTCTTCAATCCACAATGAGAGTTTCCTTCAATCAGCTCAAGCTCACCTAACTCTCTAGGGATTAACTTAGAGTAAGGTGAGTTGGCATGATCTTCGATCATTTTCAAAAGAGACTGTGTACCTTCACGAGAGAGCTTTAAGCTTAAAGAGTAGTTCTTCTGCGCGAGGGCCTTTTTTGCTAACTCTTTCTGTGCCTTGGACTTCAGCCAGTACCCAACATCAATGTAGTGCCCTTGCGCTATCCAATGCGAAGCTTCAGTAGACAACCCCTTCCAGTCGGATTGCAAAAATGCTTGGTGAGCTTTAAAAAAACTCGATTTCTTTTTTTTTGATTTGCCCTTTAGACTTTGAATTTTCTGCTCAAGAATATCGAGTGAAAACTGAGGAATCGGCTGTGTAGATGCTTGTGTTAAAACTTTCGATGCAAGCTTAGGAAGTGCCGCAAACGTCAAGTGAGGGACTAGAACCATGAAAAGACCAAGTGCAATCATCTTCATAGGTTATTTATCTATGAATTGGGTTATAAAATCGAGATTAATGTTTTCTAGATTCATAGAGGGCATGAAGGGCAGCCCTAATTTGAGTATGATACTCATCGCTGTGTGGATCTAAGCTCATTCCTTTTTCAATTGCCTCAATGGCAGCTTGCATCGAGTGGTTTTTTCTTGCCAACCTCCCTCGAATACTCTCCATCATGTTGTTGTACTCCGTGGCAAGCTCCTTAAAGTAATCTCCCTTACGAAACGTGATCACTTGCTCTAGGTTTCCAGCTGCAGCTTCAACAAAGTATCGCCTCAACTTATAGAGAGGTCCTGCAATACGATGCGACATAAAAATACTGATCAAAGCAGACATGCCAATGAGAGTGACTTGTAGAAGTACTAAAAACGCGATGACTTCGCTTTTGATGCGCTCAATTTGAGCTGCCACCGGCCCCATCGGATCTGCTTCTAAATACTGCAAAAAATAATCAAATAAGCTTTTGATGAGTAAAGGATATGCAAGACTCAACGCAATTAGCCAGGAACAAACAAAAAGGGTAAACCGATACTGAAAAGGCTTATTGATGAGAAAAATTCTTCTACGCTTTGGGGGCATAGCTATATTCTATAACTGCTATTGAACTATGCCAAGCGTTGGTTCTCTGACACTCTTCCTCTAAATCCACTCTCTATACACAAACTCTAGACGTAGAGCCCGACACATCTAAATCCAGCATGAGTGAAGGACTTGAGACATCCCTGCTTGAGGTCTTATTTTCCTGGAATCCTTAACCGCTCAACCACTCGTCCATCCTTTAGATGTGATTGTACAATCTCAGAAATATCCTCTGGCTTAACACCGCCATACCAAACCTGATCAGGATAAACGACTAAGGCAGGTCCATATTCACTGACATCCAAACACCCTGCTTTTTGGGCTCTCACTTCAGTAGATAATCCAGCTTGAGCTAGCTCTTTTTTTAATAATTGAACTAAATTATCAGATTTATGATTCATACAGCACCCTCGGGGGTGCCCTGCAGGTCTTTCGTTTGTACAAACAAAGATATGGGCTTTAAGCTTCATACACACGTGTTTAGCATCACTTCACAGAGCAGACAAACCCTCTAACGCAGAGACCCAGAAAAGAATATCCGCAGATAGAGATCCTCTAGACAAAGGCCTCAGTTTGCATTATTAAAAAGATTCTGGGCCACACTTTGATCAAAGCATCAAATTGACTTTATCATTCAGGAGTAGCTCAGTGGTAGAGCAGCCGGCTGTTAACCGGCTGGTCGGGGGTTCGAATCCCTCCTCCTGAGCCATTTATTATTAAACCCCCTGATTTCTTCAATGATTTCAGGGGGTTTTTGTTTTTGGACTTCTCAAAAATTCATTTTTGCGGGCTTTTGCGGGCCATTAATTCATTTTTTTAAAATGGACGATAGCTTGTCATCCATCTTTTTCTGCGTTTCTGCAACTTGGTCGTCCCGAACTTTCGCATAGCGGGTCGTAGACTTGAGATCCTTTTGTCCAGCAAACTTCTGGACCAACAAAAGATCCTTACAAGACTCATAGGCTTCAGCTAAGGCAGCATGCCGAAGGATGTGGGTCGCCGAAAACGGTAACCCTGCCTTCTTCAATGCCTGGGTATATTTGTCTTCAATCTGTCGGTAGGTCACTAATTTCCCGTCCACCTGAAAAAGAAGGCCTGTTCTAATTCCCGACCTCATCACCCATTCCTTAAAGACCTGAGCTGCAAGTTCAGGTATCGGGCTTAAGACTTTCCCACCATTTGCCTTTGAGCCAGGCACAACTCGATCGTCATACCCTCTTCCTCTCAACCACTGCACCTTCTGATTGATATCGACTGCGTTTCTTCCGAAGTCGAAACTCTCGTATGAAAGTGCCGCAGCATCTTGAATTCGCCCATAGATCCCATACTGCATCAATGCGAGGTAATAGATCGATTCCCATTTCGTTCCCCAACAGCGATCCCTCAACTCTTTGATGAAAGCTTTGAACTGATCCACGGTCAGATCTTTTTTGACCGTGGGCTTATTCTTTACCTTCAGCATTGCATTGTGATCCGAGATGAAGGGAAGTCTGTAGTTGCGATTGAATCTTGAGCTGTAGAAGTTCAAGATCACTCGAAGGACACTGAATTCATGCTCATAGCTGCACCGAGTCGAATGACATCGAGCCAAGTACTGCGGTGTTTTAATATGAGCAATCCATTGGTCAATCTGAGTAGGTTCAATCTCATCCACCACATAATTCCATAAGAACGAGAAATGTTTCAGATAAGATACATATCTAATCTGAGTGGATAGATCCTTGTTCGGCAGCCAATCGCGTTTCCAATAATCTACCAATGTACCAAAGGTCATTTGTTCTTTAGTATTATTGGCTTTTTGGAGTTCTTTTTCGACCGATGTTCCATTCCGAAAAGCCTTCGCTTCTGAAATAGTTTCAAAACTCTGTCGAATCCTTTTTCGTTTTCCATCGATTGCTCGGACATAGCGTTGAGCAAAAAACTTCTTTCCGAATTTAGGTTCAACCCATTTCCCCGACTCTTCATCAAAGACTACAATTTTGACGATTCCCGGGTAACGAGTAGAGACCTCCTTTCTATTTTTCATGTCATTTCCCTCCTCTCAATCCATCGATTGAGAGAAGCGACACGAAACCTTACTCCACGATTTCCCATAGGCACGTAAGCAATTTGCTTTTGTGACTTGAGTCGGCGTAAGTAAGATTCAGACACGCACAGATACTCTGCCGCTTCACTATAATTCAATAATCGGTTGTCAAAGAGCGAGTCCCTAGCTTGGATCTGGCCTGGAATCTGGATGGGGACAGAGTCCTTTTCCATATCCACACCTTTCTGAAGGGGAGATAGCTAAACTATCTTCTTTTCAATTTGTACTGACCTAACTTCTTAATAGATGAGTATGATCTCATCAGTTCAGATTGATTACAGTGGGTGAGTTTCGTTGGGTGGGGGTGCCATCTCCGAGTTGGCCCTCAATATTCCGTCCCCAGCATTTTAAGACCCCTGCTGTGGTGATCCCACAGGTGTGAGTGTCTCCTGGAGAGACTTGAGAGTAGGAGGTTCCTGAATCAATGACGACAGGTGACTTTTGCTGAGTGGTGGTACCATCCCCGAGTCGGCCCTCAAGATTCCGTCCCCAGCATTTTAAGACCCCTGCTGTGGTTACCCCACAGGAGTGGTTGCTTCCTGCAGAGATTTGAGAGTAAGAGGTTCCTGAATCAATGACGACAGGTAAGTATTGCCGAGTGGTGGTACCATCCCCGAGTTGGCCGTAGTCATTAAATCCCCAACATTTTAAGACCCCTGCTGTGGTTTCCCCACAGGAGTGGTTGCTTCCTGCAGAGATTAGAGAGTAAAAGGTCCCTGAATCACTGACGACAGGTGAGTTTCGATTAGTGGTGGTACCATCCCCGAGTTGGCCGTAGTTATTATTTCCCCAACATTTTAAGACTCCTGCTGTGGTGATCCCACAGGTGTGAGAGATTCCTCCTGCAGAGATTTGAGAGTAGGAGGTCCCTGAATCACTGACGACAGGTGAGTATTGCCGAGTGGTGGTACCATCCCCGAGTTGGCCGTAGTTATTATTTCCCCAACATTTTAAGACTCCTGCTGTGGTGATCCCACATGTGTAGCTGCTTCTTGCAGAGATTTGAGAGTAAGAGGTTCCTGAATCAATGACAACAGGTGAGTTTCGATTAGTGGCGGTGCCATCTCCGAGATGTCCGTAGCCATTATATCCCCAACATTTTAAGACCCCTGCTGTGGTTACCCCACAGGAGTGGCTGAATCCTGCAGAGATTTGAGAGTAAGAGGTTCCTGAATCAATGACAACAGGTGAGTTTCTCTGAGTGGTGGTGCCATCTCCGAGTTGGCCTAAGCCATTATATCCCCAACATTTTAAGACCCCTGCTGTGGTGATCCCACAAGTGTGAGTGCCTCCTCCTGCAGAGATTTGAGAGTAAGAGGTCCCTGAATCACTGACGACAGGTGAGTATCGGTGAGTGGTGGTGCCATCTCCGAGTTGGCCGTAGCTATTGTATCCCCAACATTTGAAGACCCCTGCTGTGGTGATCCCACAGGTGTGGTCGTTTCCTAAAGAGATTTGAGAGTAAGAGGTTCCTGAATCACTGACAACAGGTGAGTTTCGGTGAGTGGTGGTGCCATCTCCGAGTTGGCCGTAAAAATTAAATCCCCAACATTTTAAGCCCCCTGCTGTGGTGATCCCACAGGTGTGATAGCCTTCTGCAGAGATTTGAGAGTAAGAGGTTCCTGAATCAATGACAACAGGTGAGTTTTGCTGAGTGGTGGTGCCATTTCCGAGTTGGCCGTAGACATTGTATCCCCAACATTTTAAGCCCCCTGCTGTGGTGATCCCACAGGTGTGGTAGTTTCCTGCAGAGATTTGAGAGTAAGAGGTTCCTAAATCACTGGCAACAGGTGAGTTTCGTTGAGTGGTGGTACCATCCCCGAGTTGGCCGTAGATATTCCGTCCCCAACATTTTAAGACCCCTGCTGTGGTGATCCCACAAGTGTGAGTGCCTCCTCCAGAGATTTGAGAGTAAGAGGTTCCTGAATCAATGACAACAGGTGAGTATCGGTGAGTGGTGGTGCCATCCCCGAGTTGGTTGTAGGTATTATATCCCCAACATTTTAAGACCCCTGCTGTGGTAATCCCACAGGAGTGGTTGTTTCCTGCAGAGATTTGAGAGTAAAAGGTTCCTGAATCAATGACAACAGGTGAGTTTCGTTGAGTGGTGGTGCCATCTCCGAGTTGGCCATAATAATTATATCCCCAACATTTCAAGACCCTTGCTGTGGTGATCCCACAGGTGTGGCTGTTTCCTGCAGAGATTTGAGAGTAAGAGGTTCCTGAATCAATGACAACAGGTGAGTTTCGCTCAGTGGTGGTGCCATCTCCGAGTTGGCCATCGTTATTAATTCCCCAGCAATTGAGCACACCAGCACCGGTGACTCCGCAGGTATGGAAACCTCCTGCAG
>Ga0255092_1000041_pt1 | contig 74407 bp, 73 predicted proteins | sample Colum_Yuk_RepC_8_2_FD_188454 | JGI IMG/M metagenome (GOLD analysis project Ga0255092, IMG submission 188454) | Freshwater microbial communities from Columbia River, Oregon, United States - Colum_Yuk_RepC_8d | ecosystem: Environmental > Aquatic > Freshwater > River | place: USA: Oregon...
GTCCTTGATGAACTTGGCCGCACCGCCGCCTGCAAAGAAGCAAGCCACGGCATCGGGCTTGAGGGCGGCGATTTCGGTCAACAAAGCCTGGAACTCCACGTTGGGGAAGGGCAGGCCCAGCTCCTTGACGATGGTGCCGCCGGCAGCGGTGTAGCTTTCCTTGAAGCCTTCAAAGGCCTCATCGCCCGCAGCGTATTTCCAGGTGATCCAGACGGCTTTTTTATGGCCTTTGTCCACCATCACCTTGCCCAGGGCACGGGTCGGTTGCGAATTCGAGAAGGACGTGCGGAACACGTTGGGCGCACACAAGGCGCGGGTGGCGGCATGCACGCCCGCATTGGGGATCAGGCTCAAGACGCCGCTGTCACGGGCCACCTTCTGGATGCCCATTTGCACGCCCGAGTGCACCGTGCCCACGAGAACGTCTACCTTGTCGCGCTGCACCAGGCGGCTGGCGTTTTCAACGCCTTTGGAGGGCTCGGACTCGTCGTCCACTTTGAACCATTCAATCTCGCGGCCACCGAGCTTGCCGCCTTGTTCGTCCAAGGCCATGCGAAAGGCATTTTCAATGGCCACACCCAGGGGGGCAAACGTGCCGGTGTAAGGCAGCATGAAGCCGACGCGCACTTTGTTGCTCTGTGCGCGCACAATCTCGGGCAGCAACAGGCCAGTGGAAGCGGCACCGATGACGGCAGCGCTGCGGGTCAGGAGTTGGCGGCGATTAGGTTGTGTCATGGTTGTCTCCATTTATGAAAAGAATTGAAGTAATGATACGAATTAAAAAAAGCTTATTCAGCATTACCGATATTTAGATTCACTTCTGCCACGCCTTCAACACGGCCGGTGATCTTGTCGCCTGGCATCACCGGTCCTACACCTTCCGGGGTGCCGGTATAGATCAAATCGCCGGGCTCCAGGTGGTAGTAAGTTGAGAGGTCGGCGATGATTTCGCGGATGTTCCAGATCAGTTTGTCCACGTTGGACGACTGCTTAGTGGCACCGTTAACTTCCAATGCAATGGTGCCGTTTTCGATGACCACGCCAGGCATCGGGACGATCTCGGTACAGACTGAGCCTTCTTCGATGTCCTTTCCGGTGTCCCAGGGGCGGCCTTTGTCACGCGCCACCAGCTGCAGGTCGCGGCGGGTCATGTCCAAGCCGGCGGCGTAGCCGAAGACCAACTCATGCGCGTTGGCTTCGCTGACGCGAAAGCCCGACTTGCCAATAGCCAGCACCAGTTCCATCTCGAAGTGGTAGTTGCTGGTACGCGGCGGGTAGGCCACGGTCGCACCACTTTCCACCAGGGTCTGGGGTGACTTGGTGAAGTAGAAGGCTTGCTCAACGCCCTTATCGACGGGGCGGCCCATCTCGACAGCGTGTGCGTGGTAATTGCGGCCGACGCAAAAGATACGGTTGATCGGAAAACGCTCCTGTTTACCGCGGATGGGCAGGGACTGGACGGCGGGAGGATTGAAGAGGTATTGGGTCATGCAGATTCCTGATTTTTGAACTTGTCAAAGGTCTGCCTCAAGGCAGCCAGTTATGAACTCACTGACGGTGGCTTAGCCCCGGTTTTCGTAAACGCCCAGCTTTCGGTGCAGCGGCGACTCGTCGGCGATGAACACAAACGAAGGTTGGTCGGTACGCAGGTTTTTAAGCGTCACGGCTTCATAGCCTGGCGCGCAGCAGGTGTCGGCTTCGACCATCTTGAAGGTCTTGTCCACGATGCTGGCTTCAACCTGGCCTTCGATGACATGGAACACCTGGGCTGGCGAGCGTGCTGGCAGGCGCAGGCTCTGGCCGGGGCGCAGCATCAGGGCGTAAAAGCCCAGGATGTTTTCAGCGTCGCCACCAGTCTCGGGGTTGATGTATGTGACCTGCACGCATTCTTGCGTTGGATCGTCTGCAGCCAGGGTCTGCAAAGCTGACTTTGTGTCGGTCCAGGGGTAGCGAAGCATGGGGTAGGCCTTGCTGCTGCGGTCGAACATGCGTGTGGGCGCCACGCCCGAGTGAGTGTTCTGGCGATCGCCTTGAACCACGGTACCAGATAGTTTTTTACACTTACACGATCCACAAGCACCGTCTTTGCAGCCGTAGGGTAAACCAATGCCCTGTCGGATTCCCGCAGTGAGCAGTGTTTCGTTCGCTTCAGCTTCAAAGTCGAGCCCACTCGGCTCCACTGATATTTGAAAACTCATGATGATTGATCGATCTTCAATTCATCAGATTCAAAAATACCCGACCGTTTTCAATTTTCACAGGCCAGGATTTGACGGGCTCGGTGGCAGGGCCACAGGCCACCGTACCGTCCCGCACATCAAACAAAGCTTGGTGGAAAGGACACTCCACTATGTGACCGTCCATGAAGCCGTCGCACAGCTTGGCATTGCCGTGACTGCAGAGGTTGTCAATGGCATAAACGCCATCATCAAGCTTGAAGACGGCAATGTCGTGGCCTTCGGGCGCGACAGCTACGCCTGCGCCTTCAAACAAGTCGGCCTCGGCGGCCACATCGGTCCAGTTACTCATGGTCAGATCGGGTAAATGATGGAGTTGGGAATCATTTCGCTGTCATAGACGCAGATGCGCTCGGCGAACTTAAAGCCTTCTCGGGTTTGAATGATGGTGTCGATGTATCGTCCGACATTGAAGACAGTGCTTTCCTTGTCATATTTGGTTCGGAACACTGCGTAGTTCGCCTCGCTGTGGATGCGCCCATCTTCTACCTTTCGAACCATCGGCGCGCCTACTACGTGGCGCTGGTAGTAGGGATCATGGTAGATTGTTTCCGTGATCCCATAGACACGGTCTTTGAGCATGCCTTTGCTGGTCAATGCCAGTGTGGCCAGAGGGAAACCTCGTTCAAAGTTTTCACGCGGCTGCAGTTTGTAGACGCATTGTTCGGTAAAGAACTCTGGCCACTCGCCCCACTTGCCACTGTCCACAGAGATCGCATAGTCGGCATAAAGTTGCTGGATTCCAAACCAGGTTTGCATATCAACCATCATCAATCCTCCATCACTTTGCGCCAGTATGCGTACATGCCCCGAATCAGGGTCTCGGTGACCATGTGATCCGTCTCACCAACCTCGCGGCCACCTAACTCAACAAGCGCACGATGGGCTTGCTTTGATTCAAAAGCCTCTTGCGAAAACTCGATAACTTCGCCATCGTCTGCAGAGACAAAGCCGGCAGGGCCAAAGAGATTGGCCTGCCGCAGTCGGCGTGTGGTCATCTCCGGGGTGTCATCCTCAAAGCCGAAATGGGTCCAGACAAAGTCAAAAGCGCCATGGCCATCGGGCTGGATGTGGCGTGTGGAAACACTGTTGACTTGCTGCTGGAAAATGACGCTGGGAAACAGTGTCATCATCACTGCCGTGGGCATGTCATCACCCAGTCGCCACCAATCTTCTGGAACGATGTCCAGAAAGCTGGGGTCGTTGAGTTTCATGCTTTCTTTGAAGCTGCTTACTTTTGTGATGTCAGCTTTATCGCCTCCGGTCTGGCCCCCCGTTCCTCGGGTAGAGATCATGGCGGCGTGACGGTGGTGGGCGTCCATGCGCAGCTCGGATTTGTTGTCGGCGCGCCAAAGACCGAAAGTCACGAACCAGGTGTGCAGCAAGCCCGGGTGATAGGGGTCCTTGATGTTTTCCTGCATGAGTTTCCAGTTGCCCGGAATGCGCTGACGGTTGTAGCCCAGGAGCTTGAGTTTGCGACCGTTGAAGAGGCGGTCAAAGTACGTGAGGATCGTGGGACCCATGAAGTCTTCCAGTGACTCCACGTTGTGGTCGAAGGAGGCAAATACCACTCCACCGCGCGTCGCAACCTTGAGTTGGGTCAGCCCGTGCTCTTTGGGGTCAAAATCTGCGGGCATGCCGCCTTTGACCTGTCCGTCCTGTCGCACACCGCGGCGCAGGGGAACGCCCTGTAATTTGCCGTCCAAAGCGTAGCTCCATTGGTGGTAGGGACACACCAATTCTTTTTTATTGCCATGGCGTTCTCGGCAGAAGGCCATGCCTCGATGGGCACAGACGTTTTCTACCACGTAAATTTGCCCATCCTGGCTGCGTGTCATGATGACCGAACGTTCGCCTATGGCTGTGCGCTTGAAATCGCCAGGGTTCGGGATTTCTGCTTCTAGGCCGACGTAGGACCAGTGGTTGTTGTAAAACAACCGATCCAATTCTTTTTTGTGGTTTTCTTCGTTTGTGTAAACGGCGAAAGGCACGCGGCTGGCGTCGGCCCTCTCCCAGCGAATGGCTTGCTCATGCATGCTCTCTCCTTAAGAAACTTGACGCGAATGATGCTTACATCACAAAATTATGTAAATCGAAATTTATTTATAACCTTTATTCGAAAAACAAATAATCATGGAAATTTCTCGCATCGACCTCAATTTGCTGGTGGTTTTTCATCATCTCTTGACGCACAAGAAAGTATCTTTGGTCGCCCAAATATTGGGGATGAGTCAACCGGCCGTTAGCAGTGCGCTAGGGCGGTTGCGCGTGAGCCTGGGGGACGATTTGTTTTTGCGTACGCAAGCGGGCATGGAGCCCACACCCTATGCCATGCAACTGGCTGAACCGGTAGCCTTGTCCCTAGATGGGTTGCAACAAGCCTTGAATGTTCGCGCTGCATTTGATCCTCAAAGCAGTTGCAGAAATTTCAAACTGGCGATGACCGATGTCGGCGAAATGTACTTTTTACCGATTCTGATGGCGAGCCTTGCGAAAGAGGCACCCAGTGTGACTTTGGAAGTTGAGAGTGTGGCCCATCCATCTCTCAAAGAGGAGATGACCACGGGCAGGATTGATTTGGCATTGGGGTTGTTACCTCAACTGCAGGCTGGATTTTTTCAACAGGCACTTTTTAGACAGCAGTACGTATGCTTGATGCGAAAAAGCCACCCGCTGGCTGGAAAAAACAAACTTGACCTAACTTCTTTCACCCATGCGGAACATGTTCGTGTCGTTGCGGCTGGAACGGGTCATGGTCGTGTCGATATGGCGTTGGAGAGGAGAAAGTTACGAAGAAATTTTCGATTGACGATTCCGCACTATGTCTCTTTAGGTGATGTCCTTAGCGGTTGATCAAGGCTTGCTCCAGCGCTGACTCTGCCGTAGTGGCTTTAGCCGATCTCGATAAATGTCAGCCCAACAGTTCACGGGTGTAGCAATCAATCACCACCGCCAAGCTTGCCCAGCCATCTCGCCCTGTCCAGACACGACACAGGTCTGTCGCCCAACGCTCATCTGGGGCTTGCGCCATCGATGGCATCGCTTGTACCCGCGGCCTAAAGCCGATCGGGCGTTGCTTGACCTGCCAACCTCGTATTTGAAAGATACGTTGCACCGTGTTCTTGTTGAACTTGAGCAAGCCCGCCACAGTGCGGTAACCAAACGAGGGGTCTTGGTCAATCATGGCTTTGATGGGTTTCTCAAACCGCTCCTGCACTTTTGGGGCAGCCTTGCAGGGCTTGTAGTACGCCGTGCGCCTGGGCACTTCAAACCAGCGGCAAAGCTGGCTCATCGAGACCTTGAAGCCTTCGGCTTGCAGCCCCCGCTGGATAGACAGAATCACTTCTCGTCCTCGTTGCCCAGCAGGGCTTGGAGCTTTTTTCTGGCACGTATCTCCAGCATCGCCTCACCGTACGCCTCCTGCAACTCTTTGAGTTGCCGCTCGTACTGTTCCCTGATATCCAGCGGCTTGGCTCGCAAAGCGTTTTCCATGCCTCGCTTGGCTTCGTCCACCCACTCCTCGATTTCCGAGGGGGAAATGTCAAAGGAGCGCGAAGCCTCTGAAATCGTGGTCTTGCCTTGAATGATTTCCATCACCAAAGCCGCTTTGCGCTTGGCTGTCCATCGCTTGATGTCGTCTTCCATTGTCATACTCATGGTTGATTTCTCCAATAGTATGACCTGTGCAGGTTTTTAGTGGGTCATTACATGGTCATCGACACCTCAACGGTCGGCTCGGAAGGCATGCTGGGGTGTGGCGGCCTGATTGGAACCTCCTTGCACCGACTCTACGTGGCTCAATCTGGCCTTGCGTACCGCATCGATGGTGAGGTGTTTATGGGCGTCATGTCGTCCTACCCCATGATTGCAGAGATGTGCACCAGGGGTGTTCAGTTGGTTCTGCGAAAAATAGCGATCGAATTGGCGTGCTGCCACTTTCACGCTGTGCAGCAACGCGTTGCGCGATGGATTCTGGCCCAGGATGACTGCACTCACATAGGCGGCCTCGACGTCACCCACCAAGGCATTGCGAATTCCCTGGGCGTGCGGCGAGAGGCGGTGTCACTCGCGTTGCCTAAATTGAGTGGCTGCAGCCTCACCCGCGGCCACCTGGAAATCACCGACCGGTCATTGTTGGAAAACGAGGCTTGTGAGTGTTATTTTCAACTCAAAGCAACAAACCCCAATCAAACTGACTTGCCGTTCAGCGACAGTTCATGAGACCAGCGATCGTCTCGTCTGCACTGCAGGCTCAAGCATTACGCTATTTTCAGCAGATGGTTGGAGCCATTGGGCTTTTTGGGCAGAGTCAGATTCAAGATGCCATTTTCGTATTTTGCAGACGCCGCAGAAGAGTCTACGTTCTCCGTCAGTGAGAAGCTGCGGGCAAGGCTTCCGTAGTACCGCTCGCTTCGGATGACTTGGGCGTCTTCTTTTTCTTCGCGCTCTTTTTTCACTTCCACGCTCAATGAGACGCGGCTGCCATCCACCGAGACTTTGATGTCTTCTTTTTTGACGCCGGGGATTTCAGCTTTGACGAAAAAGTTTTTGTCGTCTTCCTTCAACTCCAACCGCATCTGAGGACTGCCCTCTAGCAACTGGTAAGTAGCGTACATGGCAAAGCCTTTGAAAAAATCGTCGCTGAAAGCGTCGCGCAGTTCTTTCAGGTTCTGAACACTTGGAAGGTAACTCATGGTGTGATCCCCGCTCTCTCAAAATAGCAGTTGTGCTGTGTTGCGATGAGGGCGAGGAAGCATGACACATCGCCCCCGTGCCATTTCACCAATGGCACTGGGCGCAATGTCGCATTTTGAAGCTCGTGCGTCTGTTGTGAAGCGCACGTTGCGCTGCCTTTCTTAAGCAGCGCCGCCACAGTCCATGCAGCCAGTCTCAGAGCCGATCAAGCGCCCGCGTAAATCGTTGCAACAGCACTTGCACTTCGGCAGTTGAAATGATCAGCGGCGGGCAAAAGGCGATGGTGTCACCGATGGCGCGCACGATCAGTCCTTCCTCTTCCGCCAAACGGGCGCATTCGCGGCCCCGGCCGGCCACCAGCTCCACGCCCGCCAGCAGGCCAATACCGCGCACCTCCTTCACCATGCGGTGACCTGCCAATGCGTGCAAGCCGCCCAAGAAGGCAGGGGAGACCGCGCGCACGTGCTCGACGATGCGCTCTTCCTCATAAATCTTCAGGGTTTCGAGCGCGACCGCCGAAGCCACGGGATGGCCCGAATAGGTCATGGTCAGGCCAAACATGCCCAGCTCGCCGCTTTGCCGCTCGATGGCTTCATACACGCGCGGGCCGATCATCAGCGCCGAGATCGGGATGTAGGCGCTTGAGAGGGCTTTGGCGCACACCAGCAAGTCGGGTTGCAGCTTCATGGTGGTCGAGCCAAACATCTCGCCTGTGCGACCAAAGGCCGTCACCACCTCGTCGCAGACCAGCAGGATGTCGTGCTGCTTCAGCAGGGCTTGCAAGCGCTCGTAATAGCGTGCTGGGGGCACCACGATGCCGCCAGCGCCCATCACGGGCTCGACAAAGAAGGCGGCGATGGTGTGCGCACCCTGCGCTTCGATCAGGCGCTCAATGTCGGCAATCAGTCGGTCGCTGAAGGCCTCCTCGCTCTCACCGGGCTGTGCATGGCGGGCGTGATGCGGCGTGGTCACATGATGAAAGCCGGGCAGGGGCAGGTTGAAGCGCTCGTGCGCGTACTTCACGCCCGACAGGCTGGCCGAGGCAATGGTGTTGCCGTGGTAGGCCAATTGATGCGCAATGAACTGGCGCTTTTGCGGCTGGCCCATCGCGTTCCAGTAGTACCAACTCAGGCGCGCCGCACAGTCGTTGGCTTCGGAGCCGGTGCTGGCAAACCAAATCCTGGACATCGGTGCCGGCGCAATCGACAGCAGCTTTTCAGCCAGGGCAATCACCGGCGGGTGGCTTTTGTGGTTGGTCAGCGGGTAATAGGCCAGTTGCTTCATCTGGCGGTGCGCCACATCGGCCAGGCGCTCATTGCCATAGCCCAGCGCAATGCACCACAAGCCCGACATGGCTTCAAGGTACTCCCGGCCCTCGATGTCGCGCACCCACACGCCATGGCCAGACTCGATCACGCTGGCGCCGCGCACCGCGTGCTCCGATAAATTGGTGAGGCCATGAACCACGGCTTTGGCGTCACGGGCGGGGAGAGAGTTTTTAAGCATGGGGTCAGGTCTTGAGTTTTGCCTATTTTCTGTGGATAACTATAAATGTTGGAGAACCATTTGAGTTATCCACAGAAAATAGGCAAAACTCAAGACCTGACCCCGTCCGCTATGGCAGGGTATTCGTATTTTTTAAGCTGGTGCACTTCCCCAGGCAGGTAGAGGCGCAATGCCAAATAAAATTCTTCTGCAGGTGCCGGCAGCCAATTGCGGGGTTGCTCAGGCCGTGTATGGCCAATGAGCAAAGTCAGCCCTCCGTCGGCGTCATAGGCCAGCCCTTCGGTCCGGTCACCGATGGCAAAGCGCTGCTCAGCATGATCGTAAAAAAGGTAGTCGGCCTTGCGGTACAGGGTGAGTGACCAGAACGCGCCCACTTGTGGCAATCCCCCCGGCGGAAAACGCAATTGATAGCTTCGTTGTCCTGCCAGGACTCGCCCTTGGCTGTCCCGAAAGGCCAGCAGGTAAAGCACTTCTTGTGAGCCCAAGATGCCAATGTAGGCGCGGGCCACTCGGGCACGGGTCAGCCAGTCGCCATTGAAGTTGTCGTGAACTTCCACGGCGGCTTTCCAGCCACCTTGCAGGTCAGCGGGCGTGGGGGTGTCGAGTTCTTGCAGGGTGTCTGTCAAGGCTTGTTGCAGCAGGCCTAAATCGGCAGGAACCGGCAAGCCAGGGCCAATGCCCAGGGCGGCCCAAGCTTGCAATTCTGCTGCGTCGGATGGGGGCGGTGGGTTGATCGCCATTTCATGATTGACCACCCGCACAAAGGTGGCAGCATCACTGGGCAGTGCCTGCGGTTGCAGGCTGCATTCGTACACCCGTTGCGCTGGCCCACCTTCGGCAGTGGTGATGGCAAACGCATCTTGCAGTGCGTGTACCGGGGCCAGGTCTTCATCGGCATGGGCCAAGATGCGGCCAAGCACCCATACGCTGTCGGTTGGGCAGCGCACGGGGGTGCACCCAGCGGGAACTTCCCCATGCCAGTGTGGACCCTGTAGCCAAAAGCTTTGCGCGCTATTGCCGCTGGTGCGGGTGCCCAGGTGCGCGAAGGGGTTGGTGTACATGTCAATCAGCCCCAGCACGTAATAGCGCGAGCCGGTATCCGGGGTGTCAATGCGCAAAGGGCCATGGCTCAGGTCCAGCCAAGCATTGGTGTACAGCGTGTCATGGTTGGGGGTGACCACCCGGCGGTCACTGGCATTGAGAAGCCGTCGGGAATGCGAAAACAAATTGACCCATCGCCGCAAAGACTCCGGCCCGCCTTGCGCATCGGCAAACTCTCCCTGGGGTGTTTTGCGCAAGGTGCTGGCCGAGCGCATGCGCGCCATTTCATACACAGGCAAGGCGTAGACGATGGCGCGTCTTGCCAGGTCACTCAGGTCGTTCATTTGCGCATCGCCCGGTTGATGCGTTCCCACATTTGGCCCTCACCGACCAGGAACCGCGTGAAGTCTTCTGTGCCCAAATACGCCGCCTCTCCGCCGGCGCTGACCAATCGACTTTGCGTGTCCGCTTTTTGCACGCTGGCCTTGATGGCGGCATCCAGCTTTCGCAGGACGGCGGTGGGTGTCGCGGCCGGTGCGTGCAAGCCATACCAAGAGATGACGGTGGCTTCCGGGTAGCCTGCTTCAGCCATGGTGGGCACATCAGGCAATTGCGCCGAGCGGGTTGCGCTGGTGGTGGCCAGCGCTCGCAGCTTCCCTGATTTGACGTGGGGGTAGGCCACACTGGAGGGAAGGACCGACATGGAAAAGGCGTTGTTGATCAGGTCGATCGCCAAAGGGGGTGCTCCCTTGTAGGCAATGCCCTCGATCTCGATGCCGGCGGTCGACTTGAGAATTTCAACGGACATGGTTTGCGTGGTGCCAGCGCCCGGGTCGCCAAATTGCAACGCGGGTTTGGCGCGCCGCGCCATCTCGACATAGTCGCGAACGGTGCGCGCAGGCGAGGCGGCGGGAACGCACAGGAAGCTTGGCGACATCGAAAAACGTGCCAGCGGCACAAAGTCTTTGGGGCCCCATCGCAGGTTGTGATCAATCAAGGGGTTGTTGATCAGGTAAGGCGCCGTCACCAGCAAGGTGTAGCCATCGGCGGGCGCGCGGGCCACGGCCTCGGCAGCAATGTTGCCATTGGCGCCGGGTCGCGGGTCGACCAGCACCGGCAAGCCAAGCTCTGCGGACAGGCCTTGCGTCATGGCGCGGGTTTGCAAGTCCACCACGCCGCCAGAGGGGTAGGGGACGATGACCTTGAGGGGTTTGGACGGAAAAGGCTCTTCGGTCGACGCCCAAGCCGAGGCGTGAAGCCACCATGCCAAGGTGGCCATGTGCAGGGATCTACGTTTCATGGGGACTCCTCATGGTTAGAAAATTTGCCTTCAGCGAAAGCCCGGTTGCGCGTCGGCCATGCGCACGATGTCGGTCAAGCGCGGGCCAATGGTTTTAAGCAAGTCCTGGTGCTTGGTGCGGTAGCCAGGCACCGCGCAATTGAACAGCAGCTGCCGCGACCCGTAGCGGATGCGCGAGGCGACACCGACCGCCATTACGCCCATGCCTGCATCGCCCAGGTTGATGGCAAACCCACGCTTTCTGTAGTGCGCCAGGCTTTCTTCCACCCCCGCCAGGCAGCGTTGGTGATCGTCGGGCCGTTGGCTGCGTATTCTTTCGAGCATGGCGTTGCGTTCGCTTTCATCCAGCGACGCGAGCAGTGCCCGCCCCATGGCGGTTTCCACAATGCCACGCACGGCACCCACAGCCGGTCGCTTCAAGGTGCCTTGCTCATGGCTGCAAGTTTCCAGGTAGACCACATCGAGGTCCATGGCCACGCCCATCGACACGGCACCCATGATTTCCGAGGCCATGGCTTGCATGGCGGGCCGCAACAGGCTCAGCAAAGGGGTGCTGATCAGGTAGGGGTAGCCCAAAGAGACGACAGCTGGCCCAATGAAATACCGGTCGAGGCGCGCGTCGTGGTCCAGGTAGCCCATGGCTTGCAGCGTGCGGCACAGGCGCGAGATGGTGGGGCGTGGCATGCCCAGGCGTTGGGCCAGTTCGCTGTTGGCCAGCGGTCGTGGATCGCTGACAAAGCACTGCAAAATCATCATGCCTTTGGCCAGCGTTCCTGCAAAACTGGGATTCTCTTCGCGCAGCGATTGCAATTCGCCTTGGTCGCGAAGCTGTTGGGGGGCCGATGGGGTGCGCATGGCTGAATGGTCGCTGGAGCGCGGCAAATGGACAATGAAAGTTTCAATATTTGAAACACCTGTTCACACCTTAACCACTATCACGCACCATGGCAAGCATGATTCGAGACACTGAAAAACTGCAAACACTGCTCGCCGAAGTTCGCGCTTTTGTGCGCGAGCGCTGGCATCCTTTGGAAAACAAAGTGGAGCAACTCGACCATGTGCCGGACGATGTTGTCAATGAATTGCGGCAACGCGGCTTTTTTGGCTGGAGCATTCCCCAGGCTTATGGCGGCTTGGGCTTGAGCACTGAAGAGTTGATACTGGCCGCGTTTGAGCTTTCACAAGCCTCCGTGGCCTTGCGTGCGCGGGTAGGGACCAACACGGGCATTGGGTCCGAGGCTTTGGTGGCAGATGGCACCGAAACCCAAAAGCAACGCTGGCTGCCGCGCATGGCCACAGGCGAGCTGACCGGCTGCCTGGCCTTGACCGAGCCCGATGCCGGCTCGGAAGCGACCAATGTCAAGACCACCGCCAGGCTGGAGGGCGACCACTACATTCTCCATGGGCAAAAGTGCTACATCACCAATGCGCCGATTGCCGATGTGTTCACCGTTGTCGCGCGCACAGAGGCCGCCAGCAAGGGCAGTGCGGGTTTGTCGGCATTCATTGTCGAGCGTGGAACGCCAGGCTTGCGCACGGGACCGGCATACAAAAAAATGGGCCAAGCGGGCTCACCTGTGTCTGATGTGTATTTCGAGGACTGTCGCATTCCCGTCGGCAATTTGATTGGAGGGCAAGAAGGCGTGGGCTTCAAGACCATCATGAAGGTTCTCAACAAACAGCGCTTGCACCTGTCAGCGCTGTGTACCGGGCCCGCAATCCGTATGCTGGACCTGGCCATAGAGCACACCCAGCAACGCCAGCAATTCGGCCAGCCCGTGGGCAATTTTCAGTTGCTGCAAGCCATGGTCGCCGACAGCCAGACGGAAATTTATGCCGCCCAGTCGATGATCCTGGAAGCCGCGCGAGCCCGTGACCGCGGAGAGGATGTTGCGCTCTCTGCTTCCATGTGCAAATACTTTGCCTCGGAGATGTGCGGCCGCGTGGCGGATCGGTGCGTGCAAATGTTTGGCGGCGCGGGCTATGTGGCAGACTTCAGCCCCATCGAGCGTTATTACCGCGATGTCCGATTGTTCCGCCTGTACGAGGGCACCAGCCAAATTCACCAGATGAACATTGCCAAGCTGGTGCTGCGTGGCCATGGTGCGGCATGAGACGACGCGACTGATACTTTCAATTTGGAGAAGACACCATGACTTTTCGTTTTCATCGGCGCTTGGCCCTGGCATCGATCGGGACCGCCCTGTGGGTATTGGCCGCGCAGGCAGCAGACTACCCGAGCCAGCCCATCAAGGTGGTGGTGCCATTTCCAGCGGGCGGAAGCACCGACTTGGTCACGCGGGCCTTGGTGGTTGAGCTGGGAGCTGCGCTCAAACAGACCGTGGTGGTGGAAAACAGGGCCGGTGCCGGCAGCTTGCTGGGCTCGGAGTCGGTGGCCAAGGCGGCCCCCGATGGGTACACCTTGCTGATGGCGGGACTCACCAATGTCTTTCTGCCTTATGTGCACAAGAACCTGCGGTTTCACCCGGTCGATGACTTTGCCAGCATTGGGCTGGTCGCGGACTTGCCGAATGTGCTGGCGGTGCAAGCGGCCACGCCCTATAAAAAGCTCGAAGACTTGATCAAGGCCGAGAAAGCCAAGCCCAAGAGCATCAGTTTTGCATCCGCTGGCGTGGCCACCCCCTCGCACCTGGTTTGCGAGATGGTCAACTTCCAGGCCGGCACGCAACTGGAGCATGTGCCCTACAAGGGCAATGCACCGGCCGTGGCCGACGTGATGGGAGGGCACATCCCTGTGATGTGCAATAACCTGGGCGGCACCTTGCCTTACATGAGCAGTGGCCAACTTCGCATCTTGGCGCAAACAGGGAGGGCGCGATCCGCAGCCGTCCCCGATGTCCCAACGTTTGCCGAGTTGGGCATCTCCGGCCTGGAGGCAGGCTTGTGGATGGGCTTGGTGGCACCCAAGGGCACACCCGCCGACATCCTCAAAACCTTGAACCAGGCCTTGACGAAAGCCATGGGGTCAGCGGCCCTCAGAGACAAATTGCAGCAGCTGGGCGCCACCCCATTGCCCACGGCCTTTGCAGCTTTTGACGAGCGCGTGCGCCAAGACCGCAAGGCCTGGGACCCGATGCTGGGCAAACTTAACTTGTCGGGCAACTGACATGCCTGAACGGCAGGAAGCCACTATGCCAGGCCCTTTGCGCGGCGTGCGCATTCTGGACATGGCCACGGTCGTCGCGGCCCCGTTGGCGGGCACCTTGTGTGCCGACATGGGGGCCGAGGTGGTCAAGCTCGAACTGCCCCAAGGCGGCGACGCCTTGCGCACCTTGGCGCCGGTATGGCAGCAGCATGCGCTGTTTTGGAAAGTGGCGAACCGCGGCAAGCAAGGCATCACGCTGGATGTTCGCCAGGCGGAGGGCCGCGCACTGTTGTTGCGAATGTTGCCGCAATTCGACGTGTTGATCGAAAATTTTCGTACCGGCACCATGGATGCCTGGGGGTTGGACATGGCCACCCTGCATTCGCACAACCCGGGTTTGATTGTCTTGCGCTTGACGGGGTTTGGGCAAACAGGCCCCTATGCCAAGCGCCCGGGCTTTGCCCGGATTTTTGAGGCGATGAGTGGCTTCACCCATTTGACAGGAGAGGCTGGCGGCCCACCGCAGCACATGAACTACCCTTTGGGAGATGCCATTGCAGGTTTGTTCGGCGCGTTCTCCATTTCAACCGCATTGGCAGAGCGGGCGCGCACCTCGCCTGATGTTTACAAGGGGTGTGAGATCGACCTTGCGGCGACAGAAGCCCTGTCGCGCTTGCTGGATCCCTTGGCCGCTGAAATGCAATTCATGGAGGTGGTCAGGCAGCGCAGTGGCTCCCGCGCCACCTACACGGCGCCCTCTAACGTGTTTGAGTCTGCGGACGGCCAATGGATCACCATCGTGGGGACAGGCAACCCCATTTTTGAGCGAATTTGCACCGCCATGGACCGCCCCGACTTGCTCATCGATCCCCGGTTTGCCAACAACCTCGAAAGAGTGCGCCATCTGGAGGCGCTGGACCAAGAAATTGCCCGCTGGTGCAAGCAGCACCCAATTGCCCATGTGATGCAACGGCTGGATGCGCAAGAGGCGCCCTACAGCCGCGTCAACTCGATTGCCGAAGTCATCCAAGACCCGCATTTCCAGGCACGCGAAGCCTTCATCGATTTGCCCGATGCCGAGCTTGGCAGCGTCAAAGCGCCATGCATTGTGCCCAGGTTTGTTGGCAAGACATTGCCTGTGCCGCACACGGGGCCGCAGCGAGGCCAACACAACGAAGCTTTCTATGCCGCCATGAGCCTGAGTGAGGAAGAGCGCGAGAGGCTCAAAACAAAGCAAGTGATTTAAGCGCCCCATGAAGAAAAGGAGACCCAAATGAAATTGGCAAAAAATATTCTGATCACAGCCTTTGTGACGCTGTCCGCCACCGCGCATGCCCAAAGCGTGAAAATCGTCGGACTTGTTGAGCTCTCTGGCACTGGCACCACTTCCGGTACCAATTTTGACAATGGCATCAAATTGGCAGTGAAGGAGATCAATGCCGCTGGCGGCATTTTGGGTCGCAAGATTGACTATGCGTCCTTCGACACCCAATCCAACCCGGGCGTGGCCAAAGGCCTGGCCGACAAGGCGGTAGACGATGACGCCTATGTGGTGATGGGCCCCGTCTTCTCGGGCTCCATCATGGTGAGCATGGCCTCCACGCGGCGTGCTGAAATCCCTAACTTCACGGGCGGCGAGGCCGCTGCCATCACGCAACAAGGCAACCCCTACGTCTTTCGCACCTCTTTCACGCAGTCCACGGCCATGCCCAAGATTGCCAATTACATCCGCGACAAGGTGAAAGCCAAAACCGTGGATGTGGTGTACGTCAACAACGACTTTGGCAAGGGTGGCCGCGACCTGATCATCAAGTCTCTGGAGTCGCGTGGCATCAAGATTGGCGCAGACATTTCTTCTGAGCCTGGACAAGTGGACTTCAGCAGCGTGGTGGTGAAGGCCAAGCAATCGAATGCCGATGCTTTGTTTGCCTATACCAATGAGGAAGAGTCTGCGCGTTTGTTGAAAGAGTTGAAAAAGCAAGGGTACAAAAAGCCCATCATTGGCGAGACGGTCTTGACCAGCCAGAAGGTGATTGAGCTCGCGGGCGATGCGGCCAATGGCGCCATTGCACATGTGGGCTTGACGGCCGACGCCCCCCAAGATTCGATTAAAAAATTTGATGCTGCGTTCCAGAAGGAATTCAACGCTCGCTCTGACCACAATGGCTTGAAGGGCTACATCGGCATGTACACGGTCAAGGCGGTGACGGAGAAGATCGGTAAGTTTGACTCAAAGGCCTTTGCAACCGCCATGAAGAACATCAGCCTGTCCGCCAAGACCCATCCGGGCTTGTTGCTGGACATCACTTACGATGAGAAAGGCGACCTGGATCGCGAAAGTTACTTGACCACTGTTGTCAACGGCAAGCAAGTGGTCAGTGAAATTTTGCCGCCGGTCAACAAAAAATAAAGAAAGCACAGACGATGTCAGACAGTCAGCAGTTCAAGTTGGCCGGTGTGATGGGGATGCCGGTGTTTCAATCGCGCTCCCCCATCCTGCACAATTACTGGCTACGAAAATACGGCCTGCGCGGCGCTTATGGGCACTTTCCGGTGCAGGTCGAGAACATTGAGGCAGCCATCCGCGGCTTGTCAGCGCTGGGCATCGCGGGCTGCAATATCACGCAACCACACAAATTGATGGCCATGAAACTCATGGACAAATTGACGCCGATGGCCCAGCGCATCGGCGCGATCAATTGCATTGTGGTTCAGCCCGATGGCGCGCTGCACGGTTTCAACAACGATGGCTTTGGCTACATTCAAAGCCTGAAAGACAAGCAGCCATCCTGGCGTGCCGACACCGGCCCCATCACCGTGCTGGGCTGCGGTGGCGGTGCGCGCGCGGTGGTCATCAGTTTGTTGGACGAGGGCGCTCAGGAAATTCGGCTGATCAATCGCACTCGGGCTAAAGCCGAAGAACTCAGTGCGGCCAACCCAGCAGTGGTGAAAGTGTTCGATTGGTCCGAACGCCATGCGGCGCTCGATGGCGCGGCCATGCTGGTCAACACCACCAATCAGGGCATGTATGGACAGCCTGCGCTGGACATTCAGCTGGATGCCTTGCCCAAGTCGGCCCTGGTTTCGGACCTCATTTACATCCCGCTGGAAACGCCCCTGTTGGCAGCGGCACGTGCCCGCGGCAATGTGACGACCAACGGGCTGGGCATGTTGCTCAACCAGGCGATTCCTGCGTTTGAAGCCTGGTTCGGCGTGAAGCCCGAAATCACGGAAGAGTTGCGGCAAGCGGTTCTGGCAACCTTCTAAACCATGAGTGTCCTTACTGAACCCAAAATTGACGCGCACTGCCATGTGCTGGACCCTGCGCAATTTCCTTATTCCGCCAATGTGGCTTATCACCCGGCGGGGCAGGAGATGGGCAATGCGTCGTACTTTCTGCAACTCATGGCATGCTACCAAGTGAAGCATGCCTTGCTGGTTGGGCCCAATTCGGGTTATGGCACAGACAACCGGTGTTTGCTGGACGCCTTGAAGCTTGGGCAAGGGGCCTTCAAAGGCATTGCGGTTGTGCCCAATGACTGCGATCTTGAAAGCTTGCAAGCCTTGAAATCGCAGGGGGTGATCGGCATTGCCTTCAATGCGGCCCTGCAGGGCTTCGACTTCTATGCCGACATCGAACCTTTGCTACGCCGCCTTCAGCAACTCGACATGTGGGCTCAATTTCAAGTGGAGAATGACCTGCTGCTTGACTTTCTGCCTATGTTGTCGCGGGTGAACGTGAAGGTGATGGTGGACCATTGTGGCCGCCCGAACGGCGCGCGCGGCGTGTCCCAAGCCGGATTTCAGGCCTTGCTGTCCTTGGGGCGGGATCAGCGTGCGGTCGTCAAGCTTTCCGGTTTTGCCAAGTTCTCTGCAGAGGGCTACCCCTTTGTCGATTCGCGGCCTTATGTGGAAGCCTTGGCGCATGACTTCGGCTTGTCGCAATGTGTCTGGGCCTCTGACTGGCCCTACATCAGGGCGCCTTACCGATTGGATTACGGCCCGATGTTGCGTGTGTACGAGCAAATGTTCACTGCGCAAGAGCGTCATCAGTTGATGTGGCTTTCGGCCAAGCACCACTGCGGATTTTGAATGGCCCAGGCGCGCATGCCCGCTTTGTTCATTCCGCACGGCGGCGGCCCTTCCTTTTTCATGACGGGCGAGAGGAGGCTGCGCTATCAGGCGACGGAAGATTTTCTGCGCGGCATTGAGCATGCATTGCCGCAGCGGCCGCGAGCCATCTTGATCGTCACGGCGCATTGGGAAACGGCGGTGCCGGCTTTCACTGGCGGCGCGAACCCTGGGCTGATTTACGACTACTACGGTTTTCCGCCTGAAACCTATGCCTTGCAATACGCTGCGCCAGGGGACCCTTTGCTTGCCAAGCGTGCGGCTGAGTTGCTTCATCGCGCGGGCTTTCCTTGCGTCGTGGATGACCACTATGGCTGGGACCATGGCGTCTTCATTCCCTTGAAGGTCATGTACCCTGCGGCAGATATTCCCGTGGTGGCAATGTCCTTGCATGAAAGCCTGGACCCACAGTTGCATGTCGATTTGGGTTTGGCGCTGAGCAGCTTGCGAGAAGACGGCGTTTTGGTTGTGGGCGCTGGCATGAGCTATCACAACCTGCGCGATTTTGCGGCACAGGCCCCGGCTTCGCATGCCTTCCATGCTTGGCTGGACCACGCGCTGGCAGGCAATTGGGACGAGCGCCGCGACCGGTTGGCCACCTGGCACACAGCCCCAGGGGGCCGTGCCTCCCATCCCCGAGAAGAACACCTGCTCCCCTTGATGGTCGCCAGCGGCGCCGGCTCTGATGCACCCGGTCGCACCCTCTGGCGAGGTACCATTGGCCCAACAAGCATCGGCGCTTGGCTCTTCGAATAAGGCGTCAGTAATGGGGTCAGGTCTTGCGTTTTGCCTATTTTCTGTGGATAACTACATACGCTGGCTGACCTCTTGAGTTATCCACAGAAAATAGGCAAAACGCAAGACCTGACCCCATTTAAGAAAGTGACTATGTTCCGAAAACTTCTGGCTTTTTTTGTTGCTTTTGTCTGCCTGCAAGTGCAAGCGCAAGCGCCTCAGGTGAAAGTGCAGTGGCTTGGCCAGGCTGCGTTCAAAATCACCAGCCCTCAGGGCAAGGTGATCATCACGGATCCGTGGCTGAAAGCCAACCCCTTGACGCCCGCAGAATTCAAGTCGATTGAAAACCTGGGCAAGGTGGATGTGCTCTTGGTCACCCACGGTCATTTGGACCATTTTGCCGACGCCCCCGCGATTGCCAAGCTGAACAATGTGCCCATGTACGCCCCCGGCGACATGAATGCCTCGGTGGTGGCCTTGGGCATTCTTCCGCCACAGTTGGCGCCCAGATTCAACAAGTCTGGCATGGTCGAGCCAAGTCCTGGCATCAAGGTAACGGCCGTGCGGGCCGAGCACTCGTCAGTCATCAATTGGAAGAACCCAGAGACCCAAAAGGACGAGATTCATCCCGGCGGGGAGCCGGTGGGCTACATCATCGAGCTGGAAAACGGCTTCAAGATTTACCACATGGGGGACACCGGTCTGTTTGGCGACATGAAGATGATTGCCGAATATTACAAACCCGATTTGGTCCTGATGCCCATTGGCGGCAATTTCACCATGGGACCGCAAGAAGCTGCCTATGCGGCCAATGAGTTGTTGAAAATCCCCCACATCATCGCCATGCACTATGGCGCCAACCCCTTGGCTAAGGGCACCTTGGCGCAGTTCATGGGCTTCATGAACAACGCCAAGTACAAAGTGCACCCGCTGAAGCCGGGCGAGATCGCCGCGTTTTGATCACCGCATGATGAACGGGTTCGCAGGCGCACCCGAAGCGTAAGAGATCCAGGTGCTTTTGGTTTCCAAAAACTCCTGGATCGCGTCCACGCCACTTTCACGCCCGATGCCCGAGTGCTTCATGCCGCCAAACGGCATCATGTAGCTCACCGCGCGGTAGGTGTTGACCCAGACCGTGCCGGCCTCCAAGGCTTTGGACATGCGCATGGCGCGGCCCATGTTTTGCGTCCAAACACCGGCAGCCAAGCCATAGACGGTGTCGTTGGCCATGCGAATCGCTTGTGCTTCATCCTCGAAGCCCATGATGGACAAGACCGGGCCAAACACCTCTTCGCGGGCGATGCGCATCTCGGGCTTCACGTCCACAAAGATCGTGGGCTCCACAAATTGGCCGCCTGAAAGATCGGATTGCGTGGCCGGGCCACCCCCCAGCACACAGCGTGCGCCTTCGGCCTTGGCGATGTCCATGTAGTCCAGCACCTTGCGGTACTGGCCGGGCGTGGTGATGGGGCCGATGTTGGTGTCGGGCAGCATGGGGTTGCCCTTGCGCGCGCTCGCGCCAAGGTCCACCAGCCTTTGGGTGAATTTTTCTTTGATCGAGTTTTGCACCAGCAAGCGCGAGCCTGCAATGCAGGTCTGGCCGGTGGCCGCAAAAATTCCGGAGACCACGCCTGCCACCGCCTGATCCATGTCGCAGTCATCGAACACGATGTTGGGCGATTTGCCGCCCAGCTCCAGAGACACCCGCTTCATCTTCGCTGCAGCTTGTGCGTAGATGCGTGCACCGGTGGTGTCGGATCCGGTGAAGGTGATCTTGGCCACGCCGGGATGGTCTACCAATGCCGACCCAACTTCATGCCCCAGCCCGGCGACCACATTGAAGACGCCATCGGGGAAGCCTGCTTCGCGAACCAGTGCGGCATATTCCAAGGTCGATGCCGATGCAAATTCAGAGGGCTTGATCACCACGGTGCAGCCCGCAGCCAGCGCCGGTGCGCACTTCCAGGCAATGAACAAAAGAGGGGAGTTCCATGCCGTGATGGCGCCCACCACGCCCACGGGTTCTTGCCGCGAGAATGCAAACATCTCCGGCTTGTCAATTGGCATCACGCGGCCTTCCACTTTGTCGGCCAGGCCGCCGAAATATCGCCACCATTCGGGGTGATAGTTCAACTGACCGCGCATTTCGGCCAACAGCTTGCCGTTGTCACGCACTTCAATTTCTGCCAAGCGCTGAGCGTCGCGCGCCACCAGGTCGGCCAGTTTCAGCATGAGCTTGCCGCGCTCGGTGGCCGTCATGGTGTGCCAGGGGCCTTCTTTCAGGGCGCGTGAGGCCGCAGCGACAGCGCGATCGACGTCTTTCTCGCAGCCTTGCGGAATGCGGGCCCAGGCTTGGCCGGTGTAGGGATCCACGGTGTCCATCCAGCGTCCGCTGAGGGGGTCAACATAGTGGCCGTCAATGAAATGTTGGTAGGTTTGCATGTGCTTTTCAGGCGCGAGTTAGGCGAGTCAGTGTTTCGTTAAGAGGCTGTCCTGGTTGGATGCCCATGGCGCTTGCCAACGCATTCACATGCGACACCACGCCGTGATCCCACATGTCCTGGCTGTCGCCGATGCGCCCGCTGACATGCGACACCGTGCCGCCGGCAACGCCACGGTCTTGCAGCATATCGAGCGCGGCAATGCCCGCGTCGTCCTTGCCGACACCGGCGTCGTTGAAAAACGCCGCACGCAGCGGCACCTCCAGGGCAAACTCGCCTGAACTGGCGCCACCGTGGGAGCCCGACACCACGATCGTGCCTTCATCTTCAGGTGAAACTTTGGTGATCGAGTCCATCACCAAGACGCGACCACGCGGGCCGCTGGCTACTTCTTTCTTTAACAATTTCTTCTCCGGGGGCTGGGGGCTGGGGTCAGGTCTTGAGTTTTGCCTTTTTTCTGTGGATAACTACATGTGCTGGCTAACCAGTTGAGTTATCCACAGAAAAAAGGCAAAACTCAAGACCTGACCCCCTCCATCACTTCACAGAAGCGCGGTGTTTCTCAAGTTCGGCCAGGGTTTGGCGAACAACGTCTTCACCCAGGGTGCGGGTGTATTTGTCGTACACCGGCTTGAGCATCTCGCGCATGCGGGCGCGTTCCGCCGGGGCGATCTCGGTGTAGATGCCGCCCTTGGCCTTGATTTGTGCCAACAGCTTGGGATCTTCCGTGCGCTGGTAATTGCGCTCGAAGTCACGTGCGGTGTTGCAGGTTTCTTGCATCAGTTTTTGCTCTGCGGGCGAGAGTTGGTCCCAGAATTTCTTGCCCGCCAGGATCACAGCGCCGCCGTAGATGTGCCCGGTGTTGCTGATGTATTTCGTGACCTCGTAAAACTTGTTGCCATGAATGTTGTTGTACGGCGTTTCCTGACCGTCAATCGCCTTGGACTCCAGTGCGGTAAAAACTTCGGTGAACGCCATCGGCGTGGCATTGGCGCCCAAGGTGTTGAAGATGTCGATGAACACTGGGTTTTGAATGGTGCGAATCTTCAAGCCCTTGAGGTCTTCGGCTTTGACAATCGGGCGGCGGCTGTTCGTGACATGACGGAAGCCTGTTTCGAAATAGCACAAGCCCACCAAATTTTTCTCAGACACGCGCTCCAACAAGCGACGGCCAATGGGGCCGTTCAGAATCAGATCGACTTCCTTGAAATCGGTGAACAAGAAGGGCAGGTCAAAAACGCCAAACTCTTTCACCACCGACGCTGCCGCAGCCGTGGACACCAGCGCGATTTCCAGAATGCCACCTTGTGCGGCTGAAATCGATTGCAACTCGGCGCCCAACTGGCCATCGGGGAAGCCAATCATCTTCAGCTTGCCGCCACTTTTTTGCGCCAGGATTTCTGCGTACTTTTCCACGCCGACTTGAAAGGGATGGTCTTTGGGGACCACATGGCTGACGCGGATGGTCCGCTCTTTAAAGTCGCCACTGGCTTGTTGTGCTTGAGATGCCAGCGGTAGCACAGCGGCTGCGGCCAAGGCAATCAGTGAGGTTTTCCAATGTTTCATGAAGTCTCCTAAGGGGTTGTGAGGGTGACGGCGCCATGAGAGGCGTCGCTGACCAGGCGTGCATATTTCGCAATCACGCCTGTGGCAGAGGGGGACATGGGACGAGGTTGCCAATTGCGCAGCCGTTGCTGCAGCTGCGCTTCAGAAATTTCAATATGGAGTTGGCGTCCCGGGACGTCAATCAGCAGGACATCGCCTTCTTGCACCACGGCAATGGGGCCCCCATTCGCCGCTTCAGGCACCACATGGCCGATGACAAAGCCTCGGCTCGCGCCCGAAAAGCGGCCGTCGGTGATCAAAGCGACCGTGTCGCCCAGGCCAGCGCCTTGCAGCGCACCTGTGACCAACTGCATCTCACGCATGCCCGGGCCGCCGCGCGGTCCTTCATTGCGCAGGACCATCACGTCGCCGGGCAGGATGGCGCCCGACTTGATGGCCTGAAACGCATCTTCTTCACACTCGAAGACACGTGCAGGACCGCGATGGGTGTCTTTCGACTGCCCCGAGAGCTTGATCACACAACCACCCGGCGCGAGGTTGCCGCGCAAAATGGCCAACCCGCCCTCGGCCTTCATCGGGTTGGACAAAGGACGAATCACTTGTTGTCCCTCGGGCTCGGTGGCCAGCTGGATTTCCTCACCCAGCGTGCGCCCAGTGACGGTGCGTTCTTGAGCATGCAACAGGCCCGCTTCCAGCAAGCGCTTGCCCACCACCGGCATACCACCAGCGGCATGCAACTCGGGTGCGGTGAATTGTCCCCAGGGCCGCATATCGGCCAGCACGGGCGTGCGACGTGAGATGGGGTCGAAGTCATCAATGGACAGCGTCACCTCAAACTCTCGCGCCATCGCCAGCAAGTGCAAGACCGCATTGGTCGAGCCGCCCGTGGCCATGACACCCGTGATGGCGTTTTCAAAACTGCGACGATTCACCAATGCGCGAGGTGTCACACCGCCTCGCAGCAAACCCATGACCAGCTGCCCACAAGCCTGCGCCGAAGCGTTCTTGGTGCTGTCCAGCGCAGGGATGCCATTCAAGCCAAGGGGCGACAAGCCCATCATCTCGCACGCGGTCGCCATGGTATTGGCGGTGAATTGGCCGCCGCAAGCACCGGCGCCGGGGCAGGCATGGTCTTCCACGTCCTTGAACTCTTGTTCATTGATGTGGCCTGCGTTGAACGCGCCAATGGCTTCGTACAGTTCCTGAATGGTCAAACGGCGGTCGCCAAACAGTCGGTTGGGTTGGGTGCACGCACCCGAAGCAATGGAGCCGCTGTACAACAACAAGCCAGGCAAGTTCAGACGTCCCAGCGCCATCGCCATGGCCGGAATGGTCTTGTCGCATCCGGCAATCACCACCAGGGCATCCAGCATGTGCCCGCGTGCGACCAGCTCAACCGAGTCGGCAATCAGCTCGCGGCTGATAAGCGATGTTTTCATACCCTCGGTGCCGGTGGTGATTCCGTCGTTGATCGAGACGGTGTTGATCTCCAGCGGCGTGCCGCCCGCCGCCCGGATGCCCGCCATCACCTCGGCGGCCAAGGCGCGGTGGTTCAAATTGCAAGGCATGGTGCCAATCCAGCAGTGCGCCACGCCCACTTGCGGCTTGCGCAGATCGGCATCTTGCAGGCCGACGGCTTTGAGCATGCCACGGGCCACGGCACGGTCGGGGCCATCGAGCAAGGCGCGGCTGCGATGCCGTGGGTCGAAGGGGGGTTCGCTCATGTGGCGCTTCGCATGGGATGAAGCGCCAAGAAGGCGGACACTTCGGCCAGTGTTTCCTCTGGGGCTTCTTCCGGAATGAAGTGGCCGCAGGGCATCGCCCGCCCCGTGACCTCCTCGGCCACGGCGCGCCAATCGGCGAGGCAGTCGAACATGTTGCCAACAACGCCCTCGGCGCCCCACAGCGCCATCATCGGCATTTTGAGTTTCAAGCCCGCCGCACGGTCGGCGCGGTCGTGCTCCAAATCGATGGTGCCGGCGGCGCGGTAGTCCTCGCAGCTGGCATGAATCGCTGCTGGGTCGGCAAAGCAGCGCACATACTCGTTGACGGCTTCTTTGGAAAACTTGCTCAGATCGGGCTCCTCGCGCCCCACGCGCCCGAGAATATTGAAGGGCACCTGGCCTTGCAGCATCTGCTCGGGCAAGGGTGGGGGTTGCAGCATGAAAAACCAGTGGTAGTAAGCGCGCGCAAAAGCCATGTCGGTGCGCTCGAACATGCGCAGGGTGGGGGAGATGTCCATCACGGTCAGGCTGTGCACTTGCTGTGGATGGTCTGCGGCCAGCCGATGGCTGACACGCCCGCCGCGGTCATGGCCAATCAGGTGGAATTTTTCAAAGCCCAAAGCGGCCATGAGCTCCACCATGTCGCGTGCCATGGCGCGTTTGGAATAGTTGGCATGGTCCGGCAGTCCCACCGGTTTGGAAGAGTCACCATAGCCACGCAAGTCAGGGCAGACCACGGTGTAGCGTTGGGCCAGTTCAGGTGCGAGGTGGTGCCAGCATGCATGGGTTTGCGGATAGCCATGCAACAACAGCACAGGCTCACCGGCACCTGCGCGGCGGTAATGGATGTTGGCGCCGCTGGATTGAAAACGGCCGACCTCAAAGCCAGGAAACAGGCTCATGGAACAACTCCTGAAAAATCAATGGGCGGTGCGAAGCCGTGCGCGCACTTGCGCCGCAGTGGCCAGGGTGCCGCCTGCCGATTCGATGCGACGGCGGGCATCGCGCAGCAGCGTCAGGTTGTCTTGCGGGCAACCCATGGGGGCGTCTTCCAGGCCCACCCGGACATGCCCACCCAGCGAGACCGCATGCTCGATCAGGTTGCCCAGTTCCACGCCCAGGCCAGCGATCATCCAGGGCGACTCGGGTTGCTCCTGTGCCAGCAGGCGCAAATAAGCATCCAGCGCCCATTCGGTGGGCGGGAAGCCAAAGGCGATGGCTTGCGAGAACATCAGGCGGTAAATCGGCATCGGCGCGCCAGGGTAGGCGCGGTGCAAGGCCGCCCCCAGGCGCATGAAGCCCGGCTCGTAGATCGCATACGAGGGCGTGATGTGGTGCTGTTGCGCCAGTCCCAAGCCATAGCGCACATGGGATTCGGGGTTGGCATAGACAAACCCCTCTTTGTCGGCCTGGATGTCGGCATAGTGGCTGATGTTGGTGGACCCCGGGTCCACCACAGACCATTCAATCAGGCCGGCGCGCACCAATTTGTCGACGGCCGCGTAGCGTTGCGCAGGCGACAAGGGGTTGGGCGCATCCACGCTGCCGGCGAAGGGCAGGGTGCCGTAGCAGATGACATCGGCACGGGCGCGTATGCGCTCAATGATGGGCGCATAAATTTCATAGTCATCCCGCTGTCTGCCGGTGTCGGGGTCGTAGGCATGGAAATGAATAATGGAGGCGCCTTCGGCGGCACAGGCCAGGGCCTGCTCGACGATTTCATCCGCCAGGACCGGGATGTTGGGTTGGCGCACGCGGGACCAGGGGCCATTGATGGCCACTTCAAGCCAGGTGGGATGTGTCACTTGGTTCTCCTGCGCGCAGGTGCAGCGGCTATGGGTTCGGTATGTGGCGCGTAGTGCTTGTTCGCGCGCTTGAGGTGGGCGATCAAGGTTTTCGCTGCGCCATCAGGGTCGTGGGCCTCAATGCACTTGAACATTTTGATGTGCTCGTTCAACGAGGTTTTCTCGGCGCCCGGGGCGCGCACGGCCTCGTGATGGAATTGCTCCAGCCACTCCAGCATGGCTTGCGAGACCGCTTTGTAAATCGCATTGCCCGAGATTTCAGCGATGCCGCGGTGAAAGGCCATGTCGGTGACCAAAAAGCGTTGCGAATCTTCCAGTGAGGATTTGTGGTCTTCCAGCAGTGCACGCAAGTGTTCGATTTGTTCGGGCGTGGCGCGCTGGGCCGCCGTGCGAATCATGGCCACCTCGAATTGCAAGCGTGCCTCTTTCAATTGCTCCAACAAGTCGCTCGAACCCGAGAGCAAATGCATGGCGGCATCGGAAATCTGGCTGATCACCGTGTTGGCCGACAGCGGCAGCACCCGTGCGCCCTCGCCGTGCACGATGCCCACCACGCCCATGCGTTCCAGGGTTTGCAAAGCTTCACGCACCGCAGGTCGGCCCACGCCCAGATTGGCCATGATGTCGCGCTCTGAGGGCAGCAGCGATCCGACCGGGAACTCTCCCGAGCGGATGCGTGGCAGCAAGCGGTCGAGCACTTCGTGCGAGAGCTTGCGCCTAGCGATGGGCAAGCCATCGGTGACGGGGGTCGGTTGACGACCTGGGGGAGTTCTTACATAATCGTCATTCATGTACTCATCATACCAGTTGGTGGATGAAATGCAAGAACCTTTTTCAACAACCCTCAAGGAGACTTCATGGAACGACGTTCCTTCATTCAAACCGCAGCCGTCGGCGCTGCCCTGGCGGCGCCCGCTGTGGTGCGGGCCCAGCCTCAGATTCGCTGGCGCCTGGCCTCCAGCTGGCCGACGGCCCTGGACACCATTTATGGGGGTGCAGACACCGTTGCCAAGCGCGTCTCAGCCGCGACCGGTGGGCGCTTTGAAATCAGTGTGCATGGCCCGGGCGAACTGGTGCCGGCCTTGCAAGTGGCCGACGCTGTGCAACAGGGCACGGTGGAATGCGCGCACACCGCGTCGGTGTTCTTCTTTGGCAAGGACCCCACCTTTGCGCTGGATGGCCAGATTCCCTTTGGCATGACCTCGCGCCAAATGACCGCCTGGATGTACAGCGGTGGCGGCTTGCAGTTGTTACGCGAGTTTTACCGCGACTACAACATCGTGAACTTTGCCTGCGGCAACACCGGCACCCAGATGGGCGGCTGGTTCCGCAAGGAAGTGAAGTCCTTGAACGATGTCAAAGGCCTGAAGTTCCGCATCGGTGGCTTTGGCGGCTTGGTCTTGCAGCGCCTGGGATTGGTGCCTCAAAACCTGCCCGGCGGTGAGATTTACACCTCGCTGGAGAAGGGCACCATCGATGGCGCCGAATTCGTGGGACCCTATGACGATGAGAAGCTGGGGTTCTACAAAATTGCCAAGGTCTACCACTACCCCAGCTACTGGGATCCTTGTGGCCAGATCACCATGTATGTGAATGCCAAAGCTTGGGAAGCGCTGCCCAAGGACTATCAGCAAATTTTCGAGATGGCATGCAGCGACGCGCACGTGGAAATGCAGGCCAAGTACGATGCCCGCAACCCCGATGCCCTGCGCCGATTGGTCGCCAACGGCGTTCAGGTGCGCCCCTTCCCCAAGGATGTGGGCGTCGCCGCCTGGAAGGCCAGCAACGATATTTACGCGGAGCTGTCCGAAAAGAACGCAAAGTGGAAAAAGATCTACGCCAGCTTCGCGAAATTCCGCGACGACCAAATCCTCTGGTCTCGCTTCGCTGAAGGGGCTTACGAAAACCTCTTGCTGCAAATGCGCAACCCGAAGTGAGGGATCATGGGGTCAGGTCTTGAGTTTTGCCTTTTTTCTGTGGATAACTCAAGAGGTCAACCAGCGCATGTAGTTATCCACAGAAAAAAGGCAAAACTCAAGACCTGACCCCATGCCCATGCCCACCCCAAGGCGTGAACCAAATAGCGGTAGCAGTGGCAAGGCCATAAACTGCCATCGCGCCGGCGACCAGTGCGTAGTAGTGCCATGCTTCAGGCGTGCCATTGGCCAGCCATGAGCCCACCACGATGACCAGGATCAGGCGCAAGGTTGCGGCCATCACTGGTCCCAAGACTTTCCCTGAACCCTGGGACGCAAAGTAAAGGGTCAGGCCAAAGCCGAACAGCGGAAAGGCTGGCCCGGCCAGGCTGAGGTACTGGCTGGCCGACGCCAGCACTTGCGGGTCTTTGGAGAAGAGGCTGCTCCACACCTCCGGCATCAACGACACAATCAAACCCACCACGCCCAGGTTCACGGCGGACACGCCACCCGCGATCCAGGCCACGCGACGTGCGCGGGGCACTTGGCCGGCGCCCACGGCCATGCCCACCATGGGCACAGACGCCACGCCAATGCCAAAGGCAATTGGAATCAGCATGAACTCCAGTCGCTGACCAATGCCATAGCCAGCCAACGCCTCGGTGCCCAAGCGCGCCACAAAGCCCGTGAAGACCAAGGTGGTCAACACCGACTGCAAAGGCGACAAGCAGGCCAGTGCGCCCACCTTCAAAATATCGGCAAACATGTCGCGCTGCAATTGCACGCCTTGCAAACGCAAGACCAGCCGCCCTTGGCCTGTCATCAGATACCAAAGCAAAAAGGCCGTGCCCACGCCCGAGGCCACGATGTTGCCAATGGCAATGCCTTGCAGTCCCAGTGACGGTGCAGGGCCAAGTCCGAGGCACAGCACGCCCCCCACCACAATTTGCAAGGCCGAGGTGATCAGAATCGTGACCGAGGGCACGCGCATGTTCCCGGTGCCGCGAACCACCGAGGCCAGGGCATTCATCAGCCAGACCAATGTGGCGCCGCAGAACAGGGTGCCGCCATAAGCTACGGCATCGGCCAGTACTTGGCCTTGGCCACCCAGCATGGCGTACAGGGCGGGGCCAAAGGTCAAAAACAAAAAGGTGTAGACCAGGCCCGCGATGGCGCCAATCACCGTGGCGTGAAACGCCAGGGTGCGCGCCCGCGCATCGTCACCCGCGCCCAAGGCCCGGCTGACAGCAGAAGAAACCCCGCCCCCCATGGCGCCGGAGGACAGCATTTGGGTCAGCATGTTGAAGGGGAACACCAGGGCCATGGCTGCCAGCGGACCTGTGCCCAGCAAGCCGATGTACCAGGTCTCTGCCACGCCCACTGCGACAGCCATGGTCATGGCCAGCACGTTGGGTGCTGCCAGCTTGAGCAAAGTGGGAAGGATGGGGCCGCTGAGCAACGGGTGGTTGCTAGGGCGAGGGGCTGGGGCGCTGGACATGAACTCGCATTGGCAGGAAGTGCTGATGCGAGTGTATGAGGATTGGTCAAAGGCTGCAGGATATGACCTGCAGCCTGGCCGACATCAAGCCGCGACAGCCTGCGCAGGCGCCGTGACGGGCGTGCGAATCAGGTAGTCAAAGGCGCTCAAGGCCGCCTTGGAGCCATCCCCCGCCGCAATCACAATTTGCTTGTAAGGCACGGTGGTGACATCGCCGGCCGCGAACACGCCAGGCAGGTTGGTGTGGCCCTTGGCATCCACCACGATCTCGCCGAACTTGCTCAACTCGACCGTGCCCTTCAAGAACTCGGAGTTGGGCACCAAGCCAATCTGGACGAACACGCCTTCCAAGGCCACATGGTGGATTTGTTCGGTGGCGCGGTCTTTGTAGCTCAGGCCATTGACCTTTTGCCCGTCGCCCGTGATCTCGGTGGTTTGCGCATTCAAGTGGATGCTGACGTTGGGCAAACTCTTGAGCTTGCTGACCAGCACCGCATCGGCCTTGAGGGCGTCGGCAAATTCCACCAGCGTCACATGCGCCACAACCCCAGCCAGATCGATGGCCGCTTCCACCCCCGAGTTGCCGCCGCCAATCACGGCCACGCGCTTGCCCTTGAACAAGGGGCCGTCGCAGTGCGGGCAGTAGGCCACGCCTTTGTTTTTGTACTCGGATTCGCCGGGCACGTTCACGTTGCGCCAGCGCGCACCGGTGGACAAGATCACGCTGCGTGCATGCAGGGTGGCGCCGTTGGCCATTTCCACGCCAATCAAGCCGCCGATCTCGGTGGCCGGCACAATCTTGCTGGCACGTTGCAGATTCATGATGTCCACTTCATAGTGGCGCACCTGTGCTTCCAGCGCGGCTGCGAATTTGGGGCCATCGGTTTCCAGCACCGAGATGTAGTTTTCAATAGCCATGGTGTCATTCGTTTGGCCACCGAAACGTTCGGCCGCCACGCCCACGCGAATGCCTTTGCGCGCGGCGTACACCGCAGCTGCGGCACCTGCAGGCCCCCCACCCACGATCAACACATCGAAGGGCTCTTTCTCGTTGAGCTTGGCAGCTTCGCGTTCATCGGAATGGGTGTCGAGTTTGGCGACAATTTCTTCCAGGCTCATGCGGCCCGAGCCAAACACCGCGTCGTTCATGTAGACCATGGGCACGGCCATGACCTGGCGGGCATTCACCTCGTCCTGGAACAGGGCGCCATCGACCACCACGGTGTTGATCTTTGGGTTGTAGATGGCCATGAGGGTCGCGGCCTGCACCACGTCCGGGCAGTTGTGGCAGGACAAGGACATGTAGACCTCGAAATTCATGTCGCTGTCGAGCGCTTGAATCTGTTCGATCACTTGCGCATCCACCTTGGGGGGATGACCGCCTGTCCACAACAGGGCCAGCACCAGAGAGGTGAACTCATGGCCCATGGGGATGGCGGCGAAGCGCACGCCGCGGGTTTCGCCTTCCTTGGCGATCACGAACGAGGGCTTGCGCGCGTCGTTGCCCGTGGTGTCCACGCTGACCTTGTCGGACAAGGCGGCGATTTCCGACAACAGCTCGCGCATCTCGGCGGCATGGGGGCTGTCGTCCAGCGAGGCGATCAGACGGATGGGGTGACGCAAATTTTGCAGGTAAGCCTGCAACTGAGTTTGAAGATTGCTGTCCAACATGGTGAACTCCTTGAAAATGTCTCTGACAGAAGGGACGCACTTGTGGCGCATCCCTTCGAGCAGTCACACTGCCTTGGGCTTAGATCTTGCCGACCAGGTCCAGCGAGGGGGTCAGGGTCTTGGCGCCTTCGTTCCACTTGGCGGGGCACACTTGGCCGGGGTTGGCGGCGGTGTACTGAGCGGCCTTGAGCTTGCGCAGGGTTTCGGAGACGTCACGGGCGATTTCGTTGGAATGCACTTCCATGGTCTTGATCACGCCATTGGGGTTGATCACGAAGGTGCCGCGCAGGGCCAGGCCTTCTTCAGCAATGTGCACGCCAAAAGCGTTGGTCAGTTGGTGGGTGGGGTCGCCCACCAAGGGGAACTTGGCCTTGCCCACGGCGGGGGAGGTCTCGTGCCACACTTTGTGCGAGAAGTGGGTGTCGGTGGTCACGATGTAGACCTCGGCACCGGCTTTCTGGAACTCGGCGTAGTTGTTGGCGGCGTCTTCAATTTCCGTGGGGCAGTTGAAGGTGAAAGCAGCCGGCATGAAAATCAGCACGGACCACTTGCCCTTGAGCGACTCGTTGGTGACTTCGACGAATTTGCCGTTGTGGAATGCCTGGGCCTTGAAAGGCTGGACTTGGGTGTTGATCAGGGACATGGTGTTTCCTTTGGGTTGGTTGATAAAAACTATCGAATGAGCAAAACTCATTGGGTTGAATCATAGGGGATCGCCAAGCCCCGCGTGATCGGAAATTTCTATGGTCACGATAGCTATTCTGAGTTTATTTGGTTGCGCGCGCAACTAAATCGGCCTATGATCGTGCGCTATGACACGTAAGCTCGATCAAACCTTCACTTATCGCCTGCACCTGTTGCACAAGGTGTCGGACCATGAGAGCCACAAGGCCTATGTGGGCGAGGTGGGGCTGTCCATGAGCGAAGCCCGTTGCTTGGCCACGGTCGGCTCCTTTGAGCCGATGTCGGTGATGGACTTGGCGGACAAGGGCAACTTGAACAAGGGCCAGGCCAGCCGCGCCGCACAGGTGCTGGTCGACAAGGGGCTGGTGGCCAAAAAAGACAACCCGAACGATGCCCGCGGCGTGGCCCTCAGCCTGACGCCAAAAGGGCGAAAGCTTTGGGCGCCCACCATGCAATTGATCGAGGCGCGCAACCAGCAAATTTTGAGCTGCCTCAGCCCCGAAGAGCAGGCCACCCTCAGCCAATGGCTGGACCGCCTGGTGGCACACAACGTCAAAAAATAACGGAGAAGTTGCATGCACCGTCCTGCCACCGAGGCTCGGCCTTCCCTTTACTACCCCTACAAGGTTCACAAGCCCTGGCTCGCTTCTGAGCATGCCGCCCAGTCCCGCCATCCTGTGGTGATTGCGGGTTCGGGGCCCGCAGGTTTGGTCACAGCGCTGGAGTTGGCAAGGCATGGCATCGCCAGCGTCATCTTGACGGCCGAGTTGCAGGTCTCGCAAGGCAGCCGTGCGATTGTGTTCACCCGCCGCTCCATGGAAATCTTGCAGCAGGTGGGGGTGGCCGATCGCATGACCGAGAACGGCTTGCCTTGGCGCTTCGGCAACTCGTATTACCGCGGCCAGCATGTGTTTCGCATGGAGGCGCCGCACGACGAGGACGACCGCTTCTTTCCGATGCTCAACATCCAGCAGCAATACCTCGAGGCGTACTTGTTGGAAGCTTGTGAGTCCAGCCCCTTGATCGAGGTGCGCTGGGGCAACAAGGTGACGCAAGTGAGCCAACAGCCTGACCACGTGGAAGCGGTCATTGACACGCCAGAAGGGCCTTACCCGCTGGAAGCCGATTGGCTGATCGCCGCCGACGGGGGCCGCTCCGAGATTCGCAGCATGATGAACCTGCAAATGGAAGGCGCTTCCTATGAAGGTTTTTTTGTCATCGCCGACATCAAGATCGACTTGCCCCTGCCCACCGAGCGCCTAGCGTATTTCGATCCTGAGTGGAACCGTGGCAACACCATTCTCATGCACCGAGAGCCGCATGGCATTTGGCGTGTCGATTACCAATTGCCCAAGGGCGAGTCGCCCGAAGCGGCCTTGCGTCCAGAGTCGCTGAAAGCCCGCATTGACGCGCAGTTGGCCATGATTGGTTTCGCTGGCAAGGCCTGGGAAATGGATTGGTGCTCGGTGTACTCCGCCCGCACCTTGACCTTGCCAGACTATGTGCAGGGCCGAGTGATTTTCACCGGCGATGCCGCCCACCTGTTGCCGATCTTTGGCGTGCGCGGCGCCAACACCGCGTTTCAAGATGCGCAGTCTTTGGGCTGGCATTTGGCGTTTGTGTTGAAGGGCTTGGCCGGGCCGCGCTTGCTGGCCAACCACAGCGCCGAGCGTGTGGGCGCAGCCCGTGAAATCATTCACGAGGCGGGCAAGAGCACCCGCTTCATGGCGCCACCTGCCGGCGGCTTCGCACTGTTGCGCGATGCCGTGCTGTCGCTCTCGCTGACACAAGATTTTGTGCGCCCCTTGTACCATTGGCGAACCTCGCGCCCACACGAGTACACGCACTCTATGTTGAACAGCCCTGACGATGACAACGGGCTGTTCACGGCGGGCCTGGCGCATGGCGCACCGCCTCAAAACATTCGCCTGGCGGCGAATGACTTTTTATTGGACCACTTGGGCGGCGGCTTTGACCTGCTGTATTTCACTCAAGAACAAACCGTGCCCGCGCCCATCTTGCAAGTGGTGGACAAGGCGCGCGCGCGAGGCTTGCCCTTGCGCATCCTTGCCATTGGGGCTTCACAACCCGTGCTGGGCGCCGATGACACCTTGGCCGATGCCGATGGCCACTTTCGCCAGCGCTACGGTGTGCCCGACTGCGGTGCCGCCTATTTGCTGCGCCCGGACCAACACGTCTGTGCGCGTTGGCTCACCTTGGATGCCGACCGGCTGCAAGCGGCCCTGGACGCGGCCTTGCCCCAATAAGACAGGAGATCGCACATGCCTTCAGACAAAACCTTGAGCATCGACGGGCTGGAAACCGTCTACGACGCGCTGGCGCAGGCCATCGACACGGCAGGGCCGGACAAAGCCCAACTGTTTCTGGTCAAGCTGGCCTTGCTGAATGCCAACGCCCTGGGCGATGCGGCGCCCTTTCTGGCGAATGTGGACATCGCGCTGCAAGACCTTTGAGCCGCGTTATTTCGTCAGAATCAACTTGCCTTGGCGCGTGGTTTGCAAACGGTAGATTTCGCCAAGATGGCGGATCAGCAAGACCGTTTCGCCATTGAGCAGTGTCTGGCTGTCCACCATGCGAGGCAAAGTCCCTTGGCGTTGGGGGGGCGTGGGCGTAGGGTGGCTCATGGTTGCCTGCTTTCTGTCACAAAGCCAATCCTGGAAAGCCCTGCGCGCTGCGCGGCCGTCATGGCCCAGGCCACTTGCTCGTAGGGTACTTTTTTGTCGCCGCGAATGTACAACTGAAGTTGCGGGGCCTTCTCTGCCGCTGTGCGCAAGCTGTTCTCCAGCAAGTCGGCTGGCACGTTTTTGTCCGCTAAAAAGTAATGCCCTTGCGCATCCACCGTCAGCTGTACAGAGTCGGTCAGTGCATGATTGGGGGTGCTGGCAACGCGAGGCAATTCCACTTTGACCGCTTGTTGCACCACGGGCAAGGTGATCATGAAAACCACCAGCAAGACCAGCATGACATCGACCAAGGGGGTCATGTTGATTTCGTGCATCACCTCATCGTTGGCATTGGAAGTGTCAAACGCCATGTGAGCCTCCAGCAGAGGTGCGGGTGCCTGTCACAAAGTAGGCGTGCAAATCATGGGCAAAGCGGCTCAAGCGCGCGATGATGAACTTGTTGCCCCGCACCAAGGCGTTGTAACCCAGCACCGCTGGAATGGCCACGGCCAAGCCCAGGGCTGTCATGACCAAGGTTTCACCGATGGGGCCGGCAACCGCCGCCATGCTGGCGTTGCCGGTGAGGGCAATGCTCACCAAGGCGTGGTAAATGCCCCAGACCGTGCCAAACAAGCCGACAAAGGGCGCGGTGGAGCCGATGGAGGCCAGAATGGCCAGGCCATTTTGCAATTGGCTGGTGTAGTCGTCGATGCTGTTGCGCAGGCTGCGCGTGACCCAGTCGCTGATGTCGAGTCGGTCGTGCAGCTGCTTTTGCGCGGCTTGGTGATGCTCGGTGGCTTCTTGGCCTACTTGCGCCAGCGAATGAAAAAGATTGTCCGGCCGTTGGCTCAGGACAGCCAAGCCCTCGGCCAGGCTGGTGGCATGCCAGAACTGCTCGCTGTTCATGGCACTTTGTTTGTGGCGCCACACTTCGCGCGCCTTCACCACAATGACGACCCAGCTCATCACGGACATGCTGAGCAGGGCCACAAGAATAAGGCGGGTGATGGCGTCACCCTGTGTCCAGACATGGGACAAACCAAAAGAGGGGATCATGAAAACTCCTGTCGAGCGAATGAGAAAAACAAATCAGTCCAGCACAAAACGGATGGGTATGTTGAACCACATGGCCTGCGCCACGCCATTGCGTTTGCCTGGGACAAAGCGCCAGCCTTGAACGCTGGCAATCGCAGCTTCGTCCAGCCTTGGGTAGCCACTGGATGTGCGAATTTCTGCCTTATCTGGATGGCCATCGGCAAGGATCAGGACGCGCACCATCACTGTGCCTTGCTCGCCCATGCGACGGCTCAGGCGAGGGTAGGCGGGCGGTGGATTGCGAAGGTAATCCGCCTCACTGGAGGGAAGGGTGACGGTCTCGGCGGGAGCGGGGGGGGCAGTCTGGCTTGTTGGGCCGCTGGTTGTTTGCGTTGTATTCGTTTGTCCGCTGGTGGCCTGTGCTGGGGGCTCTGTGCCCTTGGCGGCAAGATCGGCACGACTTTCAGCCTGAGTGGCGTTGAAGGCGGGCGCAGAGGGTGAAGGGGCAGGTCTCTTGACAACGTCCGCAGCTCGCGCGACAGGCGCAGGCATCGGCGCGGGCTGGGCAACGACGTTTGCCAAAATCACAAGCTCTGGCGGAGGCGCCAGCTTCAGGGCGTCCGAGGGCAGAAGGTGCCAAAAACCGATGGCCCCTGCATGCGCCAGAAGCACCCACAAGAAGGCAGGGCCCTGGCGAGACAGAGAGAAGCTTGCGCAATGTGGCTGCATCATCGAAGGGGGCTGAGCTTTTGCAAATAACCTGAATGCGCTGCATCGGGCGTGGGGCAGCCACACAAGGCCAATGCCATTTCAAATTCGTCGCGCAGCTGGCGCAGCACTTGGGCCACCCCACGCGCTCCCCCATGGGCTAAACCATAAATGGCCGGCCGTCCTATCAGGGCTGCGTGCGCGCCCATGGCCAGGGCTTTAAAGAGATCCGTCCCGCGCCGAATGCCGCCGTCCACCAGCAATGTCGCCTGCGGGTAGTCATTGCGCACCAGCTTGGCAATCTCGGGCAGCAATTCCGCCGTGGCAGGCACCGTGTCCAGGACCCGACCCCCGTGGTTGCTGACCACGATACCGGCAACGCCAGCGTCCAGGGCTTGACGAGCATCGTCAGGGTGGGTGATGCCTTTGAGCAAAATGGGTAGCCGCGTTTGTTGTCTCAGCCAATGCACATCAGGCCAGGTGGGGGCGCGGTGAAGCACGCCTGAGCACAGGCCCGGCACTGGCTCGTGTGAGGCACGCCCGCCATGAACAGCCCGAACGCCCGCAGGCAAAGTCAAGTCGTGACGGCGCTCGCGATCTCGCACCCCTTGCACCGGGGCGTCGACTGTCAAGACCAAAGCCTCGTAACCCGCGCTTTCCGCCGCCTGAACCAAGGCGCACAAGTCATCGCGCCTTGCTTGCCAATAGAGTTGAAACCACAGTGGGCCACGCATTGCCTCAGCAGCGACCCATGCCGCGACGTCTTGCAAAGGCGTGCTGGTTTGGTGCGACAGCACAAAGCCGCAGCTTTGTGCGGCGGCAGCCAATGCCATGCCTGACTCGCCATCTGGGTGCGCCCAGCGTTGGTAGGCCATGGGGGCCACCAGCAAGGGCATGGGCCATGACTTCCCGAGCATTTGGCAGCGGGTGTGCCCAGCGCGCAAGTCTTGTAACACGCGCGGTCGCAGGCCCCACTGTTCCCATGCCGCATCATTGCGCCGCAAGGTCAGCTCATCGGCCGCGCCGCCACTGAAATACGCCCAGGCCGCGGGTGACAGCGCAGCCTGTGCCGCGCGAGCATGGTCATGGACGTTGATCAAGGGTCTCTGCATTTCCGTTGGCTTCGGCTCAGGTGCAAGCCCATTGGCGCAAAAGGTTGTGGTAAACGCCCGTCAGTGCGGTGGTCTCTGAGGTTTCACCCAGCTGGGCGCGCAACTTCAAAAGGTTCATGTCCAGATCGAACAAAAGGCGCCTTTGCGCAGCGTCGCGAACCATGCTTTCAACCCAAAAGAACGAGGCCAAGCGCACGCCTCGGGTCACGGGCGTCACTTGATGCACGCTGCTGCTTGGGTAGAGCACGGCATCGCCCGCATTCAATTTCACGCGCTGGGTGCCAGCGGTGTCATGAATTTCCAATTCGCCACCGTCGTAGTCTTGCGGCTCAGAGAGGAAGACCGTACAGGAAATATCGCTTCTCAGCCATTGCTGGGTGTTGGGGTCTTTCAGCACAGCGCCATCAACATGCGGCCCATAAAAATTCTCTTGGCCACCATAACGGTTGAAAAGGGGAGGCAAGATTTTCTGAGGCAATGCGGCAGAGAAGAACATCGCGTCACGTTGTATCGCGTTCAGGATCAGCGCTTGTAGCGCGCGGGCCGATGCGCTTTGCTGCGACAACTGAAGGTTGTTCTTTTGAGATGCGGCTTGTGCGCCTGCACTGCACCCACCTGCCAGCCAGGGGGCGTCATCTCGCAGCGATTGGCGAGCTTGCGCGATTTCGGCAGGCGCCAGAATGTGAGGCAAGTGCAGCAGCATGCGCCGTCCTTAGAACAATGTTTTGAGGCTGAGCTCGATGCGCCGCGGTGCCCCAGGAATGTAAAAGCTTGTGTAGAGCTGATCGGCATAACGCTTGTTGCCCAGGTTGGTGACGTTGAGCTTGAGCAGCGCGTTGTCTGTCAGGGTGTGCTCCACCATGGCATCGACTGTGCTGAACGCGTCAGCCGTGTTGTCATTGACCAAGGCCGTTTGTTGGCTGCGGTAGGTCACGCCAGCGCCAGCACGCCACAAGGACGAAAGCCGGTAAGTGCTCCACAGGCTGGCGCTGTGTTTCGGGGTCAAGCCCGGCCGTGCGCCTTGCGGCTTGCTGCCTTGTGCCGTTCCCTCGTCAATCCTGGCATCCGGAATCCAGGTGTGGTTGTAAAAAACTTCCCAAGGGGCTGTGACACGGCCTGCAAAATTGAATTCCATGCCGGTGGCGTGGCGTTTACCAGACAGCAGGTAATTGTTTTCCGTGGGCTCGTCCAGGTTGCGCTCGTTGAATTTCTCCGAGCGAAACAAGGCCAGCCCCAGCAAGCCTTTGCGGTCAAACACATTGAACTTGGCCCCCACTTCAAAGTTTCGACTCTTTTCCGGGGGCGTGTTGAGCCACTTGAGGTTGTTGCCGCTGAGCGTGCCCGAAGCTGCGCTGGGCGTCCACTGGTAGGTGTCGCCCTGGGTGTTGTAGGACTGCCCCCAGGAGGTGTAGTAGGTGCTGTCGCTGTCGGGTTGCCACAACGCGCCCAACCGGGGGCTCCACAGGCTTTCGCTCATGTTGAAGGGTTGCTGGCTGAGGTTCAGGTAGTTGGCTTTGAAGTGGTCCAGTCGCAACCCGGCCACGATTTTGAAAGCCTGGGTCAAGCTGAGGGTGTCTTGTGCATAAAGTCCCAGGGCCTGGGCTTTGAATGTGGCCATGGGAATGGCGGCCCGGGTGCCCGAGGCCACGGCGCCATCGTTGGGGGTGGCGGCGTTGGTCGGTGGGTTCACCAGCCCTGCCACCGTGCTGTTGTTGCGAAGGGCCTTTTCGTCATACAGGTCGACGCCCGCAATCATTGAATGCTTGAGCCCCCAGGCCTCGAAGCCTCCTGTGTAGTCTGAATGCAATTGCGTGATGTCGCTCTCGGCGCGGCGTCCCTTGGGGCTGCGGTTGATCACCGCCGAGGCGAAGTTCTCGAGCGTGGTGCCACTGGCGAATCGGGTGGCGCTGCCCAAGAGGTCACGCGCATAGTGGCCCTGCCTGAATTGGGTTTTGATTTGGCTGTCTTGTCCGAGTCGCCGAATGTGCGACAAGCTGCCGTAGGTGGTGTCCGTGCGCAGGCTGTCGCTGGCCAGGCCATAGTAATTTTGCGGGTCCAGCAAGGCGACGATCCGGCCATTCACCGTCAATTGAGGGTGGCTGTAAAGCGGGCGGCTGTCGGTCTCGAGATGGGAGAGGCCGACGGAATACTCGTCACGTTCGCCGATGCCCCAGCGGTAGGTCGGGGCAATGCCCTTTTTGTCGACCTTGGCGCCCCAGTTGTCGGCTTGGTGCGCCAGGGCGTTGATGCGCAACGCTGCCGATTCGCCTGTTTGCAGGTTGAAGTCGCCTGTCAGGCGGCGCAGTTGTCCACTGCCGAGCGTCAGGTTGGCTTCGTGCTGGTCCATCAGAAAGGGTTGCTTGTTGACCTGGTTGACCACGCCGCCAGTCGACCCCTTGCCAAACAACATCGACGCAGAGCCCTTGAGAACCTCTGCCCGGTCCAGGTTGAAGGTGTCGCGCTCGGTCATGGGCACGTCGCGCAAGCCATCCACATAAATGTCACCCGATTGGGTCAGCGAAAAGCCTCGCAATCGCACATCTTCCTCGCCCGTCTCTCCGGCCAGAAAGGTGATGCCCGACGTGGCCTTGAGCACTTCGCGAAAGTCATAAAGGTTGCGGTCACTCATCAGTTTCTCGGTCATGACGGTGACGGTTTGCGGAATGTCCTTGAGTTCCTGCCGGCCTTTGGCAATTCCCGATTGGCGCACCAGCAAGCTTTCTTTGGAGGCCGTCTCGGGCTCCGCTTTGTCTTTCACGGTCACGGTTTTCAGGGTGCTTTCGGCCACGGCCTGAGCGCTTGCCGAGGTTGGCGTGTTCATGGCGCTGGCCAGCAGCATGGCCGCCACGGGCAACAGTTTGGTAGACGTGCCACTGGGCACATGGGGAGCGTTCATGGTGATAGCGATTGAATGTTTTCGCCCGCAGGCGAGGGTTCAACAATGGCTGGCTATCACCCCCCAAGTCGTGGCCTGGGGGCGAATGGCTGGCTGGCGAAAAGGGGACGGTGGTCTTACTTGAAGCCCACGCGGTCCAGCATTTGTTGCACCTTGATTTGGTGCATGCCCACCGCAGAGATGGGGATCAATTCGCTTTTGAACGCGCCACCGCTCATGGCTTTCAAGGCAGGGTTGTCAAAGCTCACGCCTTTGGCGACAGGCCATTCGTTGTTGCCGTTGGCGAAATGATTTTGCGCTGTAGGGCTTGCAAGGTATTCCAAAAAGCGGATGGCACTGTCGACATTTTTGGCGTGCTTGGCCACTGCGCCACCGGCAATGTTCACATGCGTTCCCCAGCTCGCCTGGTTGGGAAAGGACACGCCAATTTTCTCGGTCACGGCACGGTCGGCCGGGTTGCTCGAGCGCATCAGCCTGGCCAGGTAGTAGCTGTTGGTCACGGCCACGCCGCATTCGCCGGCCGCCACGGCTTTGATTTGGTCGGTGTCGCCGCCCTTGGGCGTGCGCGCCATGTTGTCGACCAAGCCCTTCAGCCAGGCCTCGGTTTTCACCGGGCCCAGGTGTTCTGTCATGGCGCCAAACAGGCTCAGGTTGTAGGGGTGGGAGCCCGATCGAATGCAGAGCTGGCCTTTGAGTTTGGGGTCTGCCAATTTTTCATAGCTGTCCACATCGGATTTGGCGTATTTGCTTTTGTCGTAAACCACCAAGCGGGCGCGCGTGGACAGGCCAAACCAGGGCGTGCCACCGTTTTCGGCCGCTTGGGCGCGCAATTGCGCCGGAATGGCTTCTTCCAGTTTGGCCGACTTGATGGGCAAGAACAGGCCATCCATTTCCGCACGCCACAGGCGCGATGCGTCCACCAACAGGATCACGTCGGCTGGCGAGGCGGCGCCTTCCGCCTTGAGGCGTGCCAGGATGCCGGCGTCGTCAGCGTCCACGCGCTGAATGCGGATGCCCGTGGCTTTGGTGAAGTCGCTGTACAGCGCCTCATCCGTCGGGTAGTGACGGGCGGAATAGATGTTGAGAATTTTTTCTTGCGCATGGACGGCGAAAGCCATCGTGCCGGCGGCCAAGAGCGCGAGGATGCGGGGAAGGGAGGAGACCATGAAAAATCACTTTGTCAATCGAAGAAACTAAATGATAACGATTCGCATTTAGATTGTCAACGGGGTTGTTCTGAGATTCATCTGGCAAGCCAGTCTGCAGCGCCTTGGCCAGCCCAGCGACCCGTGGCCAGGCAGGCATTGAGCAAATAGCCGCCGGTTGGGGCCTCCCAATCCAGCATTTCGCCCGCCACAAAGACCCCTGGCATGTCTTGCAGCATCAAGGGCTCGGACAGGGCCGTGAAGGCAACACCACCTGCCGTGCTGATCGCTTCAGCCAAGGGGCGCGGCGAAGTGGCCGTCAAGGGCAGGGCTTTCAGGGCGGCCGCCACCTGGGCAGGATCGGACCACTGAGATTTGTCGAGCACCTCGTAAAGCAAGGCGGTCTTGGCCCCCGTCAGGCCCAAGCGACTCTGCAAGTGGCTGGACCAAGAGCGCGACCCGCGCGGGTGGCACACTTCGGCGAGCACGCCAGCCGCATCGCGACCGGGCAACAGGTCCAGGGTGAACCGAGCCTGGCCGTGCGCATGGATCAGCTCGCGCAGGCTCTGCGAAAACGCATAGACCAGGCTGCCTTCGACGCCATAGCTGCTGATGACCATTTCACCGCGCCGTGTTTCGGTGTGCCCTTGCACGTCCGTCACCGACATGGCGACGGATTTCAAAGGGCTGCCCGCAAACTTGTCACGCATGTGCGGCGTCCAGTCGATGTTGAAGCCACAGTTGGCGCTCTCCAATGGCGCCACCGCAATGCCACGCGCTTGAAGCCATGGCACCCAGGCACCGTCCGAGCCCAATTGCGGCCAGCTGCCGCCACCCAAGGCCAGCACGGTGGCTTGGGGCTTCAGGTGAATCTCTTGGCCCGCTTGCTCAAAGCGCAGGCTGCCGTCCTCGTGCCAACCCAGCCAGCGGTGGCGCGTGTGCATGCGAACGCCTTGGCGACGCAGTCTGTGCATCCAGGCGCGAAGCAGGGGGGCGGCCTTCATTTCGGCCGGAAACACCCGCCCAGAGCTGCCCACAAAGGTGTCGATGCCCAAGTCGTGCACCCAGGCGCGCAAGGCGTCTGGTGGGAAGGCGTCGAGCAGGGCGCGAAGCTGGAGTGAACGCTCGCCGTAACGCGTGCAAAAGCGCTCGAAGGCTTCGCTGTGGGTGATGTTCAGCCCGCCAATGCCGGCGCGCAACAGCTTGCGCCCCATCGAGGGCATGGCATCGTAAACCGCCACATCATGCCCGGCCTGGGCCAGCGTTTCGGCCGCCATCAGTCCGGCGGGGCCGCCGCCCACAATGGCGACTTGAGGAGAAAGGGGTTCGGTCATGCAATTTCTTGGAAGGCGCGCAGAGTGCTACTGTAAGGGCTTCTGCCGCTGTCGACGCGGTGCCATGGTCGATAATTCGAATCCAATGACGATGAATTGATTCCGGGAGTTTGGATGTCCAGTGACTACCTTCGCACCTATGCGAAATCTGCCGATGCCAACGCATTCGCTGATGCAGCCCCATTGACGGCCCTGCAAAAAGAACTCATCGCCAAGGTTGATGAGCGCGGTGTGAGCTGGGCTGAGCGTGCGTTTCAGCATGACCGGGACGCCAGCTTCCCAGCGGAAAACTTCCAGGACCTGAAAGACATGGGCTTTCTGGGCTTGTGTGTGCCCGAGCGTTTTGGCGGCATCGGTGCCGACTACCGCACCTACATGCTGGTGGCCTCACGGATTGGCTACTACTGTGGCGCCACCGCCAACACCTTCAACATGCACAATGCCAACGCCCTGTGGTCGGCGGACATGGTGGACAAGTTGGACCTCACGCCCGAACAGCGGGCCAGCCACGCGCACAACCGCCAGGTGCATTACGCCAACATGCTGGCGGGCAAGATTTACGCGCAGCCTTTTTCCGAGGGCAGCGGGGCCGCTGCAGGACGCCATCCTTTTGGCACGATGGCGACGCGTCGCGAGGGTGGCTGGGTCTTGAATGGCAAAAAGATCTTCGCATCCCTTTCGGGTGCTGCCGATTACTATGGCGTGCTGTGCACCGAAGATGTGGACAACCCCAGCATGGCCAACACTTTGTTTGTGGCGGTTCCGGCCACATCACCCGGCTTGTCGATTGTGGGGGACTGGGACCCGCTGGGCATGCGTGGCACCGTATCGCGCACCTTGCTTTTGAAAGACGTTCACATTTCGGATGATGCGGCCCTGATGCCGCGCGGCATCTACGCCCAAGCGGCCAGCCGCTTTCCGCACATGTTCATGACGCTCACGCCCACCTACATGGGCATTGCACAGGCCGCGTACGACTTTGCGGTGGCTTATCTGCGTGCCGACATGGAGGGCGTGGGCGTGAAGCGGCGCATGTACCCGACCAAACAAATCGCCATTGCCGAAATGTATGTGAAGCTGCAGCAGGCTTGGGCGCTGTTTCACCGAACCACGTCCGAATACAAGCTGGATCCCTCTCGCAGTGAGCGCATGCGTGCACTGGCGACACAATACACCGTGATGGACTACGCCGCCGAGATTGCCTCAGCGGCGGTGAAGGTGTGTGGCGGACAGGCCATGCTGAAAACTTTTGCGCTGGAACGCCTGTTCCGCGACAGCCGTTGCGGCGCCTTGATGTTGCCTTGGACCGCCGAAATCTGCCTGGACCGTTTGGGCAAAGGCCTGCTTTACAACGAGGGCGAGCCGCGCGACGATGCGGTTTGATGCGGCTAGCCTACGCGGCGCACCTTCACGCTTTTGCCTTTGATGCGCCCTTGGTTCAGGCGTGCCACGGCCTGGTCGGCAATCTGGCGGTCGACCGCCACATAGGTTGAAAACTCGTTGACGTTGATTTTGCCGATTTGCTCTTTGGCATAGCCCAGGTCACCCGTCATGGCGCCGAGCACATCGCCTGCGCGAATTTTTTCTTTGCGACCGCCAATGATTTGAAGCGTCGCCATGGGCGCCACCAAGGGGCCTTTGGCGCTGGGGGTCAATTCACTCAGCGGGTGCCACTGCGATTCGCGCCCTTGCAGCACTTCGATTTTGCCGACGTTGCCCATTTCGTCCAGGCTGGCCAGGCTCAGCGCCAAGCCCGCAGCATCGGCACGGCCCGTGCGCCCGATGCGGTGGATGTGCACTTCGGGGTCCGGCGTGACATCCACATTGATGACTGCCTCCAGTTGCGCAATGTCCAGCCCGCGTGCGGCCACATCGGTGGCGACCAGCACCGAGCAGCTGCGGTTGGCGAACTGCACCAGGACCTGATCGCGCTCGCGCTGTTCCAGCTCGCCATACAAGGCCAGCGCGCTGAAGCCCTGGGCTTGCAGCACGGCCACCAAATCGCGGCATTGCTGCTTGGTGTTGCAAAAAGCGAGGGTTGAAGTCGGGCGGAAATGGTTCAGCAATTGCGACACCGCGTGCAAGCGCTCTGTGGCCTTCACCTCATACCAGCGTTGTTCAATCTTGGTGTCGGCGTGTTGGGCTTGCACCTTGACCATCTCGGGCTGCTTCATGAACTGTCGGCTCAGCTTCTCGATGCCTTCGGGGTAAGTGGCCGAGAACAACAAGGTCTGGCGTTCGCTGGGGCACTGGCGCACCACGGTCGCAATGTCGTCGAAAAAGCCCATGTCGAGCATGCGATCGGCTTCGTCGAGCACCAGGGTTTTCAGGCCATCCAGGTTCAGGTGGCCGCGCTCCAAATGGTCCATCACTCGACCGGGTGTGCCCACCACAATGTGCGCGCCGTGGGACAGGCTGAGGGCCTGGCCGCGCAGGGGCACGCCGCCGCAAAGCGTGACCACTTTGATGTTTTCCTCGGCACGCGCCAGCCGGCGAATTTCTGTGCTGACCTGATCGGCCAGCTCGCGCACCGGGCACAACACCAGGGCCTGCACGCCAAAAAAGCGCGGGTTCAAATTCGCGAGCAGGGGCAGGGCGAAGGCGGCCGTCTTGCCGCTGCCGGTGGAGGCTTGGGCGATCAGGTCTTTGCCGAGCAGCGCCAGCGGCAAACTGGCGGCCTGAATGGGCGTCATTTGCAAGTAGCCCATCTGCTGAAGATTGGCGACGGTGGCGGGGCTCAGGGCCAGGGATTCAAAGGCGAGGGCTGGAGCGGCAGAGGAAGAAGTCATCCACCCATTATCAACCCCGGTGATTGCGAGGCCTCGCAGGGGCCGCTGCAATCCCTCTTCGGGGCAAGATCGCCGCGCTGCGCTAGCGATGACGGGAATCTAGGGTAAACCCCCGTCTTTTCGGTGGTTTACTCATCATACCATCTGACCAGTTTTAACCGGGAGGGGTATGGGAAAGTCGATTGCATTGTTTGGCGCAGGCGGAAAAATGGGCGTGCGTTTGTCCAAAAACCTGATGGGCTCCAGCTATGAAGTGCGCCATGTGGAAGTGGGTGAGGTCGGGCGCAAGCGCCTGAAAGACGAGCTGGGCATTGCTTGTTGCGAGGTGGATGACGCGCTCAAAAATGTGGATGTGGTGATTCTGGCCGTGCCTGACACGCTGATTGGCCGCTTGGCAGCCGACATCGCCCCCAAGCTGTCGGCAGGCACCATGGTGATGACCCTGGACGCTGCAGCCCCCTTTGCGGGCCATTTGCCCAAGCGGGACGACCTGGTGTACTTCGTCGCACACCCTTGCCATCCGACCATTTTCAGCCCCGAGGTCCACACCCCGGGCGCGCCGGATTATTTCGGTGGCGTCACCGCGCCGCAATCGATTGTGAGCGCCTTGATGCAAGGCCCCGAAGAGGCCTTTGCCTTGGGGGAGGACATCGCCAAAACCATTTACCAACCGATTCTGCGCTCGTACCGTGTGACCGTAGAGCAAATGGCCTTGCTGGAGCCGGGCCTGTCGGAAACCGTGTGCGCCACCTTGCTGGACGTGATGCGCGAGGCCATGGACGAGGTGGTGTCACGTGGCGTGCCCGCAGAGGCCGCGCGCGATTTCCTGCTGGGCCACATGACCATTTTGTCGGCGGTGATCTTCAAGCAGATCCCGGGACAGTTCTCGGACGCCTGCAACAAGGCCATCACCTTCGGCAAGCCGCGCCTGATGCGCGACGATTGGAAAAAAGTGTTCGACAAACAAGAAATTGCCGACAGCATTGAGCGCATCACTTAAATTCCCTTTCTTTGATTCACGTTTTTAACAGGAGACACAGCATGACATTTTCGAAAACATTTCGCTTGGCCAGCGTCGCCAGCGCCATCCTGCTGGCCAGCGCTGCTGCCAGTGCCCAAACCGTTCTGAAAATCGGCTACACCCCGACGCAGACTTCGCACTACGGCGTAGGCTCGACCGTGCTGTGCGATGAAATTGAAAAAGGCACACAAGGCCGTTACAAGTGCCAACACTTCCCCAACGGTTCCCTGGGTGGCGAGCGCGAGATGATCGAGGCCGTGCAACTGGGCACGCTGGACATCGTCAACACCTCCACCGGTCCCGTGGGCAATTTTGTGCCCGAAGTGAAAATCGTGGACATCCCCTTCCTGTTCCGTGACTACGACCATGCACGCCGTTACCTGGACGGCCCCGGCCAGGAGTTGCTGACCAAGTTCCCCGCCAAAGGCCTGGTGGCCTTGGCCTGGACGGAAAACGGCTTCCGTCACATGACCAACAGCAAGCGCTCCATCGTCAAGCCCGAGGATGCTTCCGGCCTGAAGATGCGCACCATGGAAAACAAGGTGCACATGGAAGGCTACCGTGCCTTTGGCATTCAGCCCACGCCCATGGCATTTCCTGAAGTGTTTGGCGCGCTGCAGCAAGGCACCGTCGACGGTCAGGAGAACCCGATCCCTGTGATCCTGTCTTCCAAGTTCTCGCAAGTGCAAAAGCATTTGTCGCTCACCGGCCACGTGTACTCGCCCGCGCTGTACCTGACCTCGCCGCGCGTGATGAACAAGCTCAGCGAGGCCGACAAGAAGGTGTTTTACGAAGCAGCCAAGAAAGCCACCGTGGCCCAACGCCTGAAGGTGAACGAGGACGAAGCCAATGGCATTGCCCAGCTTGAAAAAGAGGGCATGACCGTGGTTCGCAAGGTCGATGGCGTCGCCTTCCGCGAAGCCCTGCGTGCCACCTACGCCAACTACTCCAAAGAGTTTGGCGCCGACAACATCCGCAAGATTCAAGACTTCAAGTGAGTTCCCAGCGGATTCATGCCCGCTACTGGCTGGAAACGGGCGATGACCCGGCACGCGCTGCCGAGGTCATTGCCGGTGAGCAATCCAGTGGCACTTTTTTAAAGCTCGCGGCGGAAACGCCCGAGCTCAAAGCCCGCTCTGGCGCGCGTGTCGAGTCCTTGCAAGTGCTCGACCGTGTGGCCAAGCCCAGTTTGCCGGGTGGCATGACTGCGGACAGCTACACCCAGTGCTTGCTGGAACTGTCTTGGCCTTTGGAAAACCTGGGTCCCTGCCTTCCGACCTTGATGGCGACCGTGGCGGGCAATTTGTTTGAGCTGCGTCAGGTCTCGGGCCTGCGTTTGCTGGACCTGCAACTGCCGCCCGCTTTCGCCCAAGCCTACCCCGGTCCAGCGTTTGGCATGGCCGGCACGCGCCAACTCAGTGGCGTGGCGCAAGGCCCCTTGATTGGCACCATCATCAAGCCCAGCGTGGGCTTGAACCCGCAAGAAACCGCCGAGCAAGTGCAGATGCTGGTGGCGGGGGGCATTGACTTCATCAAGGACGATGAGTTGCAAGCCGATGGCCCGCACTGTCCCTTTGAAGAGCGCGTCAGCGCTGTGATGAACGTGGTCAACCAGGCCGCCGACAAAACAGGTCGCCGTGCGATGGTGGCGTTCAACATCACGGGCGAACTGGACCAGATGAAGCGTCGCCACGACTGGGTGATGCAGCACCAGGGCACCTGTGTCATGGTCTGCCTCAACTCGATTGGCCTGGTGGGCATGACCGCTTTGCGCAAGCACAGCCAGTTGCCCATCCATGGCCACCGTGCGGGCTGGGGCTACCTGACGCGCAGCCCAGCTCTGGGCTGGGAGTTTGCCGCTTGGCAAAAAATGTGGCGCCTGGCCGGTGCCGACCATTTGCATGTGAACGGCTTGCGCAACAAATTCAGCGACCCCGACGAGGTGGTGGTGGCGGCCGCACGGTCTGTCATTCAACCTTTGTATCCGGATGCCGCCATGCAAGCCGTGCCCGTGTTCAGCTCGGCACAAACCGGTTTGCAAGCGCACGACACCTATGCCGCCCTGGGCAACGCCGATTTGATTTGCACCGCCGGCGGTGGCATTTTTGGGCATCCCAACGGCGTGGCTGCCGGTGTGACGGCACTGCGTGAAGCCTGGGAGGCTGCCATGCAGGGCATCAGCTTGTCTGACTACGCCCAGACCCGACCTGCGCTGAAAAGCGCCTTGACTTTCTGGTGACGGCATGACCCCAGCTTCTCAAGAAGGGATGCCCGCAGGACGCCTGCTGGCGTACTACGGCGACGACTTCACCGGCTCCACCGACGTGATGGAAGCCTTCACGGCCGCGGGTGTGCCCACGGTCTTGTTTCTCGAACCCCCCAAGCCGGCAGACCTGGCGCGCTTTGCCGACATGAAATGTGTGGGCCTGGCCGGTCAGTCGCGGGGGCAATCGCCCGAATGGATGCGGGCGCAGTTGCCGCAGGCCTTCCAAGCCTTGGCGTCACTGGGGGCGCCGATTCTTCAGTACAAAGTGTGTTCCACCTTTGACTCCTCGCCCACGGTGGGGTCGATTGGCCAAGCCATCGATCTGGGGGTGGCCCCCACCCAAGCCCCATGGTCGCCCATGGTGGTCGGTGCGCCGCGCTTGCAGCGTTACCAGGCCTTTGGCAATTTGTTTGCAGCGGCACAAGGGGAGGTCTATCGCATTGATCGGCACCCCACCATGTCGCGTCATCCGGTGACGCCCATGAACGAGGGCGACTTGCGCGTTCACTTGGCGGCGCAAACCCCGCGCCGCATCGGCCTGATTGATGTGGCCCAGATCGCGCAAGGGCAAGCGTCACATCGGTTGTCGGCCTTGCAAGGGAAAGACCAACCCGTGGTGATGATCGATGTGGTGGACCTGGCGTCCCAAATTGAAGCCGGTCGCTTGGTGTGGGAAAACCGCGGGCCAGGCATTTTCAGCGCCTCTTCTTCCGGCTTGCAGTACGCCTTGGTGGCTTATTGGCGCCAGTTGGGTTGGTTGCCTGCAGAGCCGAGTTTGCCGGTGGCACAGCAGGCCGAGGCCATCGCCGTGGTGAGTGGCAGTTGCTCGCCCATGAGCGGTGCGCAAATTGAATGGGCGCAAGCCCACGGTTTTCATGTGGATCGACTCGACATTGCACAGTGTCTGGACGAAGGCACCCAAGCGAATGAGTTGGCGCGCGTTGTGCGCGCCGCCTTGGACGCTTTGGGTCGGGGCGTTTCGCCCGTCATTTACTCTGCGAAGGGGCCCGATGATCCCGCCGTGAAAAATTTCCAGGCCACAGCACGCGCTGCCAAGCTAGAACCTTCCAAGGCCGCCCATCGCATTGGCGAGTGCCTGGCCGACATCATGCAGCGCTTGTTGGATGCCTCCAATGTGCGCCGCGTTGTGGTGGCAGGCGGCGACAGCTCGGGCGCCGTGGCCAGCCATCTGGGCATTCAAGCCTTGACCGTCGCAGCGGGTTTGGCGCCGGGCGCGCCCCTGTGCCGTGCCTGGTCATCGCAAGCCGCACGCGATGGCTTGGAAATTGTGCTCAAGGGAGGGCAAATGGGCGCAGCGTCTTTTTATGGCGACGTCTTGCGCGGACACCTATGAGTACCGAACCCATTCAACGGCGCAAGCTGTACCAGGAGATCGTGGACCGCTTGATGCAGCGCATCGAGTCTGGTGAAATCGCCGCAGGCGAGCAACTGCCTTCCGAGCGCGAACTCATGGAGGTGTATGGCGTGGGCCGTGTTGCGGTGCGCGAAGCCTTGCAAGAGTTGGCGCGCTCCGGCATTGTCGAGATATCGCATGGCGAGCGCGCCAGAGTGGTGGTGCCCACAGCGCACTTGTTGATTGAGCAAATTGCCGGCGGCGCGCGGCACATGTTGCGCATGCAGCCCGAAATGCTCGCGCACTTGAAAGAGGCGCGCTTGTTTTTGGAAACCGGCATGGTGCGCTGTGCCGCAGAGCGCGCTACGCCCGACGATGTGCTGCGCTTGCAGCAACGCATCGAAGAGCACCGCGCCTCGATGGTGAACCTGGATCAGTTCATGAAACTCGACATGCTGTTCCACCGCGAGATTGCGCGCATTTCAGGCAACCCGATTTTTCCGGCCATTGTGGAAGCCTTGTTTGGCTGGGCCAGCGCTTATTACCAATCGATTGTGAGAGCGCCAGGTGCCGAAGCGCTCACCTTGGCCGAGCATCAGCGCATCGTCGACGCCATCGCGGCCAACGACCCGCAACGCGCCGTGCAAGCCATGGAAGAACACCTCACCCGCGCCAACGCCCTCTACCGCCAAACCGGCGCCTAATCCCCGTCATTGCGAGGCCCAACGGGCCGCGGCAATCTCACGCCGGAGAAAAATCACCGCGCTTCGCTGGTGATGACGGCAGGGCTTTTGGGGTCGGTCCAATCCACGGCGCCCACGACGCGATAAAGCGGCCGCCCTTGCGCATTGATCACGACGGTGGTCGGAAACACTTTGACGCCAAAGGCTTGCGTGAGTTCCCCTTTGGGGTCGGGGATCACGGGCACTTGGAGGCCGGTGGCTTGGGCATAACGCCAGGCGCGCTGTGCAGGCTCTTTCACGTTCACCGTCAGCACCTGCATGGCGCCTTCTTGCAAATCTGCCAAGGTTTGCAGCGAAGGCAGTTCTTCCTTGCAAGGGGCACACCAGGTGGCCCAGAAATTCAAAACCACCACCTTGCCCGTCAACGCTTTCAAGTCCCAGGACTTGCCGTGCTGGTCGGTGCCTTGCAGTGCGGGCAAGGCTTGCTTGGCAGGCCAGGGCTGTTTTTCGTATTGCGCGAAAGACAACTGGCTGCAGGCGAGCAACAACACGGCCGTCAGAGATCGCCGCGCTGCGCTTGCGGTGACGGGGGGTGGGTCAAATTTCACGGGCGGTGATTTGGTATTGGAAGCTGTCGGGGGCGTAGGAGTCGAAGCGGCCTTGCTCGTTCTCTGCCACGGGGTACATGAAGAAGCCCAGCGGGCCTTCTTTGCTGCCTGGCAAATGGACATCGTGGGCAGTGTTCCAGCCCAGCCAGTTGCCTTCCCAGCCGCCCATGAGGCCACGGTAAACCGGTTGCACCACCGGGTGGGCCGTGGACTTGAGCCATTCGCTGGTTTCAAGGCGCATGACTTTCGCCACATCTGCCGGGTCCATCGCCACCCAGCCATGGGCTTGCAGGTACACCTCGGCGCGGCAATGTTGCGCGCCCTTGAGGCTGGCCGGGTTGCCCGAGAGTTCTTTGTAGCCAAAGGCCGAGGGTGCCAGACGAATCCCATAGACGTCACGGGCAGGCAAACCGGCGGCGCGGCACAAGCCCACGAACAAGGCGTTGATGTCGGCACATTTGCCGCCGAGGTTGCCGGTTTCCAGCATGGTTTTGATGTCGCCTTCACCGCACCCGCGCACCTTGGGTTCGCGCCAGGCATTGGCCACCACCCAATCGTAAATGGCACGGGCTTTGTCCTGGTCGTTCTTGGCGCCTTGTGTGGCTTTCAGTGCCGTGGCGCGCACAATGCCGTCGGTGGGCAAGAGCTGGGTGGCGCGGGTGTGATAACGCAGCGTGGCGGCGTCTTCCTGGCGCTTCAGGCTGGTCGCGGCCGCGAGGTCTTGGCGGCGGTCTTGTGTGCGGACCCAGCTGGTCACTTCCACAAAGGGTTGGCGTGCATCGGCGTCAAATTCTGCGCGCACCATGCGAAAGCCATCGACGCCATCACCCAGGATACGGCTGCGGCCGTTGCTGCTGAAGCGAGAGTCCAGGGTGGTTTGCCAGGACGTTTCCAGGCTGGGGACTGGCACCCAGACGCGTGTGGCGCCTTCCACGGCGGCGATGTCCACGCGGGTGGTGATTTCAAATTCACGCCAGGTACCAGGACGCGGCTCGAAACGGCGTGTGGGTGTGGGAACAGACTGGGCAAGGGCAGCCAAGGGCGCAGCACTGAGCGCGCCAAGGGCTGCCGCGCCCTTGAGCAGGGAACGGCGAACGGGGGTCATGAAGAGATCTCCGGATAAAGGACGAAACACCTGTCGGCGCACACGAGGAGCCAGGCTCCAATGCCCCGAAGGCAGGTGGGGAGATCTTAATCGGGTTTGCTCAGGCTTTTTTCGCGCTCAGGTCTTTGCGGAACTGCCCAATCAGGTCGTCGCTGGCCTTGATCAACAGGCCTTGGTCGGAGCCAATGCCCACCATGGTGTAGCCCCATTCGATGTAGCGGTGGGCATCTGCCGGGGAGGCCGCCAGAATGCCGGCGCCCTTGCCGGTTTCCTGAATGACGCTGCGGATGTTCCGAATGGTGTCTTGCACCGTGGCATGCCCCGATTGCCCCAAATAGCCCATGCTGGCGGCGAGATCGTTGGGGCCGACGAACACCGCATCAATGCCCTCGACTTGGGCAATGGCCTTGGCGTTTTTCACGCCGGCTTCCGATTCGATCTGCACCATGATGCACAGCTGCTGGTCTGCCGTCGCATGGTAGTTGGGCACGCGCCCCCAGCGGTTGGCACGCTGCTGGCCTGCCACGCCGCGAATGCCGCGCCCCGGGTAGCGGGTGGCGGCCACGATGGCTTGCGCCATCTCCGCCGATTCCACGTTGGGCAGGATCAGGTTGCGCACGCCCAGATCGAGGTATTGCTTGATCAGGTCTTTGTCAAAGCGAATGGGGCGTACCACCGGCTCCACCGGGTAGGCGGCCAAGGCTTGCAATTGCGTCAGGATGGTGTGCAGGTCGTTGGGCGAATGCTCCATGTCCAGGTTCAACCAGTCGTAACCTGAGCCGGCCACGATTTCTGAGGAGTAGCTGCTGGAGAGGGCGCACCACAGGCCCAGCTGAAGCTGGTGGTTCTTGAAGGAGGCCTTGAGTTGGTTGTCTTGAAGCTTCATGGTTTTTTCCCAGTCAGAGTTTCCGGATTGACGACGCTTTCGGGCGGACGTCCTTGAAAGATCGCGGCCATGTCATCCGACATGGCTTTGAAAATGCGTGTCATGGCACCCAGGGTGGTGGCCATGGAATGGGGCGACACCAGCAGGTTGCTGTTTTGAAACAGGGGATGGCGGGTGTCGCAGGGCTCGACGTTGAACACATCCAAGGCGGCACCGCGCAGGTGGCCATTGCGCAGCAAGGCATCCACGGAGTCCAGGCTGTCAATCACACCGCCGCGCGCCAGGTTGATGAGGTAAGCGCCCGGCTTGAGCATTTCCAATTTTTGGCGGTTGATGAAGCCAAAGGTTTCCGCGTTTTGCGGGCAGTGAAGCGTCAGGAAGTCGGCTTGTTGCAGCACCGCCTCCATGCTGAGCATGGTGACGCCCAGCGAGGCGCCCAGAGCAGGGTCGATGTACGGGTCATAAGCGACCACGTTCATGTTGAAGGGGCGCGCCATCTCGGCCACCAATTTGCCAATTCGCCCCAGGCCAATGATGCCCAAGGTTTTGCCATCAAGGTCGCGCCCCTGGGTCTGGTAGCGTGAATTCCAGTCGCCCGCTTTCAAGGCGCTGTCCCAGTAGGTGATCATTTTGCACAAGGCCAGCATGAAGCCCAGGGTGGCCTCTGCCACGGCCCGCGCCCCCACGCCGGGGGTGTAGACCACAGGAATGCCGCGACGCGTGGCGGCGGCAATGTCGATGTTCTCGTAGCCCACGCCGGTTCTGCCGATGACTTTCAAATGCGGTGCCGCGTCAATCACCGCGGCGGTGATGGGCGCCAAACCCCTCACCACCAGACCGATGGCAGGTTGAATTTCCCGGCACAGCGTGGCTTCCTGCATGTTGCTGGCAATGTGCAGGGGAGCGAAGGTTTGCAGCACCGACTCAGCATAGTCGTCAAGGACTTGGGTGGCCAGAATGATGGGCGAGGGCATGGGCAGGCGTCTGTATGACTCGTTGAGCGCATTCTGCCAGCGGCCAAGGGCTGGCAGAGTCACCTGCATGCCAGGAGGGGCGCTGAAATTGTGTAGCATGCCATGGACACCAACAACCCACTCAACCGATCCCCAAGGACGATTCATGATCCGATACCTCAAACGTGGCAAAGACGTTCAAGTTCGCTCTGAAGACGACGCCAAAGTGCGTCAGACCGTCGAAGGCATTGTGCGCGACATTGAAGCGCGCGGCGATGAGGCCGTGCGCGAGTACAGCCGCAAGTTTGACAACTGGGACCCCGCAGATTTCCGCATGTCGCAAGCGGACATTGAGGCCGCGCGCAAGAGCCTGTCGGCTCGCGAGATTGAAGACATTGCCTTCGCCCAAAAGCAGGTGCGCAACTTCGCCCAGATTCAACGCGACTCCATGAAGGATGTCGAGGTCGAGACCTACCCCGGCGTGGTGCTGGGGCACAAGCACATTCCCGTCAATGCGGTGGGTTGTTACATTCCCGGCGGCAAGTACCCACTGCTGGCCTCGGCCCACATGAGCGTGCTGACTGCCAAGGTGGCCGGCGTGAAGCGCGTGCTCTCCACAGCGCCTCCCTACCAGGGCAAGCCCCATCCCGCCATTGTCACGGCCATGGCCATGGCCGGTGCCGATGAAATTTTGGTGCTCGGTGGCGTGCAGGCCGTGGTGGCCATGGCCATCGGCACGCCCACCATCGCGCCGGTCGACATGTTGGTCGGTCCGGGCAACATGTTCGTGGCCGAAGCCAAGCGCCAGTTGTATGGCCGGGTGGGCATTGACCTGTTTGCCGGCCCCACCGAAACCCTGGTGATTGCCGACGATTCGGTCGACGGCGAGATGTGTGCCGTCGATTTGCTGGGACAGGCCGAGCACGGCCCCACCTCACCCGCCATCTTGCTGACCAACAGCGAGAAGCTGGCGCGCGAGACCATGGCCGAGGTCGAGCGTCAACTGAAAATTTTGCCCACGGCCGCCATCGCCGCCCAAAGCTGGGCCGACTATGGCGAAGTGATCGTGTGCGACACCGAGGCCGAGATGCTGCAAATGGCCGACGAGATCGCCTCCGAGCATGTGCAGGTGATGACACGCGACCCCGACTTCTTCCTGGCCAACATGACCAACTACGGCGCCTTGTTCCTGGGGCCACGTACCAACGTCAGCTTTGGCGACAAGGTCATTGGCACCAACCACACTTTGCCCACCAACAAGAACGCGCGCTACACCGGTGGCCTGTGGGTTGGCAAGTTTCTCAAGACCTGCACCTACCAGCGTGTGCTGACCGATGAGGCCAGTGCCACCATGGGCGAGTACTGCTCGCGCTTGTGCCACATGGAAAATTTTGCAGGGCATGGTGAACAGGCCAACCTGCGCGTGCGCCGCTATGGCACGCGCGCCGAGGTGCCCTGGTACCAGCCTGTGCCCGCCAAGGACTGACCATGCTGCCGCAAATGCCCAGCTTCAGGCTCGACGGCCGTCGGGCCTTGGTTACGGGCGCCAGTCGTGGCATTGGCTTGGCGGCAGCTGCCGCCTTGGCTGGCGCTGGGGCGCATGTGACCCTGGTGGCGCGACAAGAACAAGCCCTGGAGACTGCCGCTGCTGCGCTGCGCGCCGCAGGCGGGCAATGTGACATCCTGGTGCTCGACGTCACCGATGCCAAGGCGGTGCAAGCCACACTTTCAGCTTGTGAGCCGTTTCAAATTTTGGTGAACAACGCGGGCATGAACCGCCCCAAGCCCTTGGTGGAAGTCCAGGACGAAGACATCGACGCGGTGTTCGATTTGAATGTGAAGGCCGCCTTTTACGTCACCCGCGTGGTGACCCAAGGCATGCTGAAAAAAGGCTTGCCTGGCTCCATCATTCATGTCTCTTCGCAAATGGGGTCGGTGGGCAGTCCGCGCCGTACCCTTTACTGCGCCAGCAAGCACGCGCTGGAAGGGCTGACCAAGGCGCTGGCGTGGGAGCTGGGCCCCGCCAAGATCCGTGTGAACTCGATCTGCCCGACCTTCGTCGAAACCGACTTCACCGCGCCCATGTTCAAGGACCCTGCCTTCAAAGAGTGGGTCATCAGCAAGATTGCGCTCGGCCGCATTGGCCAAGTGGAAGACGTCATGGGAGCCATGCTCTTCCTGGCCAGCGATGCCTCCAGCCTGATGACTGGCAGCGCGCTGATGCTGGATGGCGGCTGGACGGCCGCCTGAGCGCGCGATTTTCTTTTTTTTACAGCGTTCAAGGAGAATGCGATGCTGTCTGAATGGCTCAAGAAATGGTGTGGGGTTTGCATGATGGTGATGGGTTCAGCCGCGGTGGGGCAGACGGGGGCGCCGGTGTTTACTGGGCAACAGGAGGGTGTTTGGGTTGCCAAGGATTTCCGCTTCCACACCGGGGAAGTCTTGCCTGAGCTGAAGTTGGGCTATGTCACCTTGGGTAACCCCGCGCATGAGGCTGTGGTCATTCTGCATGGCACCACGGGCTCAGGCAAGGGCATGCTGAATCCAGCGTTTGGAGGAGAGTTGTTTGGCCCCGGTCAACCCCTGGATGCCAGCAAGCACTTCATCATTCTTCCGGATGCGATTGGCACGGGCCAATCCAGCAAGCCCTCCGATGGCTTGCGCGCCCGCTTTCCGCGCTACAACTATGTGGACATGGTGCGTGCACAACACCTGTTGCTGACCGAAGGCTTGAAGCTCAAGCATGTGCGCCTGATCCAAGGCAACTCCATGGGCGGCATGCACACCTGGTTGTGGGGCACGATGTACCCCGACTTCATGGATGTTCTGGTCCCCATGGCCTCCATGCCCACCGAAATGTCGGGCCGTAACTGGATGATGCGCCGCTTGATCATCGACATGATTCGAAACGATCCCGAATGGATGGGGGGCAACTACAGCCAGCAGCCACGCAGCCTGCAATTTGCCTCGGTGTTTTACGCCATCGGGACCAATGGGGGGCATCAGGGCCTGCAAAAACTGGCACCCAACCGTGACAAAGCGGATCAGTTGCTGGACTCGCGGCTCAAAGCCAAATTTGCGGGCGATGCCAACGACCACCTCTACCAGTGGGATGCCTCACGCGACTACAACGCTTCTCCCGATTTGGAAAAAATCCGTGCCACGTTGATGGCCATCAATTCCGCCGATGACGAAAGAAACCCGCCGGAGTTGGGTTTCATGACGCGTGAGCTTCAGCGCATTCCTGGTGCGCGTTTGTTGCTGATCCCTGGCAGTGAAAACACATCCGGCCATGGGACCACGGGGCAGGCACGCTGGTGGAAAAAAGAACTCGCAGACCTCCTGCGCGAAGCCCCCCGCCGCAGCCCCTGATGTCATCAGGGCGAGGCCCCGCAGGGACCGCGCCAATCTCTGTCCCCTTCACGACGCAGTTAAGATCGCTGCGAGGCTACGCTCACTGCATTCGCAGAGAGATCGTCGCGGCGCTGTGCGCCTCGCGATGACGTGTATTGAAAGTGAAGGACAGCATGAAACACATTGGAATGATTGGCATTGGCCTGATGGGCCACGGGATTGCAAGCAACCTGGTCAAGCACGGACATCCGCTGCGGGTGTTGGAGCACGCGGGCAACCAGCCCCTGGACGGTTTGAAGGCGCAAGGGGTCACCACCGCGCGCACCCCGCGTGAACTGGCAGCGCAGGTCGATGTGCTGATTTTGTGCGTCACCGGCTCGCCCCAAGTGGAAGCCGTGCTCACCGGCCCCGATGGCGCCTTGCAAGGTCTGCGCCCCGGCACCGTGGTGATTGACTGTTCAACCGCCGTGCCTGCCTCGACTGAGCGCATGGCGGCCATGGTGCAAGCCGCCGGCGGGCGTTTCATCGACTCCCCCATGACCCGCACCCCCAAGGAGGCGGCCGAGGGCCGTTTGAATTTGCTGGTCGGCGGCGACAAGGCCTTGTTTGACGAATGCCGTCCCTTGTTGGCCTGCTTCGCCGAAAACATCACGCACGCCGGTCCGATTGGCGCGGGCCATCGCATGAAGTTGCTGCACAACTATGTGTCTTTGGGCTCGGTCACCCTGATTGCCGAAGCGGCCGCTTGCGCGCAGCGCGCCGGCATCGACCCGGCCACCTTTGTGCAGGTGCTGGGCGTGGGGGGCGGCTGGGGGGCGGCACTGGATCGCCTCAAGCCCTTCCTGACAGAAGGGGACAGCAATGGCTTGAAGTTCAGCATTGCCAATGCCCACAAGGACCTGAGCTACTACAACACCATGGCCGAGGACACGCATGCCGACCGCACCGTGGCCGAAGCCGTGCTGCGCACCTTGGCCCAAGCCAAAGAAGAGGGCGACCCGAACGCCTTCATGCCCGAGGTGGTCACGCGTCTCGTGGCACGCTAAGGGGTTGGCGCCATGAAAAACACTTACGACATCGTGACCCTGGATGGGGACGGCATTGGCCCCGAGGTGTGTCAGGCCGCCATTCAGGTGTTGCGCGAAGCCTGTGGTTCGAGCCTGCTGCGTTTTGCCTCGCATGAGGGGGGCGCAGGCCATTACCAGCGCAGCGGCTTTGTATTGCCGACTGAAACCTTTGAAGCCTGTCGCAGCGCCGATGCCACTTTGCATGGCGCCGCCGGCATCCCAGGGGTGACCTATGCCGATGGCACGGAAGTGGGCAACGACCTGCATCTGCAATTGCGCTTCAAGCTCGATTTGTTTGCCAATGTCCGACCGATACGCCTCTATCAAGGCGTGAAGTCCACCCTGGCCGATTGGAAAGCTGGCCAAATTGATTACGTCATCGTGCGTGAGAACACCGAGGGCCTGTATGCCAGCCGAGGCGCGGGCGTGAATTTGCGGGATGAACTGGTGACCGACACCTTGGTCATGACCCGCAAGGGCGTGGAGCGCGTGGCCAAGTTTTCCTTCGACCTGGCGCGTCGTCGCCACGGTGCGCCGCGCGATGGCAAACGCCGTGTCACCGTCTGTGACAAGGCCAACATTCTCAAGACCTACGCCTTTTTCCGCGCCGTGTGCACCGAGGTGGCCGGCCAGTACCCGGATGTGGAAATCGACTACGCCTACGCCGATGCCATCACGGTACACATGCTCAAAAAACCCGATTTTTACGATGTGATCGTTGCTGAAAACATGTTCGGTGACATCATTTCCGACCTGGGCGCTGGCACAGTCGGCGGCTTGGGCATGGCGCCCTCGGCCGAACTGGGACTGGACCACGGCCTGTTTCAAGGCGCGCATGGCTCGGCGCCCGACATTGCGGGGCAAGATGTGGCCAGCCCCCTGGCCACCATTTTGTCGGCGGCGCTGATGCTGCGTTGGCTCGGCGATCGCCATGCGGACGATCGTCTGCGAACAGCGGCCGACCGCATTGAAAAAGCCGTGGAAGAGGTGTTGGCAGCCGGGCAAACCGTGCCGCATGACCAAGGTGGCACGGCCCGTTGCAGCGAAGTCACACAAGCGGTGTGCCGCCACCTGCGCTGAAAACCTTGCGATCACCCCATCAGGGGCTTTGGATTAGAATGAAATGGCTCCGGGGTGCATGCCATGTGGACACATGGCCGGCTGAGATGGTGACACCGAACCCGCGAACTTGAATCGGATCATGCCGACGTAAGGAGAGCTGCCAGGCCCCTCGACCTGCCACACTTTTCGGAGCACTTGTGCAAGCACGCCACCGAAAGATTTTTTTGTGACATCCGAGCTCGTTCGCGACCTGCTGGCTTTCATCACCGACGCATCGGCCTCTGAAGAGCGCTTCAATGCACTGGCCTTGCGCCTGTTTGCGCACCAGTTCCAACACAATGTGCCGTTTCAGCGTTATTGCCAGCAGCGTGGCAAAACCTTGCGCAGCGTTCGGCATTGGCACGACATTCCTGCCGTGCCCATCAATGCCTTCAAAGACTTGACCCTGAGTTGTGTGCCGCCCGAAAGCTGCGAGCGGGTGTTCATGACCAGCGGGACCACCCGCGGCGACGTCAAGGGGCGGCACTACCATCCCTCCATGGTGCTGTATGACCCTTCCATGCAAGGGCACTTCCAAGCCAGCTTCATGCAAGGGCGTGAGCGCATGCGCATGGGCATCTTGTTTCCCACCGAGCAGGCCATGCCCAACTCTTCGCTGGCGCATTACCTGGCCCTGGCCTTGAAGCATTTCGGGACGTCGGACAGCGGCTATTTCCTCGACAGCGAAGGCTTGCGTTTTGAAGCCTTGTGTGAGGTTTTGACGCAGGCACAACATTCTGGAGAACCCATGGCTTTGCTGGGCGCGAGTTACAGCTTTGTGCATGTCATGGATCGCTTGCAGGCCACAGGGACAAAGTTTCAACTGCCTGCGGGCAGTCGGCTGTTGGACACCGGTGGCTTCAAGGGGCAGTCGCGTGAGATTCCGATGGAAGACTTCTATGCCCAGCTGTCCGCATGCTTTGGCGTGCCCCGAAACGATTGCATCAACATGTATGGCATGACCGAACTCAGCACCCAGTTCTATGATGCGGGCAACGCCGTGGTGCCTTCTGTGAAACGCGGGCCGCACTGGATTCGCTCACGCTTGTTGGACCCGCTCACCGGCCGCGAAGTGCCGCGCGGCGAGCGTGGCATTTTGGCGCACACCGATCTGGCCAACTTCAACTCGGTGTGCACCATCCTGACGGAAGATGTGGGCATCGCCACCGACGATGGCTTTGTGCTGCTAGGACGTGCCCAAGGCGCGCAAGCCAAGGGCTGCTCGTTGGCAGTGGAAGACTTTTTGAAAGCGGCCCAGGCATGAGCCTTCCTGTGTTTCGTGCAGGCTACTTGCCAGGCCTGAAAGAAAACAAGCTGACCTGGCAGCGCTTGCCCTTTGGCCAAGGTGAAACCGCCTGTGAAGTGGAAGTGCCCGTGCTGACGCCAGCTCAAATGACCGAGCTGGCCGAGCGCGTGCGCACCGCCAGCCAGCGCCATTTGAAAACTCGCAACCTGTCCTACATCATCGCGGTGATCGACACAGCCGTGGCGCGCTTGCTGGACGAACAAGACCCTTACCGCCAACAGTTGGCCGAATGGTTGCCTCGCTGCAGTGGGCTGGCGCCAGACATGGTGCGCCTGGGCTTGAATGCCTTTCTCAAGACCTTTCGGGCTTTGCAGTTGCAGCGCTTTGTCGCCGAAGACTTTGCCAACCCCAAAATGCTGGATGAGTTCCAACCCCGCCCCAAAGGGGGCTGGGCCAAGGCCGTGGGCCCCGATCTGCTGTTGCATGTGTGGGCTGGCAATGTGCCTGCGTTGCCGCTTTGGAGCCTGGTGTCGGGCTTGCTGGTCAAGGCCGGCACGCTGGGCAAAGTGGCCAGCGCAGAGCCGGTATTTGCCAGCCTGATGGCGCGCTTGCTGGTCGAGGTGGAGCCGCGCTGGGCCGATTGCCTGGCGGTGGTGTGGTGGCAAGGCGGCGATGTGGCCCAAGAGCGTGTGGCCTTTGCCCAAGCCGATGTGGTTTTGGCCTATGGGGGCAATGACAGCTTGTCGGCCATGCAACAACAGGTCCCCATCACCACGCGCTTTTTGCCGCATGGCCACAAACTGAGCTTCGGCATGGTGGCCGCGTCGGCCTTGAGCATTCGCAAGGGCCAGGAAGTGGTCCAACAGGCTGCGCTGGATGTGATGCGTTACGAACAAAGCGGTTGTTACTCGCCCCAGGTGTTTTATGTCGCCAAGGGCGGGCGCATCAGCCCGCTGGAATTTGCGCAGCGCATGGTGGCCGAGTTGCAGGCTTTGCAGCCGCGCTTCCCGCGGCGTGCCTTGAGTCTGGAAGAAGCCGCCGCTGTGGCCGCTTGGCGTGAGTCACAGGCGATGCAAAGCTTGTCGCACCCTGAATGCACGGTCTTGGGCCAGGCAGACGATCCCGCTTGCGTGGTGTACAGCGACCAAGCCATGGCCTTGCAGCCCACCGCACTGATGCGTTCCGTCTTGGTGGCGGCAGTGAACCATTTGGGCGAAGTGCCGGCCTTGTTGAAAGACGCGCGGCATGTGTTGCAAACCGCTGGTTTGGCCGCCTCGCCCGAGGAGCTGATGCCCTTGGCCCAAGCCTTGGGCGATGTGGGTGTCACTCGCATCTGTGCCATCGGTGCCATGACCTCGCCCGAGGCCGGTTGGCACCATGATGGCCGCTTCAGCTTGCTGGACCTGGTGCGCATGGTGGACATCGAGGCTTCCACCGAGTTGTCTGCAGAGCGTTTTGCACCGTATGACAACTGAGGCCCCCATGTTGCAGCTGCGCCAAGTGCGCTACACCTACCCAGGCTGGCCGCCGGTGGTGGACGGTGTGGACTGGGCGATGGCCCCTGGCGAGATTGACTGTCTGGTGGGGCGCAGTGGCTGTGGCAAGACCACCTTGTTGAAATTGGCCGCAGGTTTGATGCACCCCGAGGCTGGCATGGTTTTGTTGGCGCAACAACCGGTCATGGCACCCCATCCCGACATGGGCTTTGTGTTTCAGTCGTCCAACTTGCTGGCTTGGTTGAGCGTGCTGGACAACGTGTTGTTGCCCATCACGCTGCACCGAGCCGCCCAGCCTGAAGATATCGCTCATGCACATGACTTGCTGGCGCGCATGGGCTTGTCTGCCCTGGCGCAGCAAAGGCCGCCACAGCTTTCTGGCGGCCAGCAAAGCCGCGTGGCCATTGCGCGCGCCCTGGTCACGCGACCGCCTCTTTTGTTGATGGACGAGCCCTTTGCCGCGCTCGACGCCATCACCCGCGAAGAGTTGCAAAACGATTTGCTGGCGGTGTGCCAAGCCCAGGGCAGCTCGGTGTTGTTTGTCACGCATGACATGGCCGAAGCGGTGTACTTGGCCGACCGGGTGACGGTCATGTCTCGGGGCAAGTTGCAAGGCGAGGTGCAGGTTGACTTGCCACGGCCGCGCCCAACAGACCTGCGCTACACCCCGCGCTTCAATGCCCTGTGCGCTGAGCTGCGTGCCATGATGGACGAGGTGCGGTGATGCAACGCAGTGGCTGGCTTTCGCTGGTGTTGGGCCTGTTGATCTTGGTCGCATGGGAACTCGCGGCCACAGGTTTGAAGCTGTCCACCCTGGTGCTGCCACCGCCTTCCTTGGTGATGGCCGCCTTGCGCCAAGGCTTCGCTTCTGGTTATTTGGGCCCGCATGTGTTGCAGACCCTGCTCGAGGTGGTGCTGGGCTTTGGCTTGGGCAGTTTGTTGGGTTTCCTGGGCGGTGTGGCCTTGGGCGAATGGCCGGGTGCGCGGCGTGTGCTCATGCCTTACCTGGTGGTGAGTCAGGTGGTGCCCAAGCTGGCTTTGGCACCGCTGTTGATCGTCTGGCTGGGCTTTGGGGCGACGCCCACGGTGGTCATCACGGCCTTGATTTGTTTTTTCCCATTGCTGGAAAACACCCTCACGGCGATGCAGCATGTGGACCCGCAACGCCTGGAGCTGTTTCGCATGCTGCGCGCCAGCCGCTGGCAAACCATCTGGCGATTGAAAGTGCCCGACGGCAAGCCGGCCATTCTCGCGGGCTTGCGCGTCGCGGTGGTGCTGGCCTGGGTGGGCGCTGTGGTGGGCGAGTTCATTGGCGCCAGCCGCGGGCTGGGGGCCTTGATCATTGCCGCCCAGGGTTCCATGGACACGCCCCTGATGTTTGCTGTGCTGGTGGTGATCACCGTCTTGGGCTGGGCCTCGTACCAGGCCATGGTGGTGCTCGAGCGGTCTTTGTTGAAATAAATGCATGGGGACACTCTCAAAATGATGAAGCAAAAACGAAGAAACCTTTTGCAAGCTCTGTGGCTGGTCCCACTGATGGCGGTGAGTTTCTCAGCCAGCGTATGGGCACAAAGCGCGAGCAAGCTCGACAAAATGGTGGTGGCAGGCTGGAGCAAGCCCATCACAGAAATCACCAACCTGCTGGTGGAAGAAGACAAAGGCTTTTTCAAAGCCCGTGGCATTGAGCTGGGTTATGTGCCCGGTGCGGGCGGTGGCGACGCCTTGCGCAACCTGCTCAGCGGCCAGGCCGATGTGGCGTTCACCGACCCCGGCTCTTTCTTTGCGGCGCTCGACAAGGGCGAAAAGCTGCGGGCCATCTACGACATCTATCCGCAAAACGTGTTCAATGTGGTCTCGCTGAAATCGCAAAACATTCGCCAACCGGCCGACCTCAAGGGCAAGCGCATCGGTGTTTACAGCTTGTCCAGTGGCACGCGGCAAAACCTGCAAGTGCTGTTGCACCAAGCGGGCTTGAGTGAATCGGATGTCACGCTGGTGGTCACCGGTTTGTTGAATTTTGCGCCGCTGATGCAAGGGCAGGTGGATGCCACGGCGGCCACGGACACCGGCTTGCTGATTGGGCGCCAACGGGGTTTGGGCGATGTCAATGTGATGGAGGTGAGAAACCATCTGAACCTCTCCAGCGATTTCTTTGTGGTGCGCGAAGAAACTTACCAGCGCCGCAAGGAGGTGCTCAAGCGTTTTCTGCAAGCCTACAAAGACAGCATGACCTGGATGATGCGCTCGCCTGAGGAAGCCGCACAGCTGGCCGTCAAGCGGGCCATCGACGGCCAGAACCTGGCCATGAATCTGGACATCATCAAACTGCGCAATGCGTCCAGCGTGTCGACCACCACGCAGGCCAAAGGTTTGGGCGCTTTCGATTTGGTGTCCTTGCAAAAAGGCGTCCAGGCTTACAAAGCCTTTGGCCTGATTCAGCGCGACATTGCGGTACAAGACGTGGTCAGCCAAGACCTGCTGCCTGCGCCATGAACACCCTGCCCACAGGTACTTTCAAGGGGCGTGCGGTGTTGATCACCGGCGCCAGTCGCGGCATCGGGGCGGCGTTGGCCCTGGCCTTTGCCCGAGAAGGCGCTTTGGTCGGCGTGAATTTTTTGAGCAACGCCGCGGCAGCCGATGCCGTGGTGGCGCGCTGCCAAGCCGAAGGCGGCGACGCCATCGCCTTGCCCGCAGACGTGCGCTCGCCAGAAGCGGTGCGGGCCATGGTGGACAGCTTCGTGGCCGAAGCGGGTCGGCTGGACGCCGTGGTCAACAACGCATTTGCACCCTACAGCTTTGACCCTGAGCAACGGGCGCGTTTTTGGGAGTTGGGGTGGCCGGCTTACCAAACGCAATTTGAAGGCGCGGTGCAGGCGGCCTTCCATGTGACCCAGGCAGCGTTGCCGCATTTTCGCCAGCGCGGGCAAGGCAGCATCGTCAACATGGTGAGCGACCTGGTGGCGCGCCCCACGGTGCCGTACCACGACTACACCACCGCCAAGTCGGCGCTGATCGGCTTCAGCCGAAACCTGGCCGCCGAGTTGGGGCCACTGGGCATTCGCGTCAACTGCGTGGCGCCGGGACTGGTGCACCCGACAGCCTCAAGCCTGCCGACCAAAGAAGCCGTGAAAGACATGATCGTGGCACAAACCCCGATGGGTCGCTTGGCTACGCCAGAAGACATTGCGGGGCCGGTGATGTTTCTGGCTTCGGACTGGAGCCGGTTTGTGACAGGTCAAGTGCTGATGGTCGACGGCGGCCTGGTCATGGCCTGACTTCAAAGACGCTCAGTCGATGGTGAGTTTGTTGTCCAGAATGATTCTGGCGTAGCGCTTGCGGTCGTTGGCAATGAGTTGCACGAAGTCCTGCGGCGTCCCGGTTTTGGCAATCGCGCCTTGGGCCAGCAGTTGTTGCTGCACATCGGGGGCGCTGACCACTTGCTGCAGGCCGCGGGAAATTTTCTCGACCACTTCAGGCGGTGTGCCAGCAGGGGCGAGCAGTCCCAACCAGGAGCCCGATTCTGCGCCTGTCACGCCACTTTCTTGCAAGGTGGGCACATCGGGCATGGCCGACACGCGCTCTTTGCTGGTGATCGCCAAGGCCTTCAATTTGCCGGACTTGATGTAGGCCGAGGTTTCCAGCACAGACGCAAACAGCATGTGGACATTGCCAGAAATGAGGTCGGTCATGGCCGCGCCACCCCCTTTGTAGGGTACATGCAGTATTTGCGTGCCGGTGGCAATTTTGAAGGTCTCGGCGGACAAGTGCGGTGAGCCGCCGTTGCCCGAGCTGGCGTAGGTCAATTGGTTGGGATTGGCTTTGGCATGCTCGACCAGTTCCTTCACGTTTTTCGCTGGCAGTGAAACGGTGGTGGCCAGCACGAAGGGCAACTCGGCAAACAAGCCAATGGGCACAAACGAATTGTCCGGGTTGTAGTTGAGTTTGCGGTAGAGCGTGGGGTTGATCGACTGTGTGCCCACATTGCCCGTGAGCAAGGTGTAGCCGTCGGGCTTGGCGCGCGAGACGACCTCCAGGCCCACGTTGCCACCCGCGCCGCCTCGGTTGTCGACCAGCACGCTTTGCCCCCAAAGCTGCGACAAGCGCTGCGCCACGATGCGGGTGCCAATGTCGGTGCCGCCTCCTGCGGCAAAGGGCACGACGATGGTGACCGGCTTGGTCGGCCAGGCGCTGGCTTGTGCCGCGACGGTGGCGGGTCCCAGCAGAAGACAAAAACCCAGGGCCGAGCCGAACCCGGACACGGCTTTCAGTGCGAGGCGACGTTGGATCATCATGGTCATCAAGCTTTCATCGGTGTTCAAGGCGCCAACGGCGGTACCGCCACTTTGACGTGCCCTGTTTGGAAAAATTCAGTCAGGTTGGCCATCACCAAGTCGGCCATGGCCTGTCGTGTTTCATGCGTGGCACTGGCCAGATGCGGCAGCAGCACCACATTGTCCAATTTCAGCAAACGCTCGGGCACGTTGGGCTCGTGGGTGTACACATCCAGACCCGCTCCGCCCAGGCGCCCATGCTCAAGCGCATCGATCATGGCGTCTTCGTCAATCACCGAACCGCGCGAGATGTTGACCACAAAACCCTTGGGCCCCACGGCCTCCAAAATTTCGCGCGACACCAGGTGCTTTGTTTCAGCACCGCCGGCACTGGCGATCACCAGAAAGTCACACCACTCGGCCAAGGCTTTCAACGAGGGTTCGTAGTCATAAGGCACATCGTTGCGCGGCTTGCGATTGTGGTAGCGAATGGCCATGTCAAAACCGCTGGCGCGGCGGGCAATGGTTTGGCCAATGCGGCCCAGGCCCAAAATACCCATGCGCTTGCCGCTGACCTTGGTGGTCAGGGGAAACGCGCCCTTGAGCCAGTCGCCCCGGCGCGTGAACTGATCGCAGGCAGGAAAGCGGCGCGCCACATTGATCACCAGGCTGAAGGCGGTGTCGGCCACGCAGTCGTTCAGCACATCGGGGGTGTAACCCACGGCAATGCCACGGTGCTGCGCGCCCACCACATCCAGCGCGTCGTAGCCCACGCCGAAACTGGAGATGACTTTCAAGTTGGGCAGCATCGCCAGAAATTCGCGCGAGCCTCCTTTGATGGCCGAGGTGACCATGCCCACAAACTCGCCGCCATGGGCGTGCAGGTAGGCGTCCGGGTCGGCCTCTTTCCACAAAGGGTGGACATCGAATGGTTGTTCAAGGGCTGCTTCCAGGCTGGGCAGCAGGCGACCATTTTGAAGAATGCGTGGGCGGTTCATGAAGCAGCGTTTCCGGCACAAAAGATGGAAAGCCGGAGTATGCCGGGAACTGGCTTCGCGCGTGTCCGCTGTTTTACTCAGAGCGAGGAATGGGCGCGCGGCTGAGCTCGTTGTTGCTGTCCACCAGAATGTTCAGTAAGTTCATGAACTGGGCTTGCTGGGTGGCGCTCAATGGGGCGAGGATGCGCTCTTGCGCCTTGGCCATGGCCGGTTGAATGGCGGCCAAGGCCGCTTCGCCTTCTTCGGTCAGCGAGACCAATTTGACACGGCGGTCACCCGGCGACTTGTTGCGCAGCAACAACTGTCGTGCTTCCAGGCGGTCAATGACGCCGCCCATGGTGGATGTGTCCAGGCCAATTTTGCTGGCCAGGGTGCGCTGGTCAATCAAGGGGCTGGCTTGGATGGCCTGCATGGCTGCATATTGCACAGGGGTCAGCCCATGCGCTTCAGTGTCTTGCAAAAAGATGGCCACAGCGATCTGGTGCAATCGCCGGATTTGGTGACCCGGCAAGCGGCCGAGGTCGATGGGGGTGTCGCTGCTTTTTTTCGACATGGCCGGATTCTAAAGGCTGTGCTGATCTTCAGCGTGCTGATGAGGATTCGGGCAGAGGCTTGCAGAAGTCCGCGCAAGCCCGTTAAAATTTACCATTGCGTAATTCGTTTACCAATCGTGAATTTTCGGCAGGAGACCATGCATGGGTGCTTACGTCAATCCAACTTACCTGTACCGCGCGCCGACCGATCTGCGTTCCACGCCGCCTCAGCGGCGTCCGCTGATCGTGGTGGGGGCCGGGCCCGTGGGGTTGGCGGCCGCCATTGACGCGCGCTTGCAGAACCTGCCGGTCTTGTTGCTCGACGAAGACAAAACCGTGTCGGTGGGCTCGCGGGCGGTTTGCTACGCCAAGCGCTCATTGGAAATCCTGGACCGCTTGGGTGTCGCCGAGGAGGCTTGCAACAAAGGCGTCAGTTGGAATGTGGGGCGCACCTTTCTGAACGAAGCCGAGGTGTTTCAGTTCAACCTGGTGCCCGACGCCGGCCACAAGCGTCCGGGCATGATCAACCTGCAGCAATACCACCTGGAAGAAATGCTGATCGCCCGAGCGCAAGCCTTGGGCGCGGACATTCGCTGGCAGCACAAAGTGATTTCTGTGCAACCGCAAGGCGACCATGCCTTGCTGCGCGTCGAAACCCCTGATGGCGAGTTCGACATCGAGGCCGATTGGCTCATCGTGGCGGACGGTGCGCGCAGCCCCATCCGGCGGCAGTTGGGCCTGGACATTGAGGGTCGCGTCTTCATGGACCGCTTTCTGATTGCCGATGTGGTCATGAAGGCAGACTACCCGGCCGAGCGCTGGTTCTGGTTCGATCCGCCGTTTCACCCAGGGCAAAGCGTGTTGCTGCACAAGCAGGCCGATAACGTATGGCGCATTGATTTTCAATTGGGCTGGGACGCCGACCCCGAAGAAGAAAAGAAGCCGGAAAAAGTCATCCCGCGCATCCAAGCCATGCTGGGCGACGCGCGCCCCTTCGAATTGGAGTGGGTCAGCATCTACACCTTCCAGTGTCGCCGCATGAACGACTTTCGCCATGGCCGCGTCCTGTTTGTGGGGGATGCCGCGCACCAGGTGTCGCCCTTTGGCGCGCGTGGCGCCAACTCGGGCTTTCAAGACACCGACGCGCTCATGTGGAAGCTGGCCCTGGTCCTGCAAGGCCACGCCCCCGAAAAATTGCTGGACAGCTATGCCCAAGAGCGCGAGTTCGCTGCCGATGAAAACATTTTGAACTCCACCCGCTCGACCGACTTCATCACCCCCAAAACACGCACCAGCCGCCACTTCCGTAATGCTGTGCTCGAGCTGGCGCGCGATCACAGCTTTGCCCGCAAGCTGGTGAACTCCGGACGCTTGTCCATGCCGTCCTTCTTGGTGAACTCAGCATTGAACACCCCCGATGCCGAGCCCTTTGCAGGCGACATGGTGCCCGGTGCGCCGCTGGACGATGCGCCTGTGAACTGCAACGGCCAGCCCGGTTGGCTGCTGGACCAACTGGGCCAGCGCTTCCAATGCCTGTACTTTGTGGGCGATGCGACCGTGTTGACCGACGCCGAGCGCGAGGCCTTGCGGGCGATGCAACAGGCCACGCCCGCCATTGAGACCTTGTTGGTGGCCAGCAAAGCCATCGCCGCCGCCGAGTTGCGGGTGCTGCACGATGTGGACGGCCTGATGGCCAAACGTTACGATGCACGGCCCGGTACGGCTTATTTGTTGCGCCCCGACCAGCATGTGGCAGCGCGGTGGCGTCACCTGGACGCTGCGGCGGTGCTGCATGCCCTGCGCCGCGCCACCGCCCAAGCCTGAACCGATTGGAGACATCAGCATGACCCCCTCAGAACCGCAAGCGCTCATCCTGACGCCCAATTTTCGGGAGCCTGGCCGCCGCTACTTTCGCGACTTCACGCCCGGCGACGACTTTTATGAAGCGCTGATCGACATGCACCGCGACCTCAGCGACGAGCAAAGCGAGCGTGCCAATGCGCGCCTGATTCTCATTTTGTCCAACCACATTGGCGACATCGGCGTGTTGCGCGAGGCCATGCGCCTGGCCCGCGCGGCCGACTGAGCCCCTCATTTTTGTCGAAGGAGACGCCCATGAAGATCCGCAGAATGCACCACGTGGCTTACCGTTGCAAGGACGCCAAGGAAACCGTCAACTGGTATGTCCAGCACCTGAACATGGACTTTGTGCTGGCCATTGCCGAAGACCATGTGCCCAGCACCCACGCGCCCGACCCCTACATGCACCTGTTCCTCGATGCCGGTGGCGGCAATGTGCTGGCGTTTTTCGAGCTGCCCAATTCACCCGCCATGGGGCGCGACACCAACACCCCCGAGTGGGTGCAGCACATCGCCTTTGAGGTCGACAGTGTGGAAACCCTGGAAGCCACCAAAGCCAAGCTGGAAGCGGCCGGCATTCCCGTGCTGGGCGTGACCGACCACACCATTTTCAAATCCATCTACTTTTTTGACCCGAACGGCCACCGGCTGGAGTTGGCGTGCAACACCGGCACGCCCGAGATGTACAAAAAGCTGGACGAGGTGAAGTGGGACATGCTGGAAGAGTGGAGCCAGACCAAACGGGCGCCCAAGCATGCAGCCTGGATGCATGAGAAAGAGCTTCAGCCCTGAACTGTTTTTAAGCCCCCTGCAAAAGCCCATAAGCATCCTTATGGGCTTTTCTTTTTTTAAAAAGAAAACCTGAGGGAGCAGGAATTCATCACTGGTACTTCCATATTTTGTAATTAACAATTAGTATTCAATAGTCATTGTAAAAGTTACAAAAGTATTCATTTAAACGATAGAATGCGCTGGGTGGCAACGGAAATGCCCTTTGTTCGGCAGGCGTTCACCATCAAAAAAATGACTTCTTTGCGAGTGTGCTTCGGTATTGGTAAGGATGTATCAACACATTGTTTGTTCGCGACCTGCTTTTTTAAGCGCACTCATCGGGTGCTTATGCATGGGGCACCCTGTCTTGGCGCAAACCAATCTTCGTCTCCCTGATGCCGGCGCACTGCAACTGCAAATAGAGCGCGGTCGATCCACGCCATGGGTGCCGCGCAGTGGCTTGAAAGGCGCCGACAGCGTGTCGCGCACCCCCGACGCCCAGGACAACACCACGGTGTTTGTTCGACGCTTCCTCTTTCAAGGCAACACCTTGCTCTCCAGCGAAGTGCTGACGCAATTGCTGCAAGACCGGAGCTTGCAAAATTTGAGCACCGCTGAACTTTATGCGGCCGCAGAAAAAGTCAGGCAGGCCTATGCCGATGCCGGTTGGATGGCCGATGTCTCCCTGCCCGAGCAGGATGTCACCGAAGGCGATGTCCGCTTGCAAATTGTCGAGGCCACCCTGGGCGAGTTGGTCTTGCTGGGCGACCCGCGGCAGCGTCGCAACCAAGAGCACATTCGGGAAATTTTCAAGGCACAGCATGCGCAAGGCGCGGCCTTGCGCATTCAGGCCCTCGATCGCGCGCTGCTCCTGGTCAAAGATCTGCCCGGGGTGCGCATCGAAGGGGGCCTGAGCGAGTGGACCGCCGCAAAACCTTCGCGCGATGTGGTGTTGCAGGTGAACAGCCAGGCCATGAAAACCGCGGACATCCTTTTGGACAACGCGGGCGCGCGCTCCACGGGGCGCGAGCGGGCCTTGGCCAACTTCAGGTTGAGCAACCTCACGGGCCGTGGCGACCAGACCACCCTCACTGCTCTGAGAACAGATGGCAGCACTTATTTGCGCGGCGAAGTCAGTTGGCCCTTGGGCTACCGCGGATGGCGCCTCAGCTTGTACGACGCCCACCTGAGCTACCGCCTGGTGGCGCCCGAGTTTGTGACTTCGCACGCTCAGGGCACCGCCAACACCCTGGGCCTGTCCGCCAGTTACCCGGTGTTGCGCACCCCTTTGAAAAACCTTTTTGCCAACTTTCAAGTGGAGCGCAAAGGCTTTGACAACCAGGCCAATGGCGCCACCGAAAGCCAATACAAAAGTACCCTCCTGGGCGCGGGCCTGTCGGCCAACGCCAACGACGCATGGGAGGGCTTCAGCACGGCCAGCCTGCAATGGGTGCGAGGCCAGTTGAACTTGAACGGCTCGCCTACGCAAAGCAGGGATGCGGCAGGTGCGCAAACCGCGGGCCGTTTTGGCAAAGCGCAGTATTCACTGACCCGCGTGCAGCCCATCGCTTCGCGCTGGGAGGCTTATGCGGCGTTCAATGGCCAATGGGCCAGCAAAAACCTGGACTCTTCCGAGAAGTTCACCTTGGGGGGCGAGAACGGCGTTCGGGCCTACCCTGGCAGTGAAGGGGTGGGTGCCCAAGGGCAAGTGGCCAACCTTGAGTTGCGATGGCGCGTCACCCCCGCCGACACCTTGCTGGGCTTTTACGACTGGGGCCAGGTGACCTTGCTGCGTGACAACGTGTCTGCCACTGCCCTCAACACCTATGCGCTCAAAGGCGCTGGCTTGGGTTGGAGCATGCAGTTGCCAGGCAATGCGCGCATCAAGTTCAGTTGGGCACGCCGCATTGGCAACAACCCCAACCCGTCCAACACGGGCACCGACCAGGATGGCAGCCTGATCCGAAACCGCTACTGGCTGTCAGCCAGTGTGCCCTTCGCGTTTTGATGGGGCCGCCCGCGTGAACAAGCAGTACCGCATCGTCTGGCAGGAGGCCACCCAACAATGGGTGGTGGTCTCCGAGCTGGCCCAGTCACACGGCCCCAGCACCTCGGTGCTGGGTGGCTGCTTGCGCTCGGCGGTGCTGGCATTTGTGCTGACGCCCATGGCTTGGGCAGCCGACCCGGTGCCCACCCAATTGCCCACGGGCGGACAAGTGGTCGCGGGTCAAGCGGCCATCAGCCAAAGCGCCGCCGTGATGAATGTTGACCAAACAAGCCAGCGCGCGGCCATCGACTGGCAAAGCTTCAATGTGGGGTCGGCCGCGCAAGTCAATTTCAACCAGCCCAACAGCAGCAGCGTCACGCTCAACCGCGTGCTGGGCAACAACCCCAGCCAGATTTTTGGGCGCATTACCGCACCGGGGCAAGTGTTTCTGGTCAACCCCGCAGGGGCTTACTTTGCCCCCAGTGCCAGCGTGGAAGTGGGTGGCCTCATGGCCACCACCCACAGCCTGAGCAATGAAGACTTCATGGCCGGGCGCAACACCCTGGTGCGCAACGGCGCCACCGGCCGCATTGTGAACGAAGGGCAACTCAAGGCCAGCCTGGGCGGCTACATTGCGCTGCTGGCCCCCGAGGTGCGCAACAACGGTGTGGTGGTGGCACAAATGGGCACGGTGGCACTGGCTGCGGGCGAAGCCTACACCTTGCAGTTCGATGGCAAAGGCCTGCTGTCCAATGTGGTGGTGACGCCTGCCACCATGAAGGCCTTGGTGGAAAACGGCAACGCGGTGCAGGCGCCTGGCGGGCTGATCATTTTGTCGGCCCAGGCGGCCAGCCGCTTGCAAGGCGGCATTGTGAACAACACCGGCAGCTTGCAAGCCAGTGGCTTGGTGAAAGAAGGCGGGCGCATCCTGCTGCGCGCTTCCGACCAGATCAACCACAGCGGCAGCATGCAAGCCGATGCCGCGCCTGGCAGCGCGGGGCAGGGCGGCCACATCACACTGATTGCGGATTTGAACAACCCTGAGAGCGTGACGCGGGTGAGCGGCAGCATCAGTGCGAAGGGGGGGG